>Ga0209162_1001627_pt1 | contig 21400 bp, 15 predicted proteins | sample YNPNPMetaG_FD_187121 | JGI IMG/M metagenome (GOLD analysis project Ga0209162, IMG submission 187121) | Anoxygenic and chlorotrophic microbial mat microbial communities from Yellowstone National Park, USA - YNP NP MetaG (SPAdes) (version 2) ...
CCCCAACCCTGGGGGGAACGGGGGGCCGCTTTTTCAGCCCCCCAGACTTGGGGGGAACGGGGGGCATCGGCCGGAGCCGCGAGCAAGCCGCGACGGCCGTTCAGGATGGGATACAGGTCGGCCGCGTTGCGCGTTGGGCCGACGACCATGTCGGCCGGATGGAACAGGAACGCGTCGGTCTGTTCGCCGCCCAGGCCGCCGTGGCTTCCGATCAGCTCTTCGAAGGCCGCCACCGTGCCGTCCGGGTAGAGCGTGCTGATCACCATCAGATCGCCGGAGTGGGGAAAGTCCATCACCCGTTTGATCTGCCATGCTCGCAAGGCCACGTCGCCGTACGGCCTGAGCGGGTCTTCGCCGACCACCTCGCCGGTGCGCAGGTTGTGTTGCCCCCTTTTGCCGAGGACGATCGGGGTGTCGGCATCCAGGTAGCCGGCCACCAGGCCGATCCCCTCGTGCGCCACCAGCGCGCTGACCATGCCCGGATAGACGGCATCCAGTTCCGGCAGGGTCACGCGGCGCGGGTGAAAGTCGAAGTAAACCTGGGCCAGGTTGCCGCTGCCGACCACCACCACCTGGGCGGCCGGCGGCGGGCCGATCTCCTCTTCGCGGCGCTGGACCGCCTTTTGCGCGGCCTTTTGGCTGCTCTTGACCACCGCCGCACCCATCCGGCCGGTCATGCCCTGCTCCTGCACGTTCGCCAGCTCGGCCGACATGGCCGAGACCGCGATGATGCCGTTGTCGCCGCCGATGCGCTGTTGGACCGTCGTGCCGGCCGGCAACTGGCGCTCGATGAATTCCTTGAGCGTCAGGCCGTAGCGTTGTTTGAAAGTGGCGCCGAACGACTGGCCGTGGTCCGACAGGACGATCAGCTCATACGGCCGCGGCGCTTTTTGCCGCATGAAGCGCACGATGCGTCGGAAGACGCGGTCGTATTTCCTGAGCACGCGCAGCGCATCCTTTGACCAGGGCCCGGAATGATGCGCCACCTCGTCGTAGCCGGGCCAGGTCACATAGATGACGGGCGCGCCGCGCAGGATGTCGAGCGCGGCCAGGTGCGCGCCGACGTCGCGCAGCAGGATGTTGGCCGTGGCCCGAATGAGCGGATAGAGCCGGTGGAGCCGATCCACGCGCGGCCGGACATTGCGGATGCAGGCTTTGGCGTATTGAAAAAGCTCCAGCAGCATGTCCCCGATCATCAGCACCATCGTCCGCGTCAGGAAGTAGGGGTTGGCCGCCAGCAGATAGATGTCTTGCGCGCGGCGGCTTTTCTGCTCCCAACTGCCGGAGTTCAGATCGGCCAGGGTGAGGATGGACTTCTCCGCGTCGCCGTTGAGCATGTTGTTGATGCTCGATCCCCCGCGCAGCAGGCCGTGGCCGCGGGCGAAACGGGCGTTGATGGCCGCCGCATCTTCGCCCGAGACATACAGCTTGCGCTGTTCCTTGTCGTACCAGCGGAACGCGGGAATGTCGTAGTTGTCGCCGAACATGATCCCCGCCTGGCACGCCGAGGTCTGCGAGGGCAATCCGCATTCCACCCGCGAGAGCACGTAGCCCTCTTCCTGCATCAGCTTGCCGAGGGTCGGCAAGAGGCCGGCCTCCAGCGCGTATTTCATGTGCCAGTAGCTCAGGCCGTCTATCTCCAGCAACACCAGTCCGCGGCCGGGTTCGGCCGCGCCGCGGAAGGTCTGGAGCCGGGCGATCCGTTCGATCAGTCCTTCGTAGAACGATCCCTCGTCGTCCAGCGTGATGATCCCCGTGAGCAGGGTGTTGACGGCCGCCAGTACCAGGCCACCGGCCGCGGCCGCCAGGAAGCCGTCCACCTGGAAGAACGGTAGCAAGCGCGAGGTGATCAGCAGGGTCAGCGCGTTCGCCAGCAGGCCGAAGATGAAGGTGGCCAGGAAGCCGAACGGCAGGGCCAGCAACAGAATCAGCGGCCGGATCAGCAGGTTGACGATGCCCAACATGAACGCCGCGGCCGCGGCCACCACCAGCCGATCATCGAGATCGGCCGCCAGCAGATGCACGCCCGGCACGATCAGCGCCGCGCTGAGCAGCGAAAGGCCGTCCACGACCCAGACGACGCCGAAACGCAACAGCCATCGTGCGACGTATCGGATTGCGTCCATTGAAGCCTCGTTGTGATATGGATGGTGTGCGCCAGTCATGGGGCCTGCACCAGGGCCGAAGATCTCCGGCCTATTATACCCTACCCTCAGACCAGCCAAAACGCAAGAGTGCAAACATCGCGCCCCGCGCGTTTCTGCGGGTTGGGGTATAATAAGCATCAGGAGTGCAATGCATGAGCGAGATCTTTCCTGGGGAACCCATCGCGAGGGGGCCCGCTGCGGCCGGAGCGGAAACGCCCGACCCGGCGCCTCCGACCGTCGTCGTCATCGGCGGGGGGTTGGCCGGCAGCGAGGCCGCGTGGCAGGCCGCCCAGGCCGGCGTGCGCGTGATCCTCTACGAGATGCGGCCGCACCGCATGACCCCCGCCCACCAGACCGGCAACCTGGCCGAGCTGGTCTGTTCCAACAGCCTGGGCTCGGCCCTGCCCGACCGCGCGCTCGGCCTGTTGAAGGAAGAGCTGCGTCGGCTCGGCTCTCTCATCATCGCCTGCGCCGAGAGGACGGCCGTGCCGGCCGGCGATGCGCTGGCGGTGGATCGCGAAGCGTTCAGCCAGGCGGTGACCGATGCCATCGGCCGGCATCCCAACATCGAGGTGCGCCGCGCCGAGGTCGCGGCGCTGGCCGAGGCGGGCTTGCCGACCGCCGAGGGGTCCGGGCCGGCGATCGTCGTGGCCAGCGGTCCGCTTACCTCGCCGGCCCTCGCCGCCGAGCTCGAGCAGATGGCCGGCCAGAAGATGCTCGCGTTCTACGACGCAATGGCGCCCATCGTGACGGCCGAGAGCATTGACATGACGATTGCCTGGCGCGGGAATCGGTGGGAAGGCGGCAAATCGGCAGAGCGGCAAGGCGGCGAGGCGGCGGGCCCGCAGGATGGGGATTACATCAACTGTCCGTTGACGCGCGAGGAGTACTTTGCGTTCGTGGAGGCGATCAATGCGGCCGAGAAGATCCGCCTGCGCGAGTTCGAGCTGGATGAGGCGAGCCGACGTTACTTCGAGGCGTGCCTGCCGATCGAGGTGTTGGCCGCCCGCGATCCGCAGGCGCTGGCCTTCGGGCCGATGACTCCGATCGGCCTGCGCGATCCCCGCACGGGCCGGCGGCCGTATGCCGTGGTGCAATTGCGCCAGGATAACGTGGCCGGCACGCTGTACAACATCGTCGGCTTTCAGACCAATCTCAAATGGAGCGAGCAGGAGCGCATCCTGCGCATGATTCCCGGCCTGGCTCATGCCGAATTCGTCCGCTTCGGCCAGATGCATCGCAATACCTTCATCTGCAGTCCGGCCCTGCTTCGCCCCACCCTGCAATGGCGCGGCCGGGACGATCTCTTCTTCGCGGGGCAGATTACCGGCACCGAGGGATACGTCGGCTCTACCGGCAGCGGGCTGGTGGCCGGGCTGAACGCCGCGCGCGTCGTTGTGGGCCGGCCGCCCCTGGTGTTCCCGCCGACGACGATGTTGGGCGCGCTTCTGCACTACATCACGCATGCCGACCCCTCCTCCTTCCAGCCGATGAAGGCCAATTTCGGCCTGTTGCCCGAGCTCGACTCGCCGGTCCGGGACAAACGCCAGCGCCATGCCGCGCTGGCGCGCCGCGCCCTGGCCGATCTGGAGCAGTTCGTGCGCGCCAATGGCCTGGCGGCCGGGGCCGCAGGGCCGCCAGACGATCAATCGCCGGGTTGGTTGCATTTGCAACCATTCCATGTTATAGTGTGAGCGTCAAACTGCCACGAATCGCCGTGCCGGGCAATGCAATGGTCTCGTGCGCCGGGCGCGATGGCTGTCGTCCCGGACTCATCAGCAGCAAGGAGGCACGATGTTCAAACGCAAGCAGCCAATGATCGCGATCGCGATGACGATCGCGCTGTTTGCCGGCCTCGTCTTGGGGAGCGCAACCGGCCTGGCGGTGACGCAACAGGAAGTGCTCTTCAACGGCAATTTCGAAAGCGGCTTCTCGCAGATCCCCGGCTGCGGCATGGTCGGCAATGGGTGGGGATGCTTCACGAACGGCGGGTCGGTGACCTACGGCTTCTACGACGATCAATGGGCGCCCGTGCGGGCCGACGGCGCGCATAGCCAGCTCATCGAGATGAACACGATGCAGCCGGCCGCGTCGGAAGCCGACCGCTACGCCGGCATCTATCAGACGGTCAACGTGGTCAAGGGCGGCAAGTATGAGTTCAAGGTCAGCGGTCTGGTGCGCGAGGCCTTGAAGGACGGCATGAAGCCCGATCCCAACGACGACCGCTATCGCTATCGCGTCCAGTGGGGCTATACCGCGGACGGCTCCACCGACTGGACGAAGGTGACCAACTGGGTCGAACTCCCCTGGGACAAGATAGACCCTCGCACCGCGCCTACCGGCCTGCAAAGCTTTTCCACCTCTTTCGTCGCGCCGGGCGACCGCATCACGATCTTCATCCGCCTGTGGAAGAAGTGGGGGACGGTCTATCGCGAGGTGGACTTCAACGTGGATGCCATCAGCCTGTGGGGGCCGGCCGTGGCCGCGCCGCCGACGGGCGTGGTGGTCATCCCGCCGCCGGCCGACCGGAAGCCGCCGACGCCGCCCGTTGTGGTACAGCCGCCGGCCGTGGTGCCGCCGCCGGTCGTGATCCCGCCACCACCGCCGGGCGCGTGCGCCGGCCCGAACCTGGTGATGAACGGCAGCTTCGAAGCCGGCTTCACCAACGGGGTCGCCAACTATTGGACGAGCTACACGAACGGCGGCCGCGCCAGTTACGGCTTCTATGACGACATGTGGCCGCCGGTGGTGAAGGACGGCGCGCACAGCCAGTTGATCGAGATCAACACGAAGGAGATGGCGCTCGCCGACGGGAACCGCGTGGCGGGCATCTACCAGATCGTGTCGGGCCTGACGCCGGGCATGACCTATCAGTTATCGTTGTGGGGCCAGATGCGCGAGGAGGCGGCCCACCCGGCCGAGGACAAATATCGCTATCGGGTGCAGTGGGGGTATGCGCCGGCGGCTCCGGGCGTGTCGCCTTCGGCCATTACCAACTGGACCGAGATCTCGTGGGATGATATCTATGTCCGCACGTCGCCCGGGCCGATGAGCTACTACAGCGCGAAGTTCGTGGCGCCCAGCAAGCAGATCATCCTGGCCGTGCAGGCGCTCAAGAAGTGGGGCACGCCGTATCGCGAGCTGGATGTCAACCTGGATCTGATCCAGGTGCAGGGTTGTCCGTATCCGCCGACGAACGGCGTGATCGTGATCCCGCCGACCAACGGCGGCAACGTGTGTGCCACCTGGTATACGGTGAAGAAGGGCGACACCCTGGCCGCGATCGCCGGCCGCTACCGCGTGACCGTGGCGCAGATCGTCAAGCTGAACCACATCAAGAACGCGAACCTGATCTACGCCGGCCAGCGGCTCTGCATCCCGCCCGACCCCTGATTGGATTGTTTTGGATTGCGACGCTGCGGCGTCGCTCTGGTTGGCGGGGCCCAGGAAAGCGGCGCTGTGCGTCGCAATCCAAAAAGCCGCCAGAAAACTTTCTGGCGGCTTTGCGCGTCTGTTCGCAGAACGGCCTCTACACGTTGAACCGGATGTTCAACACATCGCCGTTTTGCACGACGTACTCCTTCCCCTCCAGACGGATCAGGCCGCGCTGGCGCGCCGCGGCGAGGCTTCCCGCCGCGATCAGGTCGTCGTAGGAGATCACCTCGGCGCGGATGAAGCCGCGGGCCAGGTCGCTGTGGATGACGCCGGCCGCCTCGACGGCCGTCGCGCCCACCGGGATCGTCCACGCGCGCACCTCGTCCTCGCCGACCGTGAAGAAGCTGTGGAGGCCCAACAGATCATAGGAAAGGCGGATCACCCGGTTCAGGCCCAGCTCGGCGATGTTGTATTCCGCCAGGAACTCGTCCACCTCCTCGGGCGGCAACTGCGCCAGCTCCATCTCCAGCCGGCCCTGGAGACAGGCGATGGACGTGTGGCGGTGCTGATAGTCGGCCAGGTCGTCCAACGCGCAATCGGCGCTCTGATCGCCCACGTTGAGCACGATCAGGAGCGGCTTGAGGGTGAGCAGGCCGAAGTTGCGCAACGCCTTCAGCTCGGCCGAGGCCAGCTCCAGGTCGCGCAGGGGGCGGCCGGCCTCCAACTGTTCGTGCAGGCGCCGCATGAGCGCCAGCTCCGCCTCGTTGGCGGCGCGCGTCTGCTTATCGCCCCCCTTCTTAAGCTGGGCTTCCAGTCGCTCGATCCGTCGCTCCACAATGATCAGATCCGACAGCAACAGCTCGGTGTCCATGATCTCGATATCGCGACGGGGATTAACGCTTCCCTCGATGTGCGGCACGTCGGGGTCCTCGAACGCGCGCACCACGTGCAAAAGCGCGTCGCTCTGGCTGAGGGTGTTGAGCAGCGGGCCGCTCAGCCCGCCCTCGCTCACCCCCTTGGTCAGGCCCGCGATGTCGGCGTAGGTCACCCTGGCGTAGGTGGTCTTGCGCGGCCGGAACATGGCCGAGAGCCGATCCACGCGCGGATCGGGTACGTCCACGATCGCGGTGTGCACTTCGAACTGCCCTGTGCTGAACGCGCTGGTCTCGCGGTTGCCGCGCGTCAGCGCGTTGAAGATGGTGGTCTTGGTGCTGTTGGGCAGTCCGATGATGGCGATCTGCATACGCTTGTCACTCCTTGATGCCCAATTCGGTGACGGCGAGCGCCAGCGCGCCGAGCAGGCCGACATCATCGCCGAGCGCGGCCGGGACGATGGAAAGGCCTTCCAGATAGCCCGGCATGGCGCGGGCGCGAATCATCTCCCACATCGGGTCGAAGAGCAAGGGGCCGGCCTTGGTCACGCTTCCGCCGAGCACGACCATGCGCGGGTTGAACAGGTGCAACAGGTTCACGATGCCCAGTCCCAGGTACTTGCCGGCCCGGCGGAACGCGTTGGCGGCCAGCTTATCGCCCGCGGCGGCCGCCTCGCTGACCACGCGGGCATCCACCTTGTTCAGGTCGCCGCCGACCAGCTTGAGCACCTTGCCGGACTTGCTTCCCTTGCCCGCCTTGAGCCGGCCGATCACATCCCGGCTGATGGCCGGTCCGGCCGCCAGCGCCTCCAGGCATCCCCGATTGCCGCAGCCGCACTTGGGGCCATCGGGCTGGATGACCATGTGGCCGGCCTCGGCCGCCAGGCCGCGCGCACCCAACAGCAGCCGGCCGTCCACGATGATGCCGCTGCCGATGCCCGTGCTGATCGTCAGATAGACCATATCCTTCACCCCGCGCGCCGCGCCGTAGGTCGCCTCGGCCAGGCCGGCCACGTTGGCGTCGTTGCCCAGGAAGGTGGGCTTGCCGAAGCGGGCGCTGATCAGGTTGCGCAGCGGCACATTGACCCAGCCCGGCAGGTTGGGCGCGGCCAGGATCATCCCCGCGGCCGGATCGAGCGGCCCGGGCGCGCCGATCCCGATGCCGACGACCGCGTCCGGCGCGGTGCCTTCCAGCGCCTCGGCGATGCTCTCTTCAAGGCGCGTCAACACGGCCTGGGGGCCTTCTGCGGCCCGGGTCAGCTTCGCCACCCGGCGGTAGATCTGGCCCTGTGGGTCGCAAAGCGCGGCGCGGATCTGCGTGCCGCCGAGATCTACAGCGACGATGTAAGGATTCATCTCAATATGCTCCGTACTTTGCTACCAGCTCCATCACCCGGCAATATTGGGCGAACGAAACGTTGTTCGGCACCGAATGATCGGAGTGGTAGATGTAGCCGCCGCCGACCTTGGCGGCCGTGATCTTGGTGGCGATCTCGCGCTCGAGGACGTCCGGGTCGGGGTCGTTGAAGGTGCGCACGTCAATGCCGCCCATGAATGCCAGATCCCGGCCGTACTGCTGTTTCAGCGTCACCACATCCATGCCGGCCTTCACCTCCAGCGGCTGGAGACAGTCCAGGCCGGCGTCGATCAGATCGGGGATCAACATGCGCACATCGCCGCACGAATGGAGGATCACCTTCATGCCGCGGCTGTGGAAGAAATCGAACATCCGTCTGTCGGCCGGCTTGATCAGCTTGCGATAGACGCGCGGGGAAAAGAACGGGCCGTTGCGATAGCCCATGTCGTTGTACAGGAACGCGGCGTCGAAGGCGTACCCCTCGGCCATGATGATCTTCGCCATCTCGATCACCATATCGGCCTGCGTCTCGATGATGTCCTGGATCCAGGCCGGATCGTCTATCAGCAGGGTCAGGAGCTGGTCGGAGCGGATGTAGGCCTGGCACAGGTCGTAGCCGGTGATCGCGCCGTAGGTGACGTACAGGTCTTCGCTGCGCGCCCGCTCGTAATTGTTCTTCAGCGTGACCCAATCGACGCGGGTGAAGCCGGGTTGCAAGCGGCGTTTAGCCGCTTCCCAATCGGCGCGCGTCTTGATCCCGTAGTCAATCAGCTCGGGTGTAGTCGAATAGTCCCGATGATTTTTGCGCACGCCGCCATACGGGGTGCTCTCGACGATGTACTCGTCGTTGCGCTCGAGCACCCGCACGGGGTACTGCGGGGTCAGGTCGGCGCCGAAGCTGCGCAGGTGAAAGCCGAAATACTCCTCGACCGGGATGCCGTCGGGCAGGCCTTCGCGGCGCCAGCGGGTCACCGTGGCCGCCCAGACGCTATCGTGGACGGGGATCCGATCCCCCTCTTTGTGGTCGAGGGCCAGTCGGACGCGCTCGCGGGGGGTGAGACGAGTTGTTGTTGACATAAACATCTCCGGGTTGACAGGTTTCTGTATCGGTGAACCGCCTCACATGATAGCACAAATTGCCCAAAAAGCCACTTGACAAATCGGGGCCTTTATGCTATAGTTTACGTTGTCGTCAACGTTGTCAATCCGACGATCCCCTTTTCCGTCGTCCGTATTGTCGTATCGTCGAAGATAGCCCGGTTGTCACGTCCGTCTGCGAGGGAGAGCTTTGCCAGCGAAGTTGCGCGATGTTGCACAGAGGGCCGGCGTCTCGATCAAGACCGTCTCGCGCGTGGTCAACAACCAGGGCGAGATCTCGGAGGCCACGCGCCAGCGCGTGCTGAAGGCCATCGCCGAGTTGCGCTATCGGCCCAGCAAAGTGGCGCGTGCCCTGGTCACCCAGCACACCGATACGATCGGCCTGGTCGTGGGCGACATTACGAATCCCTTTTTCCCGGAAGTGGCGCGCGGCGTGTTGGATGTAGCCGAGCCGCGCGGCTACAACGTCTTTCTGTGTAATTCGGACGGTGAACTCGCTCGCGAGACCCGCATCCTCGAATCGCTGCTGGATCACGGCGTAGACGGCATCATCATCTTCCCGACCTTCGAGCTGGAGCCGGCGCTGCGTCGGTTGGCCGGCCCCGAGCGGCCGGTGGTGGTGGTGAACCGGCCCTATGATCTGCCGGGCGTGAGCGCGGTGATGATCCATTCCCGTCGCGGCGCGCGGCTGGCCGTGGAACATCTGATCGCCAGGGGCCACACCGCGATCGCCATGCTGGCAGGACAGAGCCATGAGATCGAGCGCTTGCAGCGCGTGCAAGGTTACCGCGAGGCCCTGCGCGCGCATGGCCTGCCGGTGCGCGAGGAATGGATCGTCGGCGGCGCGCCGATCCAGAAGCGCGGCCGGGAGTCGGCCCTGGCGTTGCTGGCGCGCTATCCCGAGATCACCGCGATCTTTGCCTACAACGACCTGCTGGCATTGGGCGCCATCGAGGCGTGCCGCGAGCTGGGCCGCCGCGTGCCCGAAGATTGTGCGATCGTTGGCTTCGATGATATCCCGCTGGCCGGCGTCGTAAACCCCGCCTTGACGACCGTGCGGGTGGATAAATACGACCTCGGACGGCAGTGCATGAATCGGCTGTTCGAAATGCTCGCCCATCCCGACCAGACATTCGAGCCGCTATGGGTGGATGTCGAACTGGTGGAGCGCGCATCGGCGTAATCTCTGTGCTTGAGGCGATCAACGCGATGACAGTACCGATCTCCCCGGACAACGAGACGATCCTCGACATCGTCAACCTGAAGACCTACTTCTTCCTCGAAGGCGTCGTCGTCCGTGCGGTGGACGGCGTGGATCTCACCTTGCGGCGCAAGCAGACGCTGGGCCTCGTCGGGGAGAGCGGCTGCGGCAAGAGCATCACCGCGATGTCCATCATGCGGCTGATCCAGTCGCCGCCCGGCAAGATCGTGGACGGCAATATCTTCCTCTACTCGAAGCAGCGCAACGGGCAGGCGGTGGACCTGGTGACCCTCGATCCGCGCGGGGCCGAGATGCGCAGTATCCGCGGGGCCGAGATCGCCATGGTGTTTCAGGAGCCGATGACCTCGCTGAATCCGCTTTTCACGGTCGGCGCGCAGATCGCGGAGTCGGTGCAGATCCATCAGAAGGTGAGCCGCCGCGAGGCGATGGACCGGGCGCTGGAGATGCTCACCAAGGTGCAGATCAGCGCGCCCAAACAGCGCCTGCACGAGTATCCCCATCAGTTGAGCGGCGGCATGCGCCAGCGCGTGATGATCGCCCTGGCCCTCTCTTGTAACCCCTCGATCCTCATCGCCGACGAACCGACCACCGCCCTGGATGTGACGGTGCAGGCGCAGATCCTCGACCTGATGCGGCAGTTGCAGGCCGACTTCGGCTCCTCGATCATCCTGATCACCCATAACCTGGGCGTGGTATCGCAACTGGCCGATCATGTCGCGGTCATGTACCTGGGCAAGATCGTCGAGTCGGCGCCGACGCGCGAGCTGTTTCATCATCCGCTTCATCCGTACACGGTGGGCCTGCTCAATTCGGTGCCCGTGTTGGGGCGCAAGGGCAAGCAGGGGCTGGTGCCGATCCAGGGCATGGTGCCGCCGGCGAGCGTGGTGCTGCCGGGGTGCGCCTTTGCCCCGCGTTGCCCGCGCGTCATGCCGATCTGCACCGAAGAGCGGCCGCCGTTGCGGACGATCCAAGCGGATCATCAGGCCGCCTGCTGGCTCTATCGCGAACACGGCCTGTAGCACGAAAGGAGGTGATGACGGGAGGAGGGAGTCGCTGTGCACGGCACGCATGGAGCACCCGCCATGCGTCGAAGATCAGGTTCAACTCGGGTTGGCCATCGGGTGAACCAACCGTTCTACACCAAGCAGAGGAGATGTCAGAATGAATACCCGCACGAAGTTGTGGACGCTGGCCTCGGTATTGCTGGTGGTGATGCTGCTGGTGGGCTGCGGCGCACCGGCCACGCCCGCGCCGGCGCCTGCTCCTGCCAAGGCCGAGCCGACCGCGGCGCCGGCTCCCACCAAGGCGCCCGAACCGACCAAAGCCCCCGAACCGACCAAGGCGCCTGAGCCGACCAAAGCTCCGGCTGCGGCTGCCGTCAAGCCGCCCATTCCGTATCCCGATCCGCCCAAGCTGGAGATCGGCGGCGCGCCCGTCAAGCGCATGCCCATCAACCAGATCGTGACGTACAAGGCGCTGCCGGAATACAAGGAACCGGCCTGGGTCACCGAGCTGGTGAAGGCCGGCAAGCTGCCGCCCGTGAAGGATCGCCTGCCGAAGGAGCCCCAGGTCTACCTGAAGTCGGGCATGAAGGACGGCATCGGCGTCTACGGCGACCTGTGGCGCGGCTTCTCGGCCTGCCCGACGGCCGGCTATAACGACATGGCCGGCATCACGATGGGGTGGTTCGGCATCGAGTCTTACACCTCGCGCTACGGCGCGCTGGTCAAGACCGGTCCGCTCTACCGCGCGGATCAGGACATCGAGCCGTTCCCCAACATCGCCAAGAGCTGGGAGTGGTCGGCCGACGGCAAGCAGTTGACCATGAAGCTGATCGAAGGCGCCAAGTGGTCGGACGGCGAGCCGTTCACGGCCGATGATGTGATGTTCACCTGGGAAGGCTACATCGTTGACAAGAACGTCAACGCCCCGCGCAAGCTGGACGCCTGGACCTTCGGCGGGGTGCCGACCAAGCTGGAGAAGGTGGACGACTACACCATCCGGTTCACGTTCGGCGTCTCCAAGCCGATGAACGTGTTCTACATGATGAACGAGGACACCTTCCACGTCATGCCGGCGCACCAGCTCAAGCCGCTCCATCCGCAGTGGAGCACCGCCAGCCCGAAGCCGACCTACAAGGACTTCGAGAACGCGCTGCCGCCGAACAAGCTGCCGCTGGTGACGATGGGCCCGTGGGTCATCACCGAGTACAAGACGGACGAGCTGATGATCATGCGCCGCAACCCGTACTACTGGAAGGTGGACGAGGAAGGCCAGCAGCTCCCGTACTTCGATGAGATCCAGTACCGCAAGGGGCCCAGCGGCATCGGCCGCGACCTGTGCACCATCGCGGGCGACTGCGACCACATGAACCTGGAGAACCCGAGCACCTTCGTCGAGGCGATGACCAAGGCGCAGGATCCGAACGCCAAGTACTCTGTGTCGTGGGGGCCTGAGACGTTGGGCTACGGCGTCATCTTCAACTTCTCGCTCGACCAGGGCGTGAAGGACGACCGCGACAAGGCCGTGCGCGAGCTGTTCCGCGACGTGCGCTTCCGCAAGGCGCTCAGCTACGCCACCGACCGCGACGGCATCGCCCAGTCCATCATGAAGGGCCCGTTCCTGCGCGGGTGGGCGGGTGGCCTCTATCCGGGCGCGCCCGAGTTCGACAAGACCTCGGTGGTCTACTATCCGTACGATCCGCCGTCGGCCAAGGCGTTGTTGGCCGAGATCGGCCTGAAGGACACCAACAACGACGGCGTGCTCGAATGGACGAGCGGCCCGATGGCCGGCAAGCCGGTGGTGCTGGAACTGCGCGCGTCGCAGGACGCCAAGGAGACCCAGAGCGTCGCCGAGGCGCTGGTGAACCAGTGGGGCGCGGTCGGCATCAAGATCAACATGAAGGTGACCGACAGCGCCACCTTCAACGAGCTCAACCAGTCGGGCAACTGGGACATGCAGGCGTTCCGCGGCGGCCAGCCGTTCGCGCTGCCGTTCGTCAACCCGACCGCCCTGGCGCCGCTCACCAAGAACTTCACCATCCATCGCGAGGGCGATAAGCCGCGCGTCATGATGGACTTCGAGAAGCAACTGGTGGACCTGGTGACCCAGTACCGCGACACGTTCGACGCCGCGAAGCGCAAGGAGCTGATGAAGCAGTACAACAAGATCTTCACCGAGAACGTGTATCAGCTCGGCGTCTTCGTCGGCCGCTACGGCCTGGGCCTGACCAAGCGCGCCAAGAACGTGCCGGACGGCACGCCGGTCTTCATGTACACCTGGGTGGAGGACGCGATCCTGCTCGACGCGCTCTGGACGCCGCTGGATCAGCAGTTGAAGCAGAATCGGCCGAACACCCTGCCGGTGTATACGAAGTAACAAGAGTTACGCAGTAGAAGCTCGCAGCCGGTCTGTGACCGGCGTCGTCGGCTTGCAAGCGTCGTCTTGGGCGGCCCGACGGGGGTCGCAGACCCCCTGCGAGCAAGAAGAAAGGACCTCGTAGCTACGCGCCCGGCGTCTTCGAAAGTGCCGGGCGCGTGAGCTCGGGAAGCAGGGCTCAGGAGATGGCATGCTCAACTATATCTTCCGTCGCCTGATCGTGGCCTTTTTTTTGTTGATCGGCATCGGTGCCGTTTCGTTCATCGTCATCAAGCTGCCGCCGGGCGACTTCGCCAGCCGCTATCGCCAGTACCTGATCGACCGCGGCACGCCCCAGGAAGAGGCCGATCGCGCCGCGCAGATCGTGCGCGAGCGCTATGATCTCGATAAGCCGGTGGCTGTGCAATTCCTTCTCTGGGCCAAGGGGATCGTCACCGAGGGCAAGTTCGGCTATTCCTTCGCCTATCGCAAAGACGTGGGCGAGCTGGTGGCCGAGCGCCTGCCCAAGACCCTGTTGCTGGCGGTCTTGTGTCACCTGATCTCCACCGTGGTCGGCGTGGGACTGGGGATCTTCGTGGCGCCCAGGAAGTATGGCTTTTGGGACAACTTCTGGGCGATCCTGGCCTTTATCTTTACGTCCGTGCCCCGCTTTTCGATCGCGATCATCCTGCTCTACATCCTCGTGATCCAGCTCCATCAGCCGAGCATCTCCTCTTTCTTTTCGCCGCAATTCGTGATGGCACCCTGGAGCCTGGAGCGGGTGATCGACATGTTGCGCCATATCTGGCCCGCGGTGCTGATCGCCGGCCTGGGCGGCGTGGCCCGCAACCTGCGCGTGATGCGCGGCAACCTGCTCGACGTGCTGGGCGCGCAATATGTGCAGACCGCGCGCTCCAAGGGCCTGAAGGAAAGCACCGTGATCCTGAAACATGCCGTGCCCAATGCCCTGCACACGATCGTCGCATATCAGGGCACGGTGCTCCCGTACATGATGCAGGGCGAGCTGGAGGCCGCCATCGTGTTGGGCCTGCCGACCATGGGCCCGCTCTTTTACGAGTCGCTGGTCAACCAGGACATCTACATCTCCGGCTCGTTGCTCCTGATGTACGGCTTCCTGATCCTGATGGGCAACCTGCTGGCCGACATCTTCCTGGCCGTCCTGGATCCGCGCATCCGCTACAGCTAGCCGAGTGAGAGAGAAGCCATGAGCAATGACGTCAAGCAAGTCGGCCAGGCCGACCTGACCTTCATCGAAGAGATCCACAACGAGAGCTATTTTCAGCTCGTGGCCCGGCGCTTCATGCGCAGTCGGGTCTCGCTGGTGGGGGCCTGTCTGGTGTTGATGCTGGTGACCCTGGCCGCGCTGGCCGATTTCTTCAGCCCCTATTCGATCTATCAGATCGACCTGCAATCCACGTTCATTCCGCCCCAGCAGGTGCACTTCATTGATCACGAGGGCAACTTCCACTGGCGGCCTTTCGTCTACAATTATGTTTACACCCTCAACCCGAAGACCTTCCAGGTGTATTGGGCCGAGGACACCAGCAAGCTCTATTACATCAACTTCTTCGTCAAGGGGCCGGAATACAAGCTGCTGGGGCTGATCCCGACCGACCTGCACCTGTTCGGCGTGGAGGAGGGCGGGACGATTTACATCCTGGGCACCGACAAGATGGGCCGCGATCTGTGGGGCAAGGCGTGCGAGGCCGGCCGCATCTCGCTGACGATGAGCCTCTTCGGCACGATCATCAGCATCGCGGTCGGCTCGGTCCTGGGCATCGCGTCCGGCTACTACGGCGGCACGGTGGACATGGTGCTCCAGCGCTTCACCGAGTTCGTGGCCGCGTTCCCCAACCTGCCGTTGTGGATGGCGCTTGCCGCGCTGGTGCCCAAGACCGCCGATTCGTTCACGGTCTTCGTGCTCATGTCGTGCATCTTTGCCTTGCTCTCGTGGACCACCCTGGCGCGCGAGGTGCGCGGCAAGGTGCTTTCGCTGCGCCAGACCGATTTCATCCTGGCGGCCAAGGAGATGGGCGCGTCCGACGCGCGCATCATCTTCCGTCACCTCTACCCCAACACGCTGAGCCATGTCATCGTGATCCTGACCCTGACGATCCCCGGCGTGATCCTGGCCGAGTCGTTCCTCAGCTTCCTGGGGATCGGCATCAGCGAGCCGCTGATCAGTTGGGGCCTGATGATGCGCAACACCCAGGACATCCAGACGTTGGGCCAGAATAGCTGGATCCTGGCTCCGATCGCGTTCATCGTGGCGGCCGTGTTGGGGTTCAACTTCCTGGGCGACGGCCTGCGCGACGCGGCCGATCCCTACGCGACGGTTTAGGAGGCGATGATGCGCACTGCGTTGTTCGTTCTCGCTGGCGTTCTTCTGGCGCTGGGCGTTCTGGTGGCCTGCTATCCGCCGCCGGCGGCTCCGTTGCCGCTCGTCGCCGAGCTGCCCGCCCATGCGACCGGCCCGGCCGCCATCACGGCCACGCCCGCGCCGGCCACCGTAGCGGTGGCGGGCGTCGTGGTTTCGGCCGCCGGCGAGCCGTTGAGCGGCGCGCTCGTCCAGGTGCGCGGCAGCGCCAATCGGGTGCAGGCCGACGCGCGCGGGGCCTTTGCCCTGACCGGCATCAGCGCGGGGCAGCCGTTCACCGTGACGGCCTGGGCCCCCGGCCACTACGTGGGCTGGACGGCCTTGAATCCGACCGCGGCCGATTGGGATGGCCGCCGCGGCATCACGATCACGTTGAAGCTGCTCCCCCAGAAGGACAACGCCGATTACCCCTGGTTTTCCTTTGACGATGTCCAGGGCTCGGCCAGTTGCGGCCTGTGTCATCGCGAATACCAGGAGTGGCTGAAGGACGCGCACTCCCAGTCCGCCAAAAATCCTCGTTTCATCTCGATCTATACCGGCAACGATGTCAACGGCCGGCCCAACCAGCCCGTGCGGTGGGGAAATAACGGCGTCGCTTTGCCGCCCGATCCCAATCAGCCCTACTATGGCCCCGGCTTCCAGCTCGACAACCCCGGTCGGGCCGGCAACTGCGCCACCTGCCACACGCCGGTCGCCTCCAAGGTGCCCAATCGCCAGAATTGCGGCTGGTCGGGCTGCCATACCGACCTGACGATCGAGCGCTCTCGGGGCATCATCGCCCCGGCCACCAGCCCGCTGGTCTCGACCGGCGACGGCGCCGAGGGGGTCACGTGCGACTTCTGCCATAAGATCGGCGATGTGATCCTCGACCCGCACACGCGGTTGCCGCCGCCCGATATGCCCGGCATCCTCTCCTATCGGCTCTTCCGGCCCGAGGAAGGCCAACAGGTCTTCTTCGGCACGGTGCTCGACGTGACCCGCCGGGTGAGCTATCTGCCGTTGCAGTCGCAGAGCGAGTACTGCGCGCCGTGCCACTATGGGGTCTTCGGCGGTGTGGTCGGCGTGGGCAAGGTGACCGGCGGCACGGTGATCTACAACTCCTACGGCGAATGGCTGAACAGCCCCTACAGCGATCCGGTGAACGGCAAGACATGTCAGGATTGCCACATGCCGGTCTCGCCGGCCAAGTATTTCGTATTCCCGGAACGCGGGGGCATGGAGCGCGACTATGTTGCGCTGCACGATCACACGATGCCGGGCGCGTCGGACGAGAAGCTGTTGCAGAACTCGGTGACGATGACGACCACGGCGCAGCACCAGGACGGCCGGCTTCGGGTAGAAGTGAGCATCACCAACGACAAGACCGGCCACCACATCCCGACCGATGTGCCGATCCGCAGCATGATCCTGGTCGTCGAGGCACTGGACGCGGCGGGCAAGCCGTTGTCGCTCGTCCAGGGGCCGGTGAACCCGACCTGGGCCGGCAATTACGCCGGCAAGCCGGGCAAGACCTTCGCCCGAGTGTTGCGCGATGAGTGGACGGGCGAGGCGCCGACCGCGGCTTACTGGCGGCCCGTCACCGAGGTCGAAGATACTCGTTTGCCGGCATTGGCCACCGACGTCACGCGCTACACCTTCGACCTGCCGGCCGGCCGGGCCGCGCAGGTGCAGGTGCGGCTGTTCTTCCGCCGCGCGTTCCAGGCGCTGGCGCAACAGAAGGGTTGGACCGATCCCGATATCCTGATGGAGGAAGCCACGCTCGCCGTGGCTCCGTGAGCGGATGCACGACATGGCCGAAAACCGAAACAACATCATCCTGGAAGTCAAGGACCTGAAGCTCTATTTCCCGATCTACCGCGGGCTGATCCAGCGGGTGGTCGGGCACGTCAAGGCCGTAGATGGCGTCAGCTTCTTCTTGCGAGAGCGCGAGGTGCTGGGCCTGGTGGGCGAGAGCGGCTGCGGGAAAACGACCGTCGGCCGTACCGTTTTGCGCCTCTACGATCCGACGGCCGGCGAGATCCGCTATCGGCGGGCGAGCGGCGAGTGGGTGGACATCGCGCGCATCAGCCAGCGCGACATGAAGCCGCTGCGCCGCGAGATGCGCATGATCTTTCAGGATCCGTTCAGCTCGCTCAACCCGCGGCTCACGGTCAAAGACATCATCGGCGAGCCGCTGGAGATCCACGGCGTGGCGCGCGGCAAGGCGGCCGAGCAGCGGGTGGCCGAGCTGATGGAGGCGGTGGGCCTGAATCCGGCCCTGATGCGCCGTTATCCGCACGAGTTCTCCGGCGGCCAGCGCCAGCGCATCGGCCTGGCGCGTACCCTCTCCCTCAACCCCCGGCTGATCATCGCCGACGAGCCGGTCTCGGCCCTGGATGTGTCGGTGCAGGCGCAGGTGCTCAACCTGTTGCAGGAGCTTCAGGCGCGGCTCGGCCTGACGCTGATCTTCATCGCCCACGATCTGTCGGTGGTGGAGCACATCTCCGACCGCATCGCAGTGATGTATGTGGGCAAGATCGTCGAGCTGGCCGAGACGGAAGAAGTGTTGCGCCACCCGTTGCATCCGTATACCGAGGCGCTGGTCTCGGCCATCCCGCCGGCCGACCCCGATATCCGCATGGAGCGCATTCCGCTGCGGGGCGAGGTGCCCAGTCCGGCCAACCCGCCCCCCGGCTGCGTTTTCCATCCGCGCTGCAACTATGCCCGGGACATTTGTAGCCAACAGGCCCCCACGCTGGTCGAAAGCAAGCCCGGCCACTTCGTGAGCTGTCATTTCGCCTCTGAATTGAGCCTGCGCGGCATTGGAGACTGAGCATGAACGCATCGCAACGCATCAACGCATTCCTGGCCTACCTCCTGTTGCCGATCGGCTGGCTGTATGTCTTGCTCTTTCACCGGCAGGACCGGTGGGTCGTGTTTCATTGCAAGCAGTCTATCGCCATCGTGGCCTGGCTGGTGGCCGTTACGGTCGGTTGGGCCGTGGTCGGCTGGCTGCTGGCGTGGATTCCTTATGCCATCGTCCTCAGCATGGCGCTCTTCAGCCTGGTCATCGTGGCCTATGTGATCGCGGCGATCCTGTGGGTCGTCGGGATGGCGAACGCGCTGCGCGGCCATGCCCGGCGCCTGCCGATCGTCGGCCGCTGGGGACATCAACTACCGCTTTGAGGAGCATCTTTCCATGGCGCGCATTGCTTTGATCGGCGCGGGGAGCATCGTCTTCACCCGCAACCTGTGTAGCGATATTTTGTTGACGCCCGCACTGCAAGACAGCACCATCGCCTTGATGGACATTGACCCGGCGCGGCTGGCGCAGGCGCGCGATCTGGTGCAGGCGTTGATCGAGCGCCGCGGGCTCAAGGCGCGCGTCGAGGCGACCCTCGACCGCCGCAAGGCCGTGACCGGCGCCGACTATGTGATCACCACCTTTCAGCAGGGCGGGCTGGACGCTTACGCGCTCGACATCGAGATCCCGCGCAAGTACGGCGTCGAGCAGTGCGTCGGCGACACGTTGGGGCCGGGCGGCGTCTTCCGCGGGCTGCGCACGATCCCGGTGCTCTGGGACCTGTGCGATGAGATGGATGCGGTGGCCCCCGATGCGCTGCTCATCAACTACGTCAACCCGATGGCGATCAACTGCTGGGCGGTGGAGGCGTATAGCGGCTGGCCGCACGTGGGGCTATGCCATAGCGTGCAGGGCACCAGCGAGATGCTGGCGCGCTGGATCGAGGTGCCCTACGAGGAGATCAACTTCCTGTGCGCGGGCATCAATCACCAGGCGTGGTTCCTGGAGTTCCGCCGCGGCAAGGAGGATGTCTATCCGTTGATCTGGCAGGCCATCGAGCGGCCCGAGATCTACGAGCAGGAGCCGGTGCGCATTGATCTGATGAAGCACTTCGGCTATTTCGTCACCGAATCGAGCGGCCACGCCAGCGAATATGTGCCCTATTTCCGCAAGACCGCGCGCATGGTCGAAGAGGAGCTGGTGCCGCGCTTCAAGAACCCGCGCGACTTCTGGTTCGATTTCGCGCGCACGGGCGGCTATCTGCGCCATTGCCAGAACCGGATCAAGGTGGCCGCGGAGGAATACCGGGAGCTGATCGACGGCACGCGGCCGATCCCGACCGTGCGCAGCCACGAGTATGGCTCGATGATCATCGAGGCGATGGAGACGAACGTGCCGGCGCGCGTCAACGGCAACGTGCCGAACCGCGGGTTGATCACCAACCTGCCGGAGGGTTGTTGCGTCGAAGTGCCGTGCATGGTGGATGCCAACGGCATCCAGCCCACGGTGGTGGGCAATCTGCCGCCGCAACTGGCCGCGCTGAACCGGACGAACATCAACGTCCAGTCGCTGGCGGTAGAGGCATGCCTGTCCGGCGATGTGGAGGCCGTCTATCATGCGGTCATGCTCGATCCGCTGACCGCGGCCGTCTGCACCCTGCCGCAGATCCGCGCGATGGTGGACGAGATGCTCGCGGCCCAAAAGCGGTGGTTGCCGCAGTTCGATCTGGATTGAGCCGTATCGGAGGGCATATGCAATATCGTTTCCTGGGCCGCACCGGCCTGAAAGTCAGCGAGCTGTGCCTGGGCACCATGACCTTCGGCCGCGAGGCCGACGAGGCGACCAGCTTCCAGATCATGGATCGCTTTGTCGCGGCCGGCGGCAATTTCCTCGACACCGCCAACGTCTATTCGCGCGGCCTTTCGGAGGAGATCATCGGCCGCTGGTTGAAGGGCAAACGTCGGGAGGACTTCGTGATTGCCACGAAGGTGCGCTGGCCGATGGGCGAAGGGCCGAACGACGTCGGCCTGAGCCGCAAGCACATCCTCGCCAGCGCGGAGGCAAGTCTGCGCCGGCTGGGCACTGACTACATTGACCTCTACCAGGTGCACGGATGGGACGGCTACACGCCGCTGGAAGAGACCCTCTCCGCGCTGGATGGCCTGGTGCGGGCGGGCAAGGTGCGCTATCTGGGCGCGAGCAACTACATGGCCTGGCAGCTCCAGAAGGCCGTTGACCTCAGCCGGCTTCATGGCTGGGAGCCGTTCGTCTGTTTGCAGCCGCTGTACAACCTGCTCGACCGCCAGATCGAGTGGGACCTGGTGGAGGTATGCGCCAACGAGGGGCTGGGGATCATCCCCTGGAGTCCGTTGCGCGGGGGATGGCTCAGCGGCAAGTATCACCGCGGCATGGCCGCGCCGCCGCAAGACACGCGCGTGGAAATCGCCGAACGGAGCGGCTGGAGCGAATCGTGGACAGCCTATGCCAATGAACGCACCTGGAACATCCTGGACGAGTTGTTTGCCATTGCTGGCGAGTTAGGCAAGACGCCCGCGCAGGTGGCGCTCAACTGGGTGAAAGATCGGCCCGGCATCACCGCGCCGATCATCGGCGCTCGCAACCTGGCGCAACTGGAGGACAACCTCGGTTGCGTGGGCTGGCAGCTCAGCCCCGAGCAGGCCGAGCGGTTGAATCGGGTCAGCGCGATGGAGTTGCCGATCTATCCGCATGCGATGGTGGCTAACTGGGCGCGACGTAGATGAAGATGGTAAGTGATGTGGGCTGAGATCGGA
>Ga0209162_1001628_pt1 | contig 21400 bp, 18 predicted proteins | sample YNPNPMetaG_FD_187121 | JGI IMG/M metagenome (GOLD analysis project Ga0209162, IMG submission 187121) | Anoxygenic and chlorotrophic microbial mat microbial communities from Yellowstone National Park, USA - YNP NP MetaG (SPAdes) (version 2) ...
TTTCGCCGTAACGTAACCATAAAAAATCGGCAAAGTCGAACTGAACCAGCGTTACAAACTTTTCGGCAAACTGATAATTGGCCACCACACAAAATCCCTTCTCATTGCTAACCGAGGTATTGACGCTATATGCATTAGCATAAGGAGCAAAATACCCCGATGGATAATAGCGATATAGCCAGTTGAACGTGAGGCCCGACTGAGGCATATAGCATACCCCACCGATAAATGCAAAATTCTGCAATGAGTTGGCAACGGCATTTTCGGCAAAGAAAATAGCTTCGCGCGTATGCAAACGGACATAACTACTTGTTGCCCAAAATCGATTGCCGGTAAAACGTTGGGAAAGATACGGCAAAGATCGAGGCACATAATCTGCTGACAAATTCGTATGATAGCCACAAAATCCCCACACGACATTTTTCCATTCCCAATGCATATCTGCACCCAAAACATCCTCGCGGATGCTGTGTCTGCCAGCCAGCTGACCGGCAGTAGCATGTATACCGCTGTTCTGAAAACTGCTTATCGCTACCACCGTTCCCGCAGAATCGGTACGACTTACAGTAGCATCCCTGAATTTTGTACTACCCCAGCAGGTCAGCTCCCATCCGTTCCCTCCGGCAGTTACTGAAACTCCCCTGAAAAAATTGTTTTCCTCAAAAGTCCGGTGCATCCTTGCGCCACTTTTTATCCGACATAGATTGGCGGTATAAATGTTTTGCGAAAAATCCAACCGGTTCCACAATACCAGTCCCTGCCCAAACTGACAGGTATAATCGCCTACGATAATTTTTTTGATCCACGATTGCGGCCGATACTCAATGGCCGCCGAAAGATAGTCGAAGGTGCTGATTTGCCTTGAAAAGCAGGGTTCTCCCTCATCCTTCTCAGCCTGCATACGGGCCGATAAGCGCAAAGATTCAAAACTGTAACTACTCCTGATTTTATAATTTTCTCCCGCATACGCATCGACCGAATCATTATCCAAGCTGTTTTTCCAGTAGCTCAGAAACCCATGTTTGGGGGAATCAATTTTACCAGCCACTACCGATGTTCTCACATACAAAAAAGGCAGCAGCTGTTGCAGGGTCGCTTGAGAAATTCCGTCGACTGCCCCTAACTCATACACAGACAGAAAATCTCCATGTTTCCCGCGATGTTGCAGAATAGCAGTTATCTGCGAGGGAGTTAAAATTCCCAAACTTGCCCAATCATCATAGCTTGCCGCATTGATATCAACTTTTTTAAACGAAATATCGACCGTAATTTCACCGTTACCTTGCATGTCTGCATTCTCCAGTATATTTTCGTATGCTTCTTCGATCGCTGGCTGAGACTGGATGTCGGGAATTGTATCCGTATCCTGAGCCTTGCCGGGCATGCCCACAAACAAGATCATGAAGCATATGATATATTTCACCTTACTTGCGACCAAAACGATAACTGATTTGGAACGAAGGGGTAATACCCAGCCGTTGATGTTGAACCAATGCCAGCCCGATTCCATAGTTACTCAACTGGTAAGCAAACCCAAAGGAAAACATATAGGCGTTGTCGTGATCGATTTGCAAGCCTGTTAATAAAAGCAGGCGGTCAGAGGGTTGGATTTGCACGGCCCCTGTCCATGAATAATATGAAGCGCTAGTCAACCTGATCTCAGTCATAACCTGCATTTTTGAACACAAACGGTACGACACCCCCACACCCATGAGGGTTGGCAGACTGCTGACCTGCCCTCGGACAACCCGTTCCGGAACAATCGATAGCACATAGCATCCCCATCTTAAACTTTCGCCCATGTTGCTTATAATACCTGCATCAACATTGTACAAAACATGCTGGCTAATGCCTTTATTATTCAAGTGCGTACTGTAGCGGTTGAACCGCAGGCCTGCCGAAAAATTTTGCCCGAATTTCCGTGCGGCTCCCAGACTTAGCCTTGTTTCCCTGTAACTGTTATTACCAAATACCTGACACGAAAAACCCGAATGTACTACAGCCGTAGGAAAAACAAATGCAATAGACTTATCTGCCAGATCGGCCAACAAAAATCGCTGCCGGTAATAAGCCGACAGCATTGGCATGGTTATTTCAGCAATACCAGCCTGATTGCCCGATACCTGCCAAATATCCACTGTTGTAGACCGATATCCTGCCAGAGCATCGGTCGTAATTCCCTGCATAAAATACGTATAGGCCATACCGCACCATACATTAGCATATATTCCTGTTATCAGCAAAAAACATTTCCGCATAGAGTTATTTTAACATCAACGCAATATACAGAAAAATTTAAATCATACAATCATATTTTACCCATTTCAATCTTTTGGCATGTCTTATTGGACTAAAAACGGTACAGAAGGAAATTTACGGAGTAAACTATTTGCCGTTATTGGGAAAGAAATTGGCCATTACATAATTTTCGGGGAACATGGCAACACTACCCAATGAAATACTGATCAAGCCAATCCGGATTGAAATTGTATGGTAACAGGATAATTAACTGCTGCAAAATGATTGTACCCGAACCTCTTTCCGCTGTGTTGAAGCCAAAAAGACTTTTTTACAGAGAAACAACATTTATTATACGTATTTTTTACATTTAAAAACCATAGTCTTTACATAAATCCTCAAATTAATTTCAATTTATCGGTAATTTTAACACGTTGAAACGATCCTCGCTCATAAAGACTATACTGGCCAAAGGCCGCAAAAAGTTTTCGCTTGGGGTTCGTTTTGCCATTGGAGGCGTTCTTTGGGGTTACAAAAAATAAAATCAGCAACCTAATTAGATATACCTTTCCTTTCAAATAAACCGCGGAGGCCGCTAAGAAATGGCGCAAAGAACGCAAAGGAAAAATGTAAGGACCACGACTGACAAGATTGAGTATTGGAAGGTATTGGCAAGATTTATCTGCTACGGGGTGTCGAGACCACCATTTACATGCGGCGAAGTCACAGACCTCGCCGAGCTAAAGGTTGAAAAACAAAAACCTCTGTGACCTCGTATGTTTGTATTCGGAAAAAATATTATTTGTTACAGAGGACAAGCGAGATGAGAGCAGCGTCTGTGTCTAAACGAGCCATGAGCTATGTTCTCGCAGAGATATTCCTCATTTAGCTTTTACTTTTTAAGCCTGAACTGGAATCAAAAGAACCCTTTGTGGTATCTCTGTGGTAAAAAAATTGTTCACCACGGAGAACATAGAGATACACAGAGATAAAGAATATTGCGAGTTCCATCCGGCCGATAGGCTAATAAAAGAAGGTAATTATAACCGAATGGAAGTCAGTAACTTAAAAAATATTTTCGGATGAAAACAAAAACTTTATGGATTTTATCCTGGCTGCTATTATCGACCAATCTTTTTGCCGAGGATCCCAACTTTTACATTTATTTATGCTTTGGACAATCGAATATGGAGGGTCAGGGAGGAATAACCCGACCGGATCGTAATGTGGATAGCCGTTTCAAAGTATTTCAGGCGCTTGACTGTCCGAATTTAGGAAGAACAAAAGCCACATGGTATACGGCAGTACCTCCTACCTGTCAATGTTATTCAGGCCTTTCTCCTGCCGATTACTTTGGTCGGACAATGGTTGCCAATCTTCCCGACAGCATTACTGTTGGTATCATCAACGTATCGGTTGGAGGATGCGACATCCGCCTGTTTGACAAAGACATTTACATGAATTACGATTCCACCTTCACAGAGAGTTGGTTTCTCGACAAGATAAAGGCCTATGGCGGAAATCCCTATCAATATTTGATAGATCTGGCCAAACTTGCCCAACAGGATGGGGTTATAAAGGGTATTCTTTTGCACCAGGGCGAGACCAATACGGACAATCCCAACTGGCCATCATACGTAAAAAAGATTTACAACGATATGCTGGCCGACCTGTCGCTCAATGCCAACGATGTTCCTATTCTGGCCGGCGAAGTTCTGGCCACCTCAGAAAGCTGTTGTGCCAGCATGAACACCATTATCCGACGATTACCCGATACCATCCCGACGGCTCATGTCATTTCTTCTGAAGGTTGCCCGGGACAAGACATCGCCCATTTTTCTTCTGAGGGTTACCGAATACTTGGCCGACGTTATGCGGTTAAAATGCTCTCTTTGATGGGATATGAAGCCAACTATACCGAAGCCGAATGTGGAAATATAGGGAAAAACTGGAAAATACTATCCGATAAAAGCGCATCGAATGGGGCTTACCTCAACATTACAGCCACCACCAACAACACAGTAACTCCCCCATCAAACCCCGACGAATGGGTAGAATGGAATATCACGATCAATGCCGACACCACCTACTATTTATATGGCCGCTTCAAAAAAGATTCTATCGATAATAATGCCTGCTGGATAAAAATTGATAATGGAAACTTTGAATTATTCAATATCAATGCAAATACTGCTTGGGAGTGGCACGAAATTAAAAAACTACGACTATCGGCAGGTCAACACAACATTATTCTCAGTGCAGCCCAAAACGAAATATTACTCGATAAAATTTGCATAAAAAACAGTGAAATTACTCCCGTCAGCGCCGGAGAAGAAGCCTCCGTCATTTGTACTCCCAACTTTACCCCTACAAGTATCCAAGAAAAACAATCTACCGGATATAAGCTGTATCAAAACATCCCCAATCCGGTCAATAGTCAAAGTACCATCATTCATTTTGAAATTCCAAGGGACGAGTATGTTTCTCTGAAAATTTTCAATGGCCGGGGGCAAGAAATTGCAGAACTTGCCGGCAAAAAATATACATCCGGAAAACACGCTATCAATTTTTCTACAAAAAATTTAGCCCCGGGGACATACATATACACCATGAAGGCCGGATCGTTTGCCGATAGCCGGAAAATGATCCTCTCCGGAAAAAAAAAGTGAGCTAAACTCGTCTTTCGGCGTGTTTATTCCATTCTTTTGCATAAAGATAATTCCGGATAAATTTTTCCACACCAATCAAGCGCTTAGTTTACAACTAAGCGCTTTTTATTTATGGGTTTGAGAGCGCCACAGGGACAATTTTTCCGTTCATTACATAATGAGCCGATTGGGCAAAGTTGGCAATAAAAGCAGCCATTTGTGAGGGGGTAACAGGTGCCTGATAACCCGGAAAAGCTTCGTGCAACATTTCGGTATCGACAGCTCCAAGCGCAAGACAATTGACTGCAATGTGCAACGGTTCAAGTTCAACTGCCAGGCACTCGGTCAAGCTGGCCAGTGCGGCTTTACTGCTGCTATACCACGAAAGTCCCTTATATTTCGAGCTACCCTGAAATCCACCCATACTGCCAATGTTGACCACATGTGGCCGGGAAGCCTTTTGCAACAGAGGCAACAACGTTCGGATCAACCATGCCGGCGCCAGATAATTCAGGTATACCATGTCCTGCGCTTCCTCAAAAGTTGTCGCTTCAAAACCCTTGTTGACCAGCATGCCCGCATTGTTAATCAAAATATCTATAGAGTCGAAGTATCCAACCACCTGACCGTACAGATAATCAGCCCGCTGGTGTATCTGCATTAAGTCAAAAGCAAGATAGTTCACTTGTTCGATCGACGATACCACTGGGGTACGATTAATTATCACTATCCTGTTCCGGTCATCCCGAGCCATATATTCGACCAAAGCTTTTCCAATGCCCCGACTGCCTCCGGTTATCAGTATATTTGCCATAATATTCGGATTTTATGCAAAGATTGTAAATATTTTCTACTATACTTTTAAGCAACGAACAGAATTTGTAATTTTACAGAAAACAGAAAAAACACAGACATGGCAAAAAAACAACTCACTTACCAAGAAGCACTGAATGAAATCGAAGAGATTGTCGCCAACATCGAAGCAAATAAATTTTCTATTGACGAGTTAGGCGAAAAAGTTAAGAGAGTGGCCGAACTGGTAAAATTGTGCAAAGAAAAACTCAAATATACCGAACAGGAGTTGAACAAAATAATGGAAGAAAATCGTAGGGAAGACCAACCATAAAATTGGATAACATATGAGAAACGAGATTATTAAGTGGGGGAAATCCACACAAAAAAGGATCTACAAGCGTATTTTCGATTATTTCATGCAGGGGCTTTTGTTTATTGCTCCCATTGGATTAACCATATATGTCATTGTGCTTATCTTTCAGTTTATCGATGGAATGGTGCAGGTTTATCTCGACCAAATCCTACCCTTCCATATCCCTGGTATTGGAATCATCATCATGTTCGTGGTCATCACGCTTTTTGGATTTCTGGGACATCGGATAATAAGTACCCCTATGCGGCTGGTACTCGAAAAGTCGCTCAGCAAGGCTCCGTTGATACAACTGGTTTATACATCCATCAGGGATCTGATTTCAGCCTTTGTGGGTAAAGAAAAAAAATTCAACCAGCCTGTGCTGGTGAAAATGGATGAAAGTGGCAAACTGGAAAGAATGGGATTCCTTACCGCTATTGACTTAAGTCAGCTCGACCGTAAAGACAAGGTAGCAGTATATATGCCTTATTCATACGCATTTATGGGCGAACTCATTATTGTACCAGCCGAATGGGTAACCCCCATCGATTTACATGCCGCAGAGGTAATGAAATTTATCGTCAGCGGTGGTGTATCCAAACTGGATGAATTGAAAAATGAAGATGACAAAAATTAAATGATGTAGCTATAATGTTAAATAATTTTTTTAATATTGCATAATCTTTTTAGCATCCATAAACTGAGGAATATTCAAAATTTCAAGGCCGAAAAGCAACAAGAAACGTTTGTACAAACAATTTAGTAACTTAAAAATATTGACAGATGAGATGGGCAAAAAATAAACTATGGCTGCCGGGCTTAATGGCTATATTGCTGTTTTCCTGTGTTGAGAAGGAATATGATTTCAACCGTCTTAGCACAGAGATAGTTTACGATCCCAAGTTGGCCTTCACCATTGGCACGGTGAATATCAACGTGGAATCGCTTTTGAGAGGCTACACTAGCAGCGGCAAGTTACAGGTTGCCGATGACAAAACCATCATTGTTATTTTAGCAACCAATTTTTATTCGTACCCAGCCTTGGAAGCGCTGCCCCTACCCCCCCAGTCGCAGGTAATTATACCCGGCTTCATTTTTCCCCCGACAATACCAGCAACAGGTGTAGTTAGCCGCGATACGACCATCAACATCCCCATCAGTTTTTTCTCCGATGCCGAAATAGACAGCATAGTAGTTAAAACCTTACGTTATACACTCAGAGGTTCCTCAAGCTATTCGTCGGATTTTACGCAGGAACTTACTATTTCTCTGTTGGATATGCATCAGGGAAATATGGTTTATGAAGAAACTTTTCCCATTTCTTCATCGATCAATACTGAGAACCAAAACAATGCAGCCGGTTATACACTTAAGTTCCGTAATGTGTCCGCTGGTTCTGCTGAGACCCGCCTTTATGTACGGCTAACCCTTAGGGGAACACCGGGAAGCCATATCGATCCGAACAGCACCCTGAATGTAGCATTGCAAATCAACGACCTCAATTACCGGCTGTTGTATGGCTATATTGGTCAGCCTTACGTGTTCAATATTATGGATACCATGAACCTCGATTTCCTGGGACGAGAATTAGCTAAAAACATTGAATGGAAAAATCCAAGCTATACCCTTTATACTTCAAATTCATACGCTGTCCCATGCGATTTATTTGTAGATTCAGTGTGGGTGATTACCTACGACAACAGGGTAATCCTTACCAACCCCGATAACACAAAGATTCAGAATCCCAAGGATATAGCCTATCCTGCACAAATAGGACTGGTAGCCAAAGATTCGGTGGTATGCGATAAAGTGGGCTATAGCGCCTTTTACAGAGCCTTGGAACGAGAAGGTCCCAAAAGCTTTGTTGTTAAACTAAAATCAAAAGCTAACCCGCATGGAAAGACTAATATTATTAACATTCTTAGTGATACCAGCAGAATCCGTACGCAGGGGGTACTTCGTATACCCATGAGTTTCCGTTCCTCGGGTTTTAGCCAAACCGATACCATGGATTTCGATCTTAGCAACCTGGCTACCGGTAGCTCCGATTCTACCAATAAATCCAACACCAAGGTAAGTCTGAAAGCCATGCTTTTCCGCATAGTTTCCTCCAATGCCATGCCCATCAACATGCAATTGCAGGCATACTTTGTCGACGAGAATTACCAGGTGCTTGATTCACTTTACAAAGATCAACCTAATGAAAATTATATTATTAAGGCGGGCACTATCGATGTTAATACCGGTCGGGTTAATGTTCCTCGCCTATGGAAAAAAGATGTAATATTCAACGAACAACGGCTTAAAAACATAGAAAATGCCAAACATGTCATCTTCAGATTAACGGCCTCAACGGCTGATTACGATAATACCAAGCCTTTTGTAACCATTTTTGCCGACAGTAAGTTGAGCATTACCTTCGCTGCCCAAATCCAGCCCAGTATTCATGTGTATCAATCAAAATAAAAACAACGAATAACCATGAAACGAAAGATATTTTTTGCTGCTGCTCTGTGTCTCATGACCCCATGGCTACTTATGGGACAGGTCAACCATACGCTATATTTCATGGAACGGATTCCACAGTCCAACCAGATCAATCCAGCACTTCAGCCCAACTGTAATGTGTATGTGGGGATGCCCGGTTTGTCCTCAGTATATATAGATATTGGCAATAACAGCCTGAATGTCAACAAGGTTTTACAATACAACCGGGATTTGGATTCGTTGATTACTTTTCTACATCCCCTGGCCGACCGCAGTATCTTTTTTAATGCCTTGAAGGAAAAAAATTTCCTGTACTATAATTTTCAATACGATATCCTTTCATTTGGTTTTCGAGTGCAAAATTTATATTTTCACTTCAATACCAGCCTGAAAAGCTTTACCTACTTTACCTATCCAAAGAGTTTCATGCAGCTTATCATAAATGGTTCCGAAATTGGCAACATCACCGATCTGAAAACATTCGGCATCAACAATATTACCTACGGCGAAATGTCATTAGGTATATCTGATAAGTTAGACGATGACCTGACGGTTGGTGCTAAAATCAAGCTCCTTTCGGGATTGGCCAGCATCATTACAGACAATAAAAATTTTCTGGTAAAAACATTTGAAGATCAGGACGGCAAAATTATCAACCGTTTTACAGCCGATGTGGCCCTCAAGACCTATCTACCCTATCTCGAGGATTCTCCCAATGGAAGCGATCTGTCTGTGGACAGCATTTTCCGATTTAAGGAAAAACCACAAAATGCCGTTAAGCCCTTTGAATCGAGAGGGCTGGGGTTTGACCTTGGAATTATGTATACCGGTCTGGAAAACATACGGCTATCGGCAAGCCTTGTAGATCTGGGCTATATTGCATGGAGAAAGAATACCTACTCCTATAAAATGCGATCGAGCTATACTATTTCGGGAGTAGAAATCACTCCTTCGGGAGAAACCAACAAAGATAGTCTTGAGGATGCCTTTAAGAATCCGATTGGATCTATCAACGATTCGGTCAAATTTTCAAAATCACCCGACAAATTTACTACCGCCCTCCCCACAAAGCTTTACATCGGCGGTGAATATTTTCTGGAAACCTACTTCGGTTTTGGACTGATGTCAGTCACGCAGTATTTTTCCAATGCTTTATATCAGCAATTTACCTTTTCGGCCAACTTTCGTCCGTTACGTGCTGCGATGCTTTCGGTCAGCTATTCATTTATTAACAATGGATTAAACAATTTTGGAGCAGGACTTAGTTTTCGCCCGTTGCCTTCCTTACAGTTTTACCTCCTGGCCGATTATATTCCGTTACGATATGGTAAGCAGTACGTCCCCATCTATGCTCGTTCGATGAATGTGCGTTTCGGACTCAATTTTACCTTTGGCTACAAACTTATGAAAGACAAACCCCTGAGTTGGGAATAGTCCCTATCTTCGTTTAAACAACAGTTCCCACTGGGTAAAAAGTAGTCCCGACACTACAATCAGTACGCCCAGAATTTTAGAAAGGGGATAGGGCTCGTTTAAGAAAAAATAGGCAAATACAGAGGTAAGTATGGGGATAAGGTTGATAAAAACCGAGGATCGTCCGATACCTATTTTCGATACGGCGAATGCGTAAAGAATGAATGCCAATGACGAGGCAAATATAGCAAGGTACAACACCGGCAGGAGATTGTTAAAACTCAACGACAATGGCCACACCCACGGATTCTCGAAGATTAGCAGTAAGGGAAGAAACAGCAACATTCCCATGAAGTTTTGAATAGCAATAATGGTAATAGAATCGTACAGCGGAGTAAGCCGACGTAAGGCAATAGCATAACCAACAGCCGAAAATACGGCAACAAACATAAGAACCACGCCCAGTAGCTGTGCCTTCATTTGAAAATCTCCTGCCCATACAACAAGGCATACCCCCAGAAATGAAATGAACATTCCGGCCAGATTCTTTTTGCTTAAAGTTTCCTGATACAAAATTTTCCCCGCCAGCGGAGTAAACAAGGGAATGGTAGCTACAATAACCGAAGCGGTAACCGGCGAAACCCACTTCATACCGTAGCTTTCGCCCACAAAATACAGAAAAGGTTCGAACATTGCCGCTGCAAAAAACAACTTCAGATGACTCCGTTTTATGACAGGACGTATGATGAGAAACGTAAAAAGCAAGAGTATAACACTTGAAACGAACAGCCGCAGAAAGATGGTGGTGATAGGTCCGTAATGTGCATACGCCCCCTTATACCAAATGAACGACATACTCCAGCAAATCATGGAGACGAATATACTCAGATAAACCCAGGCCAACTGCTTTCGCTTCACTGTTGATGCTTTTGGCGCAAAAGTAAGATTTAATTATTCATCTTCCCCATATATTCATGAATATTCATAAAAAAGAGACAACACTATATTGCAATAACTATCAGGGATGCACCACCATCAGTTTGGCTGCAAAACTACCCAGATTGCTGTTGTAGCGGACAATATACAATCCCGGCGGAAGATCGGCACAATTGAACTCAATAAGGTTATTCTCAGGCGAAAAGTTCAGATTCTTCTGCAGATGTACCTTGCCATTCGCCGAAACAATAGAGAGAGTGCCCGTAGCGCTGGCGGCCACAGGCAATATGATTTTTACCCATTGATGTACTGGATTAGGCGATAATTCAATGGTAAGGCTAAATAGATTAATAGTAAAGGTACCCACTGCATAGGCATTAGCATCGACCTGCAGCCAGTAGCGTTTACCGGGTATTACGGCAATGTCGGATAGTACGGCTTCATTGCCCGAGAGGGTATTGTCGACCGCAGCCAAAAGCCGGTAATTATCCCTGATCAAATCTTCGTGGGTGTTTGCCTCGTACAGGGCAACACGAGTATCCAAACCTCGTGTATGAATGTTTACCTGCCCACTGGCAGGCCCGATAAAGGTAAACCACAGGCTGCGAAATACTACCGTGTCGGGATTGACATCATTGTAACACCAGTTATTGGGCACAGTACACCCTCCATCATTGGGATGAGGCTCGCCTGCCTCATACGAAGCACAGGTATTGTCAAAAGGACCATTGAGTCCGGGATGCAAAGCCAATTCATTGCGTATGCGATCGTATGGGATATTCTGAACCGTCAGCGACCTTTCGGCAGTATACCGGCATAGCCCATGCCGGGCAGTAACCCGAATGATATCCGAAAAGGTTGAATCGTTAATCACCGTATCCTTAAGGGTCAGATTCAACCTATTGCCCTGCTGGCTGAAAGAATAACGGACTGAATCGAAGCTAAAATCAAAAGTATAGGATCCTGAAGCCTCTACCAAAAGGTTCTTAACGGCTTTACCACACAATGGGCTATCGGTGGGAAACTGCGTAAAATCCGTAAAAATATTTCCCACGGAAATAGTCCTGACCAGAGTATCGGATCCGAACGAGTTCTTTGCGACCAGTCGGATTACATAATCTCTGGCTTCGAGAAAAGCAATCACAGGATTGGCAGAAGTATCGGTGGTAACCTGTTGGTTGCTGTCGGGGAGAAACTCGAAGGTTGCCGGTATTATTTGCCATTGATAGTGTTGGGGATTCTGCTTTGAGAGGTTTTTCAGCAGCACAGCTGCCTGAATACAGGGTAATTCGGGCATAGCAACAAAATCGGCCCGCGGAAATACCTTACCATCGGTTCCGGGCAGCTTTTTTGCCCCTGTATTGTCGGGATCGAGCCAGACCTTGAGCTGACGGCTGGGCAACAGGTTAAGCGACCACGATACGGCCAGTGCCCCGTAATAGTTGGTGGTATTGTCTCCTCCATGTAGCTGACCAATGATCTGCTGGTCGGCATTGAGCAGCGGCGACCCCGACGATCCGGAGTTGGTATTTCCATTGGTAAAAACAACCTCCCAATGCGTGTACGGGGGAGATGTAGAACCATCATCCCAGTTGATGCTATAGGGATACATCTTCCCCTTCTGTTGGCTATATGCTATCGACTTGTTTAGCCCTTTGGGATGGTGAATAACCGCACTTTCTTCAGGTTCCGCGCCAGTAACATCCCAGCCGGCAAAGTAGGGCTGATAACTTTCTGGCGGCGACTCTGTCAGTTTTAACAACGAAAAATCGGTTTCTGAGGCGTGTGCACAAAGCGTTGCACCCGACACTGTTTGATTGGTATTGGTCACTGAACCATTGCAGGTATCGGTCTCGTAATTGAAATATACCACCACCGAGGCAGCCGAGAACTGGGTACTGATGCAGTGGTTGGCAGTAAGAAAATACGGAGTGGCATCAAAACGGGTATTATTGATCAATGAACCACTGCAGTAGTAACTACCATCGACATCGTCGAAAATGATGCGACAGATGGCATGTTTAACCGTTTGCCACTTTTCCCATCCCGGACAGTTGATATCATTGTATACAAGAGTTGTCGACAGCGAACGATAGGCCTTTGAAACCGCCTGCAGAACAACCGTTCCCTCGAACTCAGCATGCACCGGTTCCTCGTAGTCCAAGATTATTTCATCACCTTCGAGGGGTTGTATGGCAAGGAATCCGTCAGGTTTGTTATTCAGAGAGGTATAGGCACCCAACAAACGTGTCCGGGCTGCATTGTATAAAAATAAACGGGCCCCTGCAGGAACCCGGAAATATCCCATCCTCACCCCCAGTGCCAATGCATTGGGCGATACTATGCGATACTGCCATACCCTCATCGAATCCCCTACCCACGACAAGCTACCCTTTTCCTTAAGGTCAACGGTTAAATACTCCAGGACGGCAAACCGATTGGGCACGGCAAATAGGGAATCAACGGCTTTCAGACTATCTACCGAAACTCTTTGCAAAAAACTTGTACGTATCTCCGAAGCACTCTTAAGCTTGGTACGAAACGAATATGGAATAGCTCTGACTGATACTTGCCCCTTCAGTTCAGTCATAATTCCGGTAATGAGTATACTTACCGCCGTCAATACTAAAAATTTACGCATCGGTTTGTTGTTCAATCAATCGGGCAGTATTTCTTATTGACACAAAAAATGGCAAAAATCCTTTACTATGTTCAAAATCAGTAGCCCTCAAGAGAGGTATGCAGCGCCATGATGGGTTCCTGACAAAAATGGCTGGCAGTTGCATTGAAAACTTCAGGTGACTCGGTTGTATAGTATACGTACCGGCCATTTTTCTCGCAACGGCTTTCAATTTCGGGATGGCGTTGCAGATAATCAGCCAGACTGGCAGCTACAATTTCCCCCTGAGAAATTACATTCACCCTCGCGGGGAGGTATTTTTTGATTTTGTTCATCAGTAGCGGATAGTGAGTACAACCCAGCACGAGTGCATCGATTTGTGGGTCGGCCTGCAGGATGTTATTGATATGCTTTTGCACGAAATAATCGGCACCTGGACTATCGTACTCGCCATTTTCGACGAGCGGCACCCACATGGGACAAGCCTCCTGCGTTACGGATAGATCGGGAAAAAATTTCTGAATTTCAATGACGTAGGAACGAGCCGATACAGTACCCTCCGTTCCCAGAATTCCAATGTGTTTGGTTTTCGAGAAATGATTGGCATTTTCGGTAACAGGCCGAATGACGCCTAGCACACGGCGCGAGGGATCGATGTGGGGCAGATCGTTTTGCTGGATAGTGCGAAGAGCCTTGGCCGAGGCAGTATTACAGGCCAGTATTACCAGTGCGCAATCACGTTCAAAAAACCACTTCACCGCCTGAAGGGTATATTTATAAACAGTGTCAAAGGATCGAGGACCATAGGGAGCACGAGCATTATCCCCCAGATAGATGTAATCGTACTGCGGAAGCCGCCGTACAATCTCTTTCATGACGGTTAATCCTCCAAAACCCGAATCAAATATTCCTATTGGCATAGCAAAATAAAAAAAGGCTGGCTACCTTGAGTGGCTACAGCCTTTGAAATAAAATCTATTCTAACGCTTACTTAAGTTTCAGCTTAGCCTTAACCAGGGGCAAAATATCGAGGCTTGAGTCGGAATGAAACAATACTACCCCCGAACTCAGATCGAGAATGTAGGTAAACCCGTTTTCGCGGGCCACTTCCTCAATGGCTTTATTGGCTTTGTCGAGAATAGGTTTATAGAGTTCCGAACGCTTTTTCTGCAAATCCTGATCGGCATTCTGAGCAAACTGTTGAATGCGTTGCTGTATATTCTGTAATTCATCCTCTTTGGTTTGCCGAACCAGTTCCGAATAGGAGTCGCGTTTACTCAGATAGTCCTGGTACTTATTGTTGAGTTCAACCTGCATCACCTCCAATTGGCTCTGCAACTCTTTTTGCATTTTTTCCAGTTTCAACTGCACCGAATCAGTCTCGGGCATAGCCTGCAAAAGCTCCTGCGTATTGATGTGACCTATTTTCAGATTGGGCTGGGCCACCAGCATGCATGCGGAAAAAACCGACACAACTATACTTCCAATGATTTTCTTCATTTGTTTTTAAGTTTATTTTTTTGACAAAATATTTTTGACCGTGTGCAAAAATAACAAATTAATTTTTATAGCCTAATCTTTGCAACACGGCATCGCTCTTGTCGAGCTTGGGGTCGGTATAGAGTATGCTTGCCCCGGCTGAGCTATCGAATATAATGGCATAGCCGCCTTCGGTTGCTAATTCTTTTACAGCACGGTAAATTTCGTCCTGTATAGGTTTGATGAGCTCATCGCGTTTTTTAAACAATGCTCCATCCTGACCAAAATATTTTTTCTGAAGTTCCTTGGCGGCCTTTTCTTTATTCATAATCTCCTCTTCGCGCTTTTTCTTCATCTCCTCGGTAAGCAACACCTTTTCGGCCTGATAATCGCGATACATCTTGTCTAACTCAGCATACATATTTTCAACCTCACGCTGCCAACCTTCCGACAGCTTGTCGAGTTGATCCTGTGCCTGCTTGTAAGCCGGAATGTTGTTCAGAATATATTCCGTATCGATGTAGGCAAATTTCTGCGCATAACTACCAGCGGAAATGAACAGGGTCAACATCAAAATCAATAGGCTTTTTCTCTTCATATCTTTAAAATTTTTAATTATTTACCCTCAAAAATACGATTTCCCTTGCCCGGTTAAAATTAAAAACAGGTTTTGTTTTGGATCCCCTTTGCAAGTAACGCAAGTTTTTTACAAAGCTGTTACAAAGTTGCAAAAAAAATAATACTATTTTCCTAAAACTTATTAAAAAACATTTTTAGAAAAAACAATGTACTGAAGCTGATCGGCCAAAATCTTGACTTTGACAGGCCAGTTGAGAAAAAGCAAAGAGTCACCCTAGGACAATAACTAAATACTATCGGGCTTAATCCCACGTTTGTTCATCTGAATAATTTCGATAACTTTCTCAAGGGGGACGGGGATAAGCGGTGTTTTATTTTCGGGGTCGTAGGTATACCATAGCATTTTCTGCAACAGGTCGGTTTTACAGTGGTATGCTATACCCTTTTTGGTTTCGAGTTCGAGCAATTCGGCGGGGAAATTTTGTTGGGCTTCGAGATACACGTCGAGCTCGTAAATAAGACAACATTTGAGTTTACCGCACAATCCGGTATATTTTTGGGTATCTGGGGGTAGATTTTGGATTTTAAACACATTGGATTTGATGGATACCAGATCTTTTCGCCACGAGGAACAGCACAATTCTCGGCCACAGGTACCCATACCGCCCACCATGGCTGCCTCTTGTCGGACGCCTATTTGCCGCATTTCCACTTTTATGCCAAAAGCACTGGCATACTCTTTTATCAGTTCACGAAAATCGACGCGGCCATCGGCAATGTAATAAAAGGTGGCCCGACGGCCATCGGCCTGATATTCAACATCGCTGATTTTCATTTCCAACCCCAGCCGATGGGCTATCTTTCGAGCCTCGATCAAGGTGGGATATTCGCGCTTGCGCGACTGCTCGCGGGCAACCAGATCCATCTCTGTAGCTCTGCGATAGATCTTCCGCAATTCCAAAGGTTGATAATCCTTGTAGCGACGCACAAAACTCTTTTTCGCCAACAAGCCGGTAAGGGACACCAATCCCATGTCAAAACCTACCACCGACTCCACTACCACCATGTCGCCCGTCTGTAGCTTAAGCTTATTGACGTTCTGATAAAATTCTTTTCGTTTATTTTTAAAGCTTACCTCAACTATATCCGAAATCTCAGGTCGATTAATATCTTCAATCCAGTTGGTGGTATTTATATTATCGCAAACGTTCGATTCTCTTAAGGCACAATTTATGCATCCCATCGCAAACAAATGTTTGATTTTTTTTAATAACTGCTGAAAACGATTTTTGTTTATTCAACAGGGAACAATTCGAAAAAGGACAGTTTACTTTTTAAGCTGCCTCTTCGATGTTTACCCAACACCACAAGCGCTGATGAATGTCTTTGTCCTTTGAAAAAATATCCTCAGGCAATAAAAATTCAAACGATCATTATTTTATTTAGAATTCTTATATTTGCACTGACGAGGCTACGGCTTCGTCGACTGCAGGGCCTGACATAAAAACGTCAGGCTTCTGTATTTTATATTTTATTCAGGATTTTACACTAATTTTTTGTATATTTGCTTCAGTAAGCTGTATGATGCGATTCGCACCAGCCTGCCGCCGGAATAGACGTTTTCATACAGCTTTACTTTTTTCTGCCGTCTTGCTGGTAAGAATGTAACAGAGATGTTGATTTTTCCATGCAAAATAAATATCCTATCGGTACACAAATGAGTCAATGAATTTTTTAGCAACAATATTATGCAGATCATTAAAATTATCAGAGGGATAATAATCTTTTTGCTTGTGGGTATTCCCGTTTACTTTTTATTGGACAAGAATCCCAGCGACACGGCATTGTTGGTACTACCCGCTGTGTATGCCCTAATATTTATCGTTGGTGTATATGCTCGCTATTTCTTTAAATCCAACGACTAAATGGTAATTAATTATAAGCTAAAAGCGGCCCGCTGAATTACAGCAGAACCGCCTTTAGGTTCGCCGAAGACGCATCCTCGACATTGCAAGTACACAAACTTTTTTTTTTTTAAACAAATAATTTTATATAGAAAAAAATTGATACAACCAACTATTTTACCATTAGAAAATATTTTTTTTAATTTAAATAAAAGATTATAAGAGCCTTGTTAAAAATAACATCTGCCGTAAGTATGTTCAAGGATGGGCAATTTAAATATGAAAGTAATTAATTTTCCGAAAAAATTATGCAAGCATTTCTTGCAATCTATGGATTTTTACATAGCAAAATTTCCGGCAAAGAGCTTACTTCCTGGGAAGGCATAAAGCCTAATACTGTTGAAAGATTTAAGTTTAATCTTTTAAAAAAAATTCGTATATGTGCTCTGACGAGGCTACGGCTTCGTCGACCATAGGGTCTGGTACATTAAGTGTGCCAGGCTTCTGTTTTTTATATTTTATTCAGGATTTTAAACTAATTTTTTGTATATGTGCTTCAGTAAGCTGTATGATATCATTCGCGCCGGCCTGCCGCCAGAATCGACGTTTTCATACAGTTTTACTTTTTTCCGCAGATTGTTAAATAAGACAGTCCTATCGCTATCGGATGGGGTGGGTTTCTTCGATTCTTGAAGTGTTTTCTATATTCTAAATCATAGCCTTGCAACGCACCAAAGCATTTGCCTAATAAACACCAAAACCAATTGTTTAAAAATATACAGACATTTTCAAATTGCCTTTAAGATGTATCCGTTTTGAAATTAAGAATCTACCTATTTTACACCTGGAAAATTTTCGACGAATTGGATAGTGAAATCTTGGCCGATGTCTACCAGTTGGATGGTAAAGTCGGGAAAGGATTCAACGATAAGCCATTCGCCGCATCTGTCAGGGAATGAACAAACAAGCTTTACCTTCAAATCCGGAAAGGCAGTGACTATTTTGACTCTAAAATCGGGATCGATATTCACAATCTTCACTCGGCCGTGCAAGGGAATATTCTTGCACTTACAATCATTGCTGATAGGCTTATCCTTGATAAAAGCAAGGCTGATGAAAATAATTGTTGCAAAAAGGATTTTTTTCATCCGAAAATAAATTCAATTAATTAACTTACTATCAATTTGTTAAATACATATTCCTATTTCTGACTCGACCCCCCCTGAAATTTTCATTGGTTTGTTGTGAGGCAACGCATCATGGGGGTTTCATCCGAAAATATTTTTTAAGTTACTGACTTCCTTTTGGTTATGCTTACCTTACTTTTATTAGCCTCTCGGCCGGATGGAACTCGCATGGAACAATCCTGCCAGCGAAACGGGCGAACCCTTTTATTAGCCTATCGGCCGGATGGAACTCGCATGTTTAATTATTTTCATCGGTTTGTTGTGTTTATCTTATAAACATGCTCGTTTCATCACGCATATTCATATACCCAAATTTAATAAAAATTATTTAAATTCAATATTGAGTTAGATTTTTTTTGATAGTCCTTCGGCCGCTATAATCGAATGAGTCTGTACTTCTATTTGATCGGCGCAGTTACGTTGTGAATTGCTTTTCTTGTTATTGCTTACAATTTGTATCTTTGAAATATTGAATGCAGCTCCAACAGTGGTTGCCGGATATAATTATAAAAGTTGAAGGCCGCTTGGAAAAGCTTTAGCCTCTGCCCAAATTAAAGATTTAAGCCTTTCGGAGCAGCAAGGAGATGTGGCAGAGGCGTTAATTAATCTGTACCGAAAAATAAGAGCTGCATTGCGTTACCATTTTGGATATACCCCCGCAATACTCGATAACATGACCACGGAACAACTGGCTCAGGCGTGGGGTGATCTTCGGTATATGTTACAAAAGCTGAATAGCAAAGACTAACACCTGCCTTTAAGGAGCTCATAAAAAAAATCTATGGTCAGCTTAATAAGATAAACTATAAGCAGAACATATACAATTGGACAAATAATAAAGAAAAAAATAAATAAGCCCATTGTTTTTATTTTTAACAAATATACAAAATGTCTGCCGAAAATACAAAACATACCATAATCATTGAGGGTGTCGATAAAATTACCCATGTTTATAAAAATGTGGGCGATATGGCAGATAAGACTACCCAAAAAATACGTCGCATAGTAGGGCCAATGGACGATATGAAATTTAGCCTTTCCCAGCTACGCGAACGCATGGAACGATATAAGACGGTTGTGAATTGCTTACAATTTGTATCTTTGAAATATTGAATACAGCAATGAAGAGAGAATTAACAAATTAGAAATAGATTTAAATAAACTAAAAAAATAAAGCCATGAGGCAAGTTGCACCTGCGAAAGAGGCAGGCCCATCGCATCATGGCTCAATGCAAATATACGAATATTTTTTAAAAAAAAGTGCAGAGCTTAAAACATTCCTGCCAACAAAGCTGCCACGCTATGTGGGCAAGCTGGCGGTTGATTTTTTTCAGGATAATTTCCGCCGTGGTGGCTGGCAGGATGGAGGACTAAAACGCTGGCAACCGCATCTACAATAGTAGAAATTTCAAGGGTTCCTTTGACATATTCCCAAACTATTGAAGATGTGATCTACAATAGTAGAAATTTCAAGGGTTCCTTAGACGCCAGTTTTATCGTAACTGGCGAGAACTTATCTACAATAGTAGAAATTTCAAGGGTTCCTTAGACAGCATTATGTCGATGTTTTCTCCATTAAATCTACAATAGTAGAAATTTCAAGGGTTCCTTAGACAAAGAAAAGTAAAAAAGAAAGAAGAAAATCTACAATAGTAGAAATTTCAAGGGTTCCTTAGACTTTCCTGCTCTTTCGGCTGCTCAGGATCTACAATAGTAGAAATTTCAAGGGTTCCTTAGACCAGTATACATACTATCCGTTGCAACAATCTACAATAGTAGAAATTTCAAGGGTTCCTTAGACATTTTCAATGCAAATTCGTCTTTTTCATATCTACAATAGTAGAAATTTCAAGGGTTCCTTAGACTGTAATAAGGAGATTACGTTTACACCAGAATCTACAATAGTAGAAATTTCAAGGGTTCCTTAGACTGTAATAAGGAGATTACGTTTACAAATGTATCTACAATAGTAGAAATTTCAAGGGTTCCTTAGACACATTAATTTTGCGTACGTAAATTTGATCTACAATAGTAGAAATTTCAAGGGTTCCTTAGACGATGCAGCAGGCACTTGACCTTGAGAAATCTACAATAGTAAAAATTTCAAGGGTTCCTTAGACCATTATGCGTGTAAAATCTGGCGCTATATCTACAATAGTAGAAATTTCAAGGGTTCCTTAGACTGATTAATAATTAAAATTATCAGTTATATCTACAATAGTAGAAATTTCAAGGGTTCCTTAGACTAAGGCAATTGAGGAAAAACGTATCCTCATCTACAATAGTAGAAATTTCAAGGGTTCCTTAGACCGGCTTGTTCACGACTTATTCCTTGAAATCTACAATAGTAGAAATTTCAAGGGTTCCTTAGACGAAACTCGGCCTTAGCGCCGAAGCAGAAATCTACAATAGTAGAAATTTCAAGGGTTCCTTAGACAGAGAAATGAGGAAATAAATGCCAAGCATCTACAATAGTAGAAATTTCAAGGGTTCCTTAGACATTGCATTTGGCCGAGCAGGCAATGCAAATCTACAATAGTAGAAATTTCAAGGGTTCCTTAGACGATGGAAAAAGAAAAATTATCGAGCATTATCTACAATAGTAGAAATTTCAAGGGTTCCTTAGACATGCCCTTAAAATAAAGAAATGGAGGCTTAATCTACAATAGTAGAAATTTCAAGGGTTCCTTAGACAGCGAGGCGGTGCTGAGTACCTTAAGATCTACAATAGTAGAAATTTCAAGGGTTCCTTAGACCATCAG
>Ga0209162_1001631_pt1 | contig 21374 bp, 13 predicted proteins | sample YNPNPMetaG_FD_187121 | JGI IMG/M metagenome (GOLD analysis project Ga0209162, IMG submission 187121) | Anoxygenic and chlorotrophic microbial mat microbial communities from Yellowstone National Park, USA - YNP NP MetaG (SPAdes) (version 2) ...
TAATACTGGGAATAGAAGCCAGTGTTATATTGCGGCAACAAAAATATCGTGATTGGCCACAGGAGTATGCCGTCACCGAAATTGCCGCTGAACTGAAGAAAAAACTCAGCCCCTAGCTCTGGCTGGGGGGCAGCGCTGTTCTGGCAGGGGGAGGAGCAGCAGCTTATATCCTGTTGCAGAAAGAATAAAAAAAAGGGCCGTCTGGCAGTGCGGGATTTCCCCGCCCGCCAGAGAAGCCATAATTTGCCATTTTTTTGAATCCTTTAACCATAGGAGGCCTACCATGAAACCCAAACTTATCTTTGCCCTTATCGCTTTATTCCTTCCTATCCAGGTCTTTGCCCAGGAATGGATGTTGAATGAAAAAATGGATGATCTGCTGATTCGTATCAAGCAGGTTCAGAAAGGAAATCCAGATGCTGAACGGCAGGTGCCGCGGCTGCTGGAAGAATGGAATATGGACATGAGTTCGCCACTGGCGGTAAGGGAGCTTTCCCGTTTGCTGCGCCAGGATGCGCCGGAAGAGCTGTTGCGCCATCAGTTGCCGCTTTTGATGGAGAGATACGGCCGCGACCACCGGGAGCAGCGAACCGAACTCCTTTCCTCCTTGCCCGTGACCACTGCCAACAACCAACCTCTCACTGTGGAGCAACAGGCAGTCATTGCCCAGGTGCTGGAGGATTTTCAGGTGAATGAGAATGCAGGAGTGTGTGATCAATTTTTTCCCGCCATAGCCGTTGACAGCAGCGGCAATTTTATGGTGGTGTGGGAGGACTATCGCAGTGCGAATTCTGACATCTATGCCCAGTGCTATACCAGCAGGGGGGTGGCGCAGGGGACGAATTTTCGAGTGAATGATGACAGCGGCTACAGTGACCAAGTGTATCCTGGCATAGCTGTTGACAGGGGCTGCAATTTTGTGGTGGTATGGACGGATTATAGAAATGGGGATTCTGATATCTATGCCCAGCGCTATACCAGCAGCGGCGTTCCACAAGGCCCAAATTTTCGGTTGAATGATGACAGCAGTTCGCTGGGTGGGGCGATCATTGCCGTTGACGGCGGCGGCAATTTTGTGCTGGCGTGGATCGATACCAGGAATGGGGATGCAGATATCTATGCTCAGCGCTATAGCAGCAGCGGCGTTCCTCAAGGCGCCGCTTTTCGCGTCAATGATGACAGCGGCAGTAAGTGGCAAAGGTCTCCTGCGATTGCCATTGACGCGCGCGGCAATTTTGTGATAGTGTGGATCGATACTAGGAATAGAGATTCTGACATCTATGCTCAGCGCTATAGCAGCAGCGGCGTTCCTCAGGGCCCCAATTTTCGGATCAATGATGACAGCGGCAGCAGTAGGCAAGAGGATCCTGCCATTGCCGTTGACGGCAGCGGCAATTTTGTGGTGGTGTGGATTGATTTTAGGGATGGGGATGGGGACGTCTATGCCCAGCGCTACACAAGCACCGGTGAGAGGCAAGGCGCGAATTTCCAAGTGAATGATGATAGCGGCCACATTCTCCAAGATTTTGCTGCCATTGCCATCGACGGCAGCGGCAATTTCGTCGTGTTGTGGGCGGAATATCGGGATAGGGATTATGACATCTATGCCCAACGCTACACAAGCAACGGCCTAAAGCAGGGCGGCAATTTTCGGGTCACTGATGACAGCGGAACCAATGATCAATGGCAACCTGCCATCGGCGTTGATGCCGGCGGCAATTTTGTGGTGGTGTGGCTTGATTATCGGAATGGGGATCCTGACATCTATGCCCAGCGCTACATGAGCAGCAGCGTTCCTCAGGGCACCAATTTTCGGGTCAATGATGACAGCGGCAGCAGTGATCAATGGTATCCTGGCATAGCCGTTGACAGGGGCGGAAATTTTGTAGTGGTGTGGATGGATGGTCGGAATGGGGTTTGGGACATTTATGGTCAGCGTTACAGCAGCAGCGGTGAAGCACAGGGCGTCAATTTTCGGGTGAATGATGACAGCGGCGACGGTGGGCAAGCGTATCCTGCCATAGATGTTGACGGAGGCGGCAATTTTGTAGTGGTGTGGGAGGGAGATCGGAATGGGGATCTTGCCATCTATGCCCAGCGCTACACATGCAGCGGCGTAAAGCAGGGTGCCAATTTTCGGATGAATGACGACAGCGGCGCCGGTGGGCAAACGTATCCTGTTATAGCCATTGACGGAAGCGGCAATTTTGTGATGGTGTGGATGATGGATGATCCGAATCCGAATGCGGTTTTTGGCATCTATGCCCGGCGCTACAACAGCAGTTGCATCGCGCAAGGTAACAATTTTCAAGTCAATGACGTTAGCGGTAGCATCGATCTATTGTCGAGTCCTTCAGTTTCACTTGACAGCAGCGGCAATTTTGTCGTGGTGTGGAGGGATAGCAGGAATGGGCATTCTGACATCTATGCCCAGCGCTACAACAGCAGCGGCGAGGCTCAGGGAGCTAATTTTCGGGTGAATGATGACAGCGGCAGCAGTAAGCAAGATTGTCCCGATATTGCCATTGACGCTGGCGGCAATTTTGCGGTGGTGTGGATGGATGGTCGGAATGGGGATTGGGACATCTATGCCCAGCGCTACATGAGCAGCGGCGCAAAGCAGGGAATGAACTTTCGGGTGAATGATGACAACGGCAGCAGTTGGCAATTGTGTCCAGCCATCGCCGCTGACGGCAGCGGCAACACTGTGGTGGTATGGGAGGATTATCGCAACGGCGATCCCGACATTTATGCCCAGCTTTTCGACAGCCAGGGACGGCGAATCGGCTCGAACTATCGAGTGAACAACGAAAGCGGTAAGAAAAAACAGATGAGGCCGGATGTCAAGCTTGTGAATGGACATATCTATTACACCTGGGAGGATACTCGCATCGAGGGACAGGGGTATGATATTTTTGCCCGGGTAGATCGGTTTTCCACCAGCGTCATTCCGGTCGCAGACAGAATCGAAGGGGTTCCGGTGAAATATGTTCTCTATCCCAACTACCCCAACCCGTTCAACCCGGCCACTACGATCAGCTTCGGCCTGCCCCAACCAGCCCACGTGCAGGTGGAGATTTTTGATGTGAACGGAAGAAAGGTGAAACGGCTGGTGGATCAGGCATGCAGCGCCGGAATTCATTCGGTGGTCTGGAACGGGACCGATGAGGCAGATCGAAAAGTTTGCAGTGGGATTTATATCTGCCGCTTCAGCGCCGGGGAGGTGATGTTGCATCGGAAAATGATTCTGGCAAAATGAGGTATCACTCAAAGCCTGCCGCGGTGCAGGTGACAGGCTTTTTATCATTAAAATGAAAATCGTAATAAGAGGAGGCCTACCATGAAACCCAAACTTATCTTTGCCCTTATCGCTTTATTCCTTCCTACCCTGGTCTTTGCCCAGGAATGGATGCTGAATGAAAAAATGGATGATCTGCTGATTAATATCAAGCAGGTTCAGAAAGAAAATCCAGATGCTGGACGACAGGTGCCGCGGCTGCTGGGAGAATGGAATATGGACATGAGTTCGCCACTGGCGGTAAGGGAGCTTTCCCGTTTGCTGCGCCAGGATGCGCCGGAAGAGCTGTTGCGCCATCAGTTGCCGCTTTTGATGGAGAGATACGGCCGCGACCACCGGGAGCAGCGAACCGAACTCCTTTCCTCTTTGCCTGTGACCACCGCCGACAACCATCCCCTTGCGCCCGAGCAAAGGGGGGTCATTGCCCAGGTGCTGGAGGATTTTCAGGTGAATGAGAATGTGGGGGGATGTGCACAATGCTTCCCCGCCATTGCTGTTGACGGCAGCGGCAATTTTGTGGTGGTATGGGAGGATTATCGGAATGGCACTTCTGACATCTATATTCAGCGCTACACCAGCAGCGGCCTAAAGCAGGGTGCCAATTTTCGGGTGAATGACGAAAGCAGCAGCAGGAAAGAGGATCCGGCCATAGCCGTTGATGCTGCTGGCAATTTTATGGTGGTGTGGATGGATTGTCGGAATGGGGGTCAGGATCCTGACATCTATGCCCAACGCTACAGCAGCAGCGGCGAGGCGCAGGGCGCGAATTTCCAGGTGAATAATGAAGACAGCCGCTACCTCATGACTTTCGAGCCTGCCATAGCCGCTGACGCTGAGGGTAATTTTGTGGTGGTGTGGCAGCACGTGTGGTATTATCCTGGCGCTTGTGGTTCAGCTGCTAACATCTATGGCCAACGCTACAACAGCAGCGGCGAGGCGCAGGGGGCGAATTTCCGGGTGAATGATGGCCTCAGCGGTGAACAATGGCATCCGGCCATTGCCGCTGACGGGGGCGGGAATTTTGTGGTAGCGTGGAAGCACGAGGGCGATGGAAGGAATCCTCGCGGCATCTATGCCCAGCGCTACACGAGCAGCGGCGCCAAGCAAGGTGCCAATTTTCGGGTGGACGATGACAGCGGCTTCAGTAACAAATTTCGTCCTGCCATTGCCGTCGACGCCGGCGGCAATTTTGTGGTGGCGTGGGTAGATAGCCGAAAAGGAAATTATGAGAATTATGACATCTACGCCCAGCGCTACAGCAGCAGCGGCATAGCGCAAGGTAAAAATTTTCAAGTCAATGAAATTAGTGGTAGCGTCGTCGATTACTGCTTGGGTCCTTCAGTCTCACTTGACAGCGGCGGCAATTTTGTGGTGGCGTGGGTAGATAGCCGAAAAGGGAATTATGAGAATTGTGACATCTACGCCCAGCGCTACAGCAGCAGCGGCATAGCGCAAGGCAAAAATTTTCAAGTCAATGAAATTAGTGGTAGCGTCGATTGTTGGTCAGGTCCTTCAGTCTCACTTGACAGCGGCGGCAACTTTTTGGTGGTATGGCATGATTATCGGAATGGGGATCCTGACATTTATGCTCAGCGCTACAGCAGCAGCGGCGCCAAGGAGGGCGCCAATTTTGTGGTGAATGATGACAGCGGCAGCAGTGATCAATGGTATCCTGGCATAGCCGTTGACAGGGGCGGAAATTTTGTAGTGGTGTGGATGGATGCTCGGAATGGGAATTCTGACATCTATGGCCAGCGCTATAGCAGCAGCGGCGAGGCACAGGGTGTCAATTTTTGGGTGAATGATGCCAGCGGCGAGGGTTGGCAATCGGATCCTGCCGTAGCTGTAGACGGAGGCGGCAATTTTGTAGTGGTGTGGGAATATTATCAGAATGAGAATTCTGACATCTATGCTCAGCGCTACAACAGCCGCGGCGTAAAGCAAGGCTCTAACTTTCGGGTGAATGATGATAGCGGCAGCAGCGGGCAAGATTGCCCCGCTATAGCCGTTGACGCGAGCGGCAATTTTGTGGTGGTATGGAAGGATTATCGGAATGAGAGTGGTAACATCTATGCCCAGCGCTACAATAGCAGCGGTATAGCGCAAGGTAACAATTTTCAAGTCAATGACATTAGTGGTAACGTCTATGGTTGGTCGGGGCCTTCAGTCGCATTTGACAGCAACGGCAATTTTGTGGTGGTGTGGGAGGGGGATTCTGACATCTATGGCCAGTGCTACAGCAGCCGCGGCGTAAAGCAAGGCTCTAACTTTCGGGTGAATGATGACAGCGGCAGCAGTGGGCAAGATTGCCCCGCTATTGCCGTTGACGCAAGCGGCAATTTTGTGGTGGTATGGAGAGATAGTCGGAATGGGAAATCTGATGTTTATGACATCTATGGCCAGCGCTACACGAGCAGCGGCGCAAAGCAGGGAATGAACTTTCGGGTCAATGATGACAGCAGCAGCAGTTGGCAATGGTATCCTGCCATAGCTGCCGACCGCAGCGGCAACACTGTGGTGGTATGGGAGGATTATCGCAACGGCGATTCCGACATTTATGCCCAGCTTTTCGACCGCCAGGGACAGCGAATCGGCTCGAACTATCGGGTGAACAATGACACCGGTAAGAAAAACCAAATGAGGCCGGATGTCAAGTTTGTGAATGGACATATTTATTACACCTGGGATGATAATCGGATCGAGGGACAAGGGTATAATATTTTTGCCCGGGTAGATCGGTTTTCCGCCAGCGCCATTCCGGTTGGGGTTCCTGAGAAATGTGTTCTTTATCCCAATTACCCCAACCCGTTCAATTTGGCCACCACGATTAGCTTCGGCCTGCCCCAACCAGCCCACGTGCAGGTGGAGATTTTTGATGTGAACGGAAGAAAGGTGAAACGGCTGGTGGATCAGGCATGCGGCGCCGGGGTTCATTCGGTGGTCTGGAACGGCACTGATGAGGCAGATCGAAAAGTCTCCAGTGGGATTTACATTTGCCGCTTCAGCGCGGGGAAGGTGGTGCTGAACCGAAAATTAATTTTAGTCAAGTAGAATCGTGAAAAATTGACCGTCATCGGCCAATTGGCTGATGGCGGTTAGCTATTTTGTCCAAGCAATTCTAGATCCCAATCCACTTTCAATATCTGCTTACCAGGCCGTAATTTCTTCCAAATTGGGATCCAGATAATTCAATTCACCACTCTAATTTAAAATGCGAATGATATGATTTTCCGTCAATTAAGCATTGCCACATTTGTTGCTGTGGATGGCACAAAAATTGATGAAGAAGGAAATATTGAAACAAACTTCGAAGGGCACTTCATTACCAACATCAAGGCGCTGCATCGAGGAGGTAACCGCCATGATCAAATTCATTGCCAAATGCTTCATTTTTTTAGTAGCGGTCCAATCTGCCATGGATTATCTTCGCAACCAAGGGGTCATTGATGGTTCGATCAAAATCAACTTTGCCGTGATTCAGCAAAAATTGTTCGCTGCAGTCTCAGCGAAAAAGATCGCCACTTGCATGTTGCAGATTGCTGAGGGGAAGATTGAAGATTGGATGATCTCGGAGGTTCAGGTAGAGGAAAGCGCTTCGTTGATCAAAAGCTCTATCGAGGGTGAAAGCGCATTCAAAATCGTGTATCATCGCGTGAGAGAAGGGGAATCGCTGCGGGCGCTGGCGCAGCGATATGCTATTCATTGGCGAGTGATCCAGCGGATGAATCAGCTGTTGGATGGGCAGCCGCTTTATGCTGGACAGGTTTTGAAAATTCCGATCAGAAAACAAAATTTGGATTGGTGTTCCATTTAGATTGTTGGGCCATTCCGGTCGCTTCAGGACGCTGGTTAAGCCATGCTTTCAATTAGACGGTTTTAGGTGGTGGCAAGCGAAATCGGTAACTATTAAAGTTGATATCATAAATTTTAATCTGGTTTCAAATTCCATGTATGTTTCTTTTTGTTAGGCGAGGCAAGGCAAATATATTTTAAAAACAGCCTATCTCGTGAACTTCTATTTGGTCTGCGGCATTTCAAAAAAGTCAAACCGCTTCAATTTTTAACTTGCATTTCACCCCATTCTATTGTATATTTAGCACATATTTTATACAATTTGGAGGGTATAATGGGCAAGATTATTGCGATTGCCAATCAGAAAGGTGGGGTTGGCAAGACTACGACGGCGGTAAATTTAGCCGCTTGCCTTGCTGTTGCAGAATATCCAGTGCTATTGGTCGATATAGATCCTCAGGCGAATTCTACCAGTGGTCTTGGCTTCGACGCGAAGCAGATAAAGAAGAGCATCTATCATGTGCTGATCAAGGGAGAAGAGATCGAACATGTGATCCTTAAGACAGAATTGAAGTATCTGGACTTGTTGCCGTCAAACCTTGATCTCGTTGGAGCGGAGATTGAGCTGGTTTCGGCCTTGTCGCGAGAAAGAATTTTGGAGGGGATACTCCCCAAAGTCAAAGATCGCTACAAATATATTTTTATCGATTGTCCACCATCGCTGGGGCTGCTAACGCTGAATGCCATGACGGCATCAGATTCGGTTTTGATTCCGATCCAGTGCGAATATTACGCGCTGGAAGGTCTCAGCCAATTGTTAAATACAATCCGATTGGTTCAGAAGCACCTGAATAGTCGGCTGGAGATCGAGGGTGTGGTTTTGACCATGTATGATGGTCGACTCAATTTGTCTCGGCAGGTGGCCGAGGATGTACGCCGTTTTTTTGATAAGAAAGTGTATAAGACGGTAATCAATCGTAATGTTCGAATCAGCGAGGCGCCGAGCTTCGGCAAGCCGATCATTTTATACGATGCGGTGTCGATGGGAGCTGAGAATTACATGAGCTTAGCGGAGGAATTTATCAGGAATGGCAAGTAAGCGCTTGGGAAGAGGGCTTCGCGCATTGATCCCGGACATCCCTGACGAGGAGAGCGAAGAGCGCATCAGCTCCATTCGAGAGATTGAGGTCCATAAAATTAAGCCCAATCCCTTTCAGCCGCGCGAAAATTTTGATGAGGCAGCGCTGGAGGAGCTTAAAAATTCCATCGCAGAAAAGGGGATCATTCAACCGATCACGGTGCGGAGGGTGGATGATGGGTATGAGTTGATCGCTGGGGAGCGAAGGCTGCGGGCAGTGACAGCGCTGAATTTCGAAAGCATTCCCGCTTACGTCCTTGAAGTCCAAAGCGATGAGGAGATGCTCGAGCTATCGTTGATCGAAAACATTCAGCGAGAAGACCTCAATCCTATTGACATTGCACGGGCCTATAACAAATTATTGGTCGATTGCAATCTCACCCAAGAGGCGGTGGCGAAACGGGTCGGCAAAGAGCGATCGACAGTAGCCAATTTCCTGCGACTATTAAAGCTGCCCCCGATGATCCAGGAAAGTTTAAGGATCGGCCAATTGGATATGGGGCATGCTCGAGCATTGATCACCATTGAAGACGAAGCGCTCCAAAAAAGCATTTGGGAAAAAATCATCAAAGATCATCTTTCAGTCCGCGATGTAGAGCGACTGGTAAGACAGGCAGCCAAAAAAAAGCCACCCAAAGAAGCTGATCAGCCAGCCAAATCGCTCTACGTTCTGGAGATAGAGGAACGGCTGAGGAACAAATTTGGGACTCAGGTGAGAATTAACCTTAAGAAAAAGGGCGGGAATATTGAAATCGAGTTTTATTCGGAAGAGGAGTTGGAGCGATTATTGGAAATATTGCAACAATAACATCAGCCACTGATCAAGCTCGGCTAGCTGCTGTATTCCACCAAATTCATCGAGGCCCAAAAGTTGAATAGCTACCAAGCGATCGCTTAGTCTTATGCATCTACACCGAATTTATTTTTACTTCTGAGATAGGGTGGCAAGCTATTTGCATATCAAAAGCTTTTGAGGAAAAGCCTGTATCATCGTTAAGGCAGAAACCCATTTGATTCCAGCCGAACGGCTGGTCGATGGTGAATGAAAGGTCACAAGAGAGGGAATGGAGATTAACCATGAATAAGCGGAAGCGCGAAAAACAATTATCGATATTGATCATTCCTGATGATGACTCCGATCCATTCACCTTCCGGTTGAGTTCGAGGTCCGTGAAAATCATCTTCGGCGTTGCAATTATCCTGGTGATCCATATCTTCGCTGGAGCTGCATTTTATTATAAATTTGCAGTCAGTAACCGATACAGCAAGAAGTTAGAGCGGGAGAATATTAATTTAAAAGAGGATAATCGGCGCATCAACCAAATGTTTGATACGGTTGAGGAACTGATTAACTACAATAGCCGATTGCGCAATGCGCTGGGCGTGGATCAGGGGTTTGAAATCAGCGACCGAAAGCGGTCCCAGCTAATGAATACATTTCGACGGAACATCAACATGATCCCGGTGAACGAGGTGAACACCGAGGATGTTCTGTCCAAAGGACCATCGCTGGAGAACAAGACGCGGTTGAATTTCATCACGCGGACCAAGAAGAACTATGGGCAATTTGCTAACAACATCCCCAATTTTTTGCCGGTCGAGGGGATGGTCACCACAAATTTTCGTCGCGGGGATGTCAAATTGCCCAATCATTTAGGGATCGATATTGCGGCCAGCCGAGGGACAGCAGTGCGTGCCGCTGCCGACGGGATTGTGATCTTCGCCAATTGGACAGAAGATCTGGGGAATTTGATGATTATTTATCATCTCAATGGCTATTTTACTTATTACGGTCATAATCAAATTCTTTTGAAGAAAGAGAATAGCTTTGTTAAAAAGGGGGAGGTTATCGCGCTGGTAGGTAGCTCGGGAAGGAGCACTGCCCCTCATCTTCATTTCGAAATTTGGAAAGATGGAATACCAGTGGACCCAAAAGAATATTTATTAACATCTCAGAGCAAATAGTTAACTGATTGAAGATTGAACATATTCTATAAGGAGATCGCGCTTTGAGCAAGAAAGAAGAAGATGGAATTGCACGATCGGGCGACTTAAATACCATTGTTGGCAAGGGATCTTCATTGGAAGGCACCTTGAAAGTTGAAAATAGCGTCCGAATTGATGGGAGAATTAAAGGGAACCTCTCTACAACAGAGCTATTGGTAGTTGGAAAAGAGGGAGAGATTGAGGGTGATATCATCGCAAAGAATGCCATCATTGGTGGCCGGGTGCGCGGCAAGATTAGCGCCACTGGGAAAGTGGTTTTGGAATCGAAAGCAGTTTTTCTTGGCGAATTGAAAACAGCCCGATTGGTGATCGATGATGGGGCGATTTTTGATGGTCGTTGTTCCATGCAGCGGGACGGGAAACTGCCGTTCGAACCAAAAGTCGGAGAACCCCAGCTTCCGCCAGACCTGAAGAAACCGGTCCAAAAACCCGAATAATTTATCCCCGCATTTATATGTTAGGCCGAGCCTCAATTTTTTATATGAAGCATCGGACCTTGCCTGTTATGAATTTCATTGTATCCTGCACGGGCAGATGAAAGGGATCGCTTCAGTTTTATTATTTACAGTCAATTCAGAAAATGGATGAGACTAATTTGTCGAGCCGTTCATTCCGTCCAGTGCAGGAGGGATAAATAAATGACCATCAGAAGCGCAAAAGAATTTATTAAAAATTATTTATGATTTTCTAAGTTCTTTAAAATCGTTTACGATGGACATGTCGGCTGAAAGACCCTTTCGGTTGTGACGGTCGCATCCCTCTTGGGGATGCGATCCTCAGGGATGGATCATCCCTGGATTAGACACAGAAAGGGTTTTTATTTTTGATCCCCTCCCTTTGACCGATTGAATAAATTTTTAACAAAACTTGTTTTTTATTTTTCCGCAGTCACCGCAATAACCGGTATTAATTATAGAATCTTACTTTGTTTCAACCTTTCGACAAAAATCATATCTTATAAAATATTCGAAGCTGATGAGAGGCATAAAAGCCGATTGCTTTCGGATCTGCTTTGTGTGGGGCATGATAGAAATATGAGCAAAAATGCGATATTAATTATTTTAAAATCGCATAATAATCTTCATAAAGAAGCATTGTTTTAGTAATGACAAAAAATTAAAAACTCTTTTATTGACTAAGACAAAAAAATGTGATATAATTGGCGGTTGGCTGCAAAAGATCGCCAGCCTTTTGCTTGAGAACTCTATGGTCAAGAAGAAACCCATGATGAATCGCTACCACAACCCCAGGGAATGCTGGAAGCTGGTGAAGCTTATCGGCCTTGTATCGCTCATGCTCTTCATTGCGGTGACAGGCTCGGTCTTGTTCGGAGCAACCGATCCGAAATATAATGATTTGGGCGTAAATTTCGAGGCGCGATTGAAGTTTTATCTCGACATGAAGACGAAGCGATTTTTGCACAAGATGGCGCTGAAGGAGCAGCTCTTGTTGGAGCTGATCCAAAACGTCACGAATGAGATTCGCGCCAGAGGAAAGGCTGGACTGCACCAGGATGATGCCGGATTTGAGCTGATTTACAGCAAGGAGAACCTGCTGCTCAGCGAGTATGAAGCCGAGATACGATCCATTAAAAATATCATCGCCGAGATCGAACAGTTGGAGCAGGCGGTTCAGCAAATGGATGATCTAAAACTGATCGAAGAGGTGGAGCAACTCAAAGATCGATTGATGGCGGTGTTGGATGATCAAAAATCGCTCAAAAAACCGATAACCCATCAACAGGCAGCGGCAATGATCCAGAAATATTCATCGGAAATCGGCAGACTGTTAGAAATTTATGAACAAGTGGATTCATTTCAAAAGCGGGCGGTAGCGGCCAACGATGTGGAGATGGTTAAACAATTGGATCAGCAAAAAAACCGCATCATCCGCATATTAGAGGAAAGTCGAATTGCCGGGCCGTCATCGGATCAAGTGGTGAAAAGCTATATTGACGAAGCCGCGTCCCTGGTCGATATCTTGAAAAAGATTGATTTACTGGAACAGCAGATCGCAGCAGATTCATCGCTGATATCAAATATCGAAGGAATCCGCAACAATATCATTTCCAGCATCGATGGCAGAATCCTCGAGTTGTTTGGATATGTCAAGGAGGCCGAGTTCCAAGGGAAAACCATTTCTGATTATTTCAATGCGTGGAAAGCGAAACGAGTGGCCGATTATCAAGCAAGGTATACCAAATATCGGATCATTCGAGAAAAGTTGATCGATAGCGCTACAGAAGAGCAACGAAAGCGAATGCTGGAGCGCGAAGTGAGTAGCGCTTTGCTCAATTATTCGAATGAAAACTATGAATTGGCAGAGCTGCAATTTCAGCAGATTTATTCAGGATTTAAGGATTACTATAAAGACCTGGATGGAATCTTATTTTATCGAAGCGAAGCGAATTTCGCCAATCGCTATTATGATGCAGCCCAGGCTGGTTACCTATCGGTGATCAACGACTATCCTCAGTCGCAATATCTTGGCCAGTGCTACTTGCGATTGATGATGATCGGCTACAACTATGGATGGTACTCGGAATTTTTCAAATATTTTGAGAAGGTCAAAGATCTTATCGGCATCGACCGCGAGGATTTGAACAAGGCGTATTATCTGGCTGGGTATTTGTACCTTAAACAGAAGCAATTTGATGCTGCTCGAACTGTATTGGAGAATATTAAAGATAATTCACAGTATTATCTGCCGGCTCAGTATTTGCTTGGGATCGTATTCTCAAATCTCGAGAAATATTCCCAGGCAAGGGAGATTTTCGAAAAGATCGCTCAGCAGCGAAGCTATCCCTGGACGGATCTGAATTACTCTATCTTTCGCAATGAGGCGTTGTTAAAGCTCGGCTATTTCCATTATCAGCGTGGGGAGTACGCGAAAGCCATTTCTTATTTTGATCAAATTTCGAAAGGGTATGAAAAGTATGATGCCGGCTTAATAGGTCAGGCCTGGTCGAATTTAAAGCAGGCCCAATACAGTGATGCCATTCAAAAGGTGGAGATGCTTGCTAATAATTACTTATTGTCCAATTATACTTACGAGGCCATGGTGTTATCGGCGCATTGCAAACGCATTCTCAATCGGCCTGATGAAGCGTTAATGGACCTGCAATACGTTTCACAGGCTGGGCAGGCGCTGAATAAGGCCCAACAATACAATGAAGAACGAAAGCATTTATTAGCCCAGTTAGACGAGCTTGAAATCCTTGAAGAGCAAATTTTAGAGCAGCAAAATAGCAAATTATATCCCCAGGTATCGCGGATCCGAGATGTGATCAGTGATGCGCTGCTGGGCATTCGCTATCGCGGCGCCATGAGCGGTCGCTTGGTTGAGGAATACAATGACAAGCGGAAGACACTGCTCAAGCAGGTTGAGGAGTTCAATTCGATTATTCATTATGCCAGGGAACAAGGGGATGAGACAATGCTCGCCAATGCGATTCAGCAGCGCAACCGGCTCATTAATGTCCTCGAAAGCTACCAGGAGAATGCGGTTCCTGCTGGGGCTGCTGTTCTATTAAATTATCCATTAGCGACAAAAGAAGTCGGACTTATCTATCGGCGCGGCATTATTACGAATCTGATGCGAGATTTGACATTCGAGAAGCAGCGGATTCAACAGGACCTGGAGATGATATCGCAATTGAACGCGACGAGTGCTGAGCAGGCTTCAATCGATGCCATAGTCGATCTAGAGATCCTGGAAGATGACCTGCGAGATTTAAACAATCAGCTCAATCGATTTCAGGTATGGTTGGCCGAGCACGATGTGGAGACAATCAAGACCGAGACCGAGAAATGGGCGAGTGTATCGGGTTTTGGGATAAGCGACATCAATTTCTCATCTTATTTTGAAAAACTCCAGCAAATTGGTGGCTACCAAAAGAATCTGACGTTGATTGATGACCTACTAAAGGAGAAGAGGGAACAATTAGAGCAGCGGGTGAAACGATTTGATGATGAGGTGAAAAAAATCGAACGAGAGTTGGAGGCAGAAAAGATTCGATTGGAAAAATTAGAGAAAGAACGCTATTTCCAGGAAATCTATTTTGAGACCAAAACCAGAGAGGTCGAGACGGAAGAGATTGAATATCAATTTTAATGTTGGGTGACGGAACTTCAGCCGCATGGGACGCAATGGTGGGTAAGGAGTTGACCTGTTAGGAAAGAGCAATGAAGAAAATAATGGTTCACATAATGGCGCTGTGGTGGATATTTTCAGCCCAGCAGTTATGCTCACAACAATCGACCGAGATGGAGGTCAGTCGCAAGACGAAGATCGATTCTCTATTGGAATCCTATTCGATTGAGGACATTCTCAACTATCGGGAGTTTTATCAAAAGCAAATTGGCGAGCTTAATATTGATAAGCTGAAGTTACGGGAACGGGGGATAGCTCAGGCAGAAAAGTTCATCGCCAATAATCCGCAAAGCAACATGCTGGATCGAGTGCTTATTCGGCTGGCTGAGCTGTATTATGAGGCTGCTGAAGACGATTATCTGCGCCAGATGCAAGAGTATGATCAGCGGATGGAAGATTTTGAAGCGGCTGGGATCGAGAGCACGCTGGTCGAGCCGGTCAAAGACCTATCCCGACCGCTGGCGTTGTATCAACGAATTATTGATGAATTTCCTCATAGCGATTTGGTCGATGACGCACTTTACAACAAGGCGTTTGTGCTGGAAGAAACTGGCCAGATCGATTCGGCCTTGGCCATTTATCAATATGTGATTGATCAGTTTCCCACCAGTCGTTATGTGCCCGAGGCACTGATGCGAATTGGCGAGTATTATTTCAATCCACCCAAAAATGAGATCGAGCGGGCAATTGAATTTTATAAGAAAGTGCTCGAATTCAAAGATAGCCCGAAATTTGACGAAGCCCTCTATCGACTGGGGTGGAGTTATTATCGGTTAAATAATTTTCCTGAGGCCGTCTCCTATTTTACGTTATTAGCGGACGATATTGAGCGCGCCAAAAAGATCGATCCGCGACAGCGGTATTCTAACCCCACCTTGCGTGAAGAATCATTGGAATATATCGGCATCAGCTTTCTGGATTATGGGGGAACACAGCGCGCGGTGGAATATCTGAACCGAATCGGCGGCCGAAGCTATGGCGCAGAGATCCTCAAGAAGATCGGCGATGTTTACATGTATGAGAAAGAGCTCTATAACGAGGCGATTGAAGCCTATCATATTCTGCTAAAGATGTATCCGGATCATGAACAGGCGCCAGAGATTCAAGAGAAGATCGTCTCCTGCTACCGCTATCTGAAGGACGACAAAATGACGTATGTGGCTCGTGATAAGTTGTTTACGGATTATGGTCCAGGTAGCGCGTGGTGGCAAGCCCATGAGGATGAACGAATCCGCAGTAAGGTCTATTACATCGTCGAGCGAGCACTACGCGATAATATCAATATGCTCTTTCAGCGCGCTGAAGAAAGAAATGATGAGTATCTGTATCTTCAGGCAGTCAATGATAGCCGAAAGTATATCAGCGTGTTTGCGTCCGATAGCAGCGCACCCATGATCCATTGGAACATGGCGTTAACCATGGATACCAAATTGCATCAGAAAGATGCGGCGTTTGAGGAGTATATGCGAATCAGTGATCTCTATTGGAATAGCCGCTATCAAAAGTATGCTGCTGAGAATGCCATCGCGCTCGCCAAAGAAATGGTAGAAAGCGACACGACGAAAAAGACGGTGGCCCCAGATCAAAGCGAAGCGGATTCCACAGAGAAACGGATGGTGGGAGTTCCAGCGCTTCGGTATAGGAGGCTGGAACTGATCGACAGCGAAAGGAAGCTGATCCGGGCCTATAATAATTATATCAAAATCTTTCCCCATGAGCCAGAGACGTTTACCATTTTAGCCAATGCAGGAGCGGTTTTTTATAATAGCAATCAATTCAAAGAGGCGCTGCGCTATTTCAACACCATCATCAAGCATTTTCCCGATCATCCTGAAATCAACAACGTTCGATACATCGCCCTTGAGAGCTATTTTGGGAAGCAGGACTTCAAAAGCGCTGAGATTGTGGCGCGGCGAATGCTGAAAAGTTCCGAGCTTCCCCCGCAATTAGAGAAGAAAGTTCGAACGCGGTTAGCCGAGTCCATTTTCCTGGCGGCAGAAGCCTATGCCAACCAGGATGATCACCTGCAAGCTGGGAATGAATATCTCCGAGTGGTGCGTGAAGTTCCGACCGCCGAGTTTGCGGATTTGAGCTTATTCAATGCCGGCCTTGAATATGACAAGGCCAGAGAATTTAGCCGGGCGGTGGAAACGTATAATTATCTGATTGAAACCCGGCCAACTTCCAATTATATTTTGAATGCGATGAATAATCTCGCATTGGATTACGGGGAGCTCAATGAACCCAAGAATGCCGCGCTCACTTATGAGAAATTGGCGGCAGTCGCCAAAGACTCCTCAAAAATACATGATGCGCTTTACAATGCCAGCTATTTCTTCGTTCGGGCAGAGGAATGGGAAGATGCGATCCGGGTCAATCGATCATTTGTGAAAAGATTTCCCAATTCAAAAGATGCACCTGACCTTTATTTTGATATTGCTACCTATTATTTGAAGTTGGATAAGCTGGATGAAGCCAATCAGGTCTATGGGGAATATGCGGTTCGGTACCCCAACTCTCCGCGTGTGGTAGAAACTTATTTTCAACGGGGAGAATATTATCGAGCGAAAAATCAACTTGACCGGGCGATGAGTGAATACGCGCTGGCTGTGGCAAAGAACGAGGAGCTGATCAAGAAGAAGCTGGAGCATAATGACTTTTATGCTGGGGAAGCGCTATTTCAATTGACGCGCCTGAAATTTGATGAATATGATAAGATCGAGTTTCAATTGCCGGCGGCTCGATTAGAAGAGGCTAAGAAGCGAAAAAAAGAATTATTAATGCAAATCGTCGACGGTTTTACCAAGGTAGCTTCGTTCGGGACTGTTCGGTTATATGAAGCGACGTGGTATATCGGTCGCTGCTACGAGGAATTTGCCGTGACCTGGGGGAAACAGGAGATCCCAGCCATGGAGCCGACGCGGCGTATCATTGCCCAGAAAGAGATCAATGAAGCCACCGTCGACTTATACGGCAAGGCAGAACAATCTTATAAACAGGCGATCCAAATTTTATCGCGGCTTGCCAAGCAATATGAGGCCTCTTTGGCGAGCAATGATAATCTGGCCACTTCTGAAGAGATGAAAAGTTTTGTTCGAGAGGACAGCACATTGCATATTGCCCGACGCTGGATCGAACGGTGCAAAGAAAAAGTCTCGGAAGTGATTTATGATGCGGCTGAGTTAAATTTCTCGACAGTGGATGCATTTTTGCAGGCGCCGATCCCAGAAGGATTGAATCATGTCGCCGAAATGGAGTACCGAAGACAGGTGCTGGGGAAGGCGATTACGCCGCTCATTTCTGAGATCATTGATGCGCACAGCCGCAATGTTCAGGAAGCTTGGAGTTTGGGAATAGAAAATCAATGGGTTAAGCTGTCACGAAAGAAGATCTTAGCAGCTAATAATCTGCTGGCGGAAGAATATCAAAAGCTGGCTCATAAATCGCTCGATCTGTTCGCTGCAAATCTTGAATCGTATAAGCAAGCGATTGATCGGTCAGACAAATCGGTCGATCTCACCAGCTTCTCAGATCAGTTGGCGAACCTCATCGATTTCAGTCGCGCTTTTAGCAAAGTAACTGCCGATATTTATAAAAAGACGCTTGAAAAAGCGACAGCATTAAATATTAACGATCCTCTGCTGGCAGAGACGCGCGAGCTCATGTTGCGCGATCTGCTGGCTGTGGCACAGCGCACGCAGGAGCTGGCGGATTCGGTACGAGCCAATCGCAAAAGATACGAGCGAATGTTCCGAACCACCGACAGACTGGATTACGAAGAGGCGCTGTTCGCTTTTGAAGATACCTATCTGTCTTTGAAGGAAGTTACCCAGGAGCTTTTAGAGTTGGGTTACAACCTTTCGCAGCAGTTGCAGCTAAATAATGCCTGGGTACCAAGAATCAAGCTTGCACTGGTTCAAGCCAATCCAGAGCAGTATGCATCGATATTGAATTTATCGCTGAAAACCGAACAGATTATCAGCGATGAAAGCTGGCTGGCGAGCGATCAGTATATCGAGGGGTGGGTGAATCCGGATTTTGATGCCGACGGCTGGTCCAATGCCCGCTATTTAAAAGGACTGCAAGGCCGAAGCCAAAATGCACTGACACCGATCTGGTTGATGAGTGTCGATTCCAATAAGGCCAGAATTTTGGATGACTCGGTCCATCAATCGCAGTTCTTCGATCCTCAGCGCTCCGAGCCGATGGCAATGGCACTGAGCAGAAGGGTCTTCTTTAAAAGGCCTTTCACAATTACCGGTTTGCCAGTTTCCGCCAATCTCAAATTGATCGTCGATGATTCTTATAATTTGTTTTGCAATGGAGAATATGTCGCAGCCTTCACCAGCAGTGATCAGAACTGGCAGATTGAGCGAGTTCATCAATTGAGCGACAATATCTTAGAAGGGAACAATGAGCTGGCCATTGAGGCGATCGATAGCGATGGGACCGGCCGTGGACTGGTAGCAGTGCTGACCATCAAATCGTTACCGGGTTGGATAGATAAGCGGCAGCAAATCGAGATTGAGGTCAGTGATGTGAAGGTTAAGCAAAATTTGATCATGGACAAATACATCATCATGCATTAGGGGTGATATTGGAATGAGGGATTTCTTAAAATTGGCTTTGTTGGTGATAATCGTGTGGGGTGGCGCTTCGGATGGGCTGGTGGCCCAAACACGGCAACCCCAATCCATCGATACCACAAAAACGGCGACACGTGCGGATACTACCCGTCGCGCAGAAGGTTCGATCGGGAACGAAGAGGAGATCGAGCTGTCAGAAATCACCATAGAAGCAGTGATCGAGAAGCCACGGGTGGCAATTTTGCCCAAGCGAATCGCTCCAGAATTGGGGGAAATGGAGGTTGTAAATCGATCTTTTGAGCGCGAACTGAAGCAGGCGCCAGACAAGCCAATGATTATGGATAATCGCTTGCTGGTGCCCCAAAAGATCGAGGATTTGAAAAAGAAACTGATTGGTCCTAAAGAGCAGAAGAGCAACTGATCGTACCAACATTCTGAGGTCTGGTTGTGGTGATCGTTGAGCCGAAGTCAGCTCCGGCGATCCAAGCTCTCCGAATTTGGGTGAGTAGGTTAGATGGATGCTCCTGGCTGATGGGAAAAGTTGAGTCAGTCAAATTAGGTCAAAGCAATAAGACAATAAGAGATGATAATTTTTTTTGGGTTCCAAACGGTGGTAGTTTGGACAGCGTCACCATAAAAAAATGGAAGCAATTTCATCGGATCAAAGTGGTATAAATCAAATGATGGAGGTGGCTTAATGGCTGAGGTTCTAAAAAATTTCAGTACAAATTCAACAGGGTGGGGGTTCATGTGGTTATTGTTGCTGGTGGCGGTGTTTGCTGTAGCTATCGCAATTGAACGCACCTATTACATCATGGTGCGATCCAATATCAATGCCTCGAAATTTATGGCCGAAATTCGGAAACTGGTCAAGGCAGGCGATTATCAGCAAGCGCTATCGCTTTGCCAATCTGCACACGATAAGGCATTGGCCCAGGTGGTCATGGCCGGATTGCGCAAAGTGAGCGAGAGCGAGACTATTGAGTTTCGCGCCATTCAAAATTCGGTGGATGAAGGGACATTAGAGGTGATTCCAAAATTGCAGGAGCGCACCGGGTTTCTATCCGTGCTGGCCAACGTTGCCACACTATTGGGATTGATGGGAACGATATATGGTCTTATCGCTGCATTCAAGGCGGTTTCCGCACCAGGCATCGATGCTACGGAGAAATCGCGCATGTTAGCGGCTGGTATTTCGGTAGCCATGAATACCACACTGGTTGGATTGGCAATTGCCATCCCCACCATTTTGGTTTATTCTTTTCTCTACAACAAAACAGTTAAAATCATTGATGAAATCGATGAACATACCGTGAAGCTCATTAACCTCATTACAGGGAATCAATAAGCATGGCATTTAGACCGTCCTATCGAAGATCGGTTGAACCCGAAGATATTGAATTGAACATGACGCCGGTGATGAATCTGATGGTGTGCATGATTCCATTGTTGCTTTCCACAGCGCAATTAATAAAGATTGGCGTAATTGATCTAAACTTACCTCCGGCGGTGGGCACAAGCGTTAGCCAATTAGAAGCACCAAAGGAAATTCAGAAAAAGCTCGATCTGGCGATCACCATCACGAACCAGGGATTTTATATTTCCAGCTCATTAGCAGTTCTGAAAAGCTTAGACGGCCAGGGTCCGACCATTCCGCTGACAAGTGACAACAAATATGATTTCGAAGCGCTTTCAAAAAAGCTCTTTGAGATCAAAAAGCAAGCGATGGGTAGCTTCTCGGATACCGAAAATATCATCATTATGGCCGAGCCCGATATCCAATATCAATTGTTGGTCGATACGATGGATGCGGCGCGGTCCATTCAGATTGGTGAGCGTCGCTACACCCTGTTTCCCGAGGTGTCTTTCGCATCGGGTGTGCTAATTGGATCCTAGCACTGGTGCTTTGCGGCTATCGAGAGCAATGGATTGCTCTGGCCAATTCGGATAACAGTTCGAATCGTACGCTCACTGAATTGCTGAAACGACGCGAAATTCATTCACTATTATCGTTTCAACATGCTGATATTTCAAAGTAATGCAGTAAATGCGGAGGATTGAATGGCATTTATTCCATCCCGAAGAAAGAAGCATGATACCAATCCGGGAAAGATTCGCGTGAATCTGACCTCGATGATGGATATGTTTACCATCATATTGATGTTTTTGCTCAAAAACTATTCAACCGAAGGCCTTTTGATCCAGCCGTCGGAATATTTGACATTGCCCAGTTCCACCATCGAGAAATCTCCTGAAGTGGCTTTGGATTTGGTAGTTTCAAAAGAATGGATCATGTTAAACCACGAGCCGATCGAAAGGGTTGCTAATGTGCTGGCCAGTGATGGGGTGCTGATCGAGCCGTTGCATCAAAAGCTGCTGCTTTATGCCAGAGAAGCGAAGA
>Ga0209162_1001632_pt1 | contig 21373 bp, 23 predicted proteins | sample YNPNPMetaG_FD_187121 | JGI IMG/M metagenome (GOLD analysis project Ga0209162, IMG submission 187121) | Anoxygenic and chlorotrophic microbial mat microbial communities from Yellowstone National Park, USA - YNP NP MetaG (SPAdes) (version 2) ...
GCCGAAGCATTTGCCGACGCGTATTTGCCCGAACGCGTGAAGAAGGGTAAACTAACCCAAGCACAAGCCGATCAAGCGCGCGCCAACCTTTCGTTCACGCCAGGTCTAGCACAAGCAGTCAAGGACGCCGATTATGTCATCGAAGCCGTTGTTGAGATTCTTGATGTCAAGCGTCAAGTATTTGCCGATGTGGACAAACTCGCGCCACCACACGCGATTCTCGCGACGAACAGTTCGTACATCGTCAGTTCGCGCATTGCCAGTGCGACACAGCGACCAGACAAGGTGCTCAATCTGCATTTCTTCAATCCCGCGCTCGTGATGAAACTGGTCGAAGTCGTGCAGGGTCCACACGTTTCGGATGAAAGTGCGCAAGTCTCGCTAGCATTGTGCGAACGTCTTGAAAAAGTGGGCGTACATCTCAAAAAAGAGGTGGAAGGATTTCTGGTCAATCGCGTCTTGCGCGCGATGATTCGCGAATCGCTGTGGTTGCTGGAAATGGATGTGGCAAGTTTTGAGGACATTGACAAGGCGTTGATGCACGGTTTGGGTATGCCAATGGGCGCGTTTCGGTTGATGGACTTGACCGGCATTGATTTGGCGTACATCCGTTCGATGGAACGCTTTCGTGAAACGGGCGACCCTGCCGATCTGCCATCGCCGAGTGTCGTCGAACGCTATGTCAGGGGACACTATGGACAAAAAACGGGCAAAGGGTGGTATAATTACTCACAGTGAGACAATGGGGTCTTCTCACCAATCTATCCAACGGAGGAAGGTATGCGAACCAAACAACAGTACATCGAACGCTTGAGCAAGATGCGGCGCAATCTGTATCTGAACGGCGAAAAGGTTGACCGCACTGATCCAATCTTTGAGCCGACGCTCAACACCATCGGGCTGACTTTTGATTACGCCGCGCATCCCGATTATCAGGACTTGTGCACCGCGACCTCGCATCTCACCGGCGAAAAGATCAATCGCTTTACGCACATTCATCACAGTACCGACGATTTGCACAAGAAGCAGGATATGACGCGCGTGCTGTGCCAGATCGCCGGCGGATGCATCCAGCGATGTATGGGTGTGGATGCTGCCAACGCAATCTACAACGCCTCGTACGAGGCGGACAAGGCAAACGATGGCGCGACCGAGTATCACAAGAATTTTATCAAGTGGCTGGAACGTTTCCAGCGCGAAGACCTAGTCGGCTGCTGCGCCCAGACCGATGTGAAAGGCGATCGGATGAAGCGACCGTCGCAACAAAAAGACCCCGACTTGTATCTCCGCGTCGTCGAACGAAAAAGTGACGGCATTGTTGTGCGCGGCGCCAAAGTGCACAACTCGGAAGCGGCAGTCGCTGATGAAATTCTGGTGTTGCCCACGCGCGCGCTGTTGCCGGAGGAAGGCGATTGGGCAGTCGCGTTCGCTGTTCCCGGCGATTGGGATGGTGTCAAGCAAGTTGTGTCGGTGCACAATTTGCGTGAGCGAAAATATTTTCCGCGCGGCTTTACCCCGGGTGCCACTGATTCGTACACGATTTTTGAAGACGCGTTCATCCCCTGGGAGCGCGTGTTTCTCTGCGGCGAGACGTTGCACGGTAGCGCGTGCGCGCTGTTGTTCGCGCTGTTCCATCGTCATTCGTACTCGGGTTGCAAACCGGCGATGGGCGATTTGATGTTGGGCGCAGTCGCGCTTGCTGCCGAGTACAACGGCATTGCCAAAGCCTCGCATGTGCGCGACAAGTTGGCGGAAATCATTCGCGTTGCCGAGTTGGGTTATGCGGCGGGCTACACTGCCTCGGCGCTTGCCAAGCCCGAAGTGTACGTGCCCGGCATCGGTTTTGTGCCCTACGGTCCGGGCAGTTACATTCCCCACTCGATTTACGCAAATGTGGGACGCTGTTTGACCGGCGAAGCCGTTTTTCGCGAAGCCGAAATCCTCTGCGATGTGTCGGGCGGTATCCCTGCCACCTTTCCGTACGAAGGCGATTTTGTCAATCCCGAAACCAGGGATTTACTGAACAAGTACATTATGCGCAATCCCGACATTCCACCGGAAGACGCGGCGCAGTTGTGGCGTTACATCGGCGATGTGTTGTGTTCCGCGACGGCGGGCGTGCATCTGTTTGGCGCGTATCATGGTGGCGGCTCACCGATTATGGAGAACATTGCAATCACCACCCAGTACGACATCGAATCGCGCAAAAAGATGGTCAAACGCCTGGCGGGCATTCCCGAGCGTGAGTGACGATGGAATCTGTTCTGGTTGTTGGCGCGGGGGTGATGGGTGCGGGCATTGCGCAGGTGTGTGCACAAGCCGGCTATGCCGTCGCACTGATGGACATTGACTCGACGGCAACGGCACGCGCACTCGAAACGATTGGCTGGTCCGTCGAAAAACTATCTGCCAGGGGCGTGCTCCACGAATCACCGCAGCAGGTACTGGCGCGCATTACGTTGGAAAAGGATTTGTCCTGCGCGATGCGCGCCACCTGGGTGATCGAATCCGTGTTCGAGGACGAATCGCTCAAGCGCGACATTTTTCGCGAACTGGATCAACGCACGCGCGCGGAGACAATTCTCGCCACCAACACCTCGTCCATTCCAATCACACGTCTTGCCGCGAGCACGACGCGACCCGAGCGCGTGCTGGGATTGCACTTTTTTACCCCTGTGCCACTTGTGCCGCTCGTCGAAGTGGTTAGGGGAGAAAGAACAAGCTCCCGGGTTTTCGAGCGCGGCGTTGCCTTTGTTCAATCGCTCGGCAAGACGCCATTGCGCGTGCAAAGCGATGTGCCCGGCTTTGTGATGAATCGCATCTTCTCCGCCGCATTTCGCGAAGCCGTCGCGTTGGTGGAACACGGTGTGGCGACGCCTGAGGACATTGACGCAGGCATGCGCCTGGGCTACGGCTGGAAGCTGGGACCCTTTGAAATCGCTGATCTCGTGGGACTCGATACAGTCGCGCGCGTGGGGCAATCGCTGCGCGCGTTGGGTGAGGAACATCTTGCACCGTCGTCGAATCTCATCGGGCGGTTGGTGGCACAGGGACGATTGGGACGCAAAACAGGACAGGGTTTCTATCGTTATGCACCAGATGGCAAGCGTGACAAACAACGAACGGCCAACGAAGAACGGGAGTGAAAAATGCGAGACGTTGTCATTGCAGGATACTTGCGCACTGCGCAATCGCGCTCACGTCCCAACGAGCCAGCGCGCGATTGGTTCGGACAAATTCGTTCGGATGAGTTGCTCGCGCGGCTTTTGCCCGAACTGATTAAACGCACCGGCATTCGCGCGGAAGAAATTGACGATTTCATCGTTGGCTCAGCATTGGGAGTGTCGGAGCAATGGTGTTACGGTGGACGCCTGCCGATTTTCCTCGCGAATCTGCCGCAGACCATTGCAGCCAAGTTTGTGGATCAACAATGCGGCTCGGCGATGGCAGGTATTCACATCGGCTTTCTGGAAATCGCTGCCGGCTATGCCGATATTGTGCTGGTCGGTGGGATGGAGCATATGACGCGCGTGCCGCGCGGCGCGCCCTTGCGCGAGAAGGGAATCATTGCGCCCAATCCGCGCTTGATGTCTGACCCAGCGTATCAACACTGGGATATGGCAACCGCGATGAATATGGGCTTGACTGCTGAAAAACTTTTTGCTCAAACTAATTTTACCAAAGAGGAGATGGATCGCTGGGGCGCGCGTTCGCATCAATTGGCGGCGCGCGCGTACGCCGAAGGATTTTTCCAAGACGAAATCTTGCCCATCGAGGTTGAGCAAGCCGATGGAACGAAACGCGTTGTGGATCGCGATCAATCGGTGCGCGCGGATGCGAGCGTGGAAGGAATGCGCGATCTCAAACCAGCGTTCAAGCCCGATGGGGTAATCACGGCAGGGAACTCATCGCCGCTGAACGCTGGCGCGACGAGTATGATTTTGATGGCGAAACAAGTCGCGCAGAAAAAAGCATTCAACCCCTGGCGACGATTCGCTCGATTGGCTTTGCCGGCGTGGACCCGACGATTATGGGGGTGGGACCGGTGCCGGCGAGTCGCAAGGCATTGGAGAAAGCCGGCTTGCAGGTGAACGACATTGACTATTGGGAAATCAACGAAGCGTTTTGTATCGTGGTTTTGAATTGCATCAAAGAACTGGGCATTGACCCCGAGCGCGTGAACGTGATGGGCGGTGGGATAGCATTGGGGCATCCCCTGGGCGCGACCGGCATTCGCCTGGTGGGAACGCTTGCGCGGATTCTGCGCGTCAAAGGAGGCCGCTATGGTCTGGCAACGGCTTGCGTTGGCGGTGGGCAAGGCGTTGCTACGGTGATTGAACGAGAAATGTGATTGAACAGAAAAGGAGGGAAAAATGCCTACCACACAAGTTGGTTCGCACACGGTGTACTATGACGAGTTGGGCGCGGGACATCCGTTGATTTTTATCAGCGGTCTGGGGAGTACACGCCTGGGGTGGTGGAAACAGATTGAGCCGTTCGCGAACAAGTTTCGCGTCATCAACATGGACAATCGCGATGCAGGCGATAGTGCGCTCGCCACGGCGCCGTACACCATCGCCACGATGGCAGATGATGTCGCGGGCGTTATCAACAACCTGAACCTGGGACGTACACACATCGTTGGTATTTCGATGGGTGGGATGATCGCACAAGAATTGGCGATCAACCATCCTGACCTGGTGGACAAGTTGGTTCTGGTGGCGACGACCGCCGGTGGTCCCACGAATGTCAATCCATCGCCGGAAATTGCCGCACTGTTGATGCGTATGGAAGGCGAAGACCTTGAGACCGTCGTGCGACGGACGTTCACGGCAATTACAGGTCCGGGATATATGGCAGCGCACCCTGACGATCTGGACCAAATCGTCAAGCACGCGCTTGCCCGACCAATGTCGCTTGCCGCGTACCAACGACAGTTGGGCGCCTGTATGGTGCATTTACAAGGTGGCACATCAGGACGCCTTGCTCGCATCACCGCGCCCACACTTGTTGTGCACGGTGATGCCGATCCGCTCATTCCGTATGCGAATGGCAAGTATCTCGCGGAGCACATTCCAGGTGCACGCCTGTCCACCTACCCCGGTGTTGGACACATTGTGCCAATCGAAGCCCCTGAGCGATTCAATCGCGAAGTGATCGAATTCCTGAGCGGCTGAGAGGTGTGACAGGTGTACTTGTAAACAACCGGCGACGATCGCCAATTGCTTTGTCGTTCGTAGGCATTTGTAGCGGTCGGCGGTCGTATCTTGAGGGAGGCAAAAGATGGTTGACTTGAAACTCACCGAAGAACAGCAACGCTTGCGTGAACTCGCGCGCGAGTTCGCGCAGAAAGAGATTGTCCCTATCGCGGCGGAACTGGATCGCGAACAGAAATTCTCGCAAGAGATTGTGGACAAGTATTTCAAGATCGGTTTGCTACACGGTCCTGTGCCGGAGGAATACGGCGGAGGTGGCTTGGGAAGTCTGGACAGTTGCATCATCGCCGAAGAATTAGGTGCCGCGTGTGCCGGTGTGGCTTCGTATCTCGGCGCGAATCACCTGGGGTTGATTCCACTCATTATCGCCGGCAGCCCAGAGTTAAAAAAGGAGTTGCTCACCAAACATTGTGCTGGCCCCAACCTCGCCGCGTTTTGTTTGACCGAACCTGAAGCCGGCTCGGACGTCGCTTCGATGCGTTCGACGGCGGTGCGTGATGGCGACGAGTTTGTCATCAATGGTACCAAGCATTTCATCACGAATGGCGGCGTAGCCAGTCTCTACTCGGTCTTTGCAAGTGAAGACTTGGCCGCGGGACATCGCGGTATCTCGTGCTTTATGGTGCCAGCGGATACACCCGGTATTTCGCGCGGCAAGAAGGAAGACAAGATGGGGCAGCGCGCCGCAGACACGCGCGAAGTGATCTTTGAAAATGTCCGCATCCCCGCGCGTTATCGTTTGGGGCAAGGTCGTGACGGATTCAAGATTGCGATGATGACACTCGACGAATCGCGCGCGAGCGTGGCGGCAGCGGCGGTCGGCATTGCGCGTGCCTCGCTCGAAGCCGCGATCGCGTATGCCAAAGAACGCAAGCAATTCGGCAAACCCATCGCGCAGCAACAAGCCATCCAGTTTATGCTCGCGGATATGGCGATGCGGGTCGAAGCGGCGCGGTTACTTGTGTGGCAAGCCGCTTATCTCCACGATCAAGGTGTGCGTAACACCAAAGAATCGGCAATGGCCAAGTGCTTTGCGGGCGATACCGCCATGCAAGTGGCAACTGACGCAGTGCAGATTCTGGGCGGTTATGGGTATATGAAGGATTACCCGGTCGAAAAGTATATGCGCGATGCCAAGTTGCATCAGATTTACGAGGGCACGAATCAAATCCAGCGGCTGGTCATCGCCAACGAGTTATTACGCTGAAAAACACGTCGGGACGACTGAACACGGTCGTCCCGACGGCATTTTTAGAAACCATCTCAAAACGCCGAGAGAAGGGGAGAGGCGAAGTGGTGGCGGGCGACGAAGCCGCCTGTCACCACTCCCATTCTTTCACTTCCCCTCCCCGTTGGAGCGAAAAATTTTTCGCCCCTGCGCAACGGGGAGGGGGAGGGCAGGGGCTATGCGTTCGCAAGGCGCGAAACTTGCTGAGAAACTTGCCTCCAAACTGAAATGCGCCTGTGACTTGACTCCTGTTGTCAACTAATGCAAGGTCAGGTATAATGAAGGCGAACCTGCGGGTTGCATTCCCGCGCTCGATAAAAAGATAACGACGAACTGTGTGCGTCTTTCGTCTGGTGTCCTTTCGTCGTGACTGGAGGAAATTATGCTCCCTTTGCAAGACACCATCCGTTCACGTTCCCTGCCCTTTGTGAACTGGATGTTGATGATTCTCAATGTGGCTGTGTTTCTCTGGATTGCCTCGCGCGGTAGATATGCCGATGCCTGGGTGGCGGCGTTTGGTCTGGTGCCCGCGCGTTTTTTGTTTCACCCGGATGTAGGGAATGTCCTCACCGTATTTACTTCGATGTTCCTGCATGGTGGTTGGGCACATCTGTTCAGCAATATGCTCGCGCTCTACATCTTTGGCGATAACGTCGAAGATCGAATGGGGAGCCGGCGTTATCTGCTGTTCTACCTGACGTGTGGCGTGATGGCGGCACTGGTACACATTGCGTTCAATCCCACTTCGCCGATTCCGACGATTGGCGCAAGCGGCGCGATCAGTGGTGTGCTTGCTGCGTATCTGATTTACTTTCCTACCGCGCGCGTGATTACCCTGGTGCCTCTGTTCTTCCTCCCCTGGTTCGTTGAGATTCCAGCGCTGGTGTATTTGGGCTTGTGGTTCATCTCCCAGTTGTTTAACGGCGTGTTTGCCATTGTGACCGATGCGCAAGCCCTAGGCGGTGTCGCCTGGTGGGCGCACGTTGGCGGTTTTGTCGCCGGCTTGCTCCTTGCACCTCTGCTCGCGCGCCGACGCTATGTGCGGCGCATCTATTTCGACGAATACTTTCCCTGGTAAGACGCGCCAGTGGCCTGTAGCGTATAGCGAATGGCGCATAGCATATGGCGTATGGCAAATGGCTTATGGCTATACGCCATACGCAATATCTAGCAGCGGTCGTTGGCCACCCGTCAACGGTCTTATTTTCACAGGAGGCAAACCGATGGATGTCTTTTCAATCTTCTGGCTTTTCTTCATCCTCTCGTCTTTGCAACCCATCGTCCGCCAGAAGATGCTGGAGATGGAGCGCATCAAGTTACTGGAACAATTGGAGCGCAAGCGCAACAGTCGCGTCATCGTGTTGATTCATCGTCAGGAAACGCTGAGCCTGCTGGGCTTTCCGCTGATGCGCTACATCACCATCGAAGATTCAGAAGCCGTGTTGCGCGCGATTCAAATGACTGATCCAAATGTGCCGATTGATCTGGTCTTGCACACGCCCGGCGGTCTGGTGCTGGCGGCGGAGCAAATCGCCTACGCGCTGCAAAAACATCGCGCTCGAGTGACTGTGTTAGTGCCGCATTACGCGATGTCGGGTGGTACGTTGATTGCACTCGCAGCAGACGAAATCGTGATGGACGAAAACGCGGTGCTCGGTCCGGTGGACCCACAACTGGGTCAGCATCCTGCCGCCTCCATTCTCAAAGTGCTCGAGCGCAAGCCGATTACTGAGGTGGATGACGACACGTTGATTATGGCGGACATTGCCGAAAAAGCCCTGCGTCAGGTCAAGGCGACCGTTGTGCAATTGCTGAGCGACAAGATGGACGCGGCGCAAGCCGAACGGATTGCCACGCTCTTGTCCTGCGGCACGTGGACGCACGATTATCCGATTACCGTGCGCGAGGCGCGCGAACTCGGTTTGCCCATCAGTACGGAAATGCCGAAGGAAATCTATCGGCTGATGGCATTGTATCCACAGACTGCGCAACGTCGTCCCTCCGTCGAGTACATTCCGCTGCCGCGTTCCCGTGAATCTGAACGTCCGCGCGCGCGCGGATGATGTATCGCGATGGTGACTACGCGCGCCCGCAAGAATCTGGGGACGTCGGGAGAACGTGTGGCAGCGCTGGCACTCGAACAGCGCGGCTATACGATTCTCGCGCGCAACTATCGCACGCGCGCGGGCGAGATGGACTTGATCGCGCGCGATGCGGACGGGCTGGCGTTTATCGAGGTGCGTACGCGACGTGGTAACGTGAGGGGCACGCCCGAAGAGTCGCTCACGCCGCGTAAACGCGCGCGCTTGGGCGCCGTCGCGCAAGAATTTTTGCAGACGCACCCCGAGTACGCCGAGTGGACCTGGCGCATTGATCTCGTTGCCATCGAATTGGATCGCGCGGGGCGGCTGGCGCGGCTGGACATCATCAAGAATGCTGTGGAAGTGAACGACTAGCCATGCAAGCGCAACCTCTCATCGCGATTGTGGGACCCACTGCCGTTGGCAAAAGCGCGCTGGCGCTGAAACTGGCAGCAGAATTTCGCGGCGAAATCGTTTCTGCCGATTCGCGTCAAATCTATCGCGGCATGGACATTGGCACCGCCAAGCCCACGCCTGCCGAACGTCAGCGCGTACCACATCACTTGATTGATGTGGTGAATCCCAACGAGACTTTTACGCTCGCCGATTATCAACAACTGGCGTATGCTGTCATTGCGCAAATTCACGCGCGCGGCAAGGTGCCTTTTCTGGTGGGTGGTACCGGTTTGTACGTGCGCGCGGTGCTGGAAGGTTTGACGATTCCGCGCGTCCAGCCCAATCCCGAACGTCGTCGCGAGCTGGCGCGCGAGGATGCGCTGACGTTGTATGCGCGCTTGCAACAGCTCGATCCACAGGCGGCGGCAAAGATTGACCCGCGCAACAAGCGGCGCGTTATTCGCGCGCTCGAAGTGTGCGAGGCGACCGGTCAACCGATCAGTGCGTTGCAAAAGACGCAGCCACCACCGTATCGCGTTTTGTGCATCGGTTTGACCATGCCGCGCGAGGAATTGTATCGGCGCATCAACGCGCGCGTGGATGAGATGATTGCGAATGGACTGGTCGAAGAGGTGCGCGCGTTGCTGGCGCACGGCTACACGCCCGATTTGCCGGCGATGAGCGGGTTGGGGTATCGGCACATCGCGGCGTATTTGAACGGCACGCTGACACGCGAAGAGGCGATTCGACAACTCAAGCGCGATACGCGACGATTTGTGCATCATCAATACACCTGGTTTCGACTCGACGACCCGCGCATTCGATGGTATAATCTGGCTGAATCGAGTGAGGATGAGATTCGCGCGACGGTGGCGGAATTTTTGCACATCAAGAGTTGATTCTGTGCTTCGGTTGGCGGTTTTCCGTCGCCTGTCGGTATGGGGAGGAGTAAAATGACTCGCGAAGAAGTTCTGGCATTGTGTCGTAAAGCGCGCGACGTGGGAACGGTCAAGCACGAAGACTTTGTGGATTACGTCGTCGTCCTCGAATCGCGGCGCAAGGTGGGTGAGGAATGGCAGGAGGTCGAGCACGCGTATATGGCGGTGGATGGCAAACTTGCGATGGCAAATGAAGACCATCGCAAGCAGGGCAAGCGACTCGATTTTCACGAACCCAAGGTCTTGCTCGACAATCCTGAACAATTGACCTTACTCGTCACCGTCACGAGTGAAATCTACGGTACGCGGCATGGGATTGCCACCAGTCGCAAAAAGAATGGCACCGCAGCGGAACGCGATTTCCCCTGGGAAGTCGCCGAGACCTCGGCGATTGGGCGCGCGCTTGCGGCGATGGGGTATGGTCTGATTCCTGGCGCGGGCTTGGCGAGTGCGGAGGATGTGCTGCGCGCAACCACACCTCCTGCAGTCGAAAAGGAACGTCCTGCGCGCCGCGCGGCTTTGATGTCGGCGAATCAGCGCAACAAGTTGATTGAAATGTATCGGGAACGGCATGGGGGCACAGAAGCTGAAGCGTTGCAAGGACTCGATGCGCTGTTTCTCAGCACCTTCAAGCATTCCTTCAACGAGGCAACGGTGGAAGAAGCCTCCAAGATTATCGGGCAGATGATTGCACAAAAGCCCAAAAAATAACATCGGGGCGCTGCAACGCCCCGATGTTTATTTTCACGGCGTAGAAACGCCATACCACGCCAACCGCACCCAAAGGCGTCCCGCGAAATCAAGTGGTCGGTGCGTGCGTGTTGGGCGCGCTCATCGGGTCTTCAGGTCTCCACAATCACTTTGTTTCAAAGAGCGCGCGAGGCAACCCAGACTGTCTAATGATTCCCAGCAGTGTACCGACTCTCAGTTCGTCGTGGTCTGGCACGGGTACGGTGATTGTTGTGCCCCCTTCCTTCTTCTGCATAATGATGTGACTGCCCTTTTGCCGAACTTGCTCAAAACCATGCTGGGACATTATCTTGCACACTTCTCTACCAGAGAGGACGCGTAATTTAGGCATGGCGCAACCTCGCCACGTGCCTGACTTTTATCGGCACAGTGGGCATAATCGGCATGACGTAGGTTTGTTTCTTCAACCTGCGCCGAATTTCTGATGGTGACGCGACTTCAAAGAATCCTTCGACAGCCTCAAGTAGATTGAGACGTGCCTCTTCAACGGTATTGCCCTGACTGACGATATCTACTTCTGGGCAGGTAGCGACATAGCCCTCTCCCTCGCGCTCAATCACGGCGGTGAGTTGTAACACTTTCTCCATATTCACCTCCTGTCTTGTTGGCTTGTATTATAGAACACAAGCGCGCGTTTTGAGCGGTGTTCATCGTTTTGCGGTGCGCGTTGCGTTGCGATGTTTAACTGCTTTCCAGAATTCGTCGCGCGACAGTCCTTTACCTGCCTTGATACTCTGCCGGGATTTATTCAGCAACGCCTTAAAGTGCGGTGAACGCGCCAGCAGCAATCGTTCCAGGTCATCGTCGTCCTCTGGAGCAAGCAATAACGCTGCAGGTTTTCCATTGCGCGTGATAACCCCAAGTCCCCGCGTTGGCAATTCCTCGATGTACGCACTGAGATGTGCTTTGACATCTGCCAGAGAGGCTACTTTCATATTTGAATCTCCCCTCCACCGATGAATAGCCGATTCCCTCTTTTCTCACCAATAGCCAGTATCCACACTGTCTGTTCCGTCGTGTCCACCTCGTAGAATACGCGGAAGCGATTGTTGGTCCCGCAGCGCAATTCCCACGTTGCGCCACGGGGAGGGGAAAGAGACGGGGTTGTGGGCGGGCGGCGCAGCAGCCGCCCGCCCACAACCTTCCTCCCATTTCTCCCTTGCTCTCCCGCTTTGCGGGGAGAGCAGCGGGTAGGAGAATGAGTGGGGTTGTCCCCAAGTAACGACGGCACAATTCATGCCCAACAGGTCAAAAAGAATTGCACTAGGTTGCTTCGTGTTATTTTGGTGTGACGATAGGTGGTGTGAGAGGTATCTGCAAAGGCTGGATTGGGGGCAGGGCAGGCGTTTTGCCCGCGCGACAATCTGCCAGGCTGCGTTGAGCAAGGACATTGTTCGGCTCCAGTCGCAGGGCTTCTTCAAAGTACGGAATCGCCTGCAAACACTGATTTGCCATTCCAAACGCCAGTCCCAGATGCGCATACGTTTCACCTGTCGCATCGAGCGCGAGCGCGCGACGCAACGTGGGAATCGCCTCCTGCGGTTTGTTCGCTGCCAGAAGCGCCAATCCCAGCCGATTGATAGCAGGCACGTATGCGCCGTACAGATTCACCGCTTTTTGATGTTCTGCGACGGCTTCGTCGGGCGCGTTAAAGTGCATCCGCAACACTTCGCCGTACTCGAAATGACGAAAGTAGAAATTGGGTTCGAGTGCAATCGTCTGTTTCCACTCGTTCAGCGCGTTTTCTCTCTGATTGAGAATCGTGTACACCCACGCTTGCGCGCGATGCGCTTCGGCGCTGGAGGGCGCGATTTGTAGCGCGCCGTTCGCCATTGCTTGCGCTTCGGCAGTGCGACGCGCGAGCAAATACGCCTCTGCTAGATTCGCGCGCGCATTGACGTTTTGCAAATCGAGTTGCAGGGCGCGTTCTCCTGCTTTTACCGCCTCGTCTACCTGACCACTCCACGCCAGCGCGCGACTGAGTTGCGCTTGCACCTCCGCATCGTTGGGCGCGCGTTGAGCGGCTTGTTGCGCTTTAGCCAGCGAGTCCGCCATCAATCCTTTGAAAGCCAGTGCGCGCGACCAGTGCACCAGCGGCTCGGCACTGGTGGGCGCGAGTTGCGCTGCGTTTTGATACTGCACAATCGCTACGTCAATGTGACTGCGCAGCAAAAGTTGATCGCCCTGCGCGAGCAGTGGCGCAATGTTGGGACCTGTGGGCGCCGCAGGTACGCGTGTCGGCGTGGGCGCGCCCATCAAGCCGGCAAAAAACTGACTGATTGGTCGGTTCGGCACTACATTGTCAAGCACCACCCAGAAGGCGATGACACCCAGGAGCGCGATGAACGCGGCGCCGGCAATGATCACAGGTCCGCTAATCGGCAAAGGATGTGATGGGGCAAGTGGGGGCAAGGCAGGGTGTGCGCGCGTTGTGCTCTCTATGTGTTCTGCCTCGGGCGCGACAGCGCTGGGGGTAACAACCAACGTGGCCTGGTCAGCCTGAGGAGTGGAAGTGACATCAGGCGCGGCTTCGCGCGCTTCGGTGGGTGTGACGGTGGGCGCGGCTTCGCGCGCTTCGCTGGGCGTGACGGTGGGCGCGGCTTCGCGCGCTTCGCTGGGCGTGACGGTGGGCGCGGCTTCGCGCGCTTCGGTGGGTGTGACGGTGGGCGCGGCTTCGCGCGCTTCGGTTGTCGAAGGCTCGGAGGTTTCGATGGCGTCGCGCGGCGGATAGCCGGGAATCCAGCGCGTACCGTCGAACATATACCAGCGTCCGCTCTGCGCGCCCAGCATCCACCAATGTCCCTGTTTGTCCTGGAAACGCAGTTTTTGCACCTGGGCTTTGAACTCTTCTTCGCTGACAACGCCGACTTCGAGTTTGCCCTTGAGTTCAAAAAACCTGCGTTCCATTTCTTCAACGATCATTCAACACTCCTCGTGCGTGTTGTTCATCGCGCGAACAAAGGCTTGAAAAATTCCCAGCATGCGGGGGTCTTCGTCAATCATCCATTCGGGATGAAATTGCACGGCGAGAACAAAAGGATAGGAAGAGTTGGCTTCAATGCCCTCGATGATGCCATCGGGGGCACGCGCGGTGACACGAAAACCGGGGGCAACCTGTTTGACAGCTTGATGATGCAGACTGTTCACTTGCAGAGAGGTGGTGCCCAGGGCGCGTGCCAGATGCGAATCAGGTTCGATGGTGATGGCGTGCGCGCGCCAGGCGTACGGATTGCCCGGGATGTGCGGATGCGGTAGCGCGTTCGGCACTTGCGCGGCAATGTCCTGATAGAGTGAACCACCGGCGGCGACATTGAGGAGCTGGATGCCGCGACAGATGGCGAGAATCGGCAGGTGTTTCTCCAGCGCCCAGCGCGTCAGGCGCAACTCGGTCGTGTCGCGCGCGGTATCAATCTCACCGCAGTACGGCGCAACCTCCTCGCCATACTCGCGCGGGTGAACGTCCACGCCGCCCTGCAGGAGCAAGCCGTCCAGCCGCTCAAAAATCGCGCGCAGGGTGTCATCGCCAAGATTCAGTGGAATCAACACCGGCGCACCGCCCGCCAGATCGAGCGCGCGCGTGTAGGTGGCGAGAGCACTGTAGCGAGTAATGTCGCCGTCAATCTGAGTACGGGTGGGAATACCGACAAGGGGTTTCATATGGTTTCGGAAGGCAATACTATCTGCGGGCAAATCGTACTCGTGTTTCGGTCACTACCACAAATTGGTTAGGTAATTGATCTGCATGACTCTGAAGTAACCGTTGCAGTGTCTTAATTTTCACAACCGCCCGTTCATCTTCAAGACGTAGAAGAATCACCCCACGATGAGGCTGTCCTTCACGATAGATCTTTTCACCCAAGTCCTTGTCATTGGTGATAAGAATCCAATTCTCCAGGTGGGCTTTTTGAATAACGCTATCATCGTCCATTCCGCGTGCCTCGTCGTACACGGAAAAGACCTCGTGTTTCTGTTCGCGCAACCATCTTGCGACCGCGGGTCCTGTACATTCATCCACAAGGAAGCGCATCTATACCGACTCCATGGCTAACGGCATAAACGCTGTGTTCTCCAATGCCTTGGTTGCAAACAAGAGGCAGGCTTGCAGATCTTCGTGGGTAAGCCCTGTGTATTCTTCAAGAATTTCTTCTGGAGTTGCGCCGTGTGCTAGGAGGTTGAGAATGTATTCAACGGTCAAGCGTGTTCCCCGGAGGACCGGTTTTCCCGCCATCACCTTTGGATTAACGGTGATACGCTCCAATAATTCTGTGTCCTTCATCATTTTATCTCCCGCGCTAACGGTGTGTGTCACCAGCGTTTTGTTCACCATATCGGGTTACGCAAACGCCCCAGTCCTTCCACCTCGACTTCGACGACATCGCCGGGTTTGAGATACACTGGGGGCTGGCGATAGTGTCCCACGCCGCTCGGTGTGCCACTCGCGATGATGTCGCCGGGCAACAGGGTAATGCCGTGCGAGATAAACGACACCAGTTGCGCGACACCGCTAATCATATTCGCGGTGTTGGATTCTTGACGCAATTCGCCGTTGACCCAGGTACGAATCGTGAGATTCTGCACATCGGCAATTTCGTCTTTGGAGACGATGTAGGGACCGATGGGACAAAACGTATCGAGCGATTTGCCGCGCGTCCACTGCTTGGCGCCCTTTTCGTCGAATTGCAAATCGCGCGCGCTAATATCGTTCACATTGCAATAGCCAAAGACAAAGTCTAGTGCCTCGGCTTCTGAGACGCGCCGCGCGCGTTTGCCAATCACAATGCCAAGTTCGCCTTCATAGTCCACTTGTTGCGTGAGTGTGGCATCCCACGTGATGGCTTCATCGGGTCCGATGATGGCGCTGGGGAATTTGGCGAACAAGACCGGATAGCCCGGTTGTTCGCTCGCGTGCTCGCGCCGATGCTCGGCATAGTTCAACCCGATGCCAATCACTTTGGGAGGATTGCTCAGCGGTGCCAGAAGCGTCACGTTCTCTTGACGGAACGAAATTCCGTCCATCAAACGATGCCCAAAAAATTCGAGGGTCTCTTGCGCGGCGTCCCACGCGCTTTCGCCCTGTCGAAGAAAATCGAGCACATCGTTTGCCAGATATTTGGCTTCCAGACCGCGTGACGCCAGAAAGAGCGCGCGTGCCAGATTCAAGTCAATCGCCATTTCTCCGTGCAACGCGCCCCAGTGGATTTGACCGCCCGCGACAAAAGTGATGAGTTTCATAGTCCCTCTTTTGAATTTCGATTGTATTACTCAGCACGGGCACACCCTTCCATTTTGAACGAGTGTGCTCTTGAAAGACAATTGAACGTACTGCTAGAGGTATTTCCCCACCCCTGCCCCCTCCCCGTTGCGCAGGGGCGAAAAATTTTTCGCCCCCACGGGGAGGGGGAGTCAAAGGACGGGGTTGTGGCGGGCGGCGAAGCCGCCCGCCACAACCCCCCTTATTCCCCTTCTCTCCCCGCCACGCGGGGAGAGAAGGGGGCAGGGGGATGAGTGGGGGTTCTCCAGAACAGGTGAGTAGTTTCGATTTTGTGTGCAATTTTACACCAACTTGCGGATGAGTGCAAAAGGGTCACTGTCGAATACTCAAACGATTTTGCTCGACGATGATTTCGATGGCGCCATGCTCGCGCGGCTCAAGAATCGTTGCGCGCGCGAGGGCAGCCAGAGTATCGGGTGTGGGCTGGTCGCGCGCAGTGCGTCCTCCGAAAAAGAGGACGAATCGCGGATCCACCGCGTCGGCAAAATCGGGAGTGACGCGGCGCGGCGCCAGTAACACGACGCTGGCAAGATCGTCTCTCGCGCGCACCAGCGCGCTCTGGTCTTCCACGCTCGCACTGGAGGCAAACAGGAACGCAAGATGCGCGGCGCGCCAGCGCACCATCGCTGACGATGTTTCGGCACGTGCCCACACAATTTCCACACTGTTGTTGTCATCCACTCGAATCTGCATTCCGTCTTGCGCTTCGAGCACAGGCACGCCTTTGGTCGCGAGGAGGTCACGCCATTTCAAGTACGCCACTGTCGGTTGAGCCGGTGCGTTCACCTGAACGATGCGCTGCACGGCGTAACGTTCGAGCACAGTCACCAGCGCGCCGAGATGTTCGTCGTCTGCTTTGGTCAGAATGAGCAAATCCAGCGCGCGTTCCCAGAAGGGCATTCGTTGACCCAGCGCGGCGAGCGTCGTACTCGGCGTGGCACCCCCATCAATCACGATGCGCGCGCCGCGCGGCGATTGCACAATCGTCGTGCCACCATCGAGAAAGACAAAGTGCGTTTTGCCATCGGGCGCGGTGAGCGCGAGATTCCAGAACCATACGCCCACAATCAATGCAACACCCAGCGTGAATGCAGGGCGCATCGTGAGGTGCGCGCGAATCGTTTGCCAGCCGAGACGCGTCATACCGAACAGCGCGACATAGTACGCGCCCAGCAATGCCACATCGAAACGTCCCACCTCGATTGAACTGAGCGGCAACTGCGCGGTGAATTGCACAACGGCAATCGTGAACGCCGGAAATGCCCAGACGATCCACGCCATCGCTTGACCCAGCGGCGGAAGAATCATCCCGACGAGGGTTGCCAATCCGCCGCCAATCATCACGGCGGGTTGAACGGGTAAGATGATGAGGTTAGTGAGCAAACCAACCAGCGAGAGCCGACGAAAGGCAAAGACGATGAGTGGGGTCGTAGTGATTTGCGCAGCGAGCGTGACGATGAACGAATCGTTCAACGCGCCGACGATTTGTCGCGCGCGCGTCGAGGTGGTGAAACGCGCGAAAAGATTTTCGAATGCTGTGCGGAGTGGCGCGACGTACAGAATCAAGCCGAGCGTCGCGAGGAAACTCAATTGAAAGCCCACGTCGTACAGCGTCAAGGGATTGAGCGCCAGCATAACGGCGGCTGCCGCGCCGAGCGCGTTGAGCGCATCGTTGGGACGGTGATAGTGCAGCGCGAGAACGCTGAGCGACCCCATAATCGCCGCGCGCACTACCGAAGGCGCTGCACCGACAAGCAGCGTGTACACCACCAGACCGAGAATCACAACGAGTGTGGCGCGGCGCGGTCCCACAACGCGACGTGCCAGCGCGGCGATGAATCCCGCGATAATCGTGATGTTGAAACCCGAGATGGCGATGATGTGCGAGGTGTTCGTCGCGTTGAACGCGTCGCGTACCTCGCGCGCAATGCCCGATTCGATGCCGAGCAGGATGCCGGCGAGGAGCGATGCTGTCGGTTCGGGAAAGAGCGCGTGAATTGTGGTGAGCGCGTGGGTACGAAATGCGTAGATGAGTGTGAAGAACGGATCACCTTGATCGCGCGCGAGAATTTTGATTGCCCCGTAACTGCGAATAATCGAATGAATGTCCTGCCGCGCCAGAACCTCGCGATACGAAAAGTCGTCAAAATCGGGTGGGGTGGTTGGCTCGCCGAGAACTTGCAGCTGGTCGCCGTAGTGTATCTCGCTTTCGCGCGGCGCGTACAACAACGCTGTGCCAGAAACCTCGTGCCATGTGTTTTCGATGCGCAGCCGCGTGACACTCAAGCGCACATTGGTCGTCCGATCGCGCACATCAGGATAACCGACGACAGTACCCACAATCAGCATCGTGCCGCGATCGTTGTAGGTGGCGAGGGAATGTTCATCGAACTGGGGTTGCGCGCTGGTGTAACGTAACGCGCCCAGGAGAAAAACGGCGAGTAGCCAATGTGCTCGACGCAGCAGGGGATCGTGTCGCCAGATGACCCACAAGCCGAGTGGCACCACCAACCACCACAACCAGATGATTAGCGGCAAATGGAGCAGGGTGGCGATGCCAATGCCAGCGGCAAAGGCGAGCGCGAGGTAAAGCAAAGGCATAGCGAGCGCGGTCTCTCACAAATCTTTGAACAAATCACTCAACCCTTTTTTCCACACATCGTCCAGAGGCATAAACGATGGTTCGACGAAATTCTCGGTGAGTTTCTTGATGTGGGCGCGAATGTTGACTTGCGGCATTGCTTTTTCCAGTTCGTCAATCCTGGCGTCGAACGAGGCAATGAGTTGACGACTGGCGCGTTCCAGTTCGGACAAATCGAGACCCAGTTGGAGCAAGTGATTCACACGACGCATCACATCGTACCACGCCTTGTGGTCTTGTTCGATGACCAGCGTTTGCAGCAGCGGCGAAAGTTGTGTCAAATCGAACATCGGTACGATGGCGTAAAAGACGATGTACTCGATGCCGAGTTTCTCGGCGCGGTCGAGTAGATACGAACCGATGCTCACGCCACCTTCGTAATTGGAAAAGGTCACGGCATAGTCCGTCAGTTCGTCTTTCAGGTGAGGCAGGCTGTAGGTGCACGAGATTTCGCGGTCTTTGTCATAGGGCGCGTTGCCGTACACGCCGCCCAGTGCCACAACGCGACGCGCGTGGAGTCGGCGCGCAATGTCAAAAAAAGCCCGGGCATAGCGCGCCACATTCAGTTGCGGTTCGTCACCCAGGAAAATGACCAGCGGTCTGCCATCGTTTTCCGCCCAGTAAATGTCATTGCGTTTTTCGCGCAGTTCCGCGCGATAGCCGTTTTCCAGTTTGATTTCGGGACGAAACAAGGCGTGCGTCCCCGGCACCTGAAAGATGTAAAACGGATCTGCCTGGAGAATGCCGATGTGGCGCGCGTGGGTCTGTTCAATCAAATAGCGCGGCAGTTCGGAGGAGACCGCGCCACCATCCGCCCACTGACGCCATCCCACAATCATGGCTGTACTTTCCACCGCTGGTTCTTCCCACAGTTCGATCAAATCGTCCATCGGTCGTCTCCTTGTAGGAGCAAGTATACAAGGTAAACGCGTCCAAGTCAATTGACAAAAACCCGTTTTCTGGGATAATGAGATAAAATTCACAGAGAGGAACACATATGTCGCCTCGTCGAACAGATCCCAAATTCAAAACGCAGACACCCACGCGCCGTGTCCCCGATTGGTTAATCGCGGTCGGTATTGGAGTGGCTGTGGTTATAGGTGTCGTGGTGTTGTTTACTTTACAAACCCCGCAGCCCGTCACTTATTCCCCTGTCGGAGTTACCTCCTCTGGCAAGACCAAAGGCGATCCGAACGCCAAGTTGGACTTGATCGTTTTTTCGGATTTCAAGTGCCCGCATTGCATGTTGTTTGCCGCCGACGTGGAGCGTCGGATAGATGAAGCCTATGTTAAAACGGGCAAGGTCAAGATCACCTACAAGTATTTTCTCGTGGTGGATCCAAACGGCGAATCGTTGTGGTCAGCGAACGCCGCCGAATGTGCGAATGAGCAGGGGCGGTTCTGGGACTATCACGACAAAATTGTTGCGGAATCGCCCGGCGGACGCAATTCACTCACCCGAGCCAATCTGAAGAAATACGCTGCCGACCTTCGGCTCGACACTGCTCGGTTCGATGCGTGTTTTGACAGCAACAAGTACAACGCGATGGTTCAGGCTGACGTGAACGAAGCGCAACGCCTGGGTTTGCCTGGCACACCCTCGTTTATCCTCAACGGTCGCCGGATGAACCTCACCTCGCTGGAGTATTCCGAGTTTGCACGGACGTTTGATGTGTTGTTAAAGTAGGGACGTGTGGCAGTGAGACGGTGGGGGTTGCTGTTTGCGTTGTTGTTGGGTGCGAGCGCGTGCGCGGGTGTGGCTACGCCGACGCGCACGCTCGCGCCAACGCCTGTGCCTACCTTTGTGCGTGTCGGGCGCACGCAAGGTAACCCCGATGCACGGGTCACACTCGTTGTGTACGCCGATTTTCAGTGTCCCTACTCGCGGCAGTTTGTTTACGATGTGTTGCCGCGCTTGATGAAGGATTACATCTTGCCCGGCAAAATCAGTTTCACCTACAAGTATTTTCCGGTGATTGACGAGGATCGCATTGGCGAATCGCATTGGGCAGCGTACGCTGCCGAGTGCGCGAATGAGCAGAACCGCTTTTGGGAGTATCACGATAAGCTCTACGCTGAACAGCGCGGCGCGAACGCGGGCGTGTTCACACACGCGCGTCTCAAAACGTATGCTGCAGAATTGAAACTTGACCTCGATGCGTTCAGTCGTTGTCTTGATTCAGAGCGGTATGCGACACTGGTGAGGGAACATCTCATCGAGGCGTTGCAGATCAAGTTACCCGGCACGCCCACCTTTTTGCTTAATGGGCGTAAGATGAGCACCCCTACGCTGGACTATGCCGAGTTCTGGAAACCGTTGTCAGAAGAGTTAAAATTGCGGTGATGGTTAAGAAATTTTAACTTAAATCACGTCGGTTGATATTGACATCGGTCGGGTTAGCATAGTATAATTTGGGCGTAGCGTTCGCTGGTGTCACGTTCTACTGATTGTGGGCGGACGGAGAATCGAAAACGTGGAATACTGGCACGCGCTTCACACCAAACCGCACAAGGAACGTCAAGTCGAAGCCTTTTTGAAAGGGCGTGGAATCGAAGTGTATTTTCCAACGATTCCCGCGCCGAGAGGTTCTCGCGGCAACGCGGAACGTGCCTTTTTTCCTGCTTATCTTTTCGCGCACGTAGACTTGACGGCGGTAGGGTTGTGGACCTTGCACTATGCGCCGGGAATGCGCGGCGTTGTGATGTTTGGTGGCGTCCCGGCGCGGGTGGATGATTGTGTCATCGCGCGCTTGAAGGAACGCCTGGCGCGGTTAGATGTGGTAGACGCGCTGGGTGAAGCGCTGACGCCCGGTGATCGCGTCATCATTACTACGGGTCCTCTGGCGGATTT
>Ga0209162_1001636_pt1 | contig 21334 bp, 17 predicted proteins | sample YNPNPMetaG_FD_187121 | JGI IMG/M metagenome (GOLD analysis project Ga0209162, IMG submission 187121) | Anoxygenic and chlorotrophic microbial mat microbial communities from Yellowstone National Park, USA - YNP NP MetaG (SPAdes) (version 2) ...
GCTGTACATATACGATCCAGTGGAGAGGCGCTATAGCAGGCCGTGGGTCGTGGAGCACGTCCTCATAGAGGAGTGGACCTACAACTTTGGGCCTCATGACCTCCTGTACCATCTCAAGTTCGAAAATGGGGTTCTCGAGACGATCCGTACCGGGCCTCACGGTTTTTGAATGGTCGGTCAAGCGATCGGCTGACGCGAGGGAGTGCGAAGGCGCGAGTCCCAAAGGCGCCGCCCCACCATCTGTGACGGGCAACAGTTTCCCGGGGCGCAGAAGGAAGACGTCCTTGCCGAGGCAAGCCACGAGATAACGCAAGTGGTGGTTTTCTCCGAGGCACGCAGGAATCTCCTCTGAAAGGGAGGGAAGTACGCGCGACAGGAGATGTCGCAACCGCCTGGGGTCGCATTGGTAGTAGCGGCCAATATGAGAAAATCCCTATGGGGAGCCCAGGCCCATCCTCCCGGGCGTGCTGAGCCCGCCCCTCCGCGACGAGGCCAAGCGCAGTGCGGGACGCCTAACGGGGAAGGCCCGGATACGACGCGAGAAGTGATTTTCTCGGAGGGGCGCGGTCTCCGCGCCCGTGTGGCAAGGCCGTACGCTAGCCCGTGCATGGCATGACCAGCGAGGAGTAGGCGAAAGGCCGGTGGCCTAGCGGGGGCATACCCGGGTGAAGCCTAGCGCGTCATTGCGGGCGTGCCGAGCCCGCCCCTCCGCGGGGAGGCCAGGCGCAGCGCGGGTCGCCTAGCGGAAAAGCCCCCAGATGACGCGAAAGGCGCTTTTCTCGGAGGGGCGCACTCTGTGCGCCCGCATTGCCAGGCCATGCTTATACCCATACGTCCCATTACCCGAGGTGACCAGGCGGCTGGCCCGTGACCTGATAGGGAGATGGCTCGGTCAAGCCTTTGCCATCTTGACGGGCGTGCGGAGCCCGCCCCTCCGCGGGGTGGGCTATGCAAGCTAGGGTGGCCTTGCGGGGAAGACCTGGAAACGATGCGAAGGGCGATTTTCTCGGAGGGGCGCGGTCCCCGCGCCCGCAAATACGGGCCGGACCCAAGCCGGGGCATGTCACCCTCACCGGCTCATTGGCGAGGGCATGGTGGCCAAAAAACGCCACATTCGGGTTGGCGTGATGCCCACATTACGGGCGTGCGGAGCCCGCCCCTCCCATCTTCAATTGCTCAAACCTTTTATTCCATTAGTCCTGGTCAACCCCTCCCGGCCTTTCTTCTCTCCTCCTCCCTAAGCTCCCTTCTCAGGAGCTTCCCCACCTTGGATTTGGGAAGCATGTCCCTGAACTCTATGTAATGGGGGACCTTGTAAGGGGCGAGCCTTTTCCTGCACCACTGGAGAAGCTCTGCGGCTCCGACCCCCCGCGCATCCTCCTTCAGAACCACCATTGCCTTTATCCTCTCTCCCAGCTTGGGATCCGGCACACCCACAACGCATGCTGCGACAACTGTGGGATGATCCTGCAAGACAGCCTCCACCTCCGAGGCAGAGATTCTGTAACCCTTGCACTTGATCACATCGGCCGACCGCTCCATGAAAAAGAGCTCGCCATCCTGAGACTGGGTCACGTAGTCCCCCATTCGATAATAGACCTCTCCGTTCAGTTCGATGAAGGAACGAGCCGTCTCATCGGGTTTGTTCCAATAGTATTTCACAGAGTGGAGGGAGGTCACGAGAAGCTCCCCCACCTCCCCCGGTCCCACAGGACGCAAGGTCTCCGGGTCCACTACCAGGCACTTTCGGGACTTGAGGGGATATCCCAGGGACATGGGCTTTGGCCTCTCCCCGAGCCTGCTGTACGAGACGTGGCCCGCCTCCGTAGAGCCATAGACCTGGTAAAGGTATATCCCCAGAAGCTCCTCCCATCTTTTGGCAATCTCCCTCGCTAGCACGTCTCCACCGCAAAAGCAATAGCGAAGGGAGCTCAGATCGTATCTGTCCAGCCTGTCGTTTTCCAGGATCATCCGGTAGAGGGTGGGCACTCCCAGAAACCATCTCGCCCTGTATTTCTCGATGGCCCTGAGGATTGCATCCACTTGGGGAACTGGCATGAGGACCGTGGTGTTTGCCGAATTGAGCCCAACAGCCAAGAAGAATCCCTGGGCCATTATGTGGTACAAAGGTGCCACACAAACAAAGACGTCCTCCCCCACCCTCAGATGCTCTCCGAGGACGTCCTCCATGAGATCCTTTATGTATGACTGCATCCCGAGATGGTTTCCCGGCACTCCTTTGGGAAAACCGGTTGTGCCTCCTGTGTAGAGGATGTAAGCCAACTCCTCGACGGGGTCCACCTCCACTTTCGGGGGGTCGGGAGGATATTTCCTGACCAAATCCTGGAACCTGTAAATCCCTTTACCCTTTTCCACTTTCCCCCTGGGCACTTTGTCGAAGAAGGCCCCCACAGCTTTCTTCCACAGGGGCAGAAGGTCGGCCAAGTTGCTGACTATGGCCCTCTGCAGAGGGGTTCTGGACATCACCTCCCTCACGTAACCGAAGTTAGTGTCCTGGCATATAACTGTCCCCACCTGGCAATCTTCTATCATGTAACCTATCTCATGGGCAGTATAAATCGGCGACACAGGCACGGGGACAGCCCCTATCCTCAAGGTAGCGAGGTAGCTTATGACCCAAGCTGGGCAGTTGGGAAGGTACAGCATCACCCTCTCCTGCCTTTCCACACCCAGCTCATGGAGGGCCCTGGCAAAGCGCCAAACCAATTCCCTGAGCTCCCCGAAGGAGAAGGTCTTCCCCAGGTAGATCAGGGCCCTTTTAGAAGGAGCCCGGGAGGCCCAGTATTCCACTCCATGGAACAAGTGGGTTCCCTTGGATTGTGCTTCGAGTTTCATTCTCTCTCAGACCCCGAAGTACGCTGAAGTGACATCAGGATTCTCCATTAGCTCTTGTCCGGTTCCCCTGAGCACCACAGAGCCATGCTCCAGGACATATCCCTCATCCACGACTGGCAAGACTGGCCTAGCATACTGCTCCGTTATGAGGATGGAGATTCTTCGCTCCTGTCTTATTTGTTTTACCGCTTCCATGAGCATGAACTGGATAAGGGGGCTCAGGCCCATAAGAGGCTCATCGAGCAACAGTAGACGGGGCTGGGCCATGAGGGCCCTGCCGATTGCGAGCATCTGTTGTTCCCCTCCGCTCAGAAAACCCCCTGGTCTTCTCCTTATCTCTCTGAGCTTGGGAAAGAGAGAGAACACGAATTCCAAGGTGCTCCTTGCTTGCTCCTTGGTTGCGAGGAATGCCCCTATCTTCAAGTTCTCGAGAACGCTGCTTTCTGGAAAGATTCTTCTCCTTTCAGGACATAGCACGATCCCCATCCGAGCCCTCTCGCTGGGGCCGAGATTCTCTATATGCTCTCCCCTGTAGAGGATCTCCCCCGCAACTGTTATCCTCTCGCCCCCAGCCATCTCCTCCTTTCTCCTCATATCCAGTATGATGCCCGAGAGGGTGTACATCAGGGTGGATTTCCCGGCGCTATTGGATCCGAAAACACCCACTATCCTCTCAGGGGGCACCTCCAGGTCCACGTTGTTGATCGCCAACATGTTCTCGTAAAAGACCATGAGCCTTCTCACTTGCAGCATCCTCAGTCGCTTCCCCCTGGCCCCAAGTATGCTTGCCTCACCCTCGGGTTCGCCATGACTTCCTTGGGAGAGCCCTCGCAGATCTTGGTCCCAAAGTCCAGAGCGATGACCCTGTTGGCCAAGCTGAAGAGCTCCCTGAGCCTGTGCTCCACCATTATGAAGGTTATTCCCCCTCCTTGGAGCTTCTCTATGAGGGGGACGAGGGAGGCTATCTCGCTCGCGCTCAAGCCCGAGAAGAGCTCGTCTGCTATGATCACCTCTGGTTTCAGGGCAAGGCATCTTGCAAGCTCGAGCCTCTTGAGATACCCCGTTGGAAGGGCAGAGGCCTTCTTGTAAGGGACGAAGGAATCCCTCTCGAATCCTATTTCCTCGAGTATGTCCAAAGCAACCGTATCCCTTTCTCCCCATCGACCCATGCCCATCCTCTTGGCCCTTGGTGAGTTGAGGGGCACTATCAAGTTCCTGTAAGCCTCGAGGGAGTAATAGGGACGCATATTCTGAAAGGTCCTCACTATTCCCAGATCTGCGATCTTGTGGGGAGGAAAGCCTGCAATATCCCTCCCCCGAAATTTCACTGACCCCTTATCTGGCTTTATGAAACCTGTTATGAGATTGACCAGGGTTGTCTTGCCTGAGCCGTTGGGCCCTATTATGCCCAGGATCTCGCCCTGATAGAGGACCATGCTCACATCCTGCACGGCCTGGAGCCCACCGAATGTCTTGCTCAGCCCTTCCACCTTCAGTAAAGGCTTGTCCATGTTCATATCTGGACCCATCTCTCGAACTGATGATATTTTCTCTGAGCCCAGACCATGAGACCCTCGCTTCTCACCACTATGAAGCCCATGAGAACCAGAGCATAGAAGGCGATCCGCAAGGTCCCGAATTCCCTGAGAAGCTCCGATAGCGGAACGAGAATCATACTGCCCACCACAGCTCCGACCAAGGTTCCCCCTCCCCCGATCACGGTGGCTGCAATGGGGAGGATGGAGAAGTCAAGGGCAAAAAGGGAAAGGCCTGCCCACATATACAAATGTGCGAGGTACGCGCCAGCGAGGCACCCCAATGTGGAGGCTATGAATACAGCTATGGCCTTGTACCTAGTTACACTTATGCCGGAGGCCTTCACTGCTTGGTCATTGTCCTTCACACCCCTGAGGATCAGCCCGAGGTCCTCGTTTACGAGCCTCCTTAGTCCGAAAAGGCAGAGAAGCAGTGCGCTTATGATGATGTACGATTCCGCCCATGGCCCCCCGAATCCCTGAACTCCAGGAATTCCATCTGTGCCTCCCAATATGTTGAAGGCCTCAACGAGTCTCGATAGGACGAGGGGATACATCAGGGTGACGATGGCGAAATACACTCCCCTCAAGGGGAGGCAGGGGAGAAGGAGCACGGTGCACACAACGCCCCCTGCAAGGCTCGCAAGAGGTATCGAGAGGAAAACTGGGAGACCTAAGGCCTTGTTGGCCAAGGCCGAGGCATAGCCCCCAACCCCCGTTGCCAGGGCCCCACCTAGGGAGACAAGGCCCACGAAGTGAGCCAAGAAGTCGAAGCTCAGCCCCAGAAGTCCATAGACGCACACAACCGTGACGACCCTCTTCCAGTAGGGACTCTGGACCAAAAGGGGGGCTAAAAGCAATCCCAGGACCAAGATGATTCTGGGTGCTAGGAGGTAGGCAGCCTCTTCCCAGGAGCTTACGGCGTATATGGACTCGGCCCTTACCTTGATTCCTCTGTCTAGCCTCTCCTTTCTTCTCTGAACCTCGGCCATTTGGAATACCAGATTTCTCGTTTCACACCCTTTCTTCCAATTGTTTCTGCCTTCCGAAAAGCCCAGAAGGCTTGGCTATGAGAGTGAGTATTATGGCCAAAAGGGCCACCACGACCTGGAAGTGGGACTGCATGTAGGAAACTGTCAGAATCTGAGCGAATCCAATTATGAATGAGGCGAGGATAGCGCCTGCCCAACTCCCGAGCCCTCCAACGATGCACACGGCCACAGCGAATATCAGGACCTGATACCCTGCCTCCACCACTATGTTCCCCAGGGGAAGAAGCACTATTGCCGCAACCGCAGCGAGTGCCGAGCCCAGGCCCGTGGCAACAGTCGCCATGGCATCGGAGTCTATACCCAGCATCATGGCTGCCTGCTCATCCTGGGCTATACCCCTCAAGGCGAGCCCCAGGCGGGTGAACTTGGTAAAGAGCCAAAGTCCGGCAACTATACCTGCTCCTATTGCCACAACCAGTAGTCTCTGGTAGTCCACGGGGACATCGAAGAGGAAGATGGTCCCGGGATAGATCACTGGGAGGGTGAAGGTCATCCCTTTGAGGCCCTTCCATCTCAGCGCTTCGAGAATGAAAAGCCCCATGGCATAGGAGGCTATTATCTCGGAGATGGGCATTCCCCTGACCCTAATCAGGAAGAACCTGTACATGGCCATCCCGAGGATCCCCACAACGAGTATGGTCAAGAGGACCGAGACAATGTATCCCATGTTGAGGGACCTTATGCCCACCCATGCCAGATAGCCGGCGAGGATGTAAAAGGCTCCATGGGCAAAGTTGGGCAAGCGGCTTATCCCGTACACCAATGTGAACCCGAGGGCCATCAGAGCCAGTGAAACGCTGTTCACTATCCCGTATACGATGATCTCCATCCGGACCCAATCCCCCGTCCGTCACTTCATCCAAGGAGGAAGCTGGATCTGCCCCATGGCTATTTTCGGCGGGAACACAACGACCCTCTTTCCAGCTTGCCACTGGAATATGGTGCCCACCGCTCCCTCCTGAGGGTCGAGACTCGGGATCACCTGGTGGCTCTTGGGATCGAACTTTATCCTCCCATAGACTCCCATCAAGTCCGTTTTCTCCAGGGCCTCGACAACTTTCTCAGGATCCAAGGTCCCAGCCCTTTCTATGGCATCCTTGAGAACATAAGGGGCCATGTAACTGCTAGAGGTGCCATAGCCTTCGGGTTCGACCCCCCATCTCTTGGTATAAGCGTCGTAGAATTTCATGGTCCAGGGTGTAGCCTGAGATGGGGCATTGCCCGCATTGACCACATTGGCCAAGCAAAATTCGCCTTTCCCCTCCGTGGCCTTCCAGAAGCCGGGCTGTTCAGCCGCTGCTATTATGGAGCCAAAAGGAAGAGCTGCCACCTTCATGTCATACCACTGTTTGAGGAGAATCGAAGTCTCCGGCATGTCCATCCATATCAGCAACACTTGGGCCTTGGTCCTCCTCGCTGCCAGAAGCCCCATGGAGAAATCAGTTGTTCCCGTGGGATAGACCTCTTTCCCAGTGACCTGCCATCCCTTCTCCGTGGCCAGTTTCTCTATAATGTCTCCTCCGGCCCTGGCATGAGCCACGTCCTGGACCATTATGAACATCTTGTCGAGCTTGAACCTCTCCTTTATGTCCATCAGGCACGTGATGATCTCCTTCACCATCCACTTGGACTCGCCCGTGATCCTGAAGCAGTATTTGAACTTCTCGTACTCCTCCGCCACTCGCTCGTGGTATTTGGGGGTAAGAGCTCCTGTTGTCAGAATGGAGATCTTTTTGTGCTTGGACAGAAGATCCATAGCAGCGAGAGCAGCTTCTGACCTAACTGGGCCCCCAACAATGAAGTCCGCTTTTTTCTCGAGGATAAGTTTTTCCACGGCGAGGAGAGCATCGCTCACGGGCACACCAGGTTCTAGATCCCTAGTGTCTATGACCTCGAGATGAAATGGCCTTTTCTGCCCCGCCACATTGACCCCACCTGCGGCGTTTATCTCCTCGACCGCAAGCCTCATCCCTCTCTCCGCATCCCACCCGTAGAGGAAGGCTGTGGCAAGGGGGGCACCCAGCACAATGGGCTGGGCCTGCTGGGCGTTTGCCAAGGGGGCTAAGGTAGCCGAAAAACCGGGGAAGAGAGCCAGAGCGAGAAAACAGAGAAAACTCTTTCGTCCCATTCTGTCACCTCCTGGGAAGATGGTTGGACAAAGGACTTGAACCCTTCCATCCCCACTGCTTCTTAGGCTGGTAGGGCAGCCAGTGTCCTTCAAATCCCAATGCTCTTGAGCTGGTGCGTGGACACTTGTAGCATTGCCCACGGTTCATGTCAAGGTCGGAATGGTACGGGGCCCATCCCATGGGAGAGAGTTGCCGGTTGTGAGGCTTCTCCAATAGGTTACGGGAGGACTCTACTGGCCAAGGTTCCATCCAGGGATGGGCTTCGCGGCCTTATTGCAAGGCCCTACATAGGCTCAGGGATTTCATTACAGGCAAATAGTTGGATACGGGCCCTTGAGCCCAATGGGGATATGCCCCGGTGGCGGCCAGGTCTTCCTTGCGGGCGTGCTGAGCCCGCCCCTCCGCGGGGAGGGTTATCCAGGGCAAGATGGCCTAGCGGGGGAAGGTCGGAGATGACGCGAAAGGCGATTTTCTCGGAGGGACGCACTCCGTGCGTCCGCATTGCGAGGCCGTGCCCATGCCGAGGCATCTTATTAGTTGAGATGGTCGGGCGAACTGCCCCAGGCCTAACGGGGATGTGTCTCGTTCAAGCCAAGGCGTGCTTTAACGGGCGTGCTGAGCCCGCCCCTCCGAGGGGAGGCCAGGCGCAGTGCCGGTCGCCTAGCGGAAAAGCCCCCAGATGACGCGAAAGGCGGTCTTCTCGGAGGGGCGCACTCTGTGCGCCCGCATTGCGAGGCCGTGCCCATGCCGAGGCATCTTATTAGTTGAGATGGTCGGGCGAACTGCCCCAGGCCTAACGGGGATGTGTCTCGTTCAAGCCAAGGCGTGCTTTAACGGGCGTGCCGAGCCCGCCCCTCCGAGGGGAGGCCAGGCTCAGCGCCGGTCGCCTAGCGGGAAGGCCCCCAGATGACGCGAAAGGCGGTCTTCTCGGAGGGGCGCACTCTGTGCGCCCGCATTGCGAGGCCATGCTTATACCCATACGTCCCATTACCCGAGGTGACTAGGCGAGTGGCCCGTGACCTGATGGGGAGATGGCTCGGTCAGGCCTTTGCCATTTTCACGGGCGTGCGGAGCCCGCCCCTCCGCGAGGAGGCCAAGCGCAGTGCGGGACGCCTAACGGGGAGGCCCGGATACGACGCGAGAAGTGATTTTCTCGGAGGGACGCGGTCTCCGCGTCCGCAAATACGGGTCGGACGCAAGCCGGGGCATGTCACCGTCACCGGCTCATTGGCAAGGGCATGGTGGCCAAAAACCCCACATTCGGGCTGGCGTCATGCCGACATTGCGGGCCTGCTGAGCCCGCCCCTCCACAACGCCGAGGAGCCCGGGGGTTCGGGCTTGTGGTGGGGGGCCGAGACCAATCGTTTGGCCCCTTCGTGTGAGGACGTGCCCTGTAAGTCCTCGGAGTGCGGCCCTTTGATGGGCCGAGGACATGGGCGCCGAGTCATCGCTTTAATGGAGCGTCTCCTTGACCCTCCTGGAAGATCCTCAAGGTCTGGGGCTCGTAAATCAAAAGCCTATCTATGGCCATCGTCTCATCCAGACTCATGGGCAGATATTTCCCCTGGGCCTTGGCGTAAAGACCTCCTTCTCGATCCTTCAGCTCCCCCCTGGCTATGGCCATTCTGTTTGTCACCTTCTCGGCCCAGGCCTCTATGACCATGGTCTTTTCCACTGGAAATGGCTTGATGTACCTGATCGTGAGCTCCCCTGTGACGAAGAATCTCTTTCTCACAAGGGTCGGGGCCCATCCCATGGCCTCGTCAAGAAGGGTGGATATGACCCCTCCGTGCACCACACCCAAGTACCCTTGACGATGCAACTCGGGAGTGTACTCCAGCTTTATCCTGCCTCCCTCGGACCTGAAGACCACTTTGAAACCAATGGGGTTATCTCTCCCGCACACGTAGCACCAGTGGCTGTAAGGCAAAAGACCTTCCATGACTCTCCCTTTTGACCTCCCCCCTGCTTCTTCGGCGAAAAGTCGCGGTTGCGCGAGCTCTATTGGACCACTATGATAATGATCTTGCAACTCATCCGGGGAGGGATGGCGCTCAGTTGATAGCAATAGTGGACTATGGTATGGGAAACCTGAGGTCGGTTTGGAAGGCCTTTCACTATCTGGGCCAGGAAGTAAAGATAACGCGAAGTGCCAAGGAGTTGAGAGATGCTCGCAAGATCGTCCTGCCAGGCGTGGGGGCCTTCAGGGATTGCATGGAGAACCTGGAAAGGTTGGGGCTTGTGGAGGCAATCGTGGAGTGCATTCGCTCCGGGAAGCCATATCTTGGGATATGCCTCGGGCTACAGATCCTCTTCGACGAAAGCGAGGAGTTCGGCCGCACCCCTGGGCTGGGCATAGTGAGGGGCAAGGTGATGAGATTCCCTCCCAACATGCCTTCTTCTGGCATGGGCCCGAGACCATACCTCACTGTCCCCCACATCGGATGGAACAGTGTGCACATCCTCAAGCCTGCCCCCCATCTCTGCTCCGTCCCCGATGGCTCATATTTCTACTTTGTCCACTCCTACTACGGGGTGCCCGAGGATCCGTCGGTCGTTGCCACAACCACCGAATACGGGATCGAGTTTCCATCCAGCATCTGGATGGACAACATCTTCGCCTGCCAATTTCACCCGGAAAAGAGCCAATCCCTCGGCCTCAAGGTCCTGAGAAACTTTACAGAAATGGAATGACCCTCACAGGGTGATCCAGTCCTCAGCAACCGGATCTCCTCCCCCTTCTGGAAGCCCTCTTGCCTCAGCGCTCTTCCAATTGTTCCACAAATGCCTCTATGTTGGTCACTGCTTGCTCCTCGGAATAGCATCTCAGGTCGTTGAGATCTCCGTGGATAACCAAGCAGGGTATTCCCAGCCTCTTCTCCAATCTCTGAGGCATGCCATAGCGGGTGTTGGAGTTGTTGGGGCAGGTTCTGGCATCGTGGAAAATGATGCCGTCTATTTGGAACTGCCTCACCATCCTCTCGATGTAGTCCTCTTTCCACCCCTCCGCGTGGCAGATGAAGATATTGGTATAAGCCTTGGCCATGCTCCTGAAAGGGTCATCGGGGTCGAAATCCGTGAATATCCAGCTATTGCAGTAGGTCGATGCCACAATCGAACTCCTCAGCCTCTGGAACAAAGTGGACAGATCCCTCAGTTTCCCCCATATGGGCATTCCCTCCCAGTAAAGACGATGGCGCTCACCTTCTACGGCCGCGACCCCGTTCTCGATCCTCTCCTTGAGCTCTTCCAGGAGCTCCTCGTAGTAATCCACTGCCTCCCTCGTCCCCCTGGCCACCACTGCTGGACCCATGTGGATCGTGTGGTCGAAGAAAGTCCAGGGAGATGGCACAAGGGAGGCCGTCTCCAGAACCTCCTTCCACAGATCCGAGCATCTTCTCGACAGGGCCACAACCTCCCTCAGCCTGTCCATGTCCAGGGAATTACCCGAAATCCGCTCCAAGGCTGGTACCAGCGCCTTCATCTGACGAGCCACATCCTCGATGTGGGCCTCTGTGACCTCCTCCACTCCCCTCGGGGATGTGATCCCCATCACGGGAACCCCGAACTCCCTTCCATAGAAATGGAACCAGTCCTGCACGTCCCTACACTGGTTAGTGTTGTAAACCAGGACATCGGGCCTCGGGACACTCTTGAGACCGTAAGATCTGCTGAGGGGTGTCTCCCCTTTGAGATAGGCTCCCACATCGCTTGTGAGGTAGGAACAGATCTCAGGCGAATATCCGAGGGCATTGGCCAGGGGAATGTATTCCATCGCCTTTCTAGAGGCCCCTAGCACTGCCCCGTGATTCTCGGGAAAGTAAACGAGAAAGCCCATGGCCCTCAGAAGCTCAGCAGGGCCGACACTAGTGCACCAGGCTATTTTGGGACTGCCCTCCTGGGCTGCTCGATCCAGTTCGTGAAAGTGCTGTGCCATGACGCTTTTGAGCCTCGCTGTGGACCGAAACTCCTTTCTCGTTGACCCTTGATCAGTCGCCATCATCCCATCTCCTAGAGTTGAGCTCGATTCCTCGAGGTGAAACGCTACTTTCTTTTGGCCCTAAGGCTCAAGACCCAATGACAGGTACACCTGGCCACGATCCCGAGAACGTAATCCAGAGGTGCACTCCATCCTCATCAGCCTGGATTGCAAACGGGGGAAGAACCTTCCAAGATATTGCTTCTGACGCGACGGACCTCTGAGATCGACTCCCCTTCCTGTTCCAGTCCATAGAGGGCCGCACCGAAAGCTCCTATGAGCTGGGGATTGGGAGGAACCTTTATGGGACCTGGAATTTTCTCCCCCAGAACATCCACGAGCACTGGATTGTGAGCCACGACCCCTCCTGTCATCACAACTGTCCCCTGCAGAGGGTCCATCTCGAGAAGTCTCTGGGCTATGGCCTCGAATAGCCCCCGCACTATGTCCTCCACCTTCTCGCCCTTGCGGATGAGGGCGAGAATCTCAGTGGAAGTGAAGACCGTGCAATAGCTTCCCAGCTTGATCCGCTTGGTGGAGACCCTGGCGAGGGAATCCAGCTGGGAAACATCCAAACCGAGCCTCAAAGACACCTCTTCGAGAAAGGCACCTGTGCCCGCGGCACACTTCCTGTTCATCTTGAAGGCCGTTCTCTTTCCACTTCCATCTACCCTGATCACCTTGCAATCCTGGCCACCTATGTCCACTATGGTGCAGGCCTCGGGAAAGTGGAAGAAACAGCCCTTCGTGTGGCAGGAGATCTCGGTCTTGACCAGTTTGGCCCCTGGCACGTTGTATCTGCCATAGCCTGTGGCCACGATCCCCTTGAGGGAGTCCTCTGAAATTCCGCCTCTCTCGAGGGCCTTCTCCAGGCATTCCCTGGAGCCGGATACATAGTCCACCCCAGATTTCTGCACGTGGAAGGAGACCAAATTGGCCTTCTCGTCCAAGATGGCAGCCTTGGTTGTCGCAGCTCCCACATCCACACCTGCCCAGAACATCGCTCCAGATCCCGACTCCACTGACTTCACCCTCATTTACTGTATCTCTCTCGGAGCACCCTGTGGAGGATCTTTCCTGTGGCAGTCCTGGGCATCTCCTCATCCTTTATGAAGGAGACGGACTTGGGCCTCTTGTATCCAGCTATCTTTCCCCTGCACCACTCTATGATCTCCTCTTCCGTGGCCTGCTGCCCCTCCTTCAATATGACAACCGCATGGACTGCCTCTCCCCATTTTTCGTGGGGTATGCCGATCACAGCGACGTCTTTGACTTTGGGGTGGGAGGCTATGCAGTTTTCCACCTCCGAGGGATAGACGTTCTCCCCTCCCGTTATGATCATGTTGCTCTTTCTGTCGACCAAGTAGTAATACCCATCCTCATCCCTTCTGGCCATGTCTCCTGCGGAGCAATAGGGCCCCCTGAAGGCCTCGGCTGTTTTCTCCGGCATCTTCCAGTAGCCCTGAAAGGCATGGGGTGTGCGGGAAAAGAGCTCCCCCACCTCTCCTTCGGGAACCTCGTTTCCCTTCTCGTCCAGGAGCTTTATCCTCCCAGAGCCAGTGATCTCCCTTCCTATGGAGCCCAGCTTGGTGAACTGCTCTTCAGGCCTGAGCAATGTGACCAGACCTGCCTCTGTGGAACCATAGGCCTCGAAGAGTTGAGAGTTCTTGAAGTAGTCCATTATGGCAAGTTTCGTCTCCTTTCTTGCCGGCGCAGAGGATATGAGGAGCTTCCTCACAGAGTCGCAGTTGTATTTGCCCTTCACGCTATCCGGAAGCCCCAGCATCATCACATAGTGAGTTGGGACTAGGGATGTGAAGGTTATCCTCTCTTGGGACATGGTCCTCAGGAGATGCTCCGGGTCGAAGCTCTTCATGTTGTAAACACAGACGCTACCTCCACAATACGTGAAGACGAAAGAGTAAAAGATGGAATTCACGTGGCACATGGGCATGACCAGAAGCCCGGTATCTTCCCTGCTGAAGCCGAAATCCACCTCGTTGATCAGGTAGAAAATAACGTAGCTTTCGTGCGATCTTATAGCGCCTTTGGGCTTTCCTGTGGTTCCAGATGTGTACATGAAGGTCCAGGTGTCTTCCGGGGCAACGTAAACCGAGGGTTCCTGTGAGGATGACCTCTCTATGAGCTCCTCGTAATTCGTGAACCCAGCGGGTGTCCTCGAGCCTCCAAAGTGGATATATCTCCTCTCCTCCACCTGGAGATCCTTCCTGATCTCTTCCACTAGCCCCAGGAAGTCATCCTGAAAGATCATGGCCTTGGCCTCGGAATTGTCCATTATGTAGGTGACCTCTGGAGCGGCGAGACGGAAGTTTATGGGAACTGCTATCAGCCCAGCCTTGGCCGTGGCAGCATAGATCTCCATCCACTCGACACAGTTGTACGCTAGGATTCCCACCCTATCCCCTTTTTCCAACCCGAGGCTAAGGAGTCCATTGGCGAGCCTGCACGATCTGTCATTCCACTGCTTGAAGGTCATGGAACGGACAAGATCCCTCGCACCTATCTTTTCTGGGAACAGGATGGCATTCATGGTGAGGATCTCCCCACAGTTGAGAAGCTGGCTCATGCTGATCCCTCCTTCCTCCGAGACTTGTTCGAGGCTGCTCTCACAGGGCCTTGGCTAGCACCTCTGTTATGTCCATCACCTGGATCTTGACCTTTTGTTCCCTCCTCATCCTGGCCGCGGCCGCCTGGAGGGTCCTCTTGCAAGATGGGCATGCGGAGACTATCACCTCCGCACCGATGTCCCTGGCCTGAAGCACCCTCTTGTACCCTATGTCATCGCTCATGGTGAAGTCGAATGCCTTGAGGCCCCCTCCTCCGCCGCAACACTTGGCCAAAAGCCTGTTCATGGGGAACTCGAGGAGTTCCAACCCGGGGACCGCTTTCAAGACCCTCCTAGGAGGCTCGAAGACCTTCATGTGACGGCCCAGGTCGCAAGGGTCATGATAGACCACCTTGGCGGGGAAAGATCCCTTGAAGGAGACTTTGCCAGCGCTTATGAGCTCATCCATGAACTCCACAAGATGCAACACCCTCGGCATGGAATCCTGCGCGTACTTGGGATAGAGATCCTTCAAGGTCTTGTAGCAGCCCGCACACGTAGTGACGATGGTTTCTGGAGATCTCTCCCTCCAACTCTCCAGATTCCTCTCCATTGCATTGCGGAACTCATTCATGGCTCCCACGAGATAGGCCAAGTACCCGCAGCAGTTCTCCTTTTCCCCCATGGTCCCGAAGGGGATCTTGGCCCCTTCGAGGAGCCTCATCACGGATGGGACGATCCTTGTGTCCTGGTAGGAGGGCACGCAGCCGAGAAACAGCAACACCCCTTCTCGGTCCCCCACTGGCTCGACCTCCGATGGGTAAGCCTCGGTCCTCTTCTCTGGCTCCTCGCCGAAGGGATTCCCCTTTTCCACCATACTCCTCAGCATGGGCGAGAACACTTCGGGGAGAAAGCCCTCCTCCACAAGCCTTCTCCTCGCCGCCTCCACGATTTCGGCCACCTCCACCCCAGCTGGGCAGACGGATCGGCAATTGAGACAAGTCGTGCAGGAGTAAAACCTGCTCGCCAGCTCAGCAGAGGGCTTCACTTTTCCAGTCATGAGGTCATATCCCAGAATCACCCTCCCCCTGGCATTGAAGGACTCGAGGAGCTTTTCCGAGTAAGTGGGGCAGCCCAGTCTGCAAAACCCACACATTATGCAGGCGAAGATCTCGTTGTCCACATGGTCCCCGAATCCCTTCACTTTTTCCGGCTCCCTGACGAGCCTCTCGAAGGCGAACTGATCCAGTATGTCCCCTATGGTCCCCTCGAACCCGAGCTTGCCAGGGTTAAGTATGTTATTGGGATCGAGGGCCTTCTTTATCTTTTCCATCACCTCCTTGGCTATGCCGAGTTCCTCGTGGATGTAAGGAGATTTGGCAAGTCCAACCCCGTGCTCTGCGGTGAGGGTACCCTCAAAGTCCTTTGTTAGGAGGATGAAGTCTCTGGCTATCTTCTTGACCTTCTCCCATTCCTCCGCATTTCTCGGGTCCATTATTATGACTGCGTGCAAGTTGCCATCCCCCACGTGACCGAATATGCACATGGGAAAATCGTGCTTCTGACCTATTTGCTGAATCCTCTCTATGGTCGCGGGTATCTGGCTTATGGGCACTCCGAAATCTTCCACCAGGGGAATGAGCCTGGAGCCCCTTTTCACTTTGGAAAGGGCGGAGACGAGGCCCTGCCTCGCTTGCCACATGGTCATGCGCCTCGCGGGGTCATCGGACCATTCTGTGGAAAGGGCCCCATGCTTGCGAAAGATCTGGTCTATCCTCTGGATATCCTTCTCCACAGCCTCCCTCGCGCCATCGATCTCGAGAAACAGAATGCAACCAACCTCTTGTGGGATCTCGAGGCCCATGGCCTTTCTGACCACTTCTATGGATGTCCTGTCCAGAATCTCCAGGGATGAGAGGGGAATCCCCTGGGTGAGGACCTCCTCTGCGCCCTTTCCCGCTGCCTCCACCGTGGGGAAGGAGGCCTGGGAGAAGGCTATGTATTGGGGCATGGGGAGGATCTTCACCATGATCTCGGTGATCACCCCGAGGGTCCCCTCGGCCTGGGCAAAAAGATGGGTGAGATCGTATCCAGCAGAGGTCTTTCTGGCTTTGGATCCGGTCCTCATGATTCGACCATCTGCTAGAACCACCTCGAGGCCCATGAGGTAGTCTCTGGTGGTCCCGTACTTCAAAGCCCGATTGCCGCTCGCATTGGTGGAGACCATCCCTCCAATGGAAGCTAGAGGGGCGCTTGCGGGATCCGGAGGAAAGAAGTGAGTGGGGGCGAGGGCTTGGTTGAGCTTGTTGCAGATCACCCCTGGCTCCACCCTCGCATATCCGTCCTTGGGGTTTATCTCCAGGATCCTGTCCATGCGGCTCAGATCCAAGACGATTCCCCTGTTACCGCATGGCAAGATTGCTCCCGTGACCGATGTTCCAGAACCTCTTGGTATGACCGGGACCCTCTCCCCGTTGCACAGGGCCAGGATCTCCGAGACCTGTTGAGTTGTGGAAGCGAAAACTACTAGGTCGGGCACTCCCTCATGGACGGACATGTCCCGGGAATAGCAGAGCCTCTCCACAAGCTCCTCCCGGACATTCTCACTCCCAACGATTCGGCGGAGCTCTTCGGTAAACCCCATCTGAACCATCACCTCCTAGAGAGAATGGATCATTGCTTTGGTCTCTCGTCTATTACCCTTTTGGCCTTGCCCTCACTTCTCGCTATGGACTTGGGCTCAACCAGGTTGACACCGACGGATATGCCCACTATTTCCTTGATGTGGTCCGCTATGCGCTGTTCCACTTCCGCCCTCTTCTTCTCCCCCGCATCGTATATCTCCTGTTTGGCTTCCACGTGCACTATCAAGTGGTCCAAGTAGCCCTTCTTTCTCACTATGAGCACGTATTGTGGTTCCACCTCAGGTATGTCCAGAAGCAGGGACTCTATCTGGGAGGGGAACACGTTCACCCCACTTATGATCAGCATATCGTCACTTCTTCCGAGAACCTTTTCCATCTTGATGAGGGTTCTGCCGCAAGAGCATTTCTCCCTTCTCAGCCTCGTGATGTCCTTGGTCCTGTACCTGATGAGGGGCATGGCCCTCCTCTGGAGGGCGGTGAGCACGAGCTCCCCGTGCTCCCCCAAGGGAAGAGGCTGGAGGCTCACAGGATCCACTATCTCCGGCAGGAAGTGGTCCTCGTTTATATGGAGGCCGTCCTGGGCCTCGCAGTCGAAGGCCACCCCTGGACCGCACATCTCGGTCAACCCGTAGACCTCCATGGCCTTTATGCCCATCCTCTCCTGGATCTCCTCCCTCATGGCCACAGTCCACGGTTCTGCTCCGAAGACACCCAGCCTCAGGGGCAAGGTCCTGAGGTCCACGTTCATCTCCTCTGCCCTCTCCGCTATGGTCAGGGCATAGGATGGGGTGCAACAGAGGACGGTTGTGCCGAAGTCCTTCATTATCATTATCTGTCTTTCGGTTCGGCCTGAACTCGTTGGCACCACAGCGCAACCCAGGCGGGTAGCTCCCCCTAGGAAGCCCAGTCCACCAGTGAAGAGACCGTATCCGTGGGCGTCTTGGAGGATGTCGTGCGGCCTCACCCCACAAGACCACAGGGCCCTTGCCATGCATTCTGCCCACTGATCCAGATCTCCCCTGGTATAAAGTCCGGTTATGGGCTTTCCGGTTGTGCCCGAAGAGGCGTGGATCCTGACTATTTCCTCGAGGGGGACTGCGCACAGACCGAAGGGATAGTTATCCCTCAAGTCGTCTTTCACGGTGAATGGGAGCTTGACGATATCCTCGATGGAACGGATGTCTTCGGGCCTCACTCCTGCTTCATCCAACTTCTTTCTGTAGAAGGGGACCCTCTCGTAAACCCAGGCCACTGTCTCCTTGAGCCTCTCGAGCTGAAACCTTTTCCTCTCCTCTATCTCCATACACTCGAACCTTTCATCCCAAGCCATGGCTCCTTCCTCTCTCTCTTTCTGGGATGGACGATGATCTTTGGGATGGACCCTCTCCCTCTAGAGAAGAGATCTTCCCCTGTCAAAGGCCCTCAAGTTCAACTCCTTGAAGGCCCTGGGAACCCTCTCTTCCACGACCTTCCGCCAAATTTTTTCTGGGAGAGCCAAGAGCCTAGATGTCACTCCCAAAAGTATCGTGTTCACGAGCCTGGGGTTGCCCAACTCCTCGGCGATCTCCAGCCCATTGACCAAGATGGGCCCTTGCACCATGTTTCTGAGTATGTGCTCCGCATCTTCAGGATAGCTCGCAACACCTGTTGAGACTATAGGGGGAACCACCTTCTGAACGTTAACTATTGCCTTTCCTCCGGGTGCCAAAAACCCGATCCACCTCACAGCCTCAGCCAGTTCGAATGAAAGGAGCAAATGGGCTCCCCCTTTTGGGATCAAGGGTGAGTTGACCTTCTTGCCAAACCTCACATGGGAGGTGACAATGCCTCCCCTCTGAGCCATCCCGTGGACCTCGCTCTTTTTCACATCGAGCCCGCTTCTCATGGCCACTTCCGAGAGGATGTCGCTTGCCAGGATGACCCCCTGACCCCCGACACCCACAACCAAGACATTGGTCACGTAGTCTTTGCCTCCTCTCATCTCGCCTCCCCCTGGATGTGTGGCCTCAAGCTTGGGCCTTGGAGATGGCCCCTTGCTTGCACACTTGCTCACAAACCGTGCACCCCCTGCAGAGGGTCGGATCTATCTCCGCCTTGTACCTCACCTTTCCCCCTTCTTTCTTGGGAGGGATCTTCTCTCCAGGAACGATCGCTGGACACCCAAGCCTCAGACACGTTCCGCAGCCCTCGCATAGTTCCGGATCAACCCTATGAACCAGACTGGGATCGAATTTGAGGAGCATCATGCAGGGCCTGTTGGTGATTATCACGGAGGGACCCTGGAAGGCCACCTCCTCTTTGAGGGTCTGGATTGTGCCGTTGAGATCATAGGGATCGACCACCCTGACCCTCGTTATGCCTAGGGATTCGGCTAGCTTCTGGATGTCCACCTGGTTCGTCTCTTCTCCCTGTAGGGTCCTTCCAGTGCCGGGATGGTCCTGGCCTCCTGTCATTCCGGTTGTTCGATTATCGAGGATCACGACCTTGACGTTACCTTTGTTGTACGCGACATCCATGAGGCTTGTGACCCCTGAATGGAGGAAAGTGGAATCCCCTATTGCGGCGAAGACAGGCCTCTTCTCATCCAACTTGGCCTTCTCTATGGCCTTGGCAACTCCGTGGGCCATGCTTATGGATGCTCCCATGCAAATGCAAGAATCTATGGCCTCAAGGGGTGGAAGAACACTGAGGGTGTAACAGCCTATGTCACTCAGAACCAGGCCCTTCAATTGATTGAGGGCATAGAACAGGCTCCTGTGGGGACACCCTGCGCACATAACAGGAGGCCTTGGAAGGGAGGCTGTCTGAGGGACCTGGAGGTGAGATTTGGAGACTCTCGGTTTCCTGATCACCTTCGCCTTTATCAGACCATCCTCCACGATATCCGGGGAGAACTCGTCTATCCTGGGGAAATACTCCTTCCCCTCTACTGAAATTCCCATGGCCCTTATCTGCTCTTCCAGGAAAGGCTCGAGCTCCTCGATAACTATCACCCTTTTCACTCTGGAGGCGAATCTCCTTATCTTCCTTTCCGGGAGGGGGAAGGTCATGCCCAATTTCAGGAAGGATGCCTCGGGCAATACCTCTTTGGCGTAGAGGTATGACACCCCGCTTGTTATGATCCCCACTGAGGTCTTCCCCCATTCTATCCTGTTGAGAGGGGTCCTCTCGGATAGGGCCTTGAGCTTGTTCACCCTTTCCAAGACCAGGGGATGCCTTATGCGGGCGTAAGCCGGTATCATCACGAACTTTTTCCTGTCCCTCGCAAAAGCCCTCGAGGCGACATCCACGGGCTTGCCCAGCCTCACGATCCCCTTGGCATGGGACACCCTAGTGGTGAGTCTCAACATGGATGGGGTGTCGTACTCCTCCGACACCTCCAAGGCTATCCTCACCATGTCCTTGGCCTCTTGGCTATCGCTGGGCTCGAAAAGGGGTACCATGGCGAAGCGGGCGAAGAATCGGTTGTCCTGTTCGTTCTGGGAACTGTGCATTCCCGGATCGTCCGCACATGCTAGGAGAAATCCCGCATTCACCCCTGTATATGCGAAGGTCATGAAGGGGTCCGCTGCCACATTGAGCCCCACATGCTTCATGGCAACGAGTGCCCTCACTCCAGCCATTGAGGCTCCTATGCCCACCTCGAAGGCCACCTTCTCGTTGGGCGCCCATTCGGCATAGACCCCCTCGTATTTGGCCAAGTTCTGCAATATCTCGGTGCTTGGGGTGCCAGGATAGGCACTCGCGACCTTCACGCCGCTCTCGTAAGCCCCCCTCGCGACAGCTTCATTTCCAGAAAGAATCTCCTTCATCTTCCCCTTTTCCTCCTTGTCCCGTCCCCTCGGAACTCAGATACCCAGGTCCACAGGCACGGGTTTCTCTCCGGAGTAATCGTAAAAGCCTCTACCTGATTTCCTCCCGTAATAGCCTGCCAGGACCATTTTCTTGAGAAGAGGCGGAGGCGCATAGCGTTTCTCCCTGTATTCCTCGAACATGATGTTGGCTATGTTGTAAGTGGTGTCGAGCCCCACGAAATCCAGGAGGGTCAGCGGGCCCATGGGGTGATTGCATCCCAGGACCATTCCCTTGTCTATGTCCTCTATCGAGGCGACACCCTGCTCCAGAGCCCTTATGGCATCCAGCAAATAGGGCACCAGGAGGAGATTCACTATGAAACCGGAATTGTCCTTGGCGAGGATTGGCTCCTTGCCTATGCTCTTGCAGAACTCGAAACAGGTATCTATGGTCTGTTGACTAGTCGCTATGGTTCTGACCACCTCCACGAGCTTCATCACGGGAACGGGATTGAAGAAATGGAGGCCGCAAAATCTGTCCTGCCTTTTGGTCGATGCTGCCATGGCCATGATAGTGAGAGACGATGTGTTGGAGGCCAGGATCGTGTGCTCGGGACACAGGGAATCGAGCCTTGAGAACATCTCGTTTTTCACCTTCAGGTCCTCGACGACCGCCTCTATTATAAGGTCGCAGTCCTTGAGGTCCTCTATGTTGAGGGTTCCCTTGATGAGGGACCAGGTCTTGGCCTTGGCCTCCTGGGTGATCTTGCCCTTCTCC
>Ga0209162_1001639_pt1 | contig 21320 bp, 13 predicted proteins | sample YNPNPMetaG_FD_187121 | JGI IMG/M metagenome (GOLD analysis project Ga0209162, IMG submission 187121) | Anoxygenic and chlorotrophic microbial mat microbial communities from Yellowstone National Park, USA - YNP NP MetaG (SPAdes) (version 2) ...
GTGGCGTGCTCGGGGCAGGCCACCCGTTGGGGCCCGTAATCCTCCCCCTCCCCCACCCGTGCGAACTTAGCCTTCGTTCGCAGTACCCGGGATGTGGCCTCCTCGACCAGCCGCATATCCACCTCGCCCCGGCGCAGAGCCCGGCGCAGGGGACGTCCGTAGCGCCAGCGCTTGGGCATCTCCACGTCCAGCCCGGCCTTCATCGCAGCAACGCCATCGCGGACCCCCCAGACGAAATCAGACATCACCAGGCCCTTGAAGCCCCACTCTTCCTTGAGGATGCCGCGCAGCAGGGCGGCGTTGTGCCCACAGTATTCCCCGTTGATCTTGTTGTAGGCGCTCATCACCGCTGCCGCCCCCGCCGCCACGCATCGCCGGAAATGAGGCAGATATATCTCCCGCAAGGCCCGCTCTCCCACCCGCACGTCCACGTAGAAACGCGATTCCTCAATGCTGTTGCAGGCGAAGTGCTTGACGCACCCCATGAGGTGTTTCTGCAGACCCCGCAGGGCGGCTTCGCCCATCAGCCCTACGTGCAATGGGTCCTCGCCGTAGGTCTCCTGAGCCCTCCCCCATCCGGGATGTCGCAGAAGGTTTATGCATATGCCTGCAAAGAAATCGGCGCCCTGGGACCGAGCTTCCACGCCCATGACCTCCCCCACCCTCTCCTCCAGCCCTGGATCCCAGGTGGCCCCCCGGGCCATGGCTACTGGAAAACAGGTCGAATGCCCGAGGCAGACGCCCCGGGGACCGTCGGAGAACCGGAGGGGAGGTATGGCCAGGCGGCGGTTGCGTCCGCTATCGTAGGTCCTCCACCCGTAGCGCAGCAGCATCAGCGCCAGGGCGGCCAGGGAGATGTCTCCCGACAGCTGCCCCAGCTTCTCCCGCAGGCTCATGCAAGAGAGGAGCTGTCCCAGCAACTCCTCCTCTTTCCCTACTTCGGTCGCCCTGACCAGGTCGCTGAAGGTGACGCCGCTCCCGCCGTTCTTGCCGCCCTTCCGCATCTTACGAGACCCCTGCTCCATTTCCACCCCGCGCCTTCGCTGTCCCTGGAGCCCCAGCTCACGCGATCAGCTCGATGCCGATGGGGCAGTGGTCGGAGCCCTCCACTTCCTTGAGGATGAAAGCGGACTTCACCCGCTTGCGGAGGTCGGAGCTGACGAAGAAATAATCTATGCGCCAGCCGATGTCCCGCTCGCGGGCCCGGGTCTTGAGGTCCCACCAGGTGTAGTGGCCCGGCTCATCGTTGAAGAGCCGGAAGGTGTCCAGGTACCCGCTCTCCACCAGCTTGTCCAGCCAGGCGCGTTCCACCGGCAAAAATCCCGAGACCTTGGAGTTCTCGCGGGGGCGCGCCAGGTCCTTCTCGGTGTGGGCGGTGTTGAAATCGCCGCAAGCCACCACGCTCCTGCCCTGCCTGCGGAAATCCTCGGCCGCCTCCAGGAAGGCATCGCAGAATTCCAGCTTGTAGCGGAGGCGCTCCTCCGATTGCTTGCCGTTGGGGAAGTAGGCGTTGAGGAGGACGAATTTCCCGTAGTCGGCGATTATCACCCGCCCCTCGCTGTCGAAACGCCTGATGCCCAGGCCCTCCCATACCTGCAGCGGCTCCGGGCGGGTGAACAGGGCCACCCCGCTGTAACCCTTTCTCTCCCCGGAGACCAGGTGGACCCGGTACCCCAGAGAGGCCAACTCCATGTCCAGCTGGGACTGCTCGGCCTTGGTCTCCTGCAGGCAGAGGATATCGGGCCGTTCTCTCTCCAGCCACTGGTCGAAGCCCTTGCGCCGGGCCGCCCGCAGACCGTTGACGTTCCAGGAGATGATGCGCAGCATCCTCAATCTCCATCCTCCGGGTCCCGCAGCCCGGGGCCGCGCTGTCTCCAGGACCCCGTGCGGGCTCTAAGCCTTACCGGACGGCCGCCTCCTCTGCCGCCTATTCCAGCTCGCCCAGCTTGTCCAGTATCTTCTTGCCGCTGGAGAGCAGGGCCTGCAGAGGGGCGAAATCGCTGTTTCGGTCGACCTCCACCTCTCCCTCGAAGGTGCCCTCCATTATACTCTCCGCGGTGCGGTTTATCTCCTCGATGGGCCCGGTGATGTCCCGGCGGGTCAGCCAGTAGACCCCCGCGGCCGATATCGCCGCCCCCAGGATGAGGATGATGATCCCCGCGATTATCTGCCTTCTGATCAGCCCTTCCTTGTCCTCATTATAGAGCCCCTCCAGCTCCCGGATGTTCTCGGTGCGGTCCACCACGAAGGTGATGAACTCCTCTCCCCTCCCGGTCATGGGGAAAGAGGCGAAGACCGAGATGAAATGGCCCCGCCTACCGCCCACCTCTTCCAGCAGCTCGTACTGCTCGCCGGGCATGCTCCTGGGGATGTCCATGTCGCTGATCTCCAAGCCCTCCCTCACGCTCTTGCTCACCACCATCCCGTTGGAGACGTAGGCGAGGTAATCCGCGTTGAACTGCTGCCGCTGCAGGGTGGAGAGGAAATCGAGGAGGACCTTGCTCCCGGTCAGCCCCCCCTCGGAGAAGAGGTCCTCGCGGAAGAGCTGACGGGCATAAGTGGGGTCGCCGCCGGTCCTGGCCATGGCCTCCAGAGTGCTGTTGAAATAGTCCACCAGCTGCCCCACCACCCTGTCTTTCTCCCGCCGCATGTCGTCGTTGATGCGCCTGACCGCATCGATGGTCGTGTAAACGATCACCGCCACCAGCAGCAGGGTCACCAGGGCGGTGACCGACAGCAGGAACCTCCGCATCTCGCTTCCCCGGCGCAGTCGCATGACCCACCAACCTCCTGTACCGATCGGAAATGGATATCCAACGCCTTCCAACCGGCCAGCACGGATGACTGGCCGGTCATTCAGCTCCAATCAAAATAGCGGAGGCCTGCAGGGCCTGCAAGCAATGCAGGGATGGGCCAAGGGGCCGCCGCCAACGGGAAAGGGCCCGGCGCAACCGGGCCCTTAAAGTATTTCGGCGGCGTCCTACTCTCCCACCCGGTCCCCCGGGCAGTACCATCGGCGCTGGAGGGCTTAACTTCCGTGTTCGGAATGGGAACGGGTGATCCCCTCCGCCATGGCCACCGAAAACCTATGTTCTCAAGAAGCCATACCTTCAAAACTGCACAGTGCTCTCAGAGGTATATAAGTGTCAAGCCCTCGGCCTATTAGTACCGGTCAGCTCCACATGTTGCCATGCTTCCACATCCGGCCTATCAACCTTGTGGTCTACAAGGGGCCTTACCCGGTTGACCCGGTGGGAGAACTAATCTCAGGGTGGGCTTCCCGCTTAGATGCTTTCAGCGGTTATCCCTTCCGGACGTAGCTAACCAGCCGTGCCCTTGGCAGGACAACTGGCACACCAGAGGTCCGTTCACCCCGGTCCTCTCGTACTAGGGGCAACTCCCTTCAATTCTCCTGCGCCCGCAGCAGATAGGGACCGAACTGTCTCACGACGTTCTAAACCCAGCTCGCGTACCGCTTTAATGGGCGAACAGCCCAACCCTTGGGACCTACTCCAGCCCCAGGATGCGATGAGCCGACATCGAGGTGCCAAACCTCCCCGTCGATGTGGACTCTTGGGGGAGATAAGCCTGTTATCCCCGGAGTACCTTTTATCCGTTGAGCGACGGCGCTCCCACGTGCTGCCGCCGGATCACTAGGCCCTGCTTTCGCACCTGCTTGACCTGTGTGTCTCGCAGTCAAGCTCCCTTATGCCCTTACACTCTACAGCTGATTGCCGACCAGCTTGAGGGAACCTTTGGGCGCCTCCGTTACCTTTTTGGAGGCGACCGCCCCAGTCAAACTGCCCACCTGACACTGTCCCCCGGCCGGATTCACGGTCGCGGGTTAGAGCCCCAGCACACCAAGAGTGGTATCTCAAGGACGGCTCCACGGCAACTGGCGTCGCCGCTTCATAGCCTCCCACCTATCCTGCACATGATGAACCAGAACCCAATATCAGGCTGCAGTAAAGGTTCACGGGGTCTTTCCGTCTGGCTGCGGGTAGCCCGCATCTTCACGGGCATTGCAATTTCGCCGAGTCCCTCGTTGAGACAGCGCCCAAGTCGTTACGCCATTCGTGCAGGTCGGAACTTACCCGACAAGGAATTTCGCTACCTTAGGACCGTTATAGTTCACCTACTTCCCCGTGTCGCCATGGGGGGCGGACCATATCTTCACCCCGGCTTCAAACCGGGGGCTCGGCGTATGGCCTCTGGGGATTCCTCGCCTTGAACGCTTCCAGTATCTCTTCCTCGCTGAATTTCCTCTTCCCGCCGTCATTCATCTCTCTGCGGATCTCGAGGATCCGCCTTATTCCCTCCTCCTCCAGATGCTCACCGCTGGCTAAGAGGGACGCGATCTTCTTGAACTTGCTGAAGTCGCGTTTCTTCTTGGCGGACCGGAACCTGAATCTCTCGAAGAAGGGAATCACTCTCTCCAGGATGGCGTTGAGGTTGTTTACCTCGTAGTACCATACTCCGTCCTCTCTCTGGCGCAAGGTCCCACATCGGAGATACCGTTTGTACTGGGTCAGGATGACCTTGTCACGCTGCGAAATATTGAAGCACAGCGATACTTTCCATGGCTGGCGGTAATCATCCCGCCGCCGGAAGACCACATTGAAGCTGCCTTCTCCGTCGGCGAAACCAGCCAGGTACCATCCGATCTCCGGAGGAACCTTACTCGGATCGAATCCCAACTCCATCTCCCTTCCGAGAACTGGAAGCGGCGAGGCCTTTCCTGCTGATTGTCCGCACTCCAAGGATTGTCACTGCCCCCTCACGGGGACGAGTACCTGGAGATACCCGGAGTTCCCAGCATATAGCCGAGTTTTTCCCATCCGGTCACCCGGATGGGGCCGCAACTTGTTTACGGCCGCCGTTTACCGGGGCTTAGGTTCAGAGCTTCGCGCGACGGCCGAAGCCGCCCGCTAACCCCTCCCCTTAACCTTCCGGCACCGGGCAGGCGTCAGCCCCTATACGTCGTCTTACGACTTAGCAGAGACCTGTGTTTTTAGTAAACAGTCGCTTGGGCCGTTTCTCTGCGGCCCCCTCGCGCTCGGGGAGCGAGTCCCGTCACGCTAACGGGGCACCCCTTCTCCCGAAGTTACGGGGTCAGTTTGCCGAGTTCCTTAACGAGGGTTCACTCGACCACCTCAGTATCCTCTACCCACCTACCTGTGTCGGTTTGAGGTACGGGCACCTGTCTGCTCGCTAGAGGCTTTTCTCGGCGGCATGGCTTCTGCGACTTCCCCTATAGGCGGGTCGGCATCACACCTCAGGCTTGAAGCCGCCCGGATTTGCCTGGACGGCGCCCTACGTGCTTGCGCGCGGTCAACCAACGCCGCGCTTCGCTTATCCTACCGCGTCCCCCCATCGCTCAGACGCAGACAGGTGGTACCGGAATATAAACCGGTTGTCCATCGACTACGCCTCTCGGCCTCGCCTTAGGTCCCGACTAACCCTGAGCGGATTAACCTTCCCCAGGAAACCTTAGGCATTCGGTGGACGGGTTTCTCACCCGTCTTTCGCTACTCATGCCGGCATACTCTCTTCCCTGCGGTCCATCGATTAATGCCATACGGCAAGCCCTTCCGGGTCGACTTCACTCCCCAGGGAATGCTCCCCTACCCATCGCGCCCAAAGGCGCAATGCCGCAGCTTCGGTGTCGGGCTTGAGCCCCGCTACATTTTCGGCGCGAGACAACTTGACCAGTGAGCTATTACGCACTCTTTAAATGATGGCTGCTTCTAAGCCAACATCCTGGTTGTCTGGGCTATCTCACATCCTTTCCCACTTAGCCCGCACTTGGGGACCTTAGCTGGCGGTCTGGGCTGTTTCCCTCTCGACCATGGAGCTTATCCCCCACGGTCTGACTCCCGGGCTCTGGAGTCACGGCATTCGGAGTTTGACTGAGTTCGGTAACCGGTGAAGGCCCCTAGCCCAATCAGTGCTCTACCACCGTGACTGAACACCCGAGGCTAGCCCAAAAGCTATTTCGGGGAGAACCAGCTATCTCCGAGTTTGATTGGCCTTTCACCCCTACCCACAGGTCATCCCCTCCGTTTTCAACCGAAGTGGGTTCGGTCCTCCACGAGGTCTTACCCCCGCTTCAACCTGCCCATGGGTAGATCACTCGGCTTCGGGTCTACGGCACGTGACTAAAACGCCCTTTTAAGACTCGCTTTCGCTGCGGCTCCGGGTCTTCCCTTAACCTCGCCACGTACCGGTAACTCGCCGGCTCATTCTACAAAAGGCACGCCATCACGGGGACGGATCCCCGCTCTGACGGTTTGTAGGCATACGGTTTCAGGTACTATTTCACTCCCCTCCCGGGGTACTTTTCACCTTTCCCTCACGGTACTGGTCCACTATCGGTCGCCAGGGAGTATTTAGCCTTGCGGGGTGGTGCCCGCAGATTCCGACGGGATTTCCCCGGTCCCGCCGTACTCAGGAACACCGCCTGGAGGCCAGCGGTTTTCGCCTACGGGGCCGTTACCCTCTGTGGCGGACCTTTCCAGGATCCTTCGGCTAACCGCTGACTTTGTGACTCCATGGCGCCTCCGCAGCGACGCCCGGCAGGTCCTACAACCCCCCACGGACAACGCCTGCGGGCTGTCACGTCCGTGGGGTTTGGGCTGTTCCCGTTTCGCTCGCCGCTACTCAGGGAATCGCGGTTGCTTTCTTTTCCTCGGGGTACTTAGATGTTTCAGTTCCCCCGCTTGCCTCCTCGCGCCCTATGTGTTCAGGCGCGGGTGCCGGCGCATTACCACCGGCGGGTTTCCCCATTCGGAGATCTCCGGATCAAAGCCTGTTTGACGACTCCCCGGAGCTTATCGCAGCCTACCACGTCCTTCCTCGGCTCCTGGCGCCTAGGCATCCACCGTATGCCCTTAGTAGCTTGACATGAGGATACCTCTTCGAGACACTGTGCAGTTTTCAAGGTACGTTTTCCAGAAACCACTTGGGCGCTGAACTCAACGCCCAAGTGTGTATCCTACTACTATTATACCGCGGGAATCAAGGGTTTTCCCGAAAATCCCCTTTTCGCCGAAAATCCCCCTGGGCAGGGATTTTCCCGCCTCCCGCTCCTTACCTGCTCTCGTTCAGCTTCAGGAAACCTCCCACGATCGGGGCGGCCGAGAGGAGGATCATGATGATCCAGATGGCCCAGTTCATCTTGACATAACTCCAGTCGCCCGGCCGGATGAGGAAGGCCAGCAGGGTGAACAAGGTGCCGCCGGCCGCCCAACCCAGGTAGATGATCCCCAGGGGCAGCTCGATCGACAGGAAGTTAGCCATGGAATTGACCGCGAAGAAGCCGGCGAAGATCATGAGCAGCAGGTAGATCACCATGGGCCAGTTCTGATAGCTACCCCTACCGGAAGCGGAAACAACAACTATTCCCCATCCCTCCACTTCCGCGCGATACCAGTGAAGGAGAGAGAAGATGAAGCAGAGGAGGGAACCGCCGGCCACCACGAAGTCGGCGATGGGAAGTTTAGAGGTGTCGAACTGCACCGACGGGCGCATCGGCGCCTGCGGCGGCATCCCCGGAGGGGGCGGCGGGGGCTGATAACCTGGAGGCGGCGGTGGAGGTTGGTATCCACCCGGAGGTTGCTGTACCATGCCTGTCTCCTTTCTCCCGTCAGACCTTCTTCATCCTCAGAACTTCAGGAGCCCGCCGAAAGCGACGAAGAGCCCGGTGAAGAAGTTTCCCACCAGAGCGCCGTAGTTGGGGTCCTCCTTCCAGGGAAAGACCATGGCCAGCACGGAAACGATGATGATGATGCTGGCGCAGGTCATGTAGAGCCAGCCGGGGCTGCGGACCAGCCAGAAGTCCCTGCTGAGGAACTTGGCCCAGAGCACCGCCGAGGCGAAGATGAAACAGACCGCGCCCACTACCAGGATGATGATGCCGTAAGGGGTCTGGTAGCCCTTGGTGAACTTATCAACTAGGTTGCCGGCCACCTCTTCTTTGTTGTAGTAGGTCAGGAAGACGAACAGGACCGCGATGGCCGCTGCGACCTGTGAGATGAAATCCCCGACCGGCTTGGCCGCCTCCTTGCTCTCTATGGCCGCCGAACTCTCTTCCAACGCCATGGAACCCCTCCTCTCTCTTCCGCGAGAAAAGCCGACAACAAGACCTTACATGAAAAGGGTTCGATATGGAAGCCGGGTTTTCCTTCAAAACTAAACAGCGATCAGGCCAGATCGACATCCTAGTTCGCATCCGCCCAGCGCCACCTGGCCCGCGGAAAGGCCGAGCCACATCGCGGGCCGGATGCGCCGCACGCGAACGGAATGCTCCCTAGAAAGGAGGTGATCCAGCCGCACCTTCCGGTACGGCTACCTTGTTACGACTTCACCCCAATCGCCGACCCCACCTTCGACGGCTGCCTCCCTTGCGGGTTAGCCCACCGGCTTCGGGTGTTGCCGACTTTCGTGGTGTGACGGGCGGTGTGTACAAGGCCCGGGAACGTATTCACCGCGACGTGCTGATTCGCGATTACTAGCGACTCCGACTTCATGGAGGCGAGTTGCAGCCTCCAATCCGAACTTGGACCGGCTTTGGGGGATTCGCTCTGCCTCGCGGCTTCGCAGCCCACTGTACCGGCCATTGTAGCACGTGTGCAGCCCAGGGCATAAGGGGCATGATGACTTGACGTCATCCCCACCTTCCTCCGGTTTGACACCGGCAGTCTCGCATGAGTTCCCGGCATTACCCGCTGGCAACATGCGACAGGGGTTGCGCTCGTTGCGGGACTTAACCCAACATCTCACGACACGAGCTGACGACAGCCATGCACCACCTGTGCATCCATACAGGGCCGTGTTTCCACGGCTTTCGGATGCATGTCAAGCCCTGGTAAGGTTCTTCGCGTTGCGTCGAATTAAGCCACATGCTCCGCCGCTTGTGCGGGCCCCCGTCAATTCCTTTGAGTTTTAACCTTGCGGCCGTACTCCCCAGGCGGGGCACTTAATGCGTTAGCTTCGGCACAGAGGGAGTCGATAGCCCCCTACACCTAGTGCCCATCGTTTACGGCTAGGACTACCAGGGTATCTAATCCTGTTCGCTCCCCTAGCTTTCGCTCCTCAGCGTCAGTCGTGGCCCAGGAAGCCGCCTTCGCCACCGGTGTTCCTCCCGATATCTGCGCATTTCACCGCTACACCGGGAATTCCACTTCCCTCTACCAGACTCTAGCCCGCCAGTATCGAGTGCAATTCCCCGGTTGAGCCGGGGGCTTTCACACCCGACTTAACGGGCCGCCTACGAGCTCTTTACGCCCAGTAACTCCGGACAACGCTGGCCCCCTACGTCTTACCGCGGCTGCTGGCACGTAGTTAGCCGGGGCTTCCTCTGGAGGTACCGTCACGGGGTGAACCGCTTCGTCCCTCCTGACAGGACTTTACAACCCGAAGGCCTTCATCGTCCACGCGGCGTCGCTGCGTCAGGCTTTCGCCCATTGCGCAATATTCCTCACTGCTGCCTCCCGTAGGAGTCTGGGCCGTGTCTCAGTCCCAGTGTGGCCGGACACCCTCTCAGGCCGGCTACCCATCGTCGCCTTGGTGGGCCGTTACCCCGCCAACAAGCTAATGGGCCGCGGGCTCATCCCGAAGCGGAAGACCGAAGTCAACCTTTCTTGCCGATGCCATGCGGGAAAGGCAAGGTATCCGGTATTAGCCCCAGTTTCCCGGAGTTATCCCGGTCTTCGGGGTAGATTACCCACGTGTTACTCACCCGTTCGCCGCTGACCTTCTCCGGGAGCCGAAGCTCTCGGATGGGTCCGCTCGACTTGCATGTGTTAGGCACGCCGCCAGCGTTCGTCCTGAGCCAGGATCAAACTCTCCAATTGGAATCGAGCCCTTGTGGGGCTTACATTCATGGCCGCCTAGACGGCCGCTTGGAATGCTGACCTGATACGCTGTTTAGTTTTCAAGGAACTTCACCAGCGATATCGAACCCGCTGAACGCAAAGAGTCAGACTAACATCGCCGACTCTTGATGTCAAGGTTTTCCGCGGCAAAAAAACCGCCGCCCGGAAGCGGCTCCCTGCGACTCACGTGTCCTTCCGCTGCCCGGATACCGCCTCCTTGCTCTTCCTACATCCATGGAAAATGTTATCACCGCCGGTGCCGCTTGTCAACGTATCGATGAGGATAGGAAGGGGTTTCGGACCCTCAGCCGGCTTCGATGCGGACGAAGGCCCGTTTCCCCTTCTGGAGCACGGCCCCCTGCAGCTCCCGAGGTCCCAGGGCGGCTTCCTCGTCCTCCACTTTCTCCCCGTTGAGGCGCAGGCCGCCCTGGCGGATGGATCGGCGGGCCTCGCTCACCGAGGGATACAGGCCGGCCAGCGCCGCCAGGCGGGCCAGCAGGATCCTCCCATCCACCAGCATGTCCTCCCGCAGCCGGAAGACGGGCATGTCGCCGGGTAGGCGCCGCTCCCGGAAGACCAGGTCGAACCTCTCCCGGGCGAGCCGAGCGGCCTCCTCCCCCCAGTAAAGCCCCACCACCGCTCCGGCCAGGCGCCGTTTCAGCTCGGCCGGGTGCAGCCTGCCGGCCTCCCAATCCGCCAGCCAGGCCTCCACCGTCTCCGGATCAACAGCGGTGGTCAGGCGAAGGTAATCGGGCATGAGCCGGTCGGGCAAAGACATCAGCTTCCCGAACATCTCCTCGGGGGGGTCAGTGAGTCCGACGTGGTTCCCCAGTGATTTGCTCATCTTCATGCTTCCGTCCAGCCCCACCAGGATGGGCAGGGTCATGATGCACTGAGGCTCCTGTCCCAGGGCCCGCTGGAGCTCCCGCCCCGCCAGGAGGTTGAACTTCTGGTCGGTACCGCCTATCTCCACGTCGGCCCGCAGGGCCACTGAGTCGTAGGCCTGCATGACCGGATAGAGGAACTCGTGCAGGCAGATGGGGATGTTGCCTTGGTAGCGCCGCTGGAAATCGTCGCGCTCCAGCAGGCGAGCCACGGTAAAGTGGGAGGTGAGGCCGAGTAGGTCCTCGAAGGTGAGGGGGGCCAGCCACCGGCTGTTGTGCTCGATGGTGATGCTGTCGGGGTCCAGGATGCGGAAGGCCTGCTCGGTGTAGGTGCGGGCGTTCTCCTCCACCTCCTCGCGGGACAATTGGGGCCGGGTCGCGTCGCGGGCCGAGGGGTCGCCAACCCGGGCGGTGAAGTCGCCGATGAGCAGGATGACCCGGTGGCCCAGGTCCTGGAACTGCCGCAGCTTGCGGAGGGGTACGGCATGACCCAGGTGCAGGTCGGGCCGGGTGGGGTCCACTCCGAACTTCACCCGCAGCGGCCGCCCTTCCTCCAGGCTCCGCCGCAACTTCTCCTCGAGGCCTCCGTGGGGCAGCAGCTCGTCTGTGCCCGAGGCCAGGATGCGCATCTGCCTCCGTACTTCGTCCAACGCTCACCTCCTCGCCGTGAAAAGGATAGCGGAGGGGAGCACGCCGGTAAATACCCCGCTGCGGATGGATTTCAACAGCGTAGCGGCATGGCCACAATGAGCCGGTTCGCCGATCTCTTCCCGACAGAAGGGGAAGGAACAATAAAGGAATGCTGACCATCACTATCTAATGAAGAAAAGAGTAAAATGGAGGAGTCGAAGAGCAGCGAGGAGGGCGTCAGAGGATGCGCATCGTCCTTAGGGTGTTCCTGATCCTTCTCTTGAGCGTCTGCCTGATGGTAGGGGGCTTCTTCTTCTGGTTCTACACCGGCCTGGGGCTGCCCCGCCTGGAGGACCTGCAGCAGCGCCAGCTGGACCAGACCTCCAAGGTCTACGCGGCCGACGGGACGCTCATCGCCGAGCTGCACGGCGAACAGAACCGGGAGAATGTGTCCCTGGATGAGGTGGGCGTGGACCTGCAGAATGCGGTGGTGGCCATCGAGGACCAGCGTTTCTGGCAGCACCACGGCATCGACTGGTACGGAATCCTGCGGGCGGCCTGGACCAACGTGGTCCGGCGAGAGGTGGTGCAGGGAGCTTCCACCATAACCCAGCAGTTCGTGAAGAACACCCTAACCGGGCAAGAGCGCACCTACTGGCGCAAGGTGCAGGAGGCCTCTCTGGCCAACCAGGTTGAGAACCGCTACTCCAAGGAGAAGATCCTGGAGCTGTACCTCAACGACGTCTATTTCGGCCAGGGATGCTACGGGGTCAAGACGGCCTGCAAGATGTTCTTCGGCAAGGAACCCAAGGACCTCAGCCTGGCGGAGAGCGCCCTGCTGGCGGGGGTGATCCGGGCCCCCAATTACTACTCGCCCTATTTCCACCCAGAACAGGCCCTCAAGCGGCGCAACCTGGTCCTGGAAAAGATGCAGGAGCAGGGCTATATAACCGAGGAGAGGGCCATGGCCGCCAAGATGGAGCCGGTGCAGGTGCTCCCTATGGAGGAATCGGCCCCCTCCCAGATTGCACCCTATTTCGTGGAATACGTGAAGAACTACCTCAAGCAGAGCGAGGCGCTGAAGTCCAAGTTCGACAACTACTCGGCGGAGGACATCATCTACCGGGGAGGGCTGCGCATCTACACCACCTTGGACCTGCGCCTGCAGGAGCTGGCGGAGAATGCAATCAGTAAGATACTCAATCGTGAGGGAGACCCCACCGCCGCCCTCTGCGCGGTGGAGCCCAGCACCGGCCAGATAAAAGCCATGGTGGGAGGGAAGGACTTCACCAAGCAGCAGTACAACATCGCTGCTCAGGGGGGGCGGCAGCCGGGTTCATCCTTCAAGGTCTTCGTGCTGACCGCAGCCCTCTCCAACGGTATCTCCCTCAACAAGACCTACGACTCCTCACCCTGTACCCTGGAGTTCCCAGACGGCACCAAATGGAAGGTGACTAACTGCGACGGCTCCGGCCGCGGCACCATCACCCTGAGGGAGGCCACCATCCGCTCGGTCAACGTGGTCTACGCCCGGCTCATCCGGGACGTGGGACCACAGCGGGTGGTGGAATTCGCCAGGGCTATGGGCATCACCAGCCCACTGGAGCCCAATCCGGCCATCTCCATAGGGGGGCTCACCTACGGGGTCAACCCCCTGGAGATGGCCTCCGCCTTCGGCACCCTGGCCAACAACGGCATCCGCGTCCCTCCCATCTGCGTGACCAGGGTCACCGATGCCAACGGCAAGGTGCTCCTGGAGAACTATCCGGAGGGCAAGAGGGTGATCAGGGAGGACGTGGCCATTAAGGTGAACGAGGTGCTCCAGCAGGCGGTGAGCTCCGGCACCGGGCGCGCCGCCGACATCGGCCGGCCCCAGGCGGGCAAGACCGGGACCACCGACAACTACGCCGACGCCTGGTTCTGCGGCTATACCCCCGACCTGTCCTGCGCGGTGTGGGTAGGTTACCCGCAGGGCCTCATCCCCATGACCAACGTCCACGGCATCACCGTCTTCGGAGGCACCTTCCCCGCCCAGATATGGAAGGCCTTCATGGGTCCCGCCCTGGCCAACACGCCCAAGACCCCCTTCCCGGGAACCGAGGATGTGGAAGAGGAGGAGAGCGACCTGGTCACCGTGGAGATATGCGCGGATTCCATGCTTCTGGCCACACCTGAATGTCCCAACCGCATCCGACGTTCCTTTCGGAGAGGGGAGGAGCCCACCGAGTACTGCAACCTGCACGGGTCCCACTCGGGCCAGATGGCCACCGTACCCGATGTGGTGGGGATGAGCTCTTCGGCCGCCGTGGCCACCCTGGAATCGGCGGGCTTCCGCGCCTCCGTTTCCCATGACTACGGTTCGGCCCCGGCGGGGACGGTGATGAGCCAGAGCCCCGCCGCGGGGGCTCAGGCCGCCCGGGGCTCCACCGTTTCCGTGGTGGTTTGCGACGGACCCCGTCCGAGCAGCGTGGTCCCGGGGGTGGTGGGTATGGCGGAAACGGCGGCGGTGACCGCCATCCAGAACGCCGGCTTCAGGCCCAGCGTCAATTACATCTTCGACCCGTCCCACGCGGGCATCGTGCTCTCCCAGCACCCGGGGGGCGGGGCTAACGCCCCCCCGGGATCCACGGTCTACATCCAGGTGGGCAAAGGTACCCTATGAAGGCCTGCTGCCCATCCGCTCGCCAAGGCATGGAACGTAGGCGGTCCAATCCGGCTGAGAAGATGGTTGAGATGGATAGGTTGATCTTCCGCGATCTACCCCGTTCGGGCCTCGGTAGCCCGGGGGACTTACACCGGCTCAGTCTTTACCCCCGTAGCGTTCGAGGAGGTCGCGGAGGCGCCCGTCGCAGCGCAGTTCCTTGAGATATTCGTCCGCAACCGCCTCCTCCACCAGGGTGGGGTCGCCGGCGAAGGAGCTCTCCAAGTGCTTAAGGGCACGGGGGATGTCGCCGTGTAGGGCGTACAAACATCCGAGGTTATAGAGGGCCCACGGGTACTCCGGATCGGTGTCCAGGGCCCTCAGGAACAAGTCCTCGGCTTCCTCCAGCCGCCCCATCTCCATGAACAGGGCACCCTTGTTGGAGAGGGCGTAGCGGTTCCCCGGGTCAGCCTCGAGGCACCGGTCCAGCAGGGCTAGCTCAGTGGAGGTGTCCCCCATGCACCCGCAGGCGTAGGCCTTCTCCAGCAGGGCGTACTGGTTCTCGGGGTCAACGGCGAGGATGCGGTCGAGGTGGAGCACCGCCCTCTGGAAATCACCCTGGTCTATGTATATGCTGGCCATGTTCGCCAAGGCCTCCGGGCAGTCCGGGTCCAGGCGGAGGATGTCCTCGTAGACCCGCAGGGCCTCCTGGATCTCCCCCATCTCCTCACGGGCCGCCGCCAGCTCGAAGAGGACGTCCTTGAGTTTCTCCCCCTCAGCCTTATAGAGTCCGATGGACCTCTCCAACCACTGCACCGCCTCCCCGTAAAGCCCCAGGTCCATGAGGGCCCTGGCCTTGTTGTAGTAGGGATACCCCAGTTCCGGTTCCAGGTCTATGGCCTTCTCGTACATCTCCAAGGCGGCACGGCTGTCGCCCAGCTCCTGGTAGATGATGCCCATCTCATTGTAGATGTCCGGGTTGTCCGGGTCTCGCTCCGCGGCCTGGCGGTAGTATTCCAGGGCGGCCCGGTACTCGCCCCTGCCCATGAGGAGGATGGCCATGCCGTCGTACCCCCGGGGGTCTTCCGGGTCCAGCTCGATGACCCTCCGGAAGCGCAGGCATGCCTCATCGTGCTGCTCCTTCTCCATCAGGGCCAGTCCCAGCTGATAGTGGCCCTCGGGGTCGTCCGGCCGGTCGTCCAGGTAGCGCCGAAACCTCTCGATGGCCTCGTCCAGCCGTTGTTCCTGCAACAGCCTCTCTCCCTGCTCCAACAACCTGTACGCTTCCGCCATACCTCATCACCACATTTTCATCTCTTGAGAAAAAATCTAAACCTCAGGTGGTCTGGGGTAAAGCCCCGCGGTTGAATTCCCTCAACCTCGCTTTCCCCGGCGCGGTCCGAGCGCCTCCCTTTCGCCCGGAAAGGGTTATCCTGCTTTCTTCCCGCGCCCCCTTGCCGCGGCAGGACCGCCCTTCCTGCCGGTCAGGCGGGACACCCTGATCAGGCCGGAAGCCGGGATCACCTCCAACCCCTTCCTCTCCAGTTCGTCCAGGATGAGGTTGAGGCCCAGCGAATCTGAGACGATGTGCCCGGCCACCACCACATTCACCTGGTGCTTCTCGGCTTCCTCGCGGTGTTTGTCGCTGTAGTGCATGCAGACCACGGTTCCCACCCCCGCCTGAGAGAGCCGCTCCAGGACCTGTTGGGGCCCCTCGGTTCCCCCGGTCATATCCACCATTATCCGGCCGGCACGGTTTTCCGGGGAACCGGCAATGACCACCGGCCCGCTGCGGTTCAGGGAGGCGGCGCGGTACTCCGGGATGGTGCGCAGTCCCTCCACCACGTCCTTGACCAGCCGGGGACGCCGCCGGGCGAAGAAGTCGGTGAGGAAGGCGTTGACCTGGTTGTCTGCAGGGGTGTGGATACACATGAAGGGGATCCCCAGCAACTTCGCCGCGTCAAGGGCGCGCTCGTGGTTACGGGGGAGAAAGGCGCGCTGGATCTCCGCCATGCGCTTGCTGATGAGGGCGTCCCCGACGTTTATGGGGACTCCCAATTGATGCCATAGGTCGGCCTGCAGGGCCATGACCTCGTTGAGGGCGGCCAGGGCCCGGCCCTCGGGGTGGTGACTGATGATGAGGTCCACCGGGCGCCCGGAGGAGCGCAGTCGGTCGGCCAGCAGCACCTCCCCCACCTCCATGTCGATGCCCACCAGTACCGACCGCACCTCGGTGTCGGGATCGCCCACCAGGATGCGGGTGTCCGAGTAGGGGTTCTTGAGTGACTCCAGGTCGAAGAACTCTTTTTCCTTCTCCGGCAGGGAGTCGTACTTCTCGCGGTTCCGCTTGAGCTGGCGCTGCAGCTCCGCCCGGCCGCGGGGATCCTTCTCCATGCCCATGCGCACCGCGGTTTCGTAGATGTCTTTTATCTTCATCTTTTTCCTTTCCATTATCCTCTTAGCCCCTTTCCTTAAACATCCTGACCCGTTTTCCCGCTCCTCATCTCCCTCAGAAGAGGGATTCCTGGGGGAGATCCTCATCCTCCGGGGCCAGCAGGCGCCTGATCCTCTCCAGGATGCCGTCTATGTCAAGGCCGGTCTCCTCCCTGATGCTGCGACGCATGATCGGACCCACCTTCTCCAGGTCGTGGGCCAGACGCTCCAGGAAGTCCTTGAACACGGAGGCCTCCACCTCCCTTGAGGACACCACCAGGTCCTTGAGGATGGCCGCCTCGGTGCGCGAAGCCACCACCGGTTCGCTCCTGCCTTCGATGAAAACGAAGGTCCGCCGGGCGGGACCCCGTTCCTTCTCAATGGGCTCCAGCCCCACCACCTTATCGGAACGGTAGTACTTCCCGTAACCCAGGGGCACGATGGCGTTCCTCCTGATCTCCATGCTCTCCTCCTCTTCCGGGGGCAAATCCGCTCCTTTTCTCGCGGCCTATGGGCCCGGACCGAGGCGGGGACCGTCAACGCCCCCTCCGCCCTCTCTGGGAATAGATTATAGGTGCTGGCGACGACGCGGGCCACCGGCGGGTCTCTCCCCGGCGGTCCGGACCGAGAACGATCCGGGGGCACGGGCTTCCACCGCTTTGAGCCCCTTCCGGCAGCCTTCCTCGAACGGAGATCCTAACTTCGGGGAGGTAGCCGGCCGGCTGAGCGCCCCGGGGACCCGCTTTTCCCCGCGAGCGCAGCTAAGGGTTAGCGCCCGGCCCCCCCAGAGGGTCGGAAGAGGTCCCGCAGCCGTTCGGCGTCCAGGAGGTTGAGGACGTCACCCCGCTCCAGCCATCCGCGGCGGGCTGTGGCCACCCCGTAGCGCATGAAGGCCAGGTGTTCGGCCCGGTGGGCGTCGGTGCCCACGGCTATCTTCACCCCTGCTTCCCTGGCCTGGCGCAGATGGTGGTCGCAGAGGTCCAGCCGGTCCGGAAAGGCGTTCAGCTCCAGGGCCGTCCCCGTTTCCGCCGCCACCTCCAGGAGCTCGTCCAGGTCCACCTCGTAGGGAGGCCGGCTGCCGATGAGGCGGCCGGTGGGGTGGCCGATGATGTTCACGAAGGGGTTGCGCATGGCCCGGGCGATGCGGCGGGTCATCATCTCGCGGGACTGGCCGAAGCCTCCGTGCACCGAGGCGATGGAGAAATGGAGGCGGGAAAGCACCTCGTCCCGGTAATCGAGTTCCCCGTCGTTGCCGATGTTCAGCTCGCACCCCGCCAGCAAGGTCACCGGGGAGTCGCCGGCCGCATTCAGTTTCTCTATCTCCTCCACCAAAGCCAGGAGCCCGGCCTCATCGAGGCCGCGGGCCACCCGCAGGTTGGCCGCGTGGTTGCAGATGCCCAGCCAGGAGTATCCCAGCCGCTCTGCGGCCGCCCTCATCTCCCGCAAGGTGTGGAAGCCGTCGCTGTCCCGCGTGTGGACGTGGAAGTCACCTCGGATATCCTCCTGGGTCAACAGGTCGGGAAGCTCCCCGCGCAGGGCCGCCTCGATCTCCCCCCGGTCCTCCCGGAGCTCGGGCGGGGGCATGAGCAGCCCCAGAGACCCGTAGACCTCTTCCTCCACCTCTCCCGCCACCTTACGGTCGTCCTGCTGGCGGAAGACCCCGTACTCGTTGACCTTCAGCCCCTGCCTCCGCGCCAGCTCGCGCAGGCGCACGTTGTGCTCCTTGGAGCCGGTGAAATACTGGAGGGCTGCCCCCCAAGAGGAGGGGTCCACCACCCGCAGGTCCACCTGGAGCAGGTCCCGCGTGAGCACGGAGGAGCGGGTGTCGCCGCTCATGATCACCTTCTGCACCAGCGGTAGTCCGCAGAAGATACGGGAGACCTCCCGGGGCTCGCGTGAGGCGGCCAGGATGTCGATATCCCCGATGGTCTCCTTCATACGGCGAAGGCTGCCGGCGGCGGAGATGTGCAGACCCGGGAACACCTCGAGCATCGCCTGGATGATCCCCGCGGCCTGCTCATAGGCCTGGTTGATCAAGATGCGGTCCGCGGTGGTGCGGAGGTGGCGGGTGCCCTCAAGGATGTTCGCCTCCACCCGGGGACCCAGCCCCGGTAGCGAGGCCAGCCGGTGTTCCTCCGCCGCCCTCTGCAGGTCATCCAGGGAGCGCACCCCCAGCTCCTCGAAGACCAACCGGGCGCGACGCGGTCCCAGCCCGGGCACCTGCAGGAGGGATACCACCTCTTCCGGGATCTCCTCCTTGAGCTCCTCCAGCTTGCCGATGATGCCGGTCTCCTTGTATTCCAGGATCTTGCGGGCGATGGCCTCCCCGATGCCCGGGATGCCTTTGAGAGCGGCCACGCTGTCCATCTCCATGACCGTATCGCCCAGACCCCGGACCGCCTCGGCTGCCCGGCGGTAGGCGATGACCTTGAAGCGGACCTCACCCTTTATCTCGGAGAGGTCGGCCAGCAGCTCCAGGGCATGGGCGAGGGACCGGGCATCTCGCCCCTCAACCGCCCTCTTGCCCCCGGCGGTGCTTCCAGACGACCTCTTGGCGCCACCTCTTCTTCCCACGCGCCATCACCTCCGCGGGAGAGCCCGCAGACCCGTGGAGTCTTTCTTTGATCCCAAACCCACCGGTCCGATCGGCTTCAATGCATAATGATTAATATTCCTTCTGGCGACTCTAAGAGTCACCGCCCAGTAGAAATCGGGAGGCAAAACATATGACCTCGTAACCCCGGAAAACGTTCAATCCCGCAGAGATGGGGCCGTTCACTCCCGCCAGTCCTCCATCTCCCCTTCCAGCCATTCTCGCGCCTCCCGCAACGCCTCGCGCACCCGACGGGTGGCCGTACCTCCCGGGAGGTCCCTCATCTCCACTGCTGTTTCCGGCCTGATGTGCTCGTAGACATCACCTTCGATGCGGGGATCGAGGGAGACGAGTTCCTCCAGGGTCAGGTCCGCCAGCTCCACGCCCCTTCCCGCACCTAAGCGCACCGCCTGGCCGGCCACCTCGTGGGCCTTGAGGAAGGGCACGCCCTTGCGCACCAGGTAATCGGCGAGATCGGTGGCGTTGAGATGTCCGCGCGAAGCCATCTCCCGCATCCGCGTTATGTTGAAGGTCAAGGTACCCACCATCCCCGCGAGAGCCCGGATGCCCAACTTCATCCCATCCACCAGGGCGAAGGTCGCCTCCTTGTCCTCCTGCAGGTCGCGGTTGTAGGCGAGGGGCAGCCCTTTGAGCAGGGCCATCAGCTGCTGCAGGGTCCCCATGGCCCGGGCCGCCCGCCCCCTCATCAGCTCGGCGATGTCCGGGTTCTTCTTCTGGGGCATGAGGGAGGAGCCGGTTGCATAGGCATCGTCCAGTTCCGCCAGCCCGAACTGGGGCGAGGACCACAGGACCAGCTCCTCGCAGAGACGGCTCATGTGCACCGCGGCCATGCACAGGGCGTAGAGGAAGTCGGCGAGGAAATCCCGGTCGGAGACGGCATCCACCGAATTGGAACTGATGGAGGAGAACCCCAGCTCCTCGGCCATGAGCCGGCGGTCCAAGGGGAAGGTCACCCCGGCCAGGGCACCGCTGCCCAGCGGGCACACGTCGGCGCGACGCCCCGCTGCCCGCAGGCGGTCGAGATCGCGACGGAACATCTCCAGGTAAGCAAGGAGGTGATGGGAGAGCAGGAGGGGTTGGGCCGGCTGCAGGTGGGTGAAGCCGGGCATGATCGCTCCCAGGTTGCCCTCCGCCTGTCCGAGGACGGCCTCGCACAGCCCCAACATCAGGCGGGCCACGGCCGAGGACTCTCGCTTGACATAGAGTCGCATGTCCGCGGCCACCTGATCGTTGCGGGAGCGGGCGGTGCGCAGGCGGGCCCCCGCCTCCCCCACCCTCTCCACCAGCACCCTCTCCAGGGCCGTGTGGATGTCCTCGTCGCTGGGCTGGAAGGGAAAGGTGCCGTCTTCAAGCTCCCTTTCTATCCCCTCAAGGGCCTCCTGCACCGCCCTCAGCTCCTCATCGCTGAGCACGCCGCAGCGGTGCAGGGCGGAGGCGTGCACGCGGGTGACCGCGAGGTCGTAGGGCCAGAGCCTCCGGTCGAAGTCCAGGGAGCGAGTGAAAGCAAGGGTGTCCCCGCTCATCTCCTTGGAAAACCTGCCTCCCCAAAGCTTCATCGACAAACACACCTCCCAACGGCACCAACAACGTGCCCGAAGCGGTCCCTATGGCTAAAATTACCCATAGCCACGGGAAAATCTACCTCCGTTTAATGACCCCAGGGCCACCTCGGTCAGGAAGTCGGTTTCTCGCCGTCTCTCCCAACCACGGGTCCGGGCCAGATCCCCGGCTCCAGCATCCCATCCGTCCGACCCCCTGTTCAGCGTTGCGCCCGGCCCCAGGTCCTCAGTGGCAGTCCCCAGAGGCGGATGAACCCCTCGCTGCAGCGGTGGTCGAAGACATCCGCCCGGTCGTAGGTGGCCAAACCGTAATCGTAAAGGGAGCGGGGTGACTTCCTTCCCACCACCGTGGCGGCTCCCCGGTGCAAGCGGACACGGACCGTGCCGGTCACCGCCCTCTGCAACTCTTCCACGGCCGCCTGCAAAGCGGAGCGCAGAGGATCATACCAGAGTCCAAAGTAGACCAGCCGGGCGAAAGCCCCCTCGAGCAGCGGCTTGAAGTGCAGGGCCTCCCGGGTCAGGGTGAGCGACTCCAGGGCCCGATGTGCCTCGATGAGGATGAGGGCGGCCGGCGCCTCGTAGACCTCGCGGGACTTGATGCCCACTAGGCGGTCCTCAATCATGTCCACCCGACCCACTCCGTGCTCCCCTCCCAGCCGGTTGAGCCGGGTCACCAGCTCCACC
>Ga0209162_1001640_pt1 | contig 21319 bp, 18 predicted proteins | sample YNPNPMetaG_FD_187121 | JGI IMG/M metagenome (GOLD analysis project Ga0209162, IMG submission 187121) | Anoxygenic and chlorotrophic microbial mat microbial communities from Yellowstone National Park, USA - YNP NP MetaG (SPAdes) (version 2) ...
GCATGACCGGCGTGACTTGAGTGTGTTTCAAATCGGTTGGCGCTTCATCGACCGATTCATCATCAATGGCGAGCAGTTGCCGAATTATTTGAAACCTATGGTCTTGTTAAAAATGTAGGGTGGCTAGTTATAAAATTTGATTTCGCTGACGACGGTTGATATAAAATCTTCTTCGGATTAGCACCTGCTGAGGGGCCGGCTCCAAATATCTCTCCGAGGTATTTGCATCCTTCTAAGTGCCTGAAAAAAGCCGTCTTGCCTGTCCCCTCGGCACCAAATGCAAGAATGCTTACCTGAGGCTGAAACAGTATCTGATAAAGTCGAAAACAATTTTTTTGATTATTTCTCTCTCTGTCTCCCCTGGCATTTGCATATCATCCCTCCTGAATCAGTTCCATAACACTGTCTGTGATTTAGCTCATTCGTAACTTTTACACGATGTCGTCATCAAAATTTCGTTGCCATCGCCTTTATCATTTTAATTTACGACGCACAAAATCTCGTACACACTTCATAATCTTGACAGCATCGCGCGCTTCGTCCTTTGTTGAAAACTCACCAGGGTAACGGACATCAACAGCATAAGCGCTGAGCGCATCGAGGAAAGGATGAATCAATTCAAACGAGCCATCTTCGTCAGAGCATAGTTTCAGCAATTCGACAAGATTGTGAGTTTTAGGCGGCTCAATGCCACGCAGGACCAGGAATGCCTTCAGGTACTTCTCGGCGCATTGTTGAGCATGGAAACAAACAGCATCATAGTTTGGTTTGCGCCGTACCCTGAGTTCACGCTGAGCAGTTTCGTAATCGCCTTCAGCCTTGCGAATCCATTCAGCGAGAATTTCGTTCATAGAGCACTTGACCTCTGGTCATTATCTCGCGCAGGAAATAATCTCCCATCGAGATACGTTTTTGAATCTGTTGCGGGGTTCGCACCAGAATATCCATTCCAAATGGGTGCGGTGAGAGTGCGCGCGCAATTTCGATTTGTTTGGCGCGAGGACGTTCGGGCGTGTCCATCACAACGAGCAAATCTACATCACTATAACGATGCGGCTTGCCGTATGCATATGATCCAAACAAAATAATCCGTTCGGGATCAAATAGTTTGGCAATACGTCGCACTATGGCGTTAATCTCACGACGCGACACACGTGCATTTCTGGAATTCAAACGAGCGCTAGTTTTCAATCTTCGTCCGGCCATATCCACTTGGGCTCATTGGTTCATTGGCTCATTGACTTATTGGCTCATTGACCGTCGCATCGCTCTCCATACCCGTTCAGGCGTCATTGGAATTTCGTTCAACCATACGCCAACCGCATCGTACACCGCGTTTGCCACCGCTGGCGCGACGCCATCCATCGGAATCTCGGCAACGGCTTTCAATCCGAACGGATGCGACGGTTCAAACGTCTCGACGAAAATCGTTTGCAATTCGGGCATCTCATCGGCGGCAAAAATTTTGTAATCTCCGAATTTGCGAATGAGCGAATCCCCGCGCGCATCGTACAACATTTCCTCGCACACGGCATAGCCCAGTGCCTGCGTCATTCCACCTTCCACTTGCCCCGACGCGGTCGCGGGATTGACGATGACGCCGCTATCCACTGCCATCACCAACTTTTCGACGGTGATTTGTCCCGTTTCGGTATCCACGAGCACTTGAGCAAACTGCGCGGCAAACGGCGGCGGCGACTTGGGCGAGACGTACGACGCCACTGCCATAATTTGATGCTGATCCTTGTGATGCAACGATTCGAGCGCCACCTCCTGCAACGTCACAAAGCGTCCGTCCGGCGCGAACGCACAACGATCGCGCAGGACGATTTGCTCGGGCGCGACTGCCGACCGTGGATCGGCGGTCGGCGATCGGCGATCGTTCAACATTCGCGCCGCGACGACTCGAATCTGTTGCGCGACCTGCTCCGCCGCGCGCACCACTGCGCCACCGGAGATGTACGTCGTGCTGGACGCGTACGCGCCTTTGTCGAACGGCGTGAAATCGGTATCACTCGAATAGACGATGATGTCATCAATCGGGCAACCCAGAATTTCTGCGGCGAGTTGTGCGAGGACAGTGTCCGAGCCGGTGCCCAAATCGGTTGCGCCAACGAGCAGATTGAACGAACCATCATCGTTGATTTTGATGGACGCGCCGCCCATATCCAGATACGGAATCGCCGTGCCTTGCATCACACACGCGACCCCTTGCCCGCGACGCAGATGCGGCTTGCCCGGAACGATTCGCCAATCTGTGACCGCTGACCGCTGACTGCCGACCGCTGATCTCTTGTCATGGTCGGCGGTCGGCGGTCGGCGGTCGTGTTTCCACCCAATCGCCTGCGCTCCCCGCGCCACACACTCTGCCAGACCGCACGATTCGATCTTTTCGGGATGCGGTGGACGTCCCTCGTTCCACGCTTTCGACATTGGCAATTCATCGCCCACGCGCACCGCGTTTTTCAACCGAAATTCGAGCGGATCGAAACCGAGCGCGCGCGCGATTTTTTCGATGTGCACTTCGAGTGCAAAAAATCCTTGCGGCACGCCGTAGCCACGATACGCGCCTGCCGGCGGTGTGTTCGTGTAAACGATGTGCGCGTGGAATTTGATGTTCGGCGCGTTGTACAGATTCATCGCCTTTTGCCCGGTGTTCCCGGTCACAGTGAGCGCGTGACCACCGTACGCGCCTGTATCGGAAAGGATGTACATTTCATTGGCGATGATTTTGCCCTCTCGGGTCACACCGGTCTTGAGACGAATGCGCATCGGATGGCGCGAGCGCGCGGCGATGAACTCTTCTTCGCGCGTGTACTCGAATCGCACCGGGCGCCCGGTGGCAATCGTGAGGTGTGCCGCGATGTCTTCAATCAGCACCTCTTGTTTGCCACCAAATCCACCGCCGATGCGCGGCTTGATCACGCGAATCCGCTTGGGAGGCAAACCGAGCACCGGCGCGAGCATTCGTCGCACGTGAAAAGGCACTTGGGTCGAAGAGCGAATCACCAGCCGATTGTCTTCGTCCCAGTACGTAATGACAACGTGCGGCTCGATGTGCGCTTGTTGTACTTTGGGGACAATGTACTCGTCCTCAAAAACATAATCGGCTTGCTGGAACGCTTCTTCCACGTTACCCAATTCGATGTTGATGTGCGCGGCGATGTTTTTCGCCGGGTCTGCCACATCGAAGAAATTGACGAACTCGGGTTCATCGTGAATGATGGGCGCACCCGGCTTCATCGCGTCGCGCGCGTCAAGAATCGCCGGCAATTCTTCGTACTCGACCTCGATGAGTTCCAGCGCGCGCTCGGCAATCTCTTCCGATTCAGCCGCGACGAACGCGACGCGGTCGCCCACAAAGCGCACTTTGTTATCGAGGGAAAACGTATCGAGAGGACCGGGAATCGGATCGGATTGACCTGCGGTGGAATAGACGACGCGCGGAATATCCTTGTAGGTCAAGACAGCGTGCACGCCCGGCAGAGCGCGCGCCCTGGAGACGTCAATGTGCTTGATGCGCGCATGCGCGACCGGCGAATGGAGCACTTTGGCGTACAACATCCCGCGCAGTTCAATGTCATCGGTGAACACCGGTTTGCCTTGCGCGAGTTTCACCGCGTCCACTTTTTTCTCCGGCTTGCCAACAACGCGCGTTTCGGTGAGGGTTGGCGCGGCAACGCGTTGAGGTGCGGAAACGAGCGATTGGAGTGTAGCGATTGGCGATTCCAGAGGCGGCAATTCTTCACGCGGTTCCATCGGTTGCACTGGCGCAGAGAATCTCCAATCGCTTATCGCTAATCTCTCTTCTCCGCGCATTCGCTCTGCTGCCAGGAGCACCGCTTGCACCGGCTTGACATAGCCCGTACATCGGCACAGGACACCACTGAGCGCGTCGCGCACTTGCGCTTCGGTCGGAGTGAGAGTTTTATCGAGCAACGCTTTCGCCGCGAGAATCATCGCGGGCGTGCAATAGCCACACTGAATCGCGCCCACGTCCACAAAGGCTTGCTGGAGCGGATGCAGACCCTGCGTGCGTTTCCACCCTTGCTCTTCCACCTGTCCCAGCGCTTCAATCGTGGTGATGTGTTTGCCTGCGACCTGCGCGGCGAGGAGCATACACGAGTTTATCGGCACGCCGTCTACCAAGACCGCGCACGCGCCACATTCGCCGTTATCACAACCGTACTTGACGCCAAAATAGCCGTGTGCACGGAGCGCGTGTAACAGCGTCTCGTTGGGCGCAACCTCAAACGTTCTGGCTTGACCGTTCACCGTCAAATGAATTTTCATACCAATACCTCCGCTCCTTATTCCATTATACCACCAACCGTGTTCTCTCTACAAGTGAAGCGATGTCTATGCTCGCAGTGCAAATTCAACTTATCGGCGTTTTGTGGTAAAATCGAAAGCAATTGCTGTATTCACCGGGAGGTTTGCTTTGCTCAAGCGCTGGCTGTGTATCGTTATCTTCGCTGTGACCGCGTGCGCGCCGCGCCCGTTGCTGGAAAAGGTGAGTCTCGACCCGGATGCCATCTCACCTTTTGCCGGCAGTCCCAACCGCGCGACGACGATTCGCTACACGTTGAGTCGTGACGCGCACGTTTCGATTTATCTGCTCGATGCGCGCGGCACGCGACACGTTTTTCGTCAGGATCAACCGCGCGCGGCTGGTTCGTACGATGCGTTGTTTGGTGGCGCGATCAACGATCGTGTTTTGCCCGATGGCACATACACCGTCGTGGTCGAAGCCAGAGACGCGACAGGACAGAGCGCACGCGTGGAAAAAACTCTGACCATCACCCAGGCGGATTCCGTACCGCCGGAATTTCTGGGCTTTACCGTTTTCCCACCATCCTTTACGCCGAATCAAGATGGTATTGACGATCGGGTCACGATTCGCTATTATCTCACCAAACCTGCCCGCGTGGATGTTTATCTGACCGATGGTAAAACGCGTTACGAGGTAGCCGAAAAACGCACCACGATTTGCGTCAAGGACGATTTTTTCTGCGTGGGTCCGCACGAGTACGATTACGATGGCGGCATTGATTTGCTCGCGACACCGCCGCCTGATGGCACGTACGATGTAGTAGCAGAAGCGGTGGACGCAGTCGGGAATCGCACGCGCGTGACCAAAAAGTTGACGATTGCCGAAGGGGGCATCCCGCGCGCCACGATCACCAACTCGGGCGTCGAATGGGCGCCACTCACCGTGCCCACCCTGAAACTGGAGCAAGGACCGATTATCGTGCCCCTCAACGGCACCTTGACCTTCACCGTCACCGTGCAAAACATCGGTCCTGTGCCGATTCGCACCAAGGGACCAGAACCCGGCACCATCTACACAACCAGCGAAAACTATAACACCAAGCAAGAGTACGCCGAGCCGGGCGTGTGGCGTGTCGGTCTGGATTACGAAGGCAATAGCGTGGGACGCGTGTATCCCTTTCGCTGGCAATTGGGTTCGAGCAAGGAACTGAAACGCGTGGTGAAGGATGGCAAGGAATATTTCTACCTGATGCCAGGCCAGCGGGTCACGGTCAGTGGCACGTTACGCATCACCGACAAGCCACCTCGCATCAACACGTACTTCTGGGTCGGTTTGATTCAAGAAGACGTACGCATCGTCGAGGATCGCGTCGAGCCGCGCCTTGTAACGATCGAGTATTGAAAACACCGACTCGGTAGGAGGAAGAACAAATGAACACCTCTTCCTGGTGGTCTTCTTTTCTCGATTGGTTAGCCGACTTGTTTCGCGCCGCGCCTGCGGAGCAAGGCGAACTGGTGCCGCTACGCCCGCGCGTGCTGATGATTACCTACAATCCCATTGTGGACGCGAGTGGGACAACTCTCATCGAGGCAATGCACTGGAACGATCCCCGGCAACTGGCGGCAGAGTACATCGCTGATGTGCGCGAATGTAGCGGGGGACTGGTGGAGTACCAGATCGTGCAACAAATCGAAGTGGACATTTTTCCCGTCAAACAGGATGGTTTCTACTACACGCCGCGCGAGTATATCGCGGTGGTGCAACATCAACGCGCGGCGCACGAGCCAGACGCAGCGGACTATGACACCATCCTTGCCCAGTTCGATATTCTCGCGCGCGTGGCGCGCGCCGAGATTGACGAGGTCTGGTTGTTTGGTGGTCCGCACTTTGGTTTCTGGGAAGCCACGATGGGCGGCACGCGCGCCTTTTTTTGCAATGGCACGCCCATTGCCAATACTCAATCGTGCCCGCGCCGATTCGTAGTGATGGGATTTAGTTACGAACGTGGCGTGGGGGAAATGCTGGAAGACCTGGGTCACCGCGCCGAAACGATTCTCGCGCGCGTCTTCCATTCTGAAAAGTTCCTCGAATGGACTTATACGTCTAACCGTGTTCCACCAACGGTCAGCGGCGTCTCGCTCAATCTGTTCGAGCGATTTTTGTGCTTTGATCAGATTGCGCCGGGCAAAGCGAATGTGGGCACCATTCACTACGCCCCCAACAGTCCCACCGATTACGCCTGGGGCGTGATGACGCCCGTGCCTTCGTGCGCGGACGATTGGTTGCATTTTCCAAATCTGCCCGATCCACCCAACTATCGCCCGCTCGACGCGCGCGCGTGGGGCAACGGGGACATTCGCGCGCATCACAAGTGGTGGCTGGCGCACTTGCCCCGCGCCGCCGGCGTGACCAACGGAATCGCCAACAACTGGTGGAAATATTTTATTGATGTGAACCAGCCAATTTTTCAATAGTCGCAGAATCATCTCGTCACCTAGTCACTATCACGTTCAAGAGCGACGGTCGGCGGTCATCCGTCGGCGGTCGCTCCAAGGAGTCAACCAATGTCCAAATTGATTTTCGGTCCAACCTTTGAAGAAATGTTACATCCCCACACCATTGCGCCGAACATTCGCCAGCGCGCGCTGGAGATGAAAGTCAAAGACCCGCTCGATCCTATCAACCTGTTCAACATCACCTGGCGCGATGGCAACAACAACATCTACTATCACGTCATGCCCAAAGAATTGACCGGCGTGGACGCGAACATCGTTGTCCTTTACGGCAAAGATTTTCCGAGCGGCTCGCACAAAGTCGGCGCGGCGTACTCCGTGCTGATCGAAAAGCAAATATTCGGCGAAGTGGACCCCAGCGTCCACACACTCGTGTGGCCCTCCACCGGCAACTATGGCATCGGCGGCGCGTGGGTCGGCTGTCGGATGGGATTCGATAGCGTCGTCGTCCTGCCCGAAGGGATGAGCCAGGAGCGCTTTCAACAAATCGAAGCGTACGGCGCGCGCATCATCAAGACGCCCGGCTCGGAATCGAACGTCAAAGAAATTTACGACGAGACGCGTCGTTTGAGCCAGAACCCCAAAGTGCGCATCCTCAATCAATTCGAGGTGATGGGCAACTATCGTTTTCACTACTACGTCACCGGCAACACGATTGTCGAACTCGCCGATGTGTTAAAGGCACAGGGCATCGGCGCCGGCAAAATTTCCGCATACGTTTCCGCGATGGGCAGCGCGGGGACGATTGCGGCGGGTGATCGGCTAAAGCAAGTGTGGCACGATCACAAAATCGTTGGCTTGGAGCCGATTCAATGCCCCACGCTCTACTGGAACGGCTACGGTTCACACGACATCCAGGGCATCGGCGACAAGCACGTCACGTGGATTCACAACGTGATGAATATGGACGCGCTGATGTGCATTGACGACATCGAGTGCAAAAAAGGTTTGCAACTGCTGACCGAGGAAACCGGCGGGAACACCCTGATTAAACGCTTCGGCGTGCCCGAAGCGTCGGTGCAAAAGATGGCGACGATTTTCGGCATCAGTGGTGTGTGCAACGTGCTGGGCGCGATCAAGACGGCGAAGTTTTATGGTTTCGGCAAGAACGATGTCATTGTCACGATTTGCACCGACGCGATTGATCGCTATCGTTCGGTGATGGAAGCAATGACACGCACCTACGGCAAGATGGACGAAGCCGAAGCGACCGCGCGCGCTCACATCTTTCTCGACCAAAAACTCGATTGGATCAGGGAAGGCACGCGCGAGACGCGCCGCCAGTGGCACAACCTGAAATACTACACCTGGGTTGAACAACAAGGCAAGACGATTGAAGAACTTGACGCGCAGTTGAGTCCCGAATGGTGGCTCAAGCATCAAGAAATGGTTAGCGAGATTGATGCAAAGTTGAAAGCGGCACGCGGATAGTGGTCATTGCGAGGAACGAAGCGACGAAGCAATCTCCAAACAAGTTGGGGATTGCTTCGCTTCGCTCGCAATGACAGGGGGAGTTGCTATGCTCATCACCAACGGCACCATCATCACACTCGGCGCGGAAAATCGCGTCATCGAAAACGGCGCGGTGTACATTCGTGGTGACAAAATCGCGGACATCGGTACCACCAATCACCTAATCACCAAGTATCCAAATGAGGAGAAACTCGATGCGCACGGCAAACTGGTGATGCCCGGCAGCATCGTCGCGCACACACACTTTTACGGCGCGTTTGCACGCGGAATGGCGGTGCCTGGCACGCCCGCAAAAAACTTTCCAGAGATTCTCACCAAACTGTGGTGGAAAATTGATCGCGCGCTCACACTCGAAGATTGCAAACTCTCCGCGCTCGTCTGCCTGGTGGACGCGATTCGTAACGGCACCACCACGCTGATTGACCATCACGCCAGCCCCAACGCGATTGACGGCTCGCTCGATGTGATTGCCGAAGCGGTGCTTGAATCCGGCTTGCGCGCATCGCTCTGCTACGAAGTGACCGATCGCAACGGCGCGGCGGGCGCGCGCGCAGGAATTCGCGAGAACATCCGATTTCTTAAAGCAATCGAAAATCGAAAATCAAAAATCGAAAATCGGCTCGCGGCATCATTCGGCTTGCATGCGCCGTTCACCGTATCCGACAAGACGCTGGAGCAAGCGCGCGCTGCGCTGGAGGGCTTGAACCCCGGCTTTCACCTTCACGTCGCCGAAGATATTTCCGACGAGGATGACTCGCTGCAAAAGTATGGAATGCGCGCGGCGGATCGGCTTGAGGCGCGCGGCATCCTGGGACCGAAAACGATCATCGCGCACGGCGTTCATCTGGACGTTGGCGAAATCGAAACGGTACGCCGCGCCAGAGCGCATATCGTTCATCACCCGCGCTCGAATATGAACAACGCGGTCGGCGTCGCCGATGTGCTGGGAATGCTGCGACGCGGCATCAATGTTGGTTTGGGCAACGATGGCTTTTCCAACAACCACTTTGCCGAAATGAAAATCGCGTACCTCTTGCACAAATCGCATCGCCGCGATCCGCGCGTGATGGGCGCCGACCAGGTGGTGCAGATGGCGTACGCGAACAACGCCAAAATCGCGCAAATCTTTTGGAAGCCGCGCGTCGGCGAGTTATCGGTGGGCGCGTTCGCGGACATCATCCTGCTCGATTACATCCCGTACACACCGCTCACCGCCGGCAATTTTCCGTGGCATCTCATCTTTGGCATGGATGGCACGCACGTCACGCACACGATTTGCGCCGGCAAGTTGTTGATGAAAGATCGCCAACTGCTGACGCTCGACGAAAAAGCGATTGCGGCGCGCGCGAAGGAGGCGGCGAAGCGGGTGTGGAAGCGAGTCCAGGAATTGGGTGATTAGGTGATTGGGTGATTTGCGACATTTCGAGGAGGGAGGAAATGCCAGTACAAGCGTTGGAAGAAATTGAGGTGTACGTTCTGGCTGAAGAGATTGCGGACAAGTGGTGGGAGATTGTAAGTCGGTGGCCACCCTTTGCCAAAGACACGGTGGGCAAGCAATTGATTCGCGCCGTGGATTCGATTGGCGCGAACATTGCAGAAAGTTATGGACGCTATCATTTTGCGGAAAAGATCAATTTCTTGTACTATGCGCGTGGTTCGCTCTATGAAGCCAAATTCTTTGTTCGGCGCGCCAGAAAAAGGAATTTGATCACTCAAGCCGAGTTCGATGAAATGATGAAAGATTTGCAAACCCTTGCACCAAAACTGAACGCCTACATCAACAGCAAGAAAGGACAACGTGCCAATGCCTGATCACCCAATCACCCAATCACCGAATCACCAAATTGCTATCATCGGAGGAACTGGCAAAGAAGGCAACGCGCTCGCGTATCGCTTTGCCAGAGCCGGCATCCCTGTCATTATCGGTTCGCGTGATGCGACCAAAGCACAGAATGCCGCGCAGGAATTGAACGCGCGTCTGGGCGTGTCGCGCGTCGAGGGCTATGCCAATCGCGAGGCTGCCGCGCGCGCAGACATTGTTTTGCTCGCCGTGCCGTACGCCGGAATGATGCCGATTCTCGAAGACCTGCGCGATGTGGTGCAGGGCAAAATCGTCATCAACGTCGCGTCGTCGCTCGATCCTGAGCGCAAGAGTCGCGCCAGGCCGCCTGCCGCCGGGTCGGTCACCGCCGAGGTGCAACAATTTCTCGGCACCTCCGCGCGCGTCGTCTGCGCGTTCCAGAACATCGCGCCGGAGAAATTGGAGGCTGTCGAAGAGAAAATCGAAACGGACGTGATTGTGTGCGGTGATGACAAAGGCGCGCGCGAAACAGTCATTGCCCTGATTCGACGCATCGGCATTGATGCGTTCGATGGCGGCGCGCTCGCGAACGCTGTTGCCGTCGAAGCACTGACCGCCGTGTTAATCGCTGTGAACATCAAATACAAAGTGCGCGGCGCGGGCATTCGCATCACCGGCGTACCGCGAAGTTAAGTTTCGTTTCACACATCACGCATCACGTTTCACGCATCACGCAATACGCAATACGTACTATGCTGTCCCAACTCGTCCTCACCGCTCTACCCAACATCCCGCTCATTCAACCGGGCGACGACCTTGCCGCGATTGTTTTGCGCGGCTTGCGCGACGCCAACATCGAATTGCAAAATGACGATGTGCTGGTGCTCGCGCAAAAAATCGTCAGCAAAGCCGAAGGGCGGATGGTGCGCTTGCGCGATGTGACGCCCTCGCCGCGCGCGCTGGAACTCGCGCGACAGTCGGGCAAGGACGCGCGCTTTTGCGAAGTGGTCTTGTGGGACACGCGCGAAATCTTGCGCGTGCGCGTCGGTTTGATTATCGTCGAAACGAAACACGGCTGGGTGTGTGCAAACGCCGGCGTAGATCGCTCCAACGTCGCGCCGCACGACGAGAATGAATGGGTCTTGCGGTTACCTGAAGACGCGGACGCATCGGCACAGCGATTGCGCGAGCGCGTGCGCGCGCTGACCGCGCGCGACGTCGGTATCATCATCAACGATTCGCATGGTCGCGCGTGGCGCAATGGCGCGGTCGGTGTAGCGATTGGTGTTGCCGGCATTCCTGCGGTCGAAGACCTGCGCGGCAAGCCCGACCTGTTCGGTTATCTCCTTCAGGTAACGACGGTGGGCTTGGCAGATCAAATCGCCTCGGCGGCATCGTTGTTGCAGGGTCAGGCAAACGAGGGCCGCCCGATTGTGCATGTGCGCGGCGTGCCGATGACGCGGCGCGAGGGTTCGGCGCGCGAAATTGTGCGCGCCAGAGAACAAGACCTGTTTCGGTGAATTTGATTTTGCATATTGGACGTTTTGGTGTAGAATGATATGAAACTGAGGGAAGCACGATGGACATTCAGGCGTTACTTCACCAGGTCCAATCGTATGATCCCCAGGCTGATCTGGGGCGGATTGCGCGCGCCTACCATCTTGCCCAGACCGCTCACGCGTCCCAGACCCGTTCGACTGGCGAGCCGTACATCTTTCACGCCCTCGCGACAGCGCATATTCTGGCAGAAATGCACTTTGACGAAGACACGCTGGTCGCCGCGCTGCTGCACGATGTACCCGAAGATACCTCCGTCTCTCTCGAAACGATTCGCAGCGAGTTCGGCGACACAGTGGCTAAACTGGTGGATGGCGTCACCAAGTTGTCCGGCTTGCGGTTGGGACTGGAGCAAACTCACGCCGAATCACTCCGCAAAATGTTTATGGCGATGGTGGACGACATTCGCGTGGTGATGATTAAACTGGCGGATCGGCTGCACAATATGCGAACCCTCTACGCTCTCCCCCCCGATAAGCAACGCCGCATCGCCCGTGAGACGATGGAAATTTTTGCCCCGCTTGCCAACCGCCTCGGAATGTATAACCTGCGCCGCGAACTCGAAGACCTCTCCTTCAAATACCTCGAACCAGAGAAATACACCGAAATTGCCAACCTCCTGCGTGAAGACCAACAAGCCCAACAAGCCTACATTGCTCAGGCGATTGAAATCTTGCGCGCACGCCTTGCCGAAGAAAAAATTTTCCCCATCGAAATTGTGGGCCGCCCCAAGCACATCTACAGCATCTACAACAAAATGGTGCGCAAGGGACGCGACTTTGATCAGATTTACGATATTCGCGCGATTCGAGTGATCGTCGAAACAGTTCGCGAGTGCTATGTGGCGATTGGCGTCGTGCATAATCTCTGGACACCGATTCCGCAAGAGTTCGATGATTATATCGCCCGACCCAAAGAGAACAACTACCAGTCCTTGCACACCGCTGTCATCGGTCCGCAAGGTAAACCGCTGGAGGTGCAAATCCGCACGCCGGAGATGCATCGCATCGCCGAGTATGGTGTGGCAGCGCACTGGCGTTACAAGGAGGGCAACCAGTCACCCGAAGTACTCTTTGATAACAAAATCAACTGGATGCGTCAACTCCTCGAATGGCACAAAGAAATTGCCGACGCGCGCCTGTTTGTGGACTCGCTCAAAACCGATATCTTTCAAGATCAGGTGTACGTCTTCACTCCCAAAGGAGACATTATCGAACTCCCGGCGGGTGCCACACCGATTGACTTTGCCTACCACGTGCACACCGAAATTGGTCACCGCTGTATCGGCGCCAAGGTCAACGGACGCATCGTCCCGCTCGATTATCGCCTCAAGACCGGTGACCGCGTGGAAATTCTCACCGCTAAACGCAGCCGCCCCAGTCGCGATTGGTTGAACCCTGCGCTCGGCTTGGTGCGCACCGCGCGCGCGCGCGAAAAGATTCGGCATTATTTCAGACGCCAGGCACGCGACGAAGCCATCGCGGCAGGACGCGCCTTACTCGAAAAAGAATTGCATCGGCTCGGCTACAATTATGACCACGCAGGTTTCGATGAAATCGCCCGCCTGTTCGATTTTAAGAACGTGGAGGATTTCTTCCAGGCGATTGGACGCGAAGAACTCAGCCCGCAGACCATTGGAATTCGTTTGCTCGAAGCCGAGCACGAAAAAGAATCCAGCGCGCCGACCTTACCCACCGAAGTCGAACATCTTGAGCCAGCCGTGACAGTGGAGGGTATGGATAATCTCCTCCAGCGTCTCGCGCGCTGTTGCAATCCCCTGCCCGGCGAACCACTCATTGGCTACATTACACGCGGACGCGGCATCACGATTCATCGCCGCGATTGCAAAAACCTCCTCAAACTCAGTGCCGAGCGCGAGCGGCTCATTGCCATCGAATGGAAGAAAAACACTGAAAAGACATATCCCGTGCGCGTCCAGGTCAAAGCCTTTGATCGCGCCGGCCTGGTGCACGATATTTCCGGCGTCGTTTCGGCGGAGAACGTCAATATGGCTTCCACGAGTGCGGTCACTACACGACGCGAGAACATTGCGATTATCACCGCAACGCTGGAGATTTCAAGCGCAGATCAACTGACACGCATTCTGGATAAGATCAGTCGGCTACCCAACGTGATTGATGTGCATCGCGTCACGAATAACGGACACATAAAAAACCAGGTTTCTCTTTAAGAAACCTGGTTTCTTTGTGCAATCGCGATGATGAGTCGGGCTAAGAGCGCGGTGCGTGGCACAATCGAATGCGCATCCACGTATTCCTCCAGCGCGTTATGCCCGCGCCCACCCACAGGTCCCAAGCCGTCCAGCGTGGGGACCCCCAGCGCGGCTGTGTAATTTCCATCCGAGCCGCCCCCCGTCGCCACATCTTCAATCTCAAAGCCGAGTTCGCGCGCGGCTTGTTTTGCCAGTTCCACCAGACGCGCCGTCGCTTCCGTTTTTTCCATTGGCGGATTGCTAATCCCTCCGCTCAATTCCGCGCGCGTACCGGGCACCACCTCGCGCGCGAGAATCTCGCGCATCGCTTGTTCCAGCGGCGCGGCATCGCTCGCGCGCACAATGCGCACATCCACATCGGCGGTCGCGGTCTCTGCAACCACGTTGGGGCGTGTGCCGCCGCGTACCACTCCCACATTCACCGTCAGTCCCGGCCGAAAACCGTTCAGGGCTTGAAACGCGATAATGTGATGAGCCAGCGCGAGGTTCGCATTCGCACCTTTCTCAGGTTCCACGCCGGCGTGAGCGGACTTGCCATGCACCGTGATGGTGTAATGCCCCACTCCCTTGCGCGCGCTGACGATGGCACCATTCTCGCGCGCGGGTTCGAGCACAAGCGCGGCGTCGGCACCGCGCACAAAGGGTGCATACAGGTCACGCGACACCGGCGAACCGACTTCCTCCTCGCTGTTGCAGAACAAGCCAATCTCCGCAAACTGATCAAAACCACTTTGCACCACCGCGCGCGCGGCATACAAGCCACTCAACACACCCGCTTTCATATCGTTGACCCCAGGTCCCTTGAGCCGCGCGCCAAGCCGATGAAAAGGGAGTTGAGCCGCGGTGCCGTCCGCATACACCGTATCCAGATGTCCCAGCATCACAATACGCGCGCGCCCGCGACCACGCCAGCGCGCGTACAGCATATCGCCAAATTTTTCCTGAGGCAGGTCAATTACCTCCGCCCCAAATGCGAGCATCCGCGCGCGCACCTGACGTGCTACCGCATCCACACCTGCTTTGTTATGCGTTCCACAATCGGTGTTGACGAGCATCTCCAGATCGCGCAAATAATCGTCGAGCATTCCCGCAATGAGGGTTTGAAAACCGTTCATAGATCGCTCCAGAAAAAATGATGCAGATTTCCAAATCAGACGCGAGCATCTGAAATTGAAAATCTGCAATACGGTGGTGGGCCCGGCTGGATTCGAACCAGCAACCAACGCCTTATGAGGGCGCTGCTCTACCGTTGAGCTACAGGCCCCCCACAGTGACGAAAGACAAAGGACGAAAGACAAGGAGGGATATTGTCATTCGTCCTTCGTCTTTGGTCAACCCCGAAAGCGGGAGACCGGACTCGAACCGGCAACGTCCACCTTGGAAGGGTGGCATTCTGCCATTGAATTACTCCCGCGCAGTCGGGGCGGGCGGACTTGAACCGCCGACCTCAGCGTCCCGAACGCTGCGCGCTACCAACTGCGCTACGCCCCGTTAAGGTGAATACATTATACACCGATTCACCGATTTTGCAAAAACGCACGACGGATTGACACGCCTTTCAATCTGACTAGAATGCACAGCGGAGGAATCCAATGAATTCACGCGCCAATTACCTGAACGAAGTCGGAATGCTCAACCACATCCCGCGCAGCGGTTTGGCCTTTCTGGGAACAGGCGAACAATCGGTCGCCGAACATATCTTTCGGACACTCCACATCGCGTTTATTCTGGCACGAATGAGCGCGCAAGCCATCAACGAAACACGCCTGTTGCATCTCGTGATGTTTCACGATGTTCCCGAAGCGCGCACGAGTGATCACAACTATGTCAATCGTAAATACGTCATCGAGGACCTGGAGCGTGTTCTCGCCGATGGCGCACGAGAGTGGCCCTATGGCGAAGAAATCGTCGCGGCGATTCGCGAATTCGAGGAAGGGATGACACCGGAAGCACGCCTCGCCAGAGATGCCGATCAACTCGAATTGTTGCTGATGCTCAAACAACAAGCCGATTTGGGTAATCCGCACGCGGCGGAATGGATCACGCCACTCCTCGCGCGTTTGAAAACAGACGCGGGCAAACACCTGGCGGATGAAATTCTGGCAACGCGCTGGGACGCGTGGTGGTTCAACGACAAGGACGATCCTCACTGGGTCGAAGGGAAAAAACGCGCTTGACCTCTTAGGTAACGCGTGGTATAATCCCCCTCGAATCAGCGTGGAGCGCGTCTCGATGCGCGTCTTGACGCGAGAGTGAAATCGAATGCCTCACGAACAAAAAAAGAAATCCGCCAGCCCGTTAACTCGCCTGGACGAAAAGCAAATTGAACAGTTGCGCAAAATCGAAGACCGTTTGCATCGCGTTGCACAAGAACGTCGCGCCGGTCTATCACGCCCAACCGTGCATGCCGAACAAACTTTTGGCTCCATCACCTTTCGCTACGAAACGGTACGCTGCGGCAAAGCCAATTGCACACGCTGTCCGCACGGTCCCTACTGGTACGCCTACTGGAAAGAAAACGGACGGACGCGCTCGCGATACATCGGACGCGTACTCCCCGAAAAAGCCCGTCAGGTCTACGAAGAAAAACAACGCGCCCGACTGGCACGGAAAACCTGAGGCACAATGCGTGAAACGTGAACCGTGTCCTTAAAGAGGGAAAGTCAAAGGACAGAGGTGTTGGTGGGCAGCTGCGCCGCCCACCCTTTTTACCAGCGGAGAGAGACCCATCCCAATCACATCTATCCTCGGACAAAATATCTACTATAGCACGCGCGGCACGCGCGGAGTGCCTGTGGTCTTTGTGCATGGTGCCGGCGGCAATCACCTGGTCTGGGGTTTGCAAGTGCACGCGCTCGCCGAGTGCGCCCGCGCGGTCGCGGTGGATTTGCCGGGGCACGGACGTTCCAGCCCGCCGGGTCGCAACTCCATCGCGGCGTATCGCGACGTGGTGCTCGGCTTGCTGGACGCGCTTGCCTTCGATCGCGCGGTCATCGTGGGACACTCGATGGGCGGCGCGATTGCGCAAACCCTCGCGCTCTCACATCCCGATCGCGTGGCAGGCTTGGGACTGGTGGGCACCGGCGCGCGCTTGCGCGTGCTGCCTGCGATTCTGGAGGGCGTCCTCAACGATCTGCCTGCCACTGCGCGCCTCGTCATCGAATATTCGTACGCGCCGGGGACCAATCCCGAATTCCTGCGGCGCGCCGAAGAAGAATTTTGTGAATGCCCTGCCACTGTCATCCACGGCGATTTCTGGGCGTGCAATCAATTCGATGTGATGACACGTCTGGGTGAGATTCACGCGCCGACCCTCGTCATCTGTGGACGCGAAGACCGAATGACGCCCCCCAAGTATTCGGTTTACCTCGCGAAAAATATTCCCAACGCCTCGCTGGTGTTCATTGACCACGCGGGACACTCGGTGATGCTTGAACAGCCAGACGAAACCAGTCAGGTATTGCTCCATTTCATCGAGTTACTTCAGACATCATAAATCCCAGAGGTACTGCTGACCCTCAATGCTGATTCACACTCTTTTCACCGGCGTCGCGAATACGTTTATCGTAGAAAACCAGAACGGTGTGATGGTGATTGATGCCGGGATGCCGCATCAAGCCACGCGCATTCTCCAAGCGATTCGTGCTCGCGGACACACGCCTTCCGCCGTACGGCTCATCCTCATAACGCACGGACATATCGATCACGCGGGGAGCGCGGTCGCCTTGAAACGCTTGACGGGCGCACCCATCGCGTTGCATCGTGACGATGTGCGTCTGGTCGTTACACCGCATCTCAAGATTCCACCCGGTCGTACACGCACCACACAATTCATCGGCGCGATACTCCGTGCCTCTGGCTGGATTATGCCACTCGAAACGTTTACCCCCGACGTGATACTGGACGATGGGCAATCGTTGCGCGAGTTTGGCTTTGACGCGCGCGTGATTCACACCCCCGGGCATACCGCTGGTTCAGTGAGCGTGCTGTGGGACGATGGAACACTGTTCGTCGGCGATGCGATTCTCAATCTGGTGCACGTCGCATTTCCGCTTTTCTGGGAAGATGCGGCACAGGCACGCGCGAGCGCGCTCAAGATTCGTTCGCTTGCCCCGCGCCTCTGCTACACCGCGCACGGTCGTCCTTTCGATGCCAGCGAACTGGAGGCATTCATTGCGCGTGTTGAGAGATGAGAGATTGGAGATGACTCTGCAAGACCAACTTCGCCAATTGCCATCGGTAGATGCGTTGTTGCAAAATCACACGCTGCGCGCGCTCGAAGAGCACTATGGACACGCGCTGGTTGTTGAAGCGTGTCGCGCCGCGCTCGACACCGCGCGCCAGCGCATTCTGGCGGGTGAGAGCGCGCCGATGCCAGCACTGCTGCTGGACGACGTGCGGGAACGTGTGGAACAAGCCGTGCGCCCGTCGCTGGTGCCGGTCATCAACGCCACCGGCGTCATCATTCACACCAACCTCGGTCGCGCGCCCCTCTCCGAAGAAACACTTGCCGCGATGAAAATCGCGGCACAGGGCTATTCGAATCTCGAATACGATCTGGAGGCGGGCGAACGCGGCTCGCGCTATGTGCACGCGGAAACGCTGCTCAAACGTCTGACCGGCGCCGAAGCCGCGCTGGTGGTCAACAACAACGCGGCGGCGGTGATGTTGATTCTCGCCACGTTCGCGCGCGGCAAACAGGTGATTATCTCGCGCGGGCAACTGGTCGAAATCGGCGGCGGATTTCGCATCCCCGAAGTGATGCAACAATCGGGCGCCACGCTCATCGAAGTCGGCACCACCAACCGCACGTATATCAGCGACTATGCGCGTGCCATCACCGAACAAACGGCAATGCTGATGCGTGTGCACGCCTCGAATTTTCGCCTCATTGGTTTCACACATCAACCGTCGCTGGAAGAACTCGTCACGCTCGCGCACGAAAAGGGATTGCTGTGCGCGGACGATCTGGGGAGCGGCGCGCTCCTTGACACGCGCGCGTACGGCCTGGCACACGAACCGATGCCGCAAGAATCGCTCGCGGCGGGTGTAGACCTTGTCTCGTTCAGCGGCGATAAACTGCTCGGCGCGCCACAGGCAGGCATCATTCTGGGAAAAAAGACGTTGATTGACGCGCTGAAAAAATTTCCGCTCACGCGCGCGCTGCGCGTGGACAAGGTAACGCTGGCAGGACTACAAGCCACGCTGTTGCACTATTTGAAAAACGAAGCCACGAAAAAAATTCCCATCTGGATGATGGTCGCCACCACGCGCGAGACGCTCGATGCGCGCGCGACTCGCTGGGCAGAACGTTTGCGCGCGGCGCATCTCGACGCGACGGTCATTGACGCGGAATCCACCGTCGGGGGCGGCTCTTTGCCCGGCGAAACATTGCCCACGCGCGCTGTCGCCATCGCCGTACCATCGCCTGACAAGTTTGCCGCGCACCTGCGTGCTAACACCCCGCCCATTATCGCGCGCATCGAAGCGGAGCGCGTGGTGTTGGATCCGCGCACCGTGCTTGCCAGCGAAGAAGAGACCTTGCTGAGCGGCATCGAGCGCGTGGCTAAACACACACGCTAACCATGCAAAAGTTTTTTCCGCTTAATTGGGGCGAAAGATTTTTTGCCCCAAGATAATGACTCAACCGTGCTATCCATTGCAAAATAGCCCCACCCCCAGCCCCTCCCCACGCCGCAAAGCGGCGTGGGGAGGGGAATCAAGGGGACGGGGGTGTGGGCGGGCGGCTTCGCCGCCCGCCCACACCCTCCTTCCATCTTCCCCTGCTCTCCCCGCTTGGCAAGGAGAGCAGGGGGATGAAAGGGGTTGTCCCCGGATTTCAAGGAGCCTCAATGCAGTACGATTTTGATCGGGTCATTGATCGTCGCCACAGCGATTCAATCAAATGGTCGCGCAACGAAAAATTGTCTGGTGATGCGGACGTGATTCCGGCGTGGATTGCCGATATGGATTTTGAATCCCCTGCGCCGGTCATCGAAGCACTGCGCGCCCGTGCAGCACACGGCGTCTATGGTTATCCGTTCCGTTCGCCCGATTTTTACAACGCGCTGGCGCGCTGGATGCACAAACGTCATCGCTGGGAAATCGAACCCGCGTGGATTACGTACAGTCCGGGCGTTGTCACAGGCTTGGCACTGGCAGTGAACGCGTACACGCAACCGGGCGATAAAGTCATCATTCAACCGCCGGTCTATCCACCTTTCTTTGCTGTTGTCCAGAACAACGGGCGTCAATTGGTGTTGAATCCACTCCGAATCGTGGATGGCAAGTATCGAATGGACCTGGACAATCTGGAGCAACAAATTGACGCGCGCACCAAGTTGCTGATTCTGTGCAGCCCGCATAATCCGGTGGGACGCGTGTGGACACGCGAGGAATTGATTGAGTTGGGCGAATTATGTTTGCGGAAAAATGTGCTCATCGTCTCGGACGAGATTCACTGCGATTTGCTTTTGCATCACGTGCGACACATCCCTCTGGCTTGTCTCTCCGATGCACTCGCCCAGAACACAGTAACGTTTGTGGCGCCCTCCAAGACGTTCAATCTGCCCGGGCTCTACACGGCGGCTGCGATCATTCCCAATCCGCGCTTGCGTGCCCAATTCGATACAATTCGCAACAATCTTGGCCTGGACGGCGCGAACGTGTTTGGTCTGGTCGCTTTTCAAACTGCCTACGAAAGTGGCGAAGAGTGGCTCGACCAATTGCTGGCTTATTTGCAAGGGAATGTCGAATTTCTACAAAATTATTTTGAGAAATTCATCCCGCGCATCCATCCGACCATTCCCGAAGGCACTTATCTTGCCTGGCTCGATTGTCGCGATCTGGGTCTGGATGCAACGGGCTTGCGTGAATGGATGTACAAACGCGCGCGCGTCGCGATGAACGAAGGGCACACCTTTGGTGAACAGGGACGCGGCTTTGTGCGTCTTAATTTTGCCTGCCCACGCGCGACGTTAGCCGAAATCCTGCAACGCATCGAGCAAGCCGCGCGGGCATAACCTCCTGAGACGATAACAAATGAAACAAGTGACGCAACGACTCATCGGTCTGGCTCTTCTTGGATGGCTGGTCGCGTGTGCGCCAACGCCATCGCCATCACCAACGATTGTTAAGGAAACGGTCACGGTGATTGTCAGGGAAACGGTGCCGGTAACCGTGCCCGTTCCCGTGACCGTGACCCCTTCACCCACACCAACGCCTAAACGCGGCGGCACACTCGTCATCGCGCGCGTGGAAGAAGTGAGTGGCTTGGATCCGCACAAGCACAGCACGCCGGCTTCGCTCCGCGCTATCGAATTGATGTACGATACGCTGCTCACCTTCGATCAAAATCTTCAAGTGATACCGCATCTGGCGGAGACGTGGAAGTGGTCGGAGGATGGCAAAGCGCTGACGATGACGCTTCGTCCCAACATCAAGTTTCACAATGGCGATGCCCTCAGCGC
>Ga0209162_1001643_pt1 | contig 21311 bp, 15 predicted proteins | sample YNPNPMetaG_FD_187121 | JGI IMG/M metagenome (GOLD analysis project Ga0209162, IMG submission 187121) | Anoxygenic and chlorotrophic microbial mat microbial communities from Yellowstone National Park, USA - YNP NP MetaG (SPAdes) (version 2) ...
GACCGCAACAGCGCGGCCAGCGCCGCCCCGGCGGCCAGCAGAATGCCGCCGACCAGCAACGAACGCGGAATCCTCTTTGCGGTACGCATGGCTCCTCCTCCCGTGTACGGCAGGCGAATGCGGGGGTCAAATAATCGGCAGAGTGTTCCGCGGCGCGCCGGCACCCCGGGGAACTGCTCTCGGAAGCCAGGGGGCGCAAGCCGTCTGCGAGGCGCGCTCCTCCGGGACGAGTCCCGCCGCGGGCGGCGACCGCCCGCACCGACGCCCCATGCCATCGGCGGTCCCGCGTGCGAGGGCCCGCCGGCGCGGGTCGGGGCCCTCTCGAACTGCCGGCCAACCTCCTCCCCCCTGGGACGATGTCCCGGCTCGTCCACCGCTCGGACTCGGCCCCGGCTTGCCGGCGCGGAGCGGTCCACGTATCATTCCGGTATGTGGAGGTGCCGGATGCGATCAACCCGTCCGCCTTGTGCGCTCCTGGGGGGAATGGTGTTCGTCGTTGCGCTGGCCGGATGCGCGACGGGCGGTGGCAGCGGGTACGTGCTTCCCGAGGCGACGCGGGAGGACGGTGGCGGAAGCGACGGCGCCGACAGCCCCGGCTGTCCGCCGGGACAGGTCCGGTGCGACGGTGTGTGCGTCGACCCCTTGAGCAATCCGCAGCACTGCGGCGGTTGCGGCTTCGCCTGCCCGTCCGGCCAGCTCTGCTCGTCGGGCGTCTGCGTCGGGTCCTGCACGCCGCCTCTGGTCGCGTGCAGCGGGTCGTGCGTGGACACCCAGACGAGTGCCGACCATTGCGGTTCGTGCGGCCACGCCTGCCCCGGCGCGGTGAACGCCGACGGCGCCTGCGAGAGGGGCGTTTGCACCACGCGTTGCCGAGCGGGCTGGGCCGACGTCGACGGTCTGCCCGGTTGTGAGTACGCCTGCGACTTCGGCTCCTCGACGGAGTCGTGCAACGGCGCGGACGACAACTGCGACGGCGCGACCGACGAGGGTTTCCCCTGCGCGATCGGCGAACCCGTTTCCTGCACGACGTCGTGCGGCTCGACCGGAACGGGGAACTGCACGGTCACGTGCGAGCCGCCCAACGGGCCCGGCTGCACGCCGCCGGCCGAGACCTGCGACGGGACGGACCAGGACTGCGACACGGTCTGCGACAACGGCTTCGGATGCTGCCGGGGGCAGGTGGGCGCCTGCACCACCTCGCTGGGCGCCCCCGGGACCCGGACCTGCGGCACGGATTGCACCTGGGGCCCCTGTACGGCAAGCGGCGAGGCGTGCAACGGGACGGACGACGACAGCGACGGCCGGTGCGACGAGGATTTCGAGTGCTGCCTTGGGTCGACCGGCGCCTGCACCACGACCTGTGGCAGCGCCGGTTCGCGAAGCTGCTCGAGGACGTGCAGCTGGGGCACCTGCTCCCCCCCGCCGGAAACCTGCAACGGGGTGGACGACAATTGCAACGGCCTGTGCGACGACGGCGTCGGCGAATGCTGTCGCGGCGCTTCGGGCCCGTGCAGCACGAGCTGCGGCACCAGCGGCACCCGGAGCTGTTCGGCGAGCTGCGGCTGGGGGCCCTGCAACCCGCCGCCGGAGACCTGCAACGGGGTGGACGACAACTGCAACGGAACTTGCGACGAGGGATACGCCTGCTGCGCCGGGACCACGCTGACCTGCACCACCTCCTGCGGCACGCCGGGAACCCAGACCTGCTCGGGCTCCTGCTCCGCCGGAACCTGCTGCGCCTCCGCCGAGACCTGCGGGAACGGCTGCGACGACAACTGCAACGGCAGCGTCGACGAGGGGTGCTCCACGGGCAACGATTCCTGCAGCGGCGCCACCGCCCTCACCCTCGCCCCCGGCCGCACCACCGTCACCGGAACCACCGTGGGCGCCACCAGCGACGAGAGCTGCGGCTCCGGCGCCCCCGACGTCTGGTACCGCTTCACGTTGTCTCAGACCGAACAGGTCGCCATCAATACCTACGGCTCGGCCTACGACACGAAGCTCGCCATCCGCGCGGGCTCCTGCGCCGCCGCCTCCACCAACTGCATCGACGACTCGTGCGGCACCCGGCAGAGCGAAATCGTCGCCACGCTCGCCGCCGGCACCTACTACGTGGCGGTGGACGGCTACTCGTCCTACGCGGGAGCCTTCACGCTGAACATCGAGCACGTTCCCGTGGGCAACGACGGCCTGGCGAGGACCCTCGCCGCCGGCACGACCACCCTGTCCGGGACGACCTCCGGCACCGGCGTCGTCAACGGTTCGTGCCGCACCGGAACGGCCCCTGAGCACCTCTATTACTGGACGCAGTGCCCGTCGGCGGCCGGCGGTTCGTTCTCGGCCGATACCTGCGGCACGTCGTACGACTCGGTCATCTACCTTCGTTCCGGCGCAACCGGCGCCGACCTGGCGTGCGACGACGACGGCTGCGGGTATCCGGGATCGAGGATCACGGCCACCATCCCGTCCGGCTTCGGGCTGTTCGGCTTCTACGTGGACGGGTTCAGCGCCCACGCCGGCACCTACTCGGGTAGCGTCACGCGGCCGTAGCTGGCCGGGGCGCCTCCGCGGTGGCCCCGTCAGCGGACGAACAGCAGGACGGCCAGCCCGAGCGGGACCAGGTACAGGGCGAACCAGGGCAGGGCGCGGCGCCGCACGACGGCGACGACGGCGCGCAAGGCGACGACACCGGTCGTCGCACCGATCCACGCCCCGACGACGTGCTGGCCCGCGGGCACCGCCGGGCCGGACAGGCCCCCGAGCGCCCCGACGACCTCGGCGCCCAGGATCGCCGGCACCGACAGCAGGAACGAGAACCGCGCCGCCCGCTCGCCCTCCACGCCGAGGAACAGCGCGGCGGCAATCGTCAGCCCCGACCGCGAGATCGCGGGGAGGATCGCGATCGCCTGCGCCAGCCCGATCAGCGCCGCGCGCCCCGGCGTCAGCGCGGCGTCGCGGCCGACGGGTGCCCAACGGGTCGCGGCGAGGATCGCGCCGCACAGGACGAACAGCACGCCGAGGGTCGTGGGGCTTGCGCCGGCCGCTTCGAGCGGCTGCCGGAACGCCAGGCCGACCGCGCCGGTGACGGCGCTGCCGACGACGAGGCCGATCGCTTCCTCCTCCCACGCGTCTGCCGCCGCCCAGCTCCGCCACCGTCCCTCGCGGCGCGGCGCGCGGAACAGCCAGCGAAACCCCGCGGCCAGGACCAACGCTACCTCGCGACGATAGAGCCAGACCACCGCCGCGAGCGTGCCGACATGCAGGGAGACGTTGAGCAGCATCGGCGGCTCGCCAAACCCGAACAGCCGCTCGGCCAGCGCCAGATGCCCGGACGATGACACGGGCAGGAACTCGGTGAGTCCCTGCAAGACAGCCAGTCCTGCCAGCAGCGCCCAGCTCACGCCCCGACGCTAGAAGGGCCGGCCGTCGGAAGCAAGCTGGCTCCCGGCGGCCCGCCGTGGTACGCTTCCGACCGGATGATCGGTTCGAGGAGGGAGGGACCCATGCAGACGAGGAACTGGCTCCAGCCCGCAATGATCCTCGGAGTCCTGGCGCCGGCGTTCGGTTGCGCCCCCGCGGACGACACGTCCACGCCGGCGGACGTTCGTCGGGACGGCGACGGCACGATCGGCGCCGACGCGGACGCCGATGGCGACGGGACGCCGCCCGTCGATGGCGACGACGTCGTGCGTCCCGAGGTGCCCGACGTGGCGGAAGAGGCGTGCGACCAGGAGGAGTTCGCCATCGCGCGCGTGATTCCCGACATGCTGATCGTGCTCGATCGGTCGAACTCGATGTTCGACGAGGGGTCCTGGAACCCGGTGCGCGAGGCGATCTACGCGGTGACGGCGGAGATGGACCGAGAGATCTGGTTCGGGCTGATGGTCTTCCCGAACGTCACGGGCGCTCCGGTCTGTTCCGGGACGACGGCGCAGTGCGAGCCGGGCCACGAGCCGCTGGTCGGGGTGGCGGAGGGGAACGGGATCCCGATCCGCGACGCGCTGGGACCGATGGTGACCTGCGGCGGGACGCCGACCGCGCAGACGCTGCAGAACGCCCGCGCCTACCTCGACACGCTGTCCGCCGACGGCCATCCGAAATTCATCCTGCTCGCCACCGACGGCGCCCCCAACTGCAACAGCGCGCTCGACGGGTATAGCTGCGTCTGCACCAACCCGATGGGCGGCTGTGCGTTCAACAATCTCAACTGCCTCGACGACGCCCGCACGATCGCGGTCGTGGAGGACATCCGGGCGGCGGGAATCCAGATCTTCGTGCTGGGCATCCGGACCAGCGAGTGGAGCGACATCCTGAACGAGATGGCGGCGCGGGGCGGTACCGGGTCGGCGTTCTTCGCTGAGGACCCGGCCTCGATGCGCGCCGCCTTCGAGGACATCGCCGGGAGTGTCGCGAGCTGCGAATTCGACATGCGCGCACCCGACCCCTCGGCCGACCCCGACCGCGTCAACTTCTACTTCGACGGCGTCGTCGTGCCGTCCGACACGGACGGCACCTGCGACCACGGCTGGTCCTGGACCGACGCGACCCACACCCGCGTCGAGTTCTGCGGCACGTACTGCGACGACCTCCTGGCTCGCCGCGTCTCGAACGTCTCGGCCACGTGGGGCTGTCCGACCGTCCTGATTTGACCCGGTCCGGCACCGCGCCCCGTCCTTCCCGACAGATCGCCGCCGCCCCCCCCCTCGTACCTAACCCCCGTGAACGCCCTGCTTCCAACCCCGCTTGCCCCCGTCGCCCCATCTGGGCTACAGGACCGGCCCAGGAAGAATGGCGAGGGCGGGGTTGACGGGAGCGCCCAAGGAAGTCGCGGCGGAGTCGGTCGGGGACGCCGATTCGCTGGCGAATCCGCGCGGGACCGAGCCGGAGGCCGACGAGGACGGCCGGCTCATGGAACGGTACCGCGACGGCGACGAGGCGTGCTTCGCCCTGCTCCTGCGCCGACACCAGGGCCCCGTCTTCCGCTTCTTCCTGCGGCACCTGGGGGACGCCGGCAGCGCCGAGGACCTGACGCAGGAGACCTTTCTCCGCGTAGTCAACCATCGGGCCGCCTTCCGCACCGGGTCCCGCTTCACAACCTGGATCTACGCGATCGCGCGCAACCTGGCGGTCGACGAGATGCGCAAGCGGCGCTGCCGACGACACCGCTCGCTGGACGAACCGCTCGGGAACCGCGACGGCGACCCAGGGCGGACGCTGGGGGATCTGGTGGGAGACCCGAAGGAACGGACCGAGGCGCAAGCCGCCGACCGGGAGATGCGCGCGGCGCTGGAGGCGGCCATCGGCCGCCTGCCCGAGGAACAACGGGAGGTATTCACGCTGCGCGAGATGGCCGGCCTGTCGTTCCAGGAGATCGCCGAGGTGGTCGGTTGCAACGAGAACACGGTCAAGAGCCGCATGCGGTACGCCCTGGAGCGCCTGCAGGCGGCCCTGCGGGACCGGGTCGAGGAGCCGGAGGGATGAGACGACGATGACCAGGCCCGTGCCGCCGGCCTGCGAAACGCAGAAGGACGACCTCGCCGCCCTCGCGGTGGGGGAGCGGCTCGGCGAGCGCGAAACCGCCCTGCGCACCCATCTCGAAACGTGCCCCGGCTGCCGCGCCTACCACGCCGCCATGCTCCGCACCGTCGGCGCCGTGCGGGCGCTGCCGCAGCCCCAGCCTCCGGCGGGGTTGACGGAGCGCATCCTGCAGGCCGCCCGGCGGTCGCGGCGCGCGACCCGGTCGCCCGCGAGCGGTCCCGTCGCCCGCTGGCTCGAATGGGTGGCGCCGGCGTTCCGGCGTCCGCTGCTGGCCTCCGCTGTCGCCGCCGTGGCGATCGCCTCCGCGGCCGTCGCGCTCCTGGTGCTGGGTCGCGAGGAGACCCCGGCGCGGCCGTCCGGCGCGCCGGGGCCCCGGATCGCCCGCTTCGAGGCGCCGCCGGTCGAGTCGCACGGGTCGGCGGGCGCGCCTCCTCCCGCCTCCGCTCCCGCCGCCCCGGCGGAAGCGCCGCGGACCGCCGAGGTCGCACCCACCCCGGCCGCCCCCGAAACCGTCGCGCTCGAGTCGCCGACCGAGTCGCCGCCGGCGGAGGACGTGTCGGTCGCGCGGGCGCCGGACGAAGGTCGGCGGCACGAACCCGGCGGACGAGCGGGGCTCCGGGCCGGAGAGCGGACGGGAGGCACCGCGCGCGCCGACGACGTCCGCATGGCCCGCGAGCGCGCGGCCCCGCTCGCCGCGCCGGCACCGGTCGAGTCGCCCGGCGCGGGCAGCGCCGGGGCACGGTTCTCGCCAGGCCGGGAGATCGGCAGCCGCGACGACAACGACGTCCTTGTGGCCGGCGACCGGCCCCTTTCGACCGCGCGGGGCGAGGGGACGCGGCTCCCGATCGCGGAGACGGAACCGCCGATCGAGGCGCAGGGGCGCGCAACCGCCCTCCCCCTCACCGGCGCGCTCGACTCCGCGGCGGGGCTGGGCGGGCGCGCCGCGCCCATGCCAGCCGCTCCCGCGGCCCCAGCGCCGTCCCTGGCGGCCCCTCCTCCGCCCGGCGCGCCGGCGACGCCGTCTCCGTCGACGACCCGTTCCGCCGGGACGGCCTATTCCGGCTCCGGGAGCGGGACGGCCGACGGCGTCGCGCTCCGCGCCGCGCCCCCGCCCGCCCCGCCGGCGGCGCCACAGGAGGAGGGAGGGTACACCGCGTTCGCACCGGGCGCCGCCGTTCCGATGGGGTCGTACGGGTCTGCCGAGGTGGAGGCGGAGCCGACGGCGGACCGCGTGGCGGCGGCGCGCCGACAGCTCGCCGACGGCGACGCGGCGGGGGCCGAGGCGACGCTGGAGCAGGCATTGCGGGAGCAGCCCTCGCGCGCGGCCGACGCGACGTTCCTGCTGGGCGAGACGTACGCCCGGCAGGGCAAGTGGGCCGACGCAGGGCGGACGTACGAGCTGTTCCTGGCGCGGTATCCCGACGACCCGCGTGCCGACGAGGCGCGCTGGCGGGCCGCGGACGCCTACCGTCGCGGCGGCGACGCGACCCGCGCCGCGGTGCTGCTGCGCCAGCTCCTGGCGAGCCCCGGCTACGCCGAGCGGGCCCGCACGGCGCTGGCGGAGCTGTCGGCGCCAGCGGCGGGCAACGCGGAGCCGTCCGCTGCCGAGGCGACCGCGGTCGAGGCGGCGCCCGTGCCGGCCGAGTCACCCTGATCCGTCGCTCCGGTGCTCCGTCCCCGGCGCCTCAACGCCAGCGGTCGTGCATCCAGACCCACTGCTCCGGTTCGTCGCGGATCGCGCGCTCCAGCGCCGCGGTCCAGGCGGCGGTCCAGGCGGTCGCGGGATCCGGCCCGCCCGGGGGCGGCGATTCGTGGATCTCGATCACGTGGTACCCCTCCGGCCGCCGCCGGATCGTTCCGACGACGACGGGGAGGTTCCGGGCCAGCGCTAGCCGGGCCGGGCCGACCACCGTCCGGGCCGGCCGGCCGAAGAACGGCACGCGAACCGACGGCAGGTCCGTCGCCTGGTCAATCAGCACGCCGACCGACACGCCGGTCTCGACGGCGGCCGCGATCTCTTCCGCGATCCGCGGGCTCTCGCGCCACAGCATGCCGGCGCCCCAGCGGCGCCGCCACGCCTCGATCAGGGCGTGGAGGTCCGGATCGTAGCTGCTGCGGCCGACCGGGGCGCAGGGAATGCCGGCGACCCGGATCGCCCACGACAGGAGCTCCCAGTTGCCGAGGTGGCCGGTGACGAAGAGCACCCCGCGTCCGCCGGCGCGCAGGCGATCCATCGTCTCGAGGGCGCCGGGGACGAAGCGGACCAGGGCCCGCACGCGCGACGCATCGCGCCAGGCCCACGCCAGCTCGCCGGCCGAGCGGCCGAGGTGTTCGAACACGGCGAGCGCGCGGCGGCGCGTCGCGGGGTCCCCGGGCCGCATCCCGAGCCCCTCGCACAGGTGCCGCTCGACCCGCCGCCGCTCGCCCACCGCCACCCGGCCGACGGCGCGGCCGAGACGGGCGCCGAGATCGATGGCCAGCGTACCGGGAAGGCGCGTCGCCCCGGTGAGCGTTTCGCGCACGGCGGCGGCGATCAGCCGGTTCTTCAGGCGCCGCCCGCGGGAGAGGGTCGCCCAGCGTTCCCTCCATCCGCGCTCCGGCGGGTCATAGCAGTCGGATGCCAAGCTCCGCCTCGACGGCCTGACGCAGGGCGTCGGGGTTGAACCCCTGCAGCACGCGCCGGCCGACCTGGAACACCGGCACGGCGGTCGAGCCGGTGTTCTGCAGGACCCAGCGCGCCGCCGCCGCATCGGCCTCGATGTCGCGCTCGACGAAAGGGATCCCCGCCCGCGTCATCCATTCCTTGGCGCGGCGGCAGTGCGGACACCCCTGGGTCAGGTAGATCACGACCTTGCGGCCGGCCGCCGGGAGAGCCGGTGTCGGGCCGGCGTCGGCGATCGGCGGCGTCTCCGCCGGCCGGCTGGCCGCCATCCGCGCCCGCACCTCCTCGCTGTACGCCTCCCGCGTCAACACCTGGACCGGGAACGCGCCGTTCGGGCCCGGGCGGCGCAGGTCGGCGACGAAGGCCCACGCGCCGCTCGCCGCGGCCGCCTCCAGCGGCTGGACCAGCACGCGGTCCCGCGCCTCGGGCGGAACGTCGGAGACGCGGCCCACGCGGTGCACGGCCCCGGACGAATCGAACCAGAAGAACCAGTACTCGGTGCTCGATTCCCGCACCACCGGCGCGGGAGGAGGCCGGCCGGCCGCGTCCTCGCTCCGAGCGCAACCTGCGGCGAGGGCCGGAGCGACGAGAACCCCAAGACGACACAACGGCCAGTTCATCGGTTCGAACCTCCCTCCTCCGAACCCGCCAGTCGCTGCAACGCTTCCCCGGACTCGACCCACTCCTCCGTCGCCCGGTCCAGATCGGCCCGGATCCGCGACCGCCACCGCTCCAGATCGACCAGCTTCTGCCAGTCGGCGGCGCTGAGCCCGGCCATCTGGCTCTCGACGAGCTGGAGGTCCGCTTCGAGCCGCCGGACGGTTTCCTCGGCCTGCCGGTGGCGTCGCGCCAGCCGCTCGCGCTCGCGCTGGGCCGCCTTGCGCGCCTGGTAGTCGGAGCCGCCCGTCGCGGGCGCCCGACCGGGCGGCGGGACGGCGGGGCGCGCGAGGGACGACCCGGGGACGACCGGTGCCGCGGGGTCGGCGCCGCGGTCGCCCGGCGCCCGGGCCGCGGCGGCCGCCGCCCGCCGCCGCCGCTCGACGAACTCGCTGTACCCGCCGCACTGCAGGTCAAGACCCGCGGCGTCCAGGAAAAGCACACGGGTGGTGACCCGGTCGAGGAAGAAGCGATCGTGGGACACGAGGACGACCGCGCCGGGAAACTCGACGAGGGCGTTCTCGAGGATCTCGCGGGAGGGGATGTCGAGGTGGTTCGTTGGTTCGTCGAGCACCAGAAGGTTGCGCGGGACGAGGAGGAGGCGGGCGAGGGCAAGGCGGGCCTTCTCGCCGCCGGAAAGGGTGCCGACCCGCCGACCGGTGTGCTCGTCGCGAAACTGGAAATGGCCCAGGTACTCCCGTGCCGCGTCGTTCGGCATCTCGCCCCGCAGCTCGCGGACGGAATCGATCAGCGTCTTGTCCGGGTCGAGATCCTCGAGAGTCTGGTCGGTGTAGCCGGCGACGACGTTGTGGCCGATCCGCACGGCGCCCTCGACGATTCGGACGCGACCCGACTCGGCCACGCGGCGGTCGAAGGCCGAGGCGATGGCGAGCAGGAGGGTCGTCTTGCCGGAGCCGTTGGGCCCGATCACGCCGAGCCGCTCGCCCGGCCGGAGCGTGAGGCGAAGGTTGCGATGCAGGACGCGCCCGGGCGGCCCCCAGGCGAGGTTGTCGATCGTCAGGATCACGCGCCCGGGTCGCGGCGCTTCCGGAAAGCGCAACCGGCGTGCGGACGGCGGGCCCCAGATGTCCCGCGGCCGTTCGAGCTTCTCGATGCGCAGCAGCGCCCGCTCGCGGCTCTTGGCTTGCCTGGCCTTCTGGGCCGCGAAGTTGCGGCGGATGAACTCCTCCTGGCGGCGAATCTCCGCCACCTGCAGCTCGTATGCCTTCCAGGCGTGCTCCATCCGCACCCGGCGCTCCTCGATGTACTTGTCGTAGCCGAACGGGTAGTCGACGATCCCTCGGTCGGTCAGCTCCGCCACCCGCGTGGCCATGCGGGAGAGGAACGCGCGGTCGTGGCTGACGAACACCACGCCGCCGCGGTAGGCCCGCAGACGCTGCTCCAGCCGCTCCATCTGCTCGATGTCCAGGTGGTTGGTCGGCTCGTCGAGCAGCAGCACCGACGGCGCGCGCAGCAGGAGCTGGGCCAGCGCCAGCCGGCGTCGTTCGCCGCCCGAGAGGGTGGCCAGCGGCCGCGGGAAGTCGTCCTCGCGGAAGCCGACGTCGGCGGCGAGGGCGGCGATGCGGTGGCCGACGGAGAAGCCGTCGTCCAGCTCGAGCCGGCCGAGCACCGCGGCGTACTCGTGCCAGGCCCGCCGGTCACCGTGCGCGAGCTGCGCGGCCAGCGCCACCGCCTCCCGGTTCCGGTCGAGCATCTCGCCGAAGGGCAGCGCCAGCGCCTGCCCGACCGTCGCCGCCTCGGCCAGCTCCCGCTCCTGGTCGAGCATGCCGATCGTGACGTCCTTCGCGGCGGCAATGCGCCCCTCGTCGGGCTCCAGCACGCCCCGCAGGAGCCGCAGGAAGGTGGTCTTGCCGGCGCCGTTGGGGGCTACCAGCGCAATCCGCTCCCCCTCCTGCACCGACAGCGACGCGTTCTCGAAGAGGGGATGCCCCGGAAAGCCGAATCCCACCCCGTCGGCGGACAGCAGAATCACGACGAGGGAAGCTAGCGACGGGGGATGCGGGGGTCAACCGGCCGGCGCGGCGTCAGGCGGCGCGGGGCGTCCAGGCCGCGGCGAAGCGCGGGGCCCATTCGGCGAACGGCGGGCAGCGGATGCCGAGCGGTTCGAGCGCGGTCGTGGCGCGCCACGTGTCGTGGCGGTTGCGCGACAGCAGGAGCCGAACGCGGCGCAGGGGCAGTCCCAGCGCATCGCCGGCGCGCGCGAGCGCGGGCAGGACGCCTGGGAGCCGCAGGACCGCCTCCTGGACCCGCGCCGACGGCGTCCACCGTGGCGCGGGTGCCCCGACCAGCCCGGCCAACGTCGTCGCCAGCTCGTTCCAGGTGGGCGACGTCGGGTCGACCAGGCAGTACGCGTGTCCCCGGAACTCGCGCCGTCCGGCCAGGGCGAGAATCGCCCGCGCCGCGAAGTCGACGGGGGTGAGCGGCACGATGCTGCGGGCGCCCTCGAGTGCCGGGAGGGGGAACCAGGGCGGCAGCCGGCGCAACCCGTACAGCGCACGCACCAGCAGGCCCAGCCCGTCGGCCGGGTCGACCTCCCCGCGCTCCGCGTCGATCGGCATCGCACCGGGGCGCACCACGATCGACGGGACCGTGCGCCGCGCCTCGCGCACCCGCGCCTCCATCTCGAACACCGACCGATCCAGCGCGTCGGCGAACCCCTGGCCCACGTCGAACCAGTCCTCGTAGAACGTTCCGGGGTAGTCACCGGCCACCGCCGTGGAACTGACAAGCACGAACGACTCGAGGCCCCGGCAGCGGTGGGCGAACGACAGCAGGCTCTCCACGGCCCGCACGTTGTCCATCGCCGCCCGGTCGACCGTGCGTCGTGGACCGGGACCGAAACGCAGCGCGTGGAGGAACACCGTCGCCTCGCCGGCCACGCGGTCCGCCACCTCGCCCGACAACGCCAGCCCCGGCTCCAGCACGTCGCCGGCAAACAGCAGGACTGCCCCGCGTGCCGCGGGATGCCGGCGCGTCACCCGCGCCACCGCCGCGTGCGCCTGCGGCAGCTCCTCGGGCTGGGCCAGCAGGAACACCGGGCGGCCGGCCCGCGCCAGCTCGAGCAGCAGCCGGCGGCCGAGAAAGCTCGTCCCGCCCGTCAGCAACACCGCACCGCCCGACGCGGCCGCGACCGTCGCCATTGCGCGGCGAAGCCTGCCATGGCGGGTCGCGGAAGTCGAGGGGTCGAGAACCTCGAGCGAAAGGGGTATGCTCCGGGCCATGATGCGGGAAGGCCACGGGCGGTACGCCCCGGCGGCGGTCCTGGCCGCGGCCGTTCTTGCGGGATGCGGAGGGGACGGCGGGCCCGCGCCCGACCCGACGTGCTGCGAGCGGATCTATCCGGAGTGGTGCGAGCGTTTCGCGGAATGCGACCCGGTGACGTTCTCGCTGTCCTGGCGGGACGCCGCCGGCTGCACCTCCGAGCAGGTGGCGGCCTGCCGCGCGGGACGCGACACCGAGGCGTTGTGCGTGGGACGCACGACGGCCCGCACCGAAGCCTGCCGGGCGGCGCTGGACGCCGCGACGTGCGACGAGCTGTTCGGTTCGGCCGGGCTGCCCGCCGCGTGCTCGCCCTGAGAAAAGGAGCGGAGGATGCCGAAGCTCTCCCGTCGCAACGATCTGGTCCGGCCCTCGCCGACGCTGGCGATCACGGCGCGCGCCAATGCGCTGCGCGCCCAGGGGATCGATGTCGTCGGCTTCGGCGCCGGCGAACCCGACTTCGACACGCCAACGCGCATCTGCGACGCCGCGGTGGCGGCCCTGCGGGCCGGCTTCACGCGCTACACGCCGGAGGCGGGGATTCCCGAGCTGCGCGACGCCGTCGCCGCCCGGGCGACCCGCACGCTCGGCGTTCCCTTCGCTCGCGAGAACGTTGCCGTGACAGTGGGCGGCAAGCAGGGAATCTACAACTTCTTCCAGTGCGTGCTCGATCCGGGCGACGAAGTGCTGATCCCGACGCCGTGCTGGGTCTCGTATCCGGACCAGGTGGCGCTGGCCGGCGGCCGGGCGGTGTTCGTCGAGGGCCCGGCGGAGCGGTCGTACGTGCCGTCGCCCGAGGCGTTGGCGGCGGCGGTCACGCCCAGGACCCGCGTGCTCGTGATCAACTCGCCCTCCAACCCCACCGGCGCCGTCTGGAGCGACCGGGACCTCCGCGCGGCGGCGGACCTGGCTGCCCGCCACGACCTGTGGATCCTCTCGGACGAGATCTACGACGAGCTGGTGTTCTCGGGTCCGCACCGGTCCGTGCTCCACGTCGCGCCGGAGGCGGTCTCGCGGGTCTGCGTGGCGAACGGCGCGAGCAAGACCTACGCGATGACCGGCTGGCGCGTGGGCTGGGTCGTGGCGCCGCCGCCGCTGGCCCAGGCGATCGCCGTGCTCACCGGCCAAAGTGTCTCCGCCCCCACCTCGTTCGCCCAGAAGGGCGCGGTGGCGGCGTTGACCGGTCCCCAGGACGACGTGCCCCGGTGGCGGGAGTCCTTCCGGGCGCGCCGCGACCTGGCGTTCGACCTGTGCCGGGAGGTGCCGGGTTTCGAGCCGTTCCAGCCCGCCGGCGCCTTCTACCTCTGGATCGATGTCCGCCCGTTGCTCCGGTCCGGCCCGCCGGCCCCGACGACCAGCGCCGAGCTGGCGGCGCGGCTGCTGGACGAGGCGCGGGTGGCGCTGGTGCCGGGCAGCGCGTTCTACGTCGAGGGCTTCGTGCGGGTCTCGTTCGCCACCGCGCCGGCGAAGATCGAGGAAGGTTTCAGGCGGATCCGCGAGTTCGTCGCGCGCCTCGGCGGAGGGGCCGCGCGGGCGAGGTCCGCTTCTTCCGCGCCGCGGACGCCGCGCGTCGCGCCTCGCGCTCGGCCTGCTCGAGCGACCGGATCGCGAGGCCGAGGCGCCGGGCCACGCGGAAGATCCGATCGTCGCGGTAGAACTCGTCGTACACGATTCGCACGATGCCGGCGTTGGCGCAGAGCTTGAAGCAGTTCCAGCACGGGCTGGCGGTGCTGTAGAGCGTCGCGCCGTCGATGCGGACGCCGTTACGCGCCGCCTGGAGAATCGCGTTGGCCTCGGCGTGGATCGTCGCCACACAGTGGCCGCCCTCCATCATGTGGCCGATCTCGTCGCAGTGCGGCATGCCCCGGATCGATCCGTTGTAACCGGTGGAGAGGATCATCCGGTCGCGGACGATCACGGCGCCGACGTGCTTGCGGTCGCACGTCGAGCGGCGCTTGGCTTCGTGGGCGATGTTCATGAAGTAGCGGTCCCAGGAAACGCGCGTCATTCCTCGTCTCCGTCCGCGAAGCCGCCGGCGGCGCCGGGGCGGCGCGGCTGGGTGGAGTCGCGACCGACCGAGAGGGGCGGGACGGGCGCCCCGAGCACCACGAGGTTGACGAGGGTGAGGGGGCGGCGGCCGACGGCGTCATCGAAGAAACGGCGCAACACGCGCCGCAGCCGATCGCGCAGCTCGACGAGCTGCCGCCGGACCCCGTCGGGCATCGCCGCCAGCTCCTCGCGCAGCCGGCGTCCCGCCGCGGCCTGCACCGGGACGAGCTGTGTCTCGGGCAGGACCCCGCAGCACAGGACCTGCGGCTCCGCCGCCAGCTCGAAGTCGCCCGTCAGCACCACGAACGCGTTGACCACGCCTCCGTCGGCCAGCACCCGTCGCTGCCGCAGCACCTCGGGATCCAGGCCAGCGAGGCCGTCCCGGTGGACGCGGTCGACCGCGATGCTCTCGCCGCGCCGCAGCCCGTCGGCTTCGAGCAGCCCGGCCTGGCCGTCCTCCAGCACGAGGGTCTCGGCGACCCCCATCTGCTGGGCAAGCTCGGCGTGATAGGCGAGATACTGGAACGTGCCATGCACGGGGATGAAGCAGCGCGGGCGCACGAGCTGGATCATCAGCTTCTGTTCCTCGCGGTGGGCGTGGCCCGACCCGTGGATCGCGGGCCGGTTGCCGACGTGGATCACTCGGGCCCCCAGGCGCGCCAGGTTGTCGATCACCCGCGCGATCGCCATCTCGTTGCCGGGGATGTGGCGGGCGGAAAGCACGACGACGTCGCCCGGCTCGACGGCCAGGTGCCGGTGGGCTCCCAGGGCCACGCGGGTCAGTGCGGAGCCGGGCTCGCCCTGCGTGCCGGAGAGGAAGACCAGCGTCCGCTCCCGGGGATGCTCGCGCGCCCGCTCGAGCGGCAGCCGCCGCTCCTCCGGCAGGCGCAAGAGTCCGAGGTTGACGGCGGCCGCGACGTACCGCCACACGGACCGTCCGGCCAGCACCAGGTCCCGACCGTGCCGCTCGGCGCACTCGATCACCGACCGGAGACGCTGGATGTTGGACGAGAACGCGGACACGAACACCCGCCCGCGCCCCGCCTCCTGGATGGCGCGGTCGATCTCCTCCGCGACGTCCTTCTCCCCGCGGCTGATCCCTTCCATCTCGATGTTCGTGGAGTCGGACAGCAGGAGGGTCACGCCGGCGGCGCCGAGCTCCGACAGGCGCTGGAGGTCGAAGTGGAGGCCGTCGGGCGGGTTGAGATCGACCTTGAAGTCGCCGGTGTGGATCACCAGGCCGGCCGAGGTGCGGATGGCGAGTGCGACGGAGTCGGGAATCGAGTGGGTGACGCGGATCGGTTCGATTTCGAGGCCGCCGACGCGGAACGGCTCGCGCGGCCGGATCGGATGCAGCGCCGGATCGAACCCCAGCGGATGGTCGGCCAGTCTCGACCGCACCAGCTCCAGGGCCAGCGGCGGGCCGTAGACCGGCAGCTGGCATTCGGCCAGCAGAAACGGCACCGCGCCGATGTGATCCTCGTGCCCATGCGTCAGCACCAGCCCCCGGAGCCGTTCGCCGAGCCCCGCCGCGTAGGAGAAGTCGGCGTGCACGACATCCACGCCGACCTCCTCCTCCGGGAACATGATGCCGCAGTCGATCATCAGCGCGTCCTCGCCGTCCTCGAGGACGAGCGAGTTCATGCCGACTTCCCCGAGGCCCCCCAGCGGGACGATGCGCACGGTCACAAGACCGCAGGATAGCCGAAGGTCCGCCGGAGCGTCACGCGGAATCGCGGGGGACGGTCCCGCTTTACAGGGCGCGCGGCGTTCGGGCATGATGCGTCCCGGGCGGGGTCCGCGGGGGACCCGGCGTCATCCCGGGCCATGGGAGGTGTGCGGTGGCGAATCCGAATCCGTTCCACGTGGACGAGAGCAGGCCCTGGTTGCAAAAGGAAGCCGGTTGGCCGGACGAGGTTCCGCGAAACATGGAGTTTCCGCGGATGACCCTGCGGCAGATGTTCAAGCAGGCCGTGGCGCAGTTCCCGGACCACCACGCCGCCTGGTTCCTCGGGTCGTTCCTGTCGTACCGCGAGCTGGACGACAAGATCGATCGCCTGGCGACCGCCCTTCATCGGCTCGGCGTCCGAAAGGGCGACGTCGTCGCCCTGCTGCTGCCCAACTCGTTCCAGTACGTGATCGCTTACTACGCCGTCACCTCCCTCGGCGCGGTCGTCTCCGGCATCAACCCGACGTACAAGCCGATGGAGATCCTGCACCAGCTCAAGACGATCGATGCCAAGACGCTGATCGTCCTCGACGCGCTCTACGAGGGCCAGGTCGCGCCGATCCGCGACCGCTCGCCGCTGCGCACGATCATCGCCACGAACATCGTCGACCTCGTCGGCCTCTCCCCGCTCAAGAAGTTCCTCGGCAAGCTGCTGAAGAAGATCCCGACCGGCCCCGTCCCGGCCGACGCGCTCGCGCTGACCGACCTGCTCCAGACGCCGAAGGACGTGCCGGAGGTGGCGATCGACCCGATGGAGGACGCCGCGACCTACATCATGACCGGCGGGACCACCGGGGTGCCCAAGGCGGCGGTGCTGACGCACTTCAACTGCGTCTCCAACGCCCTGCAGTCCAAGGCGTGGCTGTTCAAGGTCAAGCCCGGCGCCTGCTCGGTCGGCGTCCTGCCCCTGTTCCATTCGTTCGCGATGACCTGCGTGATGAACATCTCGTTCACCTACGGCGGCTGGATGATGCTGTTCCCCAAGCCGCCGCCGATCGGCGAGCTTCTGGACACGATCATCCGGTTCGGCCCGGACCATGCCACCTTCTTCTGCGGCGCCGAAATTCTGTTCAAGAAGATCACGGACTACTTCGAGAGCCTGCCCCCGGACCGGCGCCCGCGGATCACTGGCAAGCTCGAGCTGTGCGTCTCCGGCGCCGGGCCGCTGCACCGCCCCGTGCAGGAGGCGTTCGAACGCATCACCGGCGCGCGCCTCGTCGAGGGCTACGGCCTCACCGAGACCTCGCCGGTCGTCTGCGCCGGCATCTTCTGGGGCGAGCGCAAGCTCGGCGTGATCGGCTACCCGTTCCCCGGCACCGACTGGCGGATCGTCGACGCCGAGACCGGAACGAAGCCGATGGGCGTCGGTCCGGACCAGGCCGGCGAACTGATCGTCGCCGGCCCCCAGGTCATGAAGGGCTACCTCAACCAGCCCGAGGAGACCGCCGACCACATCCGGGAGATCGATGGCAAGAAGTGGATGTTCACCGGCGACATCGGCTACTTCGACGAACACGGCCTGGTCACGATCTGCGACCGCAAGAAACAGCTCATCAAGTACAAGGGCTACTCCGTGTTCCCGAAGGAGGTCGAAGAGCTGGTGGGCGGCCACGAGGCGGTGAGTGAGGTCGCGGTCGCCGGCATCCCCGACCCGGAGACCGGCGAGATCATCAAGGCCTGGGTCGTCCTGCGGCCCGAGTACCGCGGCAAGATCACGCCGGAGGATCTCCTCCGCTGGTGCCAGGAGAACCTGACCCACTACAAGCAGCCGAAGCTGATCGAGTTCAAGGACGAACTCCCCAAGACGCTCGTCGGCAAGGTCCTGCGCCGAGTCCTCCAGGAACAGGACCCGCTCTGGCAGGAACGGACGAAGAAGAAGGTCTGACCGCATCGCCGCGCCGGCGGGAACCGGTGGCGGGGGTCGACCAACGCCGGCGGAAGTCGGCCGTCCCGTGCCCGCGCGCTGCGCCGCTCCCGTCAATCGAGGTCCGCGGCGAGGGCGGCGGCGAGGTCATCCTGGAGCGCGCGGGCGACGTCGCCCCGGCGGCACGGATCGTGGACCAGCACCGAGAACGCGTAGCCCGATCGGCCGTCGGGCGAAAAGACGTAGCCGGAGAGTGCCCAGACGGCGGCGAGCGTGCCGGTCTTGGCGCGAATCCGTCCGCGCAGCGCCGGCGTGTTCAGCCGCGAGCGCAGGGTGCCGTCGCGTCCGCCGACGGCGAGCGCGGCGAGGAACTCGGGCCGGATCTCCACGTCGAGATACACCGCTCGGAGGAGCGCCGCCAGCGTTCGCGGCGCGACTTCGTCCGCGGCGAACAACCCCGAGCCGTTGCGGAGCACCAGGCCGTCGGTCGGGACGTTCCACGCTTCAAGCGTTTCACGGACCACCTCGGCGCCGCGGGCGGCGGTGCCGGGCGTTCCTTTCCGCTCTGCGCCCAGGATGCGGAGGAGCTGCTCCGCGTGGAAGTTGCTCGATTCCTTGCCGAGCCGCCAGATCCAGGCGTGCAGCGGATCGGACTCGTGTCGCGCCAGCTCGGTCGCCCCCTCGGGCACGCGGCCGGCCGCCACGCCGGAGCCCTCCACGGCGATGCCGGCCGCGCGGAGCGCCTCCCGTAGCGCCAGTCCGGCGAAGCGAACGGGGTCGTCGATCCGCCGGCGATAGGCGGCCCAGGGGGCCCCGACGCCGATCGAACCCCAGATCCGGACGCGGGTGGCGCCGTCGTCGCCCGCGGACGCGAACATCCGCAGGGCGTTGCCGGCGCCGGCGACCGTTCGGGCCTCGAGCGTCGTCTCGAGGAATTCTTCCGGGTAGGCGAAGAACCGCGCCGGGTCGCCGGGCGCCGCGCCCGGACCGATCCAGACCTCGACCGCGTTGGCGTCGATGCTCGCCGCCCCCACCGGCGCCCGGAACGCGGCGTCCTCGTTCGGCTGAGAGTCGTACGCGTAAGGAAGCCGTTCGTCGTCGAAGTAGGAATCGTCGATCCGGATCCCGCCTCGCACGCGGGTGATGCCGGTCGCACGGGCGGCGCGCGCGAGTTCCCAGAGATCCTCGGACGTCAGGGTCGGGTCGCCCCGGCCCCGCAGGACGATGTCGCCGGCCACCGTGTCGCCCTCGCGGATGCCGTGCAGGGTGGTGGGGATGGTGAAGGCGGGGCCGAGCACCTCGAGCGCGGCGGCCATGACGAGCAGCTTGGCGTTGGAGGCGGGGTTGAGTGGCCGGTCGGCGTGGTGGGCGTAGACGACCTCGCCGGAGGCCAGGTCGAGCACCTCGATCCCGACTCGCGCCTCGTGCCGGCGGCGTTCGCCCCAGGGGGCGGCGGCGACGAGGCGTTCGAGCGTGGCCCGGAGGGTCGCGCGGTTCTCCGTGGCCGGGGCGTCTTGTCCGTGGACGGGCCAGGCGCAGAGGGCCGCCGCCAGACCCGCCGTCGCCAGAGCAATCGCCGCTCGTCGCATCTCCTACCTCCGCGCCGCCGGATCATATCCGCGTCGGCACCGCTGTGCTCATGGACGGGGATGGGGGGCGGAAACTTCGGCGGGCGGAGGGGATCGCCGGCGACCCGCGGCCGGGGGTCACTCCTTCGGGCCGCGGCAACCGGCGGGGCAGGTGACGGCGCAGTCGGGCACCGGATGGGCGCGGCTGAATGGCGAAATCTCCCGCAGCCGGGCGATGATCCGGGGCAGCTCGGCCAGCACCCGGTCGATCTCCTCGGCGGTGTTGTAGCGGGAGAGCGAGAATCGGACCGAGCCGTGGGCGTAGGTGAACGGAACACCCATCGCGCGCAGGACGTGGGACGGCTCGAGGGAGCCCGAGGTGCAGGCGGATCCGGAGGAGGCGCAGATGCCGGCCTGGTCGAGCAGCAGCAGGATCGCCTCGCCCTCGACAAACTCGAACGAGACGTTGCTCGTGTTGGGCAGCCGCCGTTCGCGGTGGCCGTTGACGATCACGTCCGGAATCCGTTCGAGGATGCCGTTCTCGAGGCGATCGCGGAGTGCCCGGACGGCGGTCTGTTCCTCGGTCAGATGGCGGCGGGCGAGCTCGGCGGCGGCGCCCAGGGCGACGATGCCGGGGACGTTCTCGGTGCCGCCCCGGCGATTCCGTTCCTGGTGGCCGCCGATCAGGAAGGGGCGGAACTTGGTTCCGCGGCGGATGTAGAGCGCGCCAATCCCCTTCGGGGCGTGGAGCTTGTGTCCGGAAAGCGAGAGCATGTCGATGGCGGAGCGGCGCAGGTTGATCGGGATCTTGCCGACGGCCTGCACGGCGTCGGTGTGGAACAGCGCCCCGACCTCGTGGGCCATCCCGGCCAGTTCCTCGACGGGGAAGACAACGCCGGTCTCGTTGTTGGCCCACATCACGGAGACGATCGCGGTGCGGGGCGACAGCGCCGCCCGCAGCTCGACGAGGTCCAGCAGGCCGTCGCGGTCGACGCCGACGCGGACCACCTCGTAGCCCTTGCGTTCGAGGTGGCGGGCGAGGGAGAGGACGGCGGGGTGTTCGACGCGGGTGGTGATGATCTGCCGCCGCTCGGGGTACGCCTCGAGGGCCGAGAGGATCGCGGTGTTGTCGCTCTCGGTGCCGCAGCTCGTGAACAGGATCTCGGTCGGCGACTCGGCGCCCAGCAGCGCCGCGAGCTGTTCCCGGGCTCGTTCCACGTCGCGGGCGACGTCGCCGCCGAAGGAGTGGATCGAGGACGGGTTGCCGTAGCGCTCGCGCAGGAACGGCAGCATCGCCTCGAGCACCTCGGGGGCCACGGCGGTGGTGGCGTTGTTGTCCAGGTAGATCGGTTTCATCGCTGTGCCTCCGCCGCCCCGGGCGGCTCGATCACGATCGTGATGCGATCCGAGACCAGCTCGCGCAACTTGTCCTGGATCCAGCCGGTGGTGAAGTCGGCGGCCATGCATCCGGTGCAGTGGCCGACCAGCGCCACGCGAACGGTGTCGCCTTCGACATCGATCAGCTCGATGTCGCCCCCGTCCTTCTGGAGCACCGGGCGGACCTCGTGCTCGATCGTCTCCTGGATGAGGGCAATCTTCTTGAGTTGAGTCAGGCGGGCCCCGCCGGGACCGGGGCGGGCCGCCGGCTGGCGGCGGCGTTCCTCCCGCACGCGATTCAGGATCTCCTCGATCTCGGCCTGGCAGGTCCCGCACCCCCCCCCCGCCTTGGTGTAGTTCGTCACCTGCTCGACCGTCGTCAGGTTGTTCTCGCGGATCACTCGTTCGATCTTCCGGTCCGTCACGCCGAAGCAGTGGCAGACGATCTTGCCCTCCTCGTGGGTATCCGCCGCGCGCTTCTCGCCGCGCATCGCTGCGACGGCCGCCTCGAGCGCCTCGCGGCCCATCACCGAGCAGTGCATCTTCTCCTGGGGGATGCCGTCGAGGTAGTCGGCGATGTCCTGGTTG
>Ga0209162_1001645_pt1 | contig 21307 bp, 14 predicted proteins | sample YNPNPMetaG_FD_187121 | JGI IMG/M metagenome (GOLD analysis project Ga0209162, IMG submission 187121) | Anoxygenic and chlorotrophic microbial mat microbial communities from Yellowstone National Park, USA - YNP NP MetaG (SPAdes) (version 2) ...
GCCCCCCCCCCGGCCCCCTCCCCTCGCCCGCTCGCCTTTAGCGGCGGGCGAGGGGAGGGGGAGAAGAGAAAGGGGTTTTTGCGGCGGGCGGCGAAGCCGCCCGCCGCAAAAACCCTCTTCAATCCCCCCTTTCCCCCTGGCCGTAGGCCAAGGGGAGAGGGGGGACAAAGGGGGGAGAGGGGACATAAAGATTTTTAAGAGATGCAGAAAGTGTCAACCAATTCTGAACCACCCCGACTTTTGCACACCGCCGCAGGGCGGCTTTGGGTAGTTGTCGCAAGCGTTCACGCATAATGCTTGTATCTACTCAGCCCTCTGTCATTGCGAGCGTTTTTTGCGAAGCAATCCCCAAATTCGCAGTGTGGAGATTGCTTCGTCGCGAAAAAACGCTCCTCGCGATGATATGGGGTGAGTAGTTACTAATGATGCTTGATACTCCTCTAAACCGCAAAAGGCGTGAAAGCTTGCGATTGCTGCGGTTTCAACCGCCCCGCACTCGTTCTTTGGGATGACCCTTTGCCCTCTTGCCAAACGCTCCCCTTCGGCGTAAAATAGGCTCAAAATCAAAAGGAGGGTGGACAAGGATGTCTGAACCTTTGGATCGTAATCTGGCACTCGATCTCGTGCGTGTCACCGAAGGCGCAGCGCTCGCCGCAGCGCGCTGGATGGGACGCGGCGACCGCAATAGAGCCGATGCGGCTGCCGTCAACGCGATGCGTCTGCTTCTGGGACAAATCAACATTGACGGCACGGTGGTCATCGGCGAAGGTGAAAAGGATCACGCGCCGATGTTGTACAACGGCGAACGCATCGGGCGCGCGGTTCAGGCGAATCACGCCGCCGAGAGTGGCGTGCAACTGGTGGACATTGCCGTAGATCCGATTGATGGGACGCGGCTCTTGTCGCTGGGATTGCCGAACGCGCTCTCCGTCATCGCCATTGCCGAGCGCGGCACGATGTTTTCGCCGGGGCATATCGTTTATATGGACAAGATTGCGGTGGGTCCTGCCGGGCGTGGCGTGATTCACATTGACGCGACAGTCGAAGAGAACTTGAAGGCACTCGCGCGCGCCAAGAAACGCGATGTCAGCGAACTCACCGCTGTTGTGCTTGACCGTCCGCGCAATCAAAAGTACGTGGATGCTGTTCGCGCGTGCGGCGCGCGCTTGAAGTTGATTAGCGATGGCGATGTGGCGGCGGGTATCTCAACCGCGCTCGAAGGAACGGGTGTGGATATTCTCTTTGGCATTGGCGGTTCACCCGAAGGGGTCATCACCGCCGCCGCGTTGAAATGTCTGGGCGGCGATATGCAGTGCAAGTTGTGGCCCCGTGACGACAGGGAACGCGAGTACGCCAGGCAAGCCGGCTACGATTTAAACAAAACGCTTTCGCTGGACGATCTGGTCGCGGGCGATAACGTGTTCTTTGCGGTCACCGGCATCACCGATGGGGAAATGCTCAAAGGCGTGCACTATACCAGCGAGGGGGCGACCACCGAATCGTTGGTGATGCGTTCGCGTTCAGGGACGATTCGTCGCATCTTTTCATCGCATCGTCTGGAGAAACTGAAACGCTTTTCGCAAATCGAGTATGGTAGTTAACCTGAAATGCAACTATCGCCCTGTCATTTCTGCTCAGCACGGGCACAACCTTTCATTTTGAACTGCCGTGCCCTTGAAAACAAATGAACGTCCTGCTAGCGATTATTGCCCCACCCCCTGCCCCCTCCCCGTTGGGGCGAGAAATCTTCGCCCCAACGGGGAGGGGGAGTCAAAGGACGAGGGTGGTGGCGGGCGGCTTCGCCGCCCGCCACCACTCCTCCTCCCATCTCTCACTGCTCTCTCCGCCACGCGGGGAGAGCCGGGGGATGAGTGGGGTCAAGCCCCGGCGTGTAAACCCACTTGTTTCAGAACGTTCATTCTGCTATCGAGTCGGTTGAACAGAAAACGACGCCACGCCACTGGAAAGTGAAACCCTGTGAACGTTGAAGGTATCACATTGGCTCTTAACCCGAACTCGCGTTAGTTAAAAACGCTCCCACAGGAAGGGAGATTGCGTTTCCAATGTCTGCTGCGCTAGATCGCAATCAAATGCGCCGCGCTCTATTTACCTGGGGTGTCATCACGCTGCTGTACTTTGGTGTCACGTGGGGCGTGATGCAAGTCATCGCGCAAAACGACCTCCAGCGTATTCTGGGCGCGCTGGCTACAACCGTCACGTATTCGACGATTGCGGTATCGCTGGGGCGTAACATCCTCAACCGTGTCGCCGAAACGAACCGCGCCCTGGAAGAAAGCGTCCTGCGTCAACTGGAAGTCGAGGCACAACTGCGTCAGGAGTTGATGGAACGCGAGCGCCGCGAAGAAACGTTACAGCGCATCAACGCCGCACTGGACGCTCTCAACGCGACCACGACCGGCTTGCTCAATCGGCTGGATACGCAAGGCTTGTTGAGCGAAATCCTGCAGCGCGCGGCGGTGCTGATGAAAACCCCGCATGGCTTTTTGTTCGTCGTTGAACCCGAAGCGCAAGAACTGGTGCTACGCGTGGGCATTGGACGCTATGCCGAGTATGTCGGGTATCGCCTCAAGCGCGGTCAGGGGATGGCGGGCTTGGTCTGGAAGACCGGCGAACCCATCGTCGTCAGCGATTACAGCCAGTGGGAACATCGGCAACCGGGTTTCGAGTGGGCGCGCGCTCAGGTGTGTTTGCCTCTGCGCGTTGATCTCGAAATCGTCGGCGTGATTGGTCTGGTGCATCTAGACCCCGCGCGTCAATTTGGTCCCGCCGAGATTGAACTCTTGAATCGTTTTGGGCAGATGGCTTCGCTTGCCCTTGCCAACGCGAACCTCTATGAGGAGACGCGGCACGAATTGACGGAACGGCGTCGTGCCGAACAACGTCTGCAAGAGACGCTGGCGGAGATCGAACGCGCACAAACCAAAGCGCGCGCAATTCTGGATGCAGCGACCGATAGCATGTTGCTCCTTGCCCCCAATCACACGATTTTGTCCGTCAATCGGAGTTTCTGCAAAAACTTTTTTGGGGACGATCCGCGCCAGGTGGTCGGCAAGACGCTTGCCGATTATCAAGACATCATTCACAGGGTGTTTGATCGCCCCGACGAATTTTATCGCCTCATCGAGACCACCCTCGCCGATACGCTGCAAACATCCACCCACCACTTGATTCAAGTGGCGCCCGAGCGTCGCGAACTCGAACTGGTTTCCACGCCGGTGCGCACATCGCAAAACGAGTACCTGGGACACCTCTACGTGTTCCATGACATCACCAAGGAACGCGAGATTGATCGTATGCGCAACGAATTCGTCTCGATGGTCTCGCACGAGTTGCGCACACCGTTGACCTCAATCAAGGGATACGTTGACCTGCTACAAAGCAATCAGGTCGGCACGCTCAACGATACACAGCGCGAATTTCTCAACATCGTCAAGACCAATACCGATCGCCTGGTGAAATTGATTAACGACTTGCTCGATCTATCGCGCATCGAAGCCGGTCGCATCGAATTGCATCGTCAAGCCCTCGATTTGCCGCGTCTCATTCGGCTGGTGACTGAGACGATGCATCCGCAATTGCACGCCAAGCAACAAGAACTCATCCTCGATATTCCTCCGGACTTGCCCTCGGTGTGGGGGGATCACGATCGCGTGATTCAGATTCTCACCAATCTGGTTTCCAACGCGCACAAGTACACACCAGCGGCTGGCAAAATCACCATCGCGGCACGTACGGCGAGTGATAACTGGGTGCGCGTGGATGTGACCGATACCGGCATCGGCTTGAGTGAGGAAGACCAGACGCACCTCTTTTCCAGATTTTTCCGCGCCCAGAATCGTGCCACTCAGGACATCCCTGGCACCGGGCTGGGGCTGGCAATCACGCGCTCGCTGGTCGAACTGCACGGGGGCAAGGTCTGGGTGGAGAGTACGCCGGGGCAAGGATCCACCTTCAGTTTTACTCTTCCGATCGCGCCTACGGCAGCAACCGCCTGAGTACGCTTTTGTCCTTCGTCATCACAGGGAGACTATGCCACTCGCCTACACCATCGAAAAACGTATCCGCGCCGAACGCGCCACGCGCTACAAAACGCTGCATCTCCCCGCCGAGTTCATCACGCCGAATTACGCTGGACGCTGCATCGTCAACATCCCCGCGACAATCGTCCGCGTCTTCGGCGGACATTTTCACACGCCTCCCCTTGATGCTGAAATCACCAGGGGGTTCACCAGCGGTGTGCAGCGCGTTGTGCTCGTTATCGTGGATGCAATGAGTTATCCACGTTTGCTGGACGCGCTCGAAGCCAATCCGCAAAACGGTTTTCACAAATTGCTGCAACGTGGCGCGCACCTTGTTCCGCTCACTTCCACGTTCCCTTCCACCACAGTCGCCGCGCTCTCGTCTCTCTGGTCGGGTTACACGCCGGCGGAACATGGCCTGGTGGGCTTTCAACTTTTTCTGCGCGAGCACGGTGTGCGCGCGAATATGATCAAGTTCAGCCCGGTCGCGACGCAAGAACTGGGATGGCAACAACTGGTCGAGGCGGGTCTCAAGCCCGAAAATTTTCTTCCGATTCCCGCGCTGCCGCAAACACTGGAGCAGTGGGGCATCCCCGTGTACAATTTCATCGAAACGCCGTTCACCGATTCTGCTCTCGCGCACGTACAGATTCGCGGCGTCAAAGAGACCATCGGCATTGTCACCGCGTCCGATCTGTGGGTCGTCTTGCGCCAGCACATCGAACAACATCGCGCCGAGCGCGCGCTGTTCATCGCCTACTGGAGCGCGCTGGATGACATTGGGCATCACTACGGACCTGCGCACGAGGCGACGCTGGCGGAACTGAACAATTTTGGCTACTCGTTCGAGTACGAATTCTGGCGCAAACTCTCAGCAGCAGCGCGCGAAGGAACACTCTTTTTGCTCACCGCCGATCACGGTCAAGTGGATACACCGCCCGAACGCGCGATCTTCTGGCGCGCGCACTCGGGACTGCGCGAGCATCTGGTGATGGACCTGGCAGGCGAAGCACGCGCGGCATATCTCTACTGTCGAAACGGCGAAGTGGACGCGGCACGCGCGTACATCGAAACGCAACTCGGCGAAAAATTCTTTGTGCTCGACTCGCGCGATGCGCTGGCGGCGGGCTTGTTTGGTATCGGCATCCCCGCGCCCGAACTGAAGTATCGCGTGGGCGATCTAATCGTGCTGGCGCGCAAAAATTTCTACTGGGAAGAGAAAGAGGAAGTGAAGATGCGCGGGCGGCACGGGGGACTCGCAGCAGAGGAAATGCTCGTGCCACTGCTTGTCGCGCGGTTGGATGCATAGAGCGCATCAGTGGCTTTATCTGCTTACTCGTTCGCGCGAATCTTTGTGGATTGCTTTTTTTCTTCGCGTGATTCGCGTTGTTCGCGGATAAAGAAGTTGCTCATAGGCGTCATTGTCCATCACGACGGATGAAAGTTCGACGATTGAAATCGTCTCCGCCGAGCATTGCTATCGAGCGTCCGCCGGCGCGGGCCAGTCGCGTAGTCGCCTAGTCGCGTAGTCAGATAGTCGTGACTATTCGACTACTCGACTCTTTGACTATCCGACTACTCCAAGCCAACGGCTCGCACACAGCGATTTCAATCGTGGATATTTTCGAAGGAGTGAGTTATGCGTCCCGCGAAAATTCTGGTGGTTGACGACGAGCCACATCTCGTCAAGTTAGTTCGCTCGAACCTGGAAGCGCAGCGCTACAAAGTGCTTACGGCTATGGACGGTCCCAGCGCGCTCGCGATCGTAGAGAAAGAAGGGGTTGATCTGGTCATCCTCGACATTATGTTGCCGGGGATGGACGGCTTTGATGTCTTGCAGAAAATTCGCGAGTTTTCATCCGTGCCGGTGATTATGCTGACCGCCAAGGATCAAGATGTGGATGTGGTCCGAGGGCTGCGTTCGGGTGCTGATGATTACGTTAAAAAACCGTTCAGTGTGCATGAACTTTTGGCGCGCGTCGAAGCCGTTTTGCGTCGCGCTGCTGCCAGTGAGGAGGTGCAAGCGCGTCCTCCCTTTGTCTGTGATGATTTTGTGATGGATTTCCAGCAACGCCGTGTCACCGTGCGTGGCAAAGACATCAAATTGGGACCGACGGAATATCGGTTGCTGGCGCAACTGGTGCAAAATGCCGGGCGCGTGATGCTACACGCCGATTTGCTCCGCAAAGTGTGGGGACCGGAGTACGGTAACGAGACCGAATACTTGCGCGTCTATGTGAGTTACCTGCGTAACAAAATCGAAGAGGACCCCGCAAACCCCAAATACATTCTGACCGAGCACGGCGTGGGGTATATGTTCAAACGCCCCGAATCCTGACCAATGTTTCGCTTGTGGTCGCCGCGCGGACGATGCAGATCGTCCGCGCGGTTGTATTTTGATGGCCAGGGTGTAGTTCAAGTTTGGGGCAAATTGGGCACGGACGAATGAATTTACAGCTACTGCTACTCCCAATTGCCCTGCGGCGACCAACTCTAGATTTTGCACCTTGACTGGGAAATAGTCCTACCCCTGCTCCCTCCTCACGCCGCTCTGCGACGTGGGGAGGGAGCAGCAAGGGAACGGGGTATGGGCGGGCGGCGAAGCCGCCCACATCCCTTTTCTCATCTCCCCTTGCTCTCAACCGCTTGGGGACGAACAATTTGTTGCCCCAACTGAGAGGGTCAGGGGGATGAGAGGGGCTGTTGCTAGGGAACGACGTTACACTTCGCTATTGGCTCGCGTGAGCCGTCAGTTTCCAACCGATGGCGAACGGATGCCCAGAGACGGAGTGGTTAAAAGTTAAAAATCTGGCCGTTTGGAGTATACATCGAAACAGGAACGGTATCCACCGATGGCAATGCGAAAATTCACGAGAGCAGAACTTGGTCGCTACGATGGTAAGAATGGCGCCCCAGCCTACATTGCCTACCAGGGTCGCGTGTACGATGTGTCCACCAGTTTCCTGTGGCAAGAGGGTAAACACCAGGTACTCCATCACGCTGGTGTGGATTTGACAGACGCGCTTGCGCTCGCTCCGCATGGAGCCGATTTGCTCGAACGGTTTCCTGTGATTGGTGTGCTGGACGGGGTGCATTTCAGTTTTGGGGCAAATCGGACACAGGCAAATGAATTTGCGGCTACCACGACCCCAAGTCGCCCTACGGCGACTAGTGGGAAACCGACGTAGGTCGGTTTCGCGTTGTTGTTGCAGTGAATTTATTCGCCCGGCGAAACTTGCCCCCAAAGTGAAATGCACCCGCTGGAAGAGTCCATTTGACTTTCTCGCAATTTCTTTTATATTGGGTACACTAAACATTTTGGGTGGTGGTCAAGCAACAAGTGATGGATTGTCCACGAGCGTCATAAATGACGCAACTACAAACCACACATCACTTTCATTTGACCACTACCACATTTTGTTGTGGAGGATGGCTATGAAAGAAATGACCAAGGCGAATTTGTCTGCCGCGTTTGCCGGCGAAAGTCAGGCGCATATCAAGTACCTGGTTTTCGCGGACATCGCTGAACGCGAGGGGTTGCCGAATATCGCGCGCTTGTTCCGCGCCGCGTCGTTCGCTGAACAAATACACGCGACCGCGCATCTGCGCGCGCTGGGCGGCACAAACGACACCGTCAAGAATCTCCAGGCTGCGATCGGTGGCGAAACGTTCGAGGTGGATGAGATGTATCCCGCGTATCTCGCCACCGCTAAGGAGCAGCAAGAAAAAGGCGCGACTGTGACGATGGAGCGCGCGCTGGAAGCAGAAAAGGTGCACGCACAACTCTACACGCGCGCCAAACAAGCGGCAGAAGCCAGGCAAGACGTCGCACTCAAAGTAATCCACGTTTGTGAGGTGTGCGGGTGGACGGTCGAAGGCGATGCGCCGGACAAGTGTCCACTCTGCGGCGCGCCAGCCAGTCGGTTCCGCAAGTTCTAACCCGATAAGTAACCCGGGCGAGGCAACAGTGCCTCGCCACTTTTTTCCGCTTGACCATTTCCACGCGCCGTGCTAAACTGTTGTGCGCAGGGACGAGGTGATGCCGTCCCGGGTGAATTATGGAGGCAAGGATGGCTGATTCTCAATTCGATCTCATCATCATCGGTGGTGGACCGGGTGGGTACGTCGCCGCGATTCGCGCCGCGCAACTCGGTTTGCGCGTCGCGCTCGTCGAACGCGATAACCTGGGGGGCATCTGCCTGAACTGGGGTTGCATCCCCACCAAAGCGTTGCTGAAAAACGCGACCGTTGTCGAAACACTCAAACACGCTGGCGACTATGGTATCCACGTCGAAAAATTTTCCGCCGATTTTGGCAAGGCGATTGATCGCAGTCGTGTCGTCGCGAACCGACTCGTCAAGGGCGTCGAGTTCTTGATGAAGAAAAATAAAGTCGAGGTAATCAAAGGCGAAGCAACACTCACCGCGCGCGATCGCGTCGAAATCAAAAACGATGGGCGTGTGCTCACCGCGCCGAACATCATCATCGCGACCGGCGCGCGTCCCCTTTCGATTCCTGGTTTGCCTGTGGATGGTCAAACGGTCATCACTTCGCGCGAGGCACTTGAACTGCGCGAACTTCCCTCGCCGATTGTCATCGTCGGCGCGGGACCCATCGGAATGGAATTCGCGTACATCTATCGCGCCTACGGCGCGGAGGTGACGGTGATCGAGATGCTGTGGCATCTCTTGCCGCGCGAGGACGAAGAGGTGAGTGCAGAAGTCGAAAAAGCGTTCAAAAAGTTGGGCATCAACTTTCGCGTCAATACGCGCGTCGAAAGTGCAGAGCGCGCTGGCGAGAATGTGCGACTCAAGGTGACGACCAATGGCGTGGTGGATGAAATCGTCGCGCAAAAAGTTCTGGTGGCAATCTCGGTGCGTCCGAACAGTGAGAATCTGGGACTGGAAGCGCTCGGTGTGGAGATGGAACGCGGTGCCATCAAGGTCAACGAGAAAATGCAGACGAACGTGCCGGGCATTTACGCCATCGGCGATGTGACGATGAAATTACCGCTCGCGCACGTCGCGTCGCATCAAGGCATCCTTGCGGCGGAAACGATTGCAGGCAAAGAGGCGCGCCCGCTGGATTTGAACAACGTGCCGCGCTGCACCTATTGCGTACCGCAAGTCGCCTCCATTGGCTTGACCGAAGCGCAAGCCCGCGAGCAAGGGTACGATGTGCGCGTCGCCAGGTTTCCGTTCCGCGCGAACGGCAAGGCACTCGGCATCAACGAGTACGAAGGGTTCGTCAAACTCGTTGTGGACGCAAGGTACAGCGAGATTTTGGGCGCGCATCTGGTGGGTCCCGATGTGACCGAACTGATGGGTGAATTGTCGCTGGCAAAATCAGCAGAACTGACACCATTGGAGATTGCTCACGCGATCCACGCGCATCCGACGCTGACTGAAGCGATTGCCGAAGCCGCGCTGGACGCGCTGGGGCGAGTAATCCATCTATGAGATGGGAAATGGAAAGATTTCGGCGTCGCCGCGCGTGCACGGTGAGAGGCGCAGACCGACAAACATCTCAACGATGCGCGTAGCGTGTGGGCGATTCAAAAAGAGTCGCTCGATTTGACCTATCTGCAAATGTGGGCAGCGAAACTGGGAGTACAACACTGGCTGGAGAAACTGGAACAAACGCAATGACAACACACAAACGTATCGCCATTATCGGCGGCGGGTTTGCGGGAATGACCGCCGCGTACGAACTGGGTAAACTCGGTTACCAGACCTTTTTGTTCGAGCAGATGCCGGAACTGGGGGGACTGGCGGGCACGTTTCCCATCGAAGGCACACGCCTCGAACGCGGCTATCACCACTGGTTCACCAGCGATACACACATCATCGCGCAGATGGAAGAACTAGGCTTGGGTGATCGCGTGCAATGGATTCCCTCGAAGGTGGGATTTCTGTACGCGGGCAAAATCTGGAACTGGGTCACGCCGATGGATGTGCTCCGCTTTACGCCAATGTCGCTCATCGGGCGATTGCGGCTGGGCGCATCCACGTTCTATCTTTCCTATCTGCAAACCAATCGGAATAAATTTTACGATTACGAAAAAATCACCGCGGCGGCGTGGCTGAAAAAATGGGCGGGAGCGGAAGCGTGGGACAAGGCATGGAAACCGCTGTTTTACGGCAAGTTTGGTGCGGAAGCGGAGAATGTGCCGCTGGTGTTTTTGTGGTACAAAGCGCGCCTGCGTCTCACCTCGCGCAAAGGGTTGAGCAAAGAAGTCCTGGGGTATCCGCGCGGTTCGTTCCAGATTTTGATTGACGCGCTCGAAAACGCCATCAAGCAACGCGGCGGTCAAATTTTTCTCGGCGTGACAGTGAAACGCGTTGTTGTCGAAAATGGCGTTGCGGTGGGGTTGCAATTTGCTGATGATGCGATGGCGCGCGTAGGGGCGCAGTTGAATTGCGCCCCCACAGAATCGTTTGTGCGTTTTGATCGCATCATTTGCACGGCGCCCTCCTTTGCCGCGCTAAAAATCATCCACGAGTTTCCCGAAGCGTACGTTGCCAAAATGAAGGCGGCAAAGTATATGGCGGCAGTGCTCCTCATCCTGAAAATGAAACATTCTCTCTCGCCGATTTACTGGCTGAACATCGCCGACCGTACGATTCCCTTCGTGGCGACGATTGAGCAAACGAATTTCATTCCGCCCGAAGTGTACAACAACAAGCGCGTCCTGTACGTGTCGAATTATCTCGATCCGTCCAGTCCGTACTTTCAAATGTCGCGCGATGAGTTGTTCCGCGCCTACCTGCCGCACCTGCAAAAAATCAATCCGCAGTTCTCGCCTGACTGGGTGGAGGAGATGTGGCATTTCCGCGAAGCCGCCGCGCAGCCCATCGTGCCGCTGAACTATTCGACGATGATTCCAGAGCATCGCACGCCGATTCGCCATCTGTATCTCGCGAACACCACGCAGATTTATCCGGAAGATCGCGGCACGAATTACTCGGTGCGCCTGGGGCAGGACATTGCGCGGATGGTGGATGAGGATGTGAGGCGTGAAACGTGAGGCGTGAAAGGAAGAAACATACGCGGTGGGTTCGGTTATCCACCGCGTATGTTTTTGGTGATTGCTCATCTACCCCTGTGATTGAAGAACGATGTTCGTCCGTGTGGTTGGTTTTTCGTTACAAGCCGTTACGTTTCAAGTACTTGCCTGTGCCTCTTTTCCCCTTGAACTCGCCCTCCTCGATGATGACCTGACCGCGCACTAGCACTGTGCGCACCCAGCCTCGCACGCGCATCCCTTCGTACGGCGTGTAATCACAATTCTGATGCAGCGTCGGCGCGGAAATCGTTACCTCGCGCGTCGGATCGAACAAGACGATGTCCGCGTCCGCGCCCGGCGCAAGCGTCCCTTTGCGCGGATACAAGCCGAACAATTTCGCGGCGGCAGTACTCGTCACATTGACGAATTGTTGCAGCGAAAGTTTGCCCGCGTTCACGCCAAGGTGAAACATCAGCGGAACGCGCGTTTCGATGCCGGGCGCGCCGCCGGGCATTCGATTGAACGCGGGAACGTCGTTTGACCACGCGGGTTCATCGGGATTCGTCACGATTCCGCCGGGCAGTTTGCGAAACTCTGGCGTGCGTCGCCGCCCCAGTCGCTGCGCCATCGTGAACGGACAATGATCGGTGACGACGCAATCGAGCGCGCCCGCGCGCAAGCCGTCCCAGAGCGCGCGCGTGTCTGCTTCGGAGCGGAGCGGCGGCGCCATCACGTACCTGGCGGCTTCGGCGACTGATTGCTCGTACAGCGCATCGGTCAGCAAGAGATGTTGCGTGCACACTTCGCCGGTCGCGCGCACACCCCGCGCGCGCGCCTCTTGAATCGCGCGCATTCCGCGCGCGCTGCTGACGTGAACAATGTGCATCGGCACACCGACAATTTCCGCGTAGGCGAGTGCGCGCGCGGTCGCGTCCGCTTCGCCGGCGACAGGGCGCGTGCGCGGATGCCAGCGTGGTTCGGTGTGTCCCTCAGCGATGTGTTGCGCGACGAGTGTCATTATCACGTCGTGGTCTTCGGCGTGAACGATGGGCAAGCCGCCGTGCGTTTTCAGCGTTTGTAGCGCGGCAAGCATTTCGCAGTCAGTCAGGCGAATGTTGTCGTACGCCATATAGATTTTGAAACTCGGCATCCCTGCGGCGATGACTGCCGGAATCTCCGCGCGCGCGGCATCGTCCGCGCGATTGAACGTCATATGGAAACCGAAATCAATCACCGCGTCGGCGGCGTCTGCCAGGCGCGCCTCGAACGCGCGCAAGAACGATTCGCCCGGTGTCGCTTCGACGAAATCAATCACCGTCGTCGTGCCACCGAACGCGGCGGCGATTGTGCCGGTGAGCCAATCGTCGCTCGAAACAATCTGGTTCGGTCCTTGCGGATAGTGCAGATGCACGTGCGGGTCAATGCCGCCGGGCAGAACGAGCAAACCGGTCGCATCGAACACGCGGTCGGCGCGCATCGGCAAATCCTTGCCGATGAGTTGAATCGTTTCGCCTTCGATGAGCAAATCGGCAACGAAATCGTCGCTCGCGGTGACGAGTCGTCCGTTGCGAATGAGTGTGGTGGTCATAGAACCTCACGATGCACCCTAAGATACCTGGCGCAACCAACCCAGCATTCGATCCAACGTTTCGATGACTTGATGCACCTCATCGGCTTGGATCGTCAAGGGTGGTAGGATTTGATTGACCGATTGATCGTGATTCGCATAAATCGTGAGCAAGCCAAATTGCAGTCCCGCGAGTGTGAGCATTGGACCCCACGTTGGCTGGGCTAACTTGAGTCCCATCATCAAACCGCGTTGGCGAATCTCGACGATGAGTTCAGGATATTTGCTCTGTAGTTGCGCGAACCCGGCGCGGAACAAATCTGCCATTTGGCGAACGTGCGGTAAAAATTCCGGTTCTTGCAAAATGTTCAACACTTCAAGTGCGGCGTAACATCCCACCTCCGCGCCGCCAAACGTCGAGATGTGAATGAACGGATTTTCGTGCAAGACACGATTGAGTGGCTCGCGGTAAATCGTCGCCGTGATCGGATAGATGCCGCCGGACAAACCTTTGGCGGTAACCAAAATATCGGGAATGATGCCGTAGGTGTTGATGCCCCAGATGTCGCCACACCGCCCCAGCCCGGTTTGCACTTCGTCAATGATCATCACCGCCCCATAACGATCGCACAGCTGGCGGACGCCGGCAAAATAATTTTCTGGCGGAACGACGATGCCCATTGTCGCAGGAATCGTTTCAAAGATCACTGCCGCCGTGTCATCGTCAATGGTTGCTTCAAGCGCGTCCAGATCGCCAAAGGGCACCTGCGCGAAACCGGGTGCGGTGGCGCCGAACGGCGCGCGGTACTGTTCGTCGCCGGCGGCGAGCGCGAACCCGGTGTGTCCGTGATAGCCGCCGCGCGCGGAAATAATTTTGGTGCGTCGCGTATGTCCGCGCGCCAGTTTGATGGCGAGGTCAATCGCTTCACCGCCGCTCACGCCAAACACCACGCGCTTTAGGTCGCCGGGGCAGAGCGCGGTCAAACGTTCAGCGAGAAGCGCGCGATGCTCGCTGACAAAGTGATGATTGCCAATGTCGAGTTCATCGAGCGCGCGCTGGAGCGCGGCAATCACGCGTGGGTTGCGATGTCCCAGGTTGAACACACCGCCGTTGCAATGACAATCAATCAAACGACGCCCTTCAATGTCCCAGATGTAAACCCCTTCGCGCTTGCCAAAAATCAAATCCACGCCAAACTGTCGAAAGAACTCGACCTTGCCACTGGAAACGTGACGCGCGAAACGTTCGGTGATGTCCGCTCTGGACGATTGACCGATGAGTGACATGGCTACCTCACAATCTTTTCCGGCAGGATGTAGGGATATTCGCCGCGCAGGAGGCGCGTCCGCAAAAAACGATCTATCTTGCGCATCGTGAAATACAACGACCAGATGAGCGCGTCCTCTTGATAATAGTCGTGCACCTCTTTTTCGGTGAGCGGGGCGATGTTCAGGTCGCGTGCTTCGTTCGCAAAGAAATCGTTGACGATGTGAATCGCGTCGGGAATCAAATCGGCGCGCTGTTCTTTGTACAAGTTGGCAACTAGATCAACGGCGACGCGATGGAAATCGTAATAACGATTGACGACATCCTTGAGGAACAAGAGGCGCAGAATCCAGACGAGGAACGAGGGCGCGCTCCGCAAAAAGAGTTCGGTATCGAGTTGCTCGACGCCGTTCACGCGAAAGAGTGGCGTGCTGGTGTCCACGTAGAGCACATCATCGCCGACGAACACCCAGTTGGAAATCTGTCCGTCAATCGCCACTTGATAGCGATTTTGCTGGCGATTGAAATCCCATACCTTGCGCGCCTCGCGCAACACACGGCGCAGCAACGCGGGCATCTCGTCGCGCGTCGCACGCTGTAGAAGGCGATTGCCGATGGATTCGGCGGGCAATTTTTGCTGGACGATGTAGAACACGGGGCGACCTCTGGCATCGGTGACGATGACGTGATCGTGCGCTGGCAAACGAATGCCAATCTCGTGTTCCAGCAAACGATTGTACTCGACAAAGACTGCTGTGTACTGTTTGACTTCGGCTTGCGAGTAAAAGAGGGGCAAGCGTTTGAAAGCCAGCTCGCGCAAACCTTCGGCATCAATTTCAAACACGGTGCTGATTTCACCGTACCCCAGGATGCGCGCGGGGATTGCGCTGCGTTCGGGGTGTTGCGGATCGAGTCCGCGCTCAAACGCTTGAAGCAGGTTACGATCCAGGTCTGACATCGGGCATCCTCGCTTGAGCATCGAATTGTTTCCACGCCATCGCGTATAACACGCCGGGATAATGCTTGTCCTTGGGAATCCGTTCTAGCCAACGCGCTTCGGCTTGATCGGCTTGTTGGAAACAGCGCGCGGAAGATTCGGCGCGTTGGGATGGATTGCATTTCAACGCATCGGCGATGAATTGTTGTTCCAACTGGTCGCGTTCAGCGCGGTACGTGGCGATAGCAGTCGCATAATCGCGGAGCGTTGCGCGATGCAGTGCTTCGTGTCGCCAGAAAAGTGTGGCGGCGTTGTATTCGCCGGTTGGCACTGGCTCGTTGAGGGGTAACTCGTTTCCTAGCCACACCGGTTTAAAGATGCTGGTGCATGGCGCGGCGGTGCCGGTCACAAAGTGAGTTTGCGTTCCCGGTGTAAGATGCGAGACCATCGAACCCGTCGTGCCGGTGCTGCGCACGGGTCCCCAGCCGGCGTGCGCGCAGACCGTGAAAGTGGTGATACCGCGCGCAGGTGTCCATTGCGGGTCGGTGGTGCCGTGATCGCGCAAGGCGCGCATCATCGTCGCGATGGTGATTTTGCCGCGTTGCGCGTTCAGCGCATCGGTGGTGCGACACTGGCGTTCGTGGCAACGGCTAAAGCGCGTGAAGAGAAAATCGGAATAACAACGGGCAAAGTGGAAATCGCCGCGTCCCTTGCACCAGCCACGCTCCATCGCGTACGCCACCAGATCGGGTGAGGCGAGATCGAATTGATTGCCAATCGTGATGCCGTTGGAAATCGTCCGAATGTCTTTGACGCGTTCGGCTGCCCAGTGTTTGCCAGCGGTTTCGAGCACCCACGCTTCGTACGGATCGGCGATGAGGAAACTGTTGTGATAGTAGGTGGCGTGTTTGAAACCGCAGTTGCCGCCTTGTCCGTACTGCGTGAGCAAGTTCGTGATGACATCCAGCGCCTGGCGTGCCGTGCGCGCGCGTTCGAGCGCGAGGCGCAGGAAATCCATTCCGATCAAGCCTGGCTTTTTATCGTACGGAATTTTGGTGAACACGGCTTCATTGCCGATGGCAACGCCATGTTCGTTCGCGCCCATCTCCGCGCCCCAAATCCAAAAGGGTTTTGCCAGCAGCACTTCGTACGTCTGCTCCACCTGCGGAATTTCGATGTAGGTGCATTTCACTTTTTCGCCGGGGGCGTGGCGCGCAGCGGGGATGCGGAGGAGATGATGCGCTTCGTTGGGTTCGCGGTCAGAATTTTTGCCAAAGAGCGTTACGCCGTCGGCGGTAACGTTACCGAGCGCGACAATTGTGTCACACATTGTGCCCTCCCGAGTGCGTTTCTGGCGTGGGGTGTATTGCGTATGACGTATGGCGTAGTAGTGCAAACACTATAACATAGAATTCAAGCCTCGTCAACGAATTGACAAATCGGCGCTTTCTGGCGATAATGCGAACCAAAGGCGATGACGGAGAAGAGTAACCGGGCTGGAACCGCCAGAGAGAAGGACACGCCGCTAGAGGTGCGGCAGGCTGCAAGTCCTTTCGGGGAAAGCCGGTGAAGTTCGCTCCCGAGCCGCGCGTGCGAAATCGCGTTACGAGGTAGTTGCTCAGCCGATCATTGCGAGCGCCATTTGCGAAGCAATCCCCAACAAGCCAATTGGAGGTTGCTTCTGCTGTGTGGCTTGCAATGACAGATGGGCTGAAGAGTTACATTGCGAGACTAGTGCGCGCCGCGTCTCCCGCGTTATCGGGACAGCCGATGATGGTCGGCGCAAAGCGAGTGCGTTAGTTCGATAGTTCAATCGTGCGATAGGGGTGTGGATACTATCGCACAACCAACTATTGCACTAACGAACTAACCAGGGTGGTACCGCGAGACATGCTCTCGGCCCTGTGGGGGCGGGAGTTTTTTGTTGAAGGAGATTCTATGCTCGACGAACTCAACCAACTTCGCACGAATGCACTGGAGCAACTGGAACCCATCTGGGACAATGACGCGCTGGAACAATGGCGCATTACCTTTCTGGGACGCAAGGGCGCGCTGGCAACGTTGATGGAAAAATTAGGCACGTTGCCGAAAGAGGAACGCCCCGCTGCTGGCAAACTGGCGAACGAAGTCAAAGCCGCGCTCGAAGCCGCGTTTGCCGCCAAAGTGGAGGCGATGAAACAGCGCGCGCTGAGCGAGTCGCTCGCCAGCGCGCCGCTTGATGTGACGCTCCCCGGTCGTCCGGTGCGCCGCGGGCGCCTGCACCCGGCGAATGCCAACTTGCGCGAGATTTATCGCATCTGGCGCGATATGGGCTTTCAGATTTTTCGCTCGCGCGAAGTCGAATCGGACGAGACGAACTTTCAACTGCTCAACATCCCGCCGCATCATCCCGCGCGCGATGCGTGGAGCACATTCTACGTTGCCGATACCGACCAGCGCGTTCTGTTGCGCACACACACTTCGCCCGGTCAAATTCGCGCGATGCGCGAACTGGGCGCGAATGGCACGCAACCGCTGCGCGTGATTTTGCCGGGAATGTGCTATCGCTACGAGCAGGTGAGCGCGCGCTATGAAATTCAGTTCAATCAGGTCGAAGGTCTCGCCATTGGACGCAACATCACCTTTGCCGATTTGAAAGGCACGCTTATCGAATTTGCGCGCCGCGCGTTCGGCGATCGCCCCGTGCGTTTCTATGCCGATCATTTTCCCTTCACCGAGCCGAGCGCGCAGATGGACGTGCAGTGCATCATTTGCGATGGCAAGGGGTGCGCGATGTGCAAGTACACCGGCTTTCTCGAAATCCTGGGGGCAGGGATGGTGCATCCCACCGTTCTCCGCAACGGCGGCTACGATCCGAACAAGTGGAGCGGCTTTGCCTTCGGCTTGGGTCCTGAGCGCATCGCGATTTTGCGTTATGGCATCGAGGACATTCGGTACTTTTGGGGGAATGACCTTAGATTCCTAGAACAGTTTTAAAATCAATGAACCAATGAGCCAATGAACCAATGAGCCAAATGAGCAAATGACAAATGACAAATGAGCAAATGACAAATGACAAATGACAAATGACAAATGAACAAATTGGATAATTGGCTCATTGGGCGCAGCCTTTGGCTCATTGGCACATTGGGCAATTGGCTCATTGACTCTGGAGGCACTAATGAAACTCCCTCTGTCCTGGATACGCGAGTACGTTGACATCAACATTTCGCCGGAAGATTTGGCGATGAAACTCACGTTTGCCGGACTCGAAGTCGAGCAGATGGAGTACATCGGCTTGCCGCGACCGGCGGGTTCACGCGCGAGTGGCGAACGCCCGGAACTGGCGTGGGATCGCGATAAAATTTTCGTCGGCGAGATTCTGGAGGTGAAACCGCATCCGAACGCGGATCGCCTGACGATTGTGCGCGTGGCGTACGGCGCGCGCGAACCAATCGAGATGGTGACCGGCGCGCCGAACATCAAAATCGGTGAGCGCGGTTACAAAGTCGCGCTCGCGCTCGAAGGCGCGCGCTTGTTCGATGGGCACAAGCCGGGCTGGGAAATCGCCACACTCAAAAAATCGAAAATTCGCGGCGTCGAGTCCGGCGCGATGGTCTGCTCCGAAAAAGAACTCGGCATCAGCGACGAACACGAAGGCATTATCCTTTTGCCGGACGATGCGCCGGTCGGAATGCCGCTCGCGGATTATCTCGGCGATGTGGTGTTCGACATCAAAATCAATCCGAATATGGCGCGCTGCGCGTCGGTGATTGGCGTGGCGCGCGAAATCGCCGCACTCACCGGCGCCAAACTGAAAGTGGTGCCACAAAAAGTCGTGGCAAAAGGTGCGCCCATCGAAGGTCAGGTCAAGGTCGTCATCAAGAACCCGGAACTCAATCCACGTTTCACCGCCGCGCTGATTCGCGGCATCGAAATCAAACCCTCGCCGTTCTGGATGCAACGTCGTTTGCAGATGTCAGGGATGCGTCCTATCAACAACATCGTGGACGTGACGAACTATGTGATGCTGGAAACGGGCGAACCGCTGCACGCGTTCGATTACGACAAACTCGTCGCGCGCGCGGGCGGCAAATCGCCGACGATCATCACACGCCTCGCCGAGCCCGGCGAAGAACTCGAAACGCTCGATGGTGTCAAACGCCCACTCGATCCGTTCACGATTCTGGTGTGCGATACGCGCGGCGCGCTTTCGATTGGCGGTGTGATGGGCGGCGCGGAGAGCGAAGTGGATGCGAATACAAAGAATGTGTTGCTCGAAGCCGCGGCGTGGGATTACATCAACATTCGTCGGACGATGGCAGCGCAAAAACTTTCGTCTGAAGCCGGTTATCGTTTCAGTCGTGGCGTGCATCCCGCGCAGGCAATCGTCGGACTGCGCCGCGCTATCGAAATGATGCGCCAACTCGCTGGCGGTGAAATCGCGCGCGGCTCTATTGACGAGTATCCGAACAAGCCGAAGAAAATCGTCATCCATTTGCCGGTCGCGGAAGTGAAGCGACAATTGGGTGTGGAGATTCCCGCGCCAGAGATCGCGCGAATGTTGACCAGTCTTGAATTCAAAGTTGAGAGCGCTCAAGACCGACGACCGATGAGGAGCAACCGGCAGCGGTCGGCAGTCATCGGTCATCGGTCGTCGGTCCTCCGCGTCACCGTGCCCGACCATCGTCTTGATGTGGATGGCACGGATGATCTCGTCGAAGAAATCGCGCGGATGTATGGTTACGAGAACATTCCGATTTCGCGGATGAACGATGAACTGCCGCCGCAGCGCGAGAATCTCGATGTGGAACTGGAAGAGCGCGCGCGCGATGTGTTGATTGACGCGGGCTTGCAGGACGTGGTGACGTATCGCTTCACGACACCCGAACGCGAGGCGTTACTCACGCCACCCGGTGCTACACGTCCGGCGATTCCCGCGCGCGAGTATGTGCGCATCGAAAACGCAATCAGCACAGACCGCTCTGTACTGCGCCAGTCGCTCATCCCCAATCTTCTCGACGTGACCGCCGCGAATCTGCGCTATCGTCCGCGCGTTGCGGTGTTCGAAATCGGTCCGGTCTTTTGGCATCGCGGCGCGGACGATGTGCTCTTGCCGCGTGAAATCGCGAGCGAGTTGCCGGAGGACAAGGGCTTGCGTCTGCCGCTTGAACGGCGACGGCTGGGCATTGTGATGACCGGCGCGCGCGAGGAAATGGCGTGGCAGGGTGCCGACACCGCGCCGATGGATTTTTACGATCTCAAAGGTGTTGTCGAAGCGCTGCTTGCTGGCTTGCATCTGACGAATGCGTCGTTCGTTCCCTCGTCGAATCCGATGTTTCATCCGGGGCGCGGCGCGCAGGTCAAATTGGACGATGTGGCGATTGGGGAATTGGGTGAGTTGCATCCGGTCATCCGAGAGAAATTTGATTTGCCGGCGCAAGCCGTTCTGGTGGCGGAATTCGATTTGGACGCGCTGCTGGCGCGCGTGCCGCTGACGTACAAAACCCGCGCACTCTCGCGCTATCCCGGCATCGCGCAAGACCTCGCGCTCATCGTGGACGAGGATGTGCCGGCGGATCGGGTACACGCGCTCATCGTGCAGACCGGCGGTGCGCTGTTGCAACGCGCGGTGCTGTTCGATGTGTATCGCGGCGATCAAATTCCGCGCGGCAAAAAATCGCTGGCGTACGCGCTCACCTTCCAGGCGATGGATCGCACGCTTTCCGATGCGGATGCGAGCAAGGTGCGCGAGAAGATCGTCGCGCGGCTCCAGCGCGAGATTGGCGTGGAGGTGCGGGGGGCATAGCCGCGCAAGGATTGGAGATTTGGCGCATTTGAATTATAATGCAAGCAAATGATCAATGGCGATCGGGTTGAATGGACTATGATACTTTACCACTCGACACAATCATCTTGCCTCGATGATCTATGCCGAGTGGTTTTTGTTTGAAAATGCTTACCGCCGGCATTGACCTTGGAACCAAAACTACCCGCGTCATCGTTTTGAACGACGACACGATTCTCGCGCAGCGCGCCGTCCTCACCGGTTGGGAGCCGCAGCACGCCGGCGAGAACGCGCTCGCCGCCGCCCTGCAAGACGCGCGTCGCGCGCGCGACGATCTCGCGCGCATCGTTGCGACCGGCGCGGGGCGGCAGGCGTTTTCGCTTGCGCAACACAACGTCACCGAAGTCACTGCCGACGCGCGCGCTCTCGCGTTCTTGCACCCGCGCGTCCGCACCGCGCTCGATGTAGGTGCGGAGGAAGCGCGTGCGTTCAAAATCGCGGCGAATGGTCGCGTGCTCGATTTTGCCGTGAACGAAAAATGCGCGGCGGGCGCGGGCGTCTTTCTCGAAACGATGGCGCGCACACTCGAAGTGACGCTTGACGAGATGAGCGCGCTCGCGCAGCAAGCCACCGGCGCAGTAACGCTGAACTCGCAATGCACCGTGTTTGCCGAGTCCGAAGTCGTTTCGCTGATTCACGCGCAGACGCCACGCGCAGAGATCG
>Ga0209162_1001647_pt1 | contig 21296 bp, 20 predicted proteins | sample YNPNPMetaG_FD_187121 | JGI IMG/M metagenome (GOLD analysis project Ga0209162, IMG submission 187121) | Anoxygenic and chlorotrophic microbial mat microbial communities from Yellowstone National Park, USA - YNP NP MetaG (SPAdes) (version 2) ...
GTCGTGCTGTGCTCCCCGTCTCGGCGCGGACCTTCCGGCGTCGAAGGTCGAAGGAGGAGTCACATGAATGCGCGAACGATCCCCGTGTTCTGTCTGGCGGCAGCCACCGCCTGGGCCGCCGTGGCCCGGGGCGCCGTCGGCGGACCCGACCGCTTCGGCTACGGCTGGGCGGACAGCGAGGAGGCCGACGTCACCTACGAGTGGCTCGATGCGGGCACGACGAACTGCCTCACGCTCAACGACGACCAGGAATCGGTGGCCGTCCCGATCGGCTTCACGTTCAGCTTCTACGGCACCGACTACACGACCGTGCGCATCGGGTCGAACGGCTACGTGTCCTTCCAGGCCAACACGATCACGTCGTTCGGCGGCCAGTGTCCGCTCCCCGTCAACCGCAGCGGCTCGTTCCAGACCGTGAACCTGGCGATCTACGGGTTCTTCCAGGACCTGAACCCGGCCGAGGGCGGCACGATCTGCTACGCGACCCTCGGCGACGCGGGGAGCCGGACCTTCGTCGTCAGCTGGGTTGGGATTGACTACTACCAGGGATCACCCCCGTGGGGTCACGACCCGGTGACGTTCCAGATCGTCCTGTACGAGGGGACGAACGAGGCGCAGGTGAACATCCAGGAGTCGGGCACCCACGCGGGCCTGCCGCGCTGGGATGACAACACCACGATCGGCATCGAGAACGGTGACGGCACGATCGGGCTCAGCCTGTGCGACTGGACGACATCGCACCGCATCCCCGACAACTACGCCGTCCGCTTCCGCGCCAGCGACTCGTTCGGTGTTCTGCCGGGGTTGGCGAGCGGGACGGTGCCGCCCGGCGGCACGACCAGCTTCGACTTCGAGGTGGTGAATTTCGGGGACACGGCGGTCCACGTGACCCTCTCGGCGACGGGCACCGCCGGCTGGACCGCCGTGCCGATGCCAACCGACGGGTCGGTGGCGGCGGACGGCGGCAGCCTTGCGTTCTCCGTGGCCGTCACCGCGCCGGCCGGCGCCGCCGCGGGCGACGTCGCGGACTTCACCGTGACCGCCACCGACGGCACGGACTCCAGCCGGGCCACGATCCGGGTGTGGGCGACCCAGGGCGACAGCGACTGGCAGCCGATCGCCGAGCTGCCCGAGGCGTTGCAGAACGTGACGCTGGTCGCCGACGAGAACTACCTCTATGCGATCACGGGCGAGAGCGTCGACGACTCGTCCGGTACCCCGCTCCGCGTGCTCACCAACCGCGCGATGCGCTGGGATCCGGCGACGAACGGCTGGGACGATTGCGCGGTCGCCGACCTGCCCACCAACGTCACGCTGGGCGGCGCCTGCGTCATGGACGGGCACCTCTACTACGTCGGCGGGCTGACGGAGCTCGCCACATCCGGCCCACCGGCCACCCCCGCCTACTACCTCGACACCCTGCTCGACTACGACATCACCGCCAACACCTGGTCCGAACACAGCGGCCCGTACTACGCCGTGATGAGCCCGGTCGTGGCGTGCGACCCGGCGACCAACCGGGTCTTCGTGTACGGCGGCTACGTGGACGCCAACCGCAACGGCGAGGTCGAGATCCCGTCGGACGACGAGCCCGACCTGCCCGACACGACACTGCCGCTGTTCCAGGCTTACGACGTGGCCGCCGACCGCTGGACCGACTCGGAAAGCGGGACGCTGGCGATCCTCACCGACGAGTACGGGTGCACCGGAGGCGCCAGCGCCGTGCTGGACGGCCACCTCTACATCACCGCCTGCAGCTTCCAGCAGCAGGACGAGACGAGCGGCCAGTGGTTGAGCTACATCACGCGCTCGACAAGCATCTACGACATCGCCGGGAACACCTGGACCGAGGGACCGATGCTGCCGAGCTTCGTCTCGGACCGCATGGGGGTGGTGTTCCGCGGCCAGTTCTGCGTCGTCGGCGGCGTGACCTCGAGCGAGGATGGCCGGTCGATCGTCATCATCCCCGACTGGTGGTGCCTGGGGGGCGACACCTGGGTGCAGCAAACCGACCCGCTGCCCGACCCGGTCTACGCCTACGGCGCTGCCGTGTTGGGCGACTTCGTGTACGTCAGCGGCGGCAGCAACGACGAGGGTGACCTGGTGGCGACGGGCCGGCGCTGGCCGACCGACACCGGCCTGCCCGCGCCCACCGACCCGATCGTGGACTGCGGCGGCGCCGACGCCGATGCCGACGCCGATGCCGACGCCGATGCCGAGGACGCGGCCGCCGATGCCGACACCGGGGCGGACGCCGATGCGCCGGCCGAAACGACGGGCGACGCCACACCCGACGGCGGCGGCGAGAGCGGCGACGAGGGCTGCGGCTGCCGCGTGACCTCGCCCTCCGGCGCCGGCATGCTCTTCTCCCTGCTGTTCGTGCTCGGCTCCGCCTTCCTCGCCCGCCGCCGGACCCGCTAGCCGATCCTCCCTCGTCCCTTCCCGCCCGCGCGTGCCCGACCGCCCGCCGAACGGAGCGGCTCACGGCACGCGCAGCTTGACGATCAGCGGTACGTGGTCCGAGGCCCAGCCCCGGCGGGGCGCCTGTTCGAGGAACTCCAGCCCCACCGCCTCCACGCCGGCGCCGGCTCGCAACCAGGCGCGGTCGATCACCGTCCGCGGCCCGGACGACTCGCCCGGCCGCGCGGTCGGCCGCCACAGCCGCGCCACGAGGTCCTCGTCACCGGCGCGCGCCAGGATGTCGTCCGTCCGGTCGTACTCGACCTTGAGCGGGTCGGCGGGGTCGATGTTGAAGTCGCCGATCACCAGGTAGGCCCCGGCCGGGACGTCGGCTTGCCGCTGCGCGAGGCCCCAGGCCAGCGACATCCGCTTGCGTGCATTGTCGCAATCCGCCGGGCCCGCGGCCCCGACGCTCGACTTGAAATGCACCGCCGCGACGCGCAGGTTCCCGCCCGGCAGCGTCCATTCGAGCGCTCCGCGCTGTCCCATGCCGCGGCCGGGGTCGAGCCGCCGGGTCTCGCCGCCGACCCGAGACGCCACGGCCAGGTTCTGCGGGTGCGGTTCCCGCGCCCAGCCCGCGGCCCAGCAGCGCCAGCCGGCGTCCGGAACCGCGACGTGGGCGACCGCGCAGGCCAGCCCGGCGTCCTCCACCTCCTGCAACACCAGCACGTGCGGCGCCGCCGCCCGCAGCGCCCCGCCCAGCACCTCGACGCGCCGCGCCGCGTGCCCCGCCTCGCCCAGCCGGCCGGCCTCGGCGTGCTCGTCGCTCAGGTACTCGTCGCCGTCCCGGCCGTCGTACAGTTCCCAGACGTTGTACGAGACGACCACCAGCCGGCCGCCTGCCAACGCCGACTCGACCCCGGCCAGCTCCGCCTCGTCCTCGACCGGCGCTTCCGCCAGCTTCGCCGCCGGGTCGGGGATCGCCGTCGGACACGCCCCGCCCGGCAGCGGGAAGTCCTCCGGCAGCCCTGCCGGCGCATCCGGCGCGGTGCTCCCGGCGGGTGCTTCGAACTGCACGTAGCGGGCGACCACCCAACCTTCGGTACCGTCGCCGGCGCGCACGCGGAGCCACCCCCCCTCGCGGGCCGTGTCGACCACGAGGACGCGGGTGCCGTCGGGCAACCGTCCGCCGACTTTCCGCTCACCGACGCCGGGATGCAGCGGCACCCCGCGCTCGTTCCCGGCCCGCAGCACCGCGGGGCGCGGTTCGGCCGCCGGCTCGCCGGACGGCGCGACGCCGGGCAGCGCGGCGGCGGCCGCGCCGGCCGCGGAGAGAACCGCGGCAGCGACATCGGCGGGGGGAGCGCCCCGGGTCGAGGCGGGGAGCGCGTCGCCGCCGTGCGTCGAAGGCTTGCCGGTGCAGGCCAGTAGCGCCAGCAGCGCCGGCAGCGCCCGGGCCGACCGGTGGCGGGGCCGAGGTCTCCTTGCATCGCCTGCCCCGCAACCTGGGAAGGCCGGCGACCCGAACGGCGAGCCGCGGCGAGGTGGACGCGCTCCCGCTGGATACTGCCCGAGGTCCACGGGCGAAACGGGCGGCGCGAACGGCGGCCCGCGACGAAGCGGAGACGCGGCGCGCGAGACCGGCGACGACATCGCCTCGAACGGGTACCACGCGCGGGCGATCCGCGCCAGTTCCCGGCGCGCTCGCCCTACGGTGGGGGCGGTCAGGTCAGCCGTCGCAGGATGCCGCCTTCGATCGCCACGGCGGTACCGGTGATATAGGCCGCGCGCGGGGAGGCGAGGAAGGCAACAAGGTTTCCGAGCTCGGCGGGTTCACCCATGCGTCCCATCGGGATCTCGGCGACCCAGCGGGCCAGCGCCTCTTCGGGGGTGATGCCGCCCTGCCGGGCGCGCAGCTCGACGAGCTTCCGGACCCGGTCGGTGTAGAACAGCCCCTGGCAGACCGCGACCACCCCCACGTTGTCCGCGGCGACCTCGCGGGCCACCGCGCGGGTCCAGGCGAGGATCGACGGACGGATCGAGGAGGAGAGCAGCAGGTTGGGGATGGACTCGAGCGCGCCGTAGGAGGTGAGGTTGACGATGCGACCGAAGCGGCGCGCGCGCATCCCCGGGATGACGCGCCGGCTGAGATCGACCGTCGAGAGAAAGGTGCCTTCGAGGGCCTCGCGCCAGACCGCCAGGTCGTGGGTGTCCCAGCCGCCGGGGGGCGGGCCGCCCGAGTTGTTGACCAGGATGTCGATCGGCCCGAGCCGCCGTTCGGTTTCGGCCACGAGGCGGGCGCGGTCGTCGTCGCGGGAGAGGTCGGCGACGATCGGTTCGGCGCCGATCTCGCGCGCGGCGCGTTCGAGCGTCTCCTTGGTGCGGGCGCAGACGGCGACCCGGGCGCCCTCGCGGGCGAGCGCTTCGGCGCAGGCGCGGCCGAGCCCCTGGCTCGCCCCGCAGACCAGCGCGACCTTGCCGGCAAGCTGGAGATCCATCGGCTGACTCCTTCCGCGACTCGCGCGGCCGGGCGACGCCGGAAGCCGTCCGGCGCCCGGCGCGGCTACGGGTGCAGCCTGGGGGCCGGGATCACCGCGATGCCGGCCCGGGTCAATGCATCGGCCGTGCGGTTCACCGCGACGTGCTTCTCGATGTAGTTCCGTTCGAGCGCCGGCATCAGCCCCTGCCGGATCACCTCGGCCTTCGGCAGGAAGTAGTCGAGGATGTCGGAGGGGTGTTCAAGGGTCTGCTCCACCTCCGGACACCCACCCTCGTGCTTGGCCGAAATGTTCGGCACCTCGGCCGCGACCTCGACCAGCTCGGCCAGCCGGTCGTACGGCGGATCCTGACGCACGATCGACTTCCAGGTCTCGACGATGTGGTGTTCGAACCGGACCTGCTTCTCGAAGCCGAGCGCCTTGCGGACCTGGGAAGCGAGGCGGATCGTGTCGTTGTGGACAGAGTTGGCGAAGTTGAAGCCGACGAGCGGGGTGGAGCCGTCGTCGCGGGCGAACAGCCGCGCGGCCAGCAGGGTCCACAGCACGGCGTAGGGGTTGTCGTTTCCCATGTAGACCGAGATCTTGAACTCGATGTCGACGCCCAGGCGATGGAGCAGGTAGGCGACGAGGATCGTGCCGGCGTTGACATTGAGCACCTGCTGGACGCCGTAGTGGGTGGCATAGTGCAGGTACTCGTCGGCCCACTGGAGCGCGTGCTCGTCGGGCTGGCCGACGCCGCCGAAGTAGCCGGTGATGGTGGCGGGGCCGCCGAGGTGGACGTTGGAGCCGTCGGTGCCCCGGGTGTCGAGGGTTTCGACCCAGGAGGCGCCCATGACCTGCATCGCGGCGACGAACGGGACGAGTTCGCCCTCGGCCACCTGCTCCTTCATGGCGCGGACGCGGATGAACCGGCCGGGCATCAACTCGCGCTTCTCGATCGCCCGCTTCGCCTCCACGATCAGCCAGGGGAAGTACTGCGCCGCGCTGACCTCGAGGGTCACCGCGTTTTTCCGGTTGAACCGGGTCTTCGCCGCGGCGTCGCCCAGGATGCGCTTCCGGTAGTCCGCCATCGAGACGAAGGCGCCCCGGGCGCGCTGCTCGATCAGCCAGCGGACATCGTCGAGGTACGGAGACTTCTCTTCCTCCAGCCGCCGGAGCAGATTCGGAAGCTTCCGGTTCGCCGCCGCGCGCTTGTTGATCGTCTCCACGCCGCCGTGCTTCTCGATCAGCTCGACGAGCTTCCCCACGAGGGGGTTATCGGGTGCGAGGAGATAGTCGTTGAGCACCTTGAGCCGGTCCGCCGAGATTCGCAGCTTCTTGCGCAGGTCAGTCGCCATCGGTTCCTCCTTGTCGTCCCGTGACAGATACCCCTGCCTGCCACGGAACGCGGGAAATGGCAAGCCGCGGAGCGCGCCCGAGTCCCGCCGCCGTTGCGGTCCTTCGACCCACGGACCGGATGGCGCCGCGCCGCGGGATCCACCCATCGCCAGCGCCGCCGAGTCGGCGGGGCTTGCCAGCCGCCGCGGATGTGACTAACAGGCCGAGGGGCGGTCACCGGGCCGCCTCGGGAAAGGAGCAGCCGTTCATGCCGAAAAAGAAGATGATCCACGACTTCTACGAGATGAAGCGCAAGGGGGAGAAGATCGCCTACCTGACCGCGTACGACTACCCAACGGCGCAGTTCGCCGAGGCGGCCGGGATGGACATGATCCTGGTCGGCGACTCGCTGGGGATGTGCGTCTACGGCTACCCCGGCACGATTCCGGTGAAGATGGACCAGATGATCTACCACGCCGAAGCGGTCCGCCGGGGGGCGCCGAACACGTTCGTCGTCGGCGACATGCCCTTCCTGTCGTACCAGTCCTCGATCGAGAAGGCCGTGGAGAACGCCGGCCGGTTCCTCCAGGAGGCCGGCTGCGACGCGATCAAGCTCGAGGGCGGCCGACGGGTCGTGCCGCAGATTCGCGCGATCGTCGATGCGGGGATCGTCGTGATGGGACACATCGGCCTGACGCCCCAATCCTCCGGACAGCTCGGCGGGCACAAGGCGCAGGGTCGGACGCTCTCGAGCGCCCGGGCGTTGGTCGAGGACGCGAAAGCGATCCACGAGGCGGGCATCCACATGCTGCTGCTGGAAGCGGTGCCGCCCGAGGTGGCGGGATACATCACCCGGATGCTGCCGATCCCGGTGCTATCGATCGGGGCGGGGATCGAGTGCGACGGGCAGTTGCTGATCGTCTCGGACCTGATCGGACAGTTCCAGGCCTTCACGCCGAAGTTCGTGAAGAGGTATGCGAACGTCGCCGAGGTGATCACTGGCGCGATGAAGGCCTACGTCGCGGATGTCAAGGCGGGCCGGTTCCCCGAACCCGCGCACACCTACTCGATGCTACCGGAAGAGCGGCCGAAGTGGGACGAATGGGTAAAGACGGCTACTTGATGCGGTAGACGATCCGGCCCCGCGACGGGTCGTAGGGCGAGACGGCGACGCGGACGCGATCGCCGAGCACGATCCGGATGCGGAACTTGCGCATCTTGCCCGCCAGATGCGCCAGCACCTCGAGCCCCGAGTCCAGCTTGACCCGGAACAGGCCACCCGCCAGGACCTCGGTCACCGTTCCCTCGAACTCGATATGATCGTCCTTCGGCATCTTCCTGACGCCGCTCCTCCGGCGACGGGGCACGCATAGCGCATCTGCCGCCGCCCGGTCAACGATCTTGGCGACGTCGAGGAGAGTGTCGCGGTGGAAACAACGGACGGGAGGGGGACGGCTACTCCTTCTCGGCCAGGTCGGGACGATAGCCGCCCACCCGCCGTTCGCCGATGACCACCCCTTTCTCGAACAGATAGTTCATGGTCGAGGCTTCCATCTTCATGTAGTGGAAGACCGCCCCGGTTTCGCAGCGGAGCTGGTTCGGCAGCACGAGAACCACCTTCGCCGCTTTTTCGGCCTGCGTCGAAACCGTGCGGATCTTTACCTCGTCCTCCTTCTGGCTGACGATGGTCTGCTTCACCGTGTCGAACAGGACTTCCTTGACCTTGGAGTGGTCGCCGCAGTCGGGAACGTAGATCGAAACCTCCGTATTTCCCTCCAGCGGGCCGCGGTCCGGAATCAGCTTGTCGCGCCCGATCAGCTTCGAGCACCCCGCCAGGGCGACGACGCCCGCCGCCAGCACCAGCCCGCGCCGCCAAACCGTTCGCCGCATCGCCACGCTCCTTCCGCCGGCCCCCTGACCTCCCCGACGCCGGGCCGAACGTTACCGTCCCCGCCGGTCTCTCGTCAACCGCGCCCCGCCCGGTCTCGACCGCGGCACCGAAAACCGCCCACCTCTCTCGCCGGCCGGGAACGGCCCGAGAGGGTCGGGGACAACCTAGTCGAACTGCGACAGGTCCACCGTCCCCGCCGTGCCCTCGGTGTAGACCGTCCTCGGCTCCGCCAACAACACCCCCGCCGTGGCCGCGCCGCCGGCCACGACCACGCCGAGGACGGTCCAGAACCACCACTGGTCCGCAATGGACCCTTCCTCCGCGGCCGGCGGCGCCGGTGGCGGTGGCTCGACCGCCAGCCGCGTCAAGTCGAACGCGACCGTCTCCGCCGTCTCCGAAGCCAACGACAGCGAGCGGCGCTCCGAACCGTACTGCGGATGTCGCGCGACCACGACGTGCGGACCCGCCGCCAAGTCGATCGGCCCCGGCAACGGCGTCGTCCCCACGACCTCGTCGTCGACCAGGACCTCGGCTCCGTCCACATCGACCGTCACGGTCAGCGTCGCCAGCCGCGACCGCAACTCCCGCAGCCGCTGTTCGACCTCCGCCCGTCGCGCCGCGTCGATCTCCCCGCCCCCGCTCTGCAGGTATTCCTCGAAGTAGCGGACCGCATCCACGTGCCGGTTCAGCGCCGCCGAGACCTGCCCCAGGTTGTAGAGCACCCCCCAATACCCCGTCAGCTCGTACGCCCGCTGGAACTCCGCCAGCGCCGCCCCGAAATTGCCCTCGTCGTAGAACGCCACCCCGCGATCGAAACGCTCCCCCGCCTCCCGCAACACCGGATCGACCGGCGGCCCTTCCTCCCCGGCGACCTCCCCTGCCGCCGCCTGCGGCTCCCCTTCCGCCACCACCCCCGCCGGCGGCGGCTCCTCTTCCGCCACCACCCCCGCCGGCGGCGGCTCCTCTTCCGCCACCACCCCCGCCGGCGCCTGCGCCGCCTGGCTTTCCCCGGGTTCCATCACCTCCTCCGCTGGCTGCGCCGCCGCCGCGCCGGCGGAGACCAACCCGAGCGCCATTCCCAGGATCCCGCGAGCGACGTGCAACACGGCCACCTCCTGCATCCAAGCGACAGGAGTGTAGGCCGCCCCCCGAGGGGAGTCAAACCGTCGGGAACGCCGCGCCGCCGCATCCGCAACGGGCGCCGTCGACCGTCCGCCCGGCGAACCGGCGGGCGCGCCCCCTACGCCGCCTCCCACTTCTTGACCGTGGCAAGACCCTCGATGACGACGGTGCCGGCCTGGTTGCGGACGGTCGTCTTGAGCTTGAGAATCTTCGGCTTGTCGATCTTTTCCACGACTTCGACTTCGGCGGTGATCGTGTCGCCGATCTTGACCGGGGCGAGGAACTTCATCTCCTGTCCCAGATAGATCGTGTTCGGTCCGGGGAGTCGCGTCCCGAGGACGGCGGAGATGAGGCCGGCGCCGAGCATGCCGTGGGCGATGCGCTCCCGGAACAGCGACTTCGCCGCGAACTCGGGATCGAGGTGCAACGGGTTGAAGTCCTCCGTCACGTCCGCGAATGCGCGGACAACATCGTCCGTCACGGTCTTGGAGAGCGACGCCCTGTCCCCGACCCGGATGTCCGCGTAGCGCCGTTCCTGGTACTGCGCCATCGCCCTTCCCTCCCTGCGGATTCCGCCGGCGTCCGACGGCCCGTTCCTCCTGCCTCGACCTGGCCTTCGGACGCTCCGTTCCTACTTCCTCGACTTGGCCTTCGCCTTGTCCCCGCGCGGGGCGGCCTTGCCGCCGGAGCGCTCGGCCAGCCACACGGCCATCCGCGGGGTGTACTCGGTCTGCGAACGGTGGCTGGTGAACATGCCGATGTGGCCGGTGGGATAGGCGAGGACCAGGGTGTCCTTGCTGCCGGTCATCTCCGTGAACTTGCGGCTGCAGGCGGGCGGGACGAGGTGGTCGGCCTCGGCGAAGGCGTTGAGGACGGGGCAGGTGATGTTCTTGAGGTCGACCTTGCGACCCCCGATCTCCAACTCTCCCTTGACCAGCTTGTTCTGCTGGTACAGGTCCTTGAGGAACTGGCGGAACGCCTCGCCGGCCTGGTCGGGGGAATCGAAAATCCACTTCTCCATGCGGAGGAAGTTGGCCACGAACTGCGGGTCGTCCACGCTCTCCAGGAAGGAAACGTACTTGTCGAACATCAGGCGTACCGGATTGAGCAGCAAGAAGCCGATGTTCATGAAGTCGCCCGGAATGTTGCCGAAGGTGTCGACCATCTTGTCGATGTCGAACCTTTTCGACCAGACATTGAGCAGACCGGTATCGGTGTCGAAATCGATCGGGGTGACGATCGTGACCAGGTTCGCAATCTTCTCCGGGTGCAGGGCAGTGTAGATCGCACTGAAAGTCCCGCCCTGGCAGATACCCATGAGGTTGACCTTGGAGGACTCCGTCCGCTCGCGGACGAAGTCAACCATGTGGTCCATCGTCCCCTCGATGTAGTCGGTCAACGTTCGGAACCGGTCGGCCCGGGTCGGGTAACCCCAGTCGACCACGTAGAGGTCAAGGCCATGGTCGAGGAAGACCTTGAACATGGACCGGTCGGGCTGGAGATCCATCATGTAATAGCGATTGACCAGGGCGTAGATCACGACGGTCGGGACGGCGCAGCGCGGTTCGGCGGTCGACCGATACCACTTGAGCTCCGCCTTGTCCCAGGTGTGGACCACCTCGAACGGCGTCGCACCGACCGCGATGTCCAGCGGCCTGCTCAGCACCATCGCCCCGTGCAACAGCCGGGCCTGGGCCTTGGTCATCACCTCCAGGAGCGTCTTCTGCGCCTCGATCATCCGGTCCGACAGCTGCCGCGAGAGCTCCGCGAACCGGTCCTCGCGCTCGGCGATCTCGGCCATCGTCGTCCCTCTCCCCACTGCCCCCTCGAGCTAGGACCTCTTCAACTGCCGCACTTCCTTCCTCAACTCGTGCAGCTCCTTGAGCACCTCGTCCAGTTCCCGACGCGTCACGATCGGCGTTCCCTTGAGCTGCTCTTCGAGGATGGCGTTCATCTGCGCATAGAAGTCGAGCGAGCTGTGCAGGGTGTGTTCGAGCGCCGTGAGGAACGGCGGGGACTTGAACAGCTCCGCAAAGCGCTGCTCCACCGTCTTGAGCAGCAACTGGTAAAACTTTTCGAAGGTGTCCGCCGTCAGCGGACCCTGGGCCAGGTCCTGCGCCTTGTTCGCCAGTTCGGTCAAGGCCTCCATGCCCGGCTGGACCATCTTGCCGTAGAAGTCGGCCAGCGCCGCCTGGTACTTCATGTAGGCGTCGAGGCCGCGGAGGTGACGGTCGATCATCTGCCGGGCCGGGCCGATCGTCGGGACCTTGAAGAGGCGACCGAGCGTCTCCTCATACGCGCGCAGCCACGACTCGTACATCTCCCGCCCGGCCTCGGGCTTGAGCTCCCCGCGCAGCATCTCCCCCGCCCGCTCGCCCATCTTGGCGACGAAGTCCATCCACTGCTTGCCCATCTGGACCATCGCCTGGGCGTAGTCGCCGAGCGGCACCGGCATCGCCGCCGGCTGCACCCCGCTCCACCACGCCCGCAACGGCTCCGCGAACGGCGGGGCGACGATGCTCGTCAGGAACTCCTTGTACGAACGCCCCCAGAGATCCACCAGCGCCTTGGGATCGCTCAACGCCCCGGACCGGCTCTGCACCAGCGCATCCCCCCACCACCGCAATACCCGCAGGTACGCCGCCTGCGCCGACAACATCTTCTCGTACACGTCCCCGGCCGGACCGCCCGGCGCGATCTGCCGCAGCCGCGTGATCAGGTCGTCGAACGATTTGCTCCAGACCTCCATCCACGCCGTCGCGGGACCACCCGCCGCCCCCGCAGAGCGCAAGCCCTCCGCCGCCTTCGTCGCGGCGTCCATGACCGTCTGGAGCCACGTCCGTTGAACGTCGCCCCACGCCTTCATCATCTCCGCCACGCCCTGGAACAGATTCTCCCTGTCCTTGCCTTCCGGCTTCTCCTTGCCTTCCGTCGTCATGAGGCACTCCTCCTTCCGATCCCGGGGAAGAGGAACCATGGGAACAACCCCCTCGCGCACGGCACCCCGCCCCGCGCGCCCCTTCCCTCGCCTCCACCGGTCCCCCCGATGGATGGGACAGGCAAACCGGCTAACTACTCGTCGCGCTGCGGGCTGTCAAGTGTTCTTCGCTTCCGAGACATCCGCGACGTGCGCTCGTCCGCGACGAGCGCCGCGGCCGGCGACAGGGACCCCCCAACGACACCGCTGGCCGTCGGCGGGCCCGCGTCCGAGGGCCTCGCGGCGCGGAGGGGACGCGAGAGACGACGCCGCGACGAACGGGATGCCATGACACTTCGGGACGCTTCCCGCATCGCGCCCCGGCCCCCGGCCATCCGAACCGGCTCCCGGCGGCCCCCGTATCCGAACGGACACCGGACCGGAACCGGAGAATCAGCCGGCCTTGCGCCGAAAGAAGATGGTGATCGTCAGGCAGTGGAACTCCCGGTCCGACGACTGCGTCACCACCTTGTCGACCACCTCGATGTCCGGATTGTCCGCCAGCCACCGCGTGATCGTATCGCCCAGCTCGTCCCTCTCCTTCGCCTTCGTCGCCGAGAAAACCTTCGCACCCGTAAACATCGCCGTCCTCCCCGCGCTCCCCCGATCCCGAGCCGCCCCACGGCACCTCGCCCGGCCGACCGGGCATCCACTGAGACTACCTTACCACACAATGTAGGAAACACCAAGAGCACGGCCGGCGGCAGCGCGCCGGTTCGAAGGGGAGCGTTCCCCGTCGGCGGGCCCGCCGGCGCGGGCGGGAGCCATCAGGGAGCGATGCCCGGCCGGGCCAGCGGGTCGGGCACCCGCAGCGCGGCCACCGCCGCCGCCGCCACCACCCCAGGGTCCGGGTCGGCCAAGCCGATCGCCAGCAGAGAATCGTCGAAGCGGCGCGCGGCCGCCGTCGCCATCACGCGACGCCGCACGGGGGGATCGGCTTGCACGACGTACGAACGGAGCCAGACGGCCGCCGGCGGATCGCCGTTCTCGAACAACACTTCGGCCGCCGCCAGCGCCGGGTCGGAGGGCGTTCCCGCCGCTGCCAGCTCCCGAAGCCTGGCGCGACAGCCGGCGTCCTCGTCGGCTTCGAGCAGTCGTTCGCAGGCCGCCACGATCTCGCGCGGGCCACCGAAAGCCGCCGCCTCGCGCAGCGCCCGGTCGCTCGCCTGGCCCGGCCCGATCGCGAGCAGCGCGCCAACGCGCAGGGGGTCGTCGCGGGGCATTTCCCGCAGGACGCGCGCAAGGTAGGCGTCGCGGAGGTCGGGGTGGCCGTGTTGTCCGAGGGACCCGGCGAGGGCAAGGCCGGCGGGGCACGGCGCGCCCTCCAGCAGGTCCCGCAGCGGGGAAACGGTTTCCGGGTCCGGCGCGCCGCCGAGAGCCGCGGCGGCGGCCAGACGCAGGCCGGGATTCTCGGCGGTCAGGGCATCGAGCAGGGCCTGGAGGTCGGCGGGGTCGGCGGGGTCGAGGGTTGCGGCGAGGCGGGCGCGGGTCGTCGGGTCCCGCGCGGCGAGGAACGCCTCGCGCAGCGCCGGGCGAATCGCGGCCCCTGGCGCCTCGCCCGCCTGCACCCGGGCGGCGAGGCCCGCGGCCGCCGCGCGCGTCACCTCCGGAGCGGGATCGGTCAGCGCCTCGATCAGCTCGCCGGCGGAAAGCCCGGCGGCGGCCAGTCCGCGCACGGCGTAGGCTCGGACCCGCGGATCGCCCGCGGCGCGCGCGGCCCGCAGCTCCTCCTCCCACGCCCCGCCCTCGAGCTCCGACAGGCGGGCCCGGGCAAACGTCCGGCTCGCCGGGTCGACGGTCGAGTCCTCCGCGGCCCAGACCTCGAGCAGCCAGCAGGCGGAGGCCGGGGCGAGATCGAGCGCCTCGCGAAGGGCAGGGCGGGCGCTCTCCTCGGCCGCCAGCCGCACCAGCGTCCCCTCGGCCGCGGCCCGCACCCCCTCCAGCTCACCGCGGGCCAGCCGCAAGGCACGCTCCACCTCCCCGCGCTCGGCCGCGGAGCGGATCTCGCCGAGCGGCGCGCCGCAGGCGGCGAGCGAGGCGGGCAGGCCGATCGAAAGGAAACGCCACCCGAAGAGTCGACGGCTCATGGAATCCAAGGTAGCGCGGCGCGGGCGACCTGTCGAACCGCCGGTCACTCGCGCCAGAAAAACTTCCACGGGTTGTGCTTGAGGTCGCGGATCAGCTCCTTGAGGTCGTCGTAAATCTGTTCATCAACGAGCAGCGCCCCGACGGTGCCTTCGCCCCGCTGGAGGTTGCGAACGACCTGCTCGACGACCGCGACGACCGATCGCAGGCCGTCGAACACTGGCCCCACGTCACCCCGAACGTCGGCGACCATCGCGCGCACGTCGTCGGCGACGCCCACCGCCTGTCGGGAAACCGTCTCGAGGTTGGCGATCACGGCGCGCAGCTGCCGTCGCTGCTCCTCGCCCACGGTGTCGTCGAGCACGCCCTGGACCTGGCCCATCAGCCGCTCTGCACGGGCGACCGCGCCGTCGAGCCGTTCGACCAGCCGGTCGGCCTGCTGGGGGAGGTCCTGCGTCACCGCCCGCACGTCGCCGAGGATCCGGTCGACCTTCCCTCCCTCCTCGAGCCACTGGCGCACGGTGTGGACGGCGGCGAGCGCCTCGTCGGTGACTTTGCGCAGGTTTGCCAGCAGCGTCTGGATGTCCTGGTCGTTGCCCCGCAGCGTGTCGGCGATGGCGCTCATGCCGCGGTCGAGGCTGCGCATCGCCTGGAGGACGCTTCCGAGCAGCCCGTCGATGTCGCGGGGCGGGATGTCGAGCATCCGGTCGAGCTTATTGATCATCTGGTAGCCCTGGATCAGGAACTTCTCGAGCCGCGGCGGGTCGTTGCCCAGGGCCGCCTTGCTGAAGTCGAACGGGGGCGCATCGAAGGTGCCGGGGTCGATCTCGACGTACTGCTCGCCGAGCAGTCCCTGGTTGGCGATGTAGAACTGGGCGTCCGCGCGGAGGGCGCTCCGGACCTTCTCGTTGATGCGCAGCTTGAGGCGGACGTAGACGCGGCGGTTGATCTTGGGGTCGAGTTGTCCGCCCAGGAAAGCGATCTCCTCCACCTTGCCCGCCTCGACCCCCGAAACCTTCACCGTGGCGCCTTCGGAGAGCCACAGCGGGTTGCTGAAATCGACGTACATCTCGAAGCGGTCCTCGAAGCTGATCCCGCCCATTACGAAGATGAAGCCGGTGAGCAGCGCGGCCGCGACCAGCACGAGAAGCCCGACCTTGATCTCGAGGTTCCGCTCCTCCATGGGCGGCCGATTCTACCAGGGGCGCGGGGGAATTCCCAGGATTCGCGCGGGCCGCACCGGCGCCGCCCCCGTCGCCGGCGGCTGCGCGGCGGTGCCCGTCCGCCGATCGATCCGCTCCGCGCCTTACACCTCGATCGGGCCCTCGGCGGACCCGGTGATGAACTGGCGGACGACCGGGTCGGTCGAGGCGCGGAATTCGTCGGGGGTGCCGAGCAGCCGGACGCGGCCCTGGTACAGCATGGCGATCCGGTCCGCGACCGTGAAGATGCTCGTCAGGTCGTGCGAGACGACGACGCAGGTGACCTTCAGCCGGTCGGCCAGCTCGCGGATCAACGCGTCGACGCGGCGGGCGGAGATCGGGTCGAGCCCGGTGGTCGGCTCGTCGAACAGTACAAACTCCGGCTCCATCGTCAGCGTGCGGGCGATGGCGACGCGCTTTCGCATGCCGTCGCCGAGCGCGGCGGGGTAGACGGGGGCGAACTCCTCCATGTGGACCTGTTCGAGCCGCCGCAGCGCCTCGGCCAGCGCCGCCTTCCTCCGCAGCCGCCGATGCTTGCGGATCGGCAGCGCGACGTTCTCCAGGCAGGTGAGCGAGTCGAACAGCGTGGAGTGCTGGAACACCATGCCGCAGCGGCGGCGGACGTCGAAGTACTGCCGTTCGGTGAGCCGCGAGATCTCCCGTTCGTCGAGGTAGATTTCGCCGGCGTCGGGACGCAGCAGGCCGATCAGGTGCTTGATCAGGACGCTCTTGCCCACGCCCGACGGACCGATGAGGAAGAACACCTCGCCGCGCCGGATCGCGAGGTCGACGTTGTCCAGGACCCGCTTGCCCCCGAACGACTTGCACACGCCGCAGAACCGGATCATGCCGCGCCTCACGCCCAGAACACATAGAACCCGACGGTGGAGAGGACGAAGTTGAGGAGGATCGTGGCGAAGATCGACCAGACGACCGCGCGCGTCGTGGCCCACCCGACCCCCTCGGCGCCCCCGAACGTGGTCAGGCCGCAGTAGCCCGACACGATCGGAATCGCCGCGCCGAAGGCGACGCACTTGCTCAGCCCCATCGTCAGGTCGCGGTAGTCGACCATCGAGGTGTTCCAGAAGATCCGCGGATTGACCCCGAACATCCCCCAGGCGGTCAGCATGCCGACCACGACCATCACCGCCATGGACCAGACGATCAGCACGGTCGTCATCACCACCGACGCCTTGAACCGCGGCACGATCAGGTAGTCGATCGGCTCGGCGGCGCACATCCGCAGCGCATCCACCTGGTCGGTGACCACCATCGAGCCGATCTCGGCGGCGATGCCGGCGCCGACGCGGGTGGCGATCATCGCGGCGCCGATCGAGGCGGCGAAGTCGCGCACGACGATCTGGAGGAAGGTGGCGCCGACGAGGTGCAGGTCGCCGGTGATCCGGTTCACCTGCACACAGGAGTGGTACACCATGATCATGCCGATAAAGCCCATCACGGCGGTGAGGAAGAACAGCGAGCGGTTGCCGATCTGGTACATCGCGCGCCAGACGGCGCCTTTCTCTCCGCGGCCGCGGAACGAGTAGTAGAAGGTGCGGATCACGATCGAGTAGAACTGGCGGGCGGCGCGGGCGCCGTCGACCACCCGCGCGCCGAGCTCCTCGACGAAACGGCGCACCCGCCCGGACTCCGTCCGGGAGCCGACCCCCGTGTCCCGCGCCGCCGCCGCCATCCTCGCGCCCACCTCCGCCTCAGTCGATCAGGAACGTCAGGAAGTAGTCCGAGACGAAAATCCCGACCGCCGACGCCACCACGCTCGAATTCACCGCGCGCCCGACCCCGGGCGCACCGCCCCGCACCACCAGCCCGTAGTAGCAGCTCGACAGCGCGATGATGAGGCCGAAGACCGCCGACTTGATCAGCCCGATCCACAGGTCCCACGGGCCGAGCAGCGTGGTGACGCCGTGGAAGAACACCCGCACCTCGATCCCCAGCATCAGCTGTCCGAACCCGGCCGCCCCGAGCAGCGCGACGATGTCGCCGTACACGGTCAGCGCGAACAACATCAGGATCATCGCCAGGAACCGCGGGACGATCAGGTACGAGATCGGGTCGATCGCCAGCGCGCGCAGGCCGTCGATCTGCTCCGTGACCACCATCGTCCCCAGTTCCGCCGTGTTGTTGGCACCGACACGTCCGGAGAACATCAGCGCAATCAGGATCGGCCCCAGCTCGCGGAGAATCACAAAACCCGCCCCCCATCCCACGAAGGCGTACGCGGAGAACTGCTGCACATAGGCGCTGGCCTGTACCACCATGATCGCCCCGACGAAGACGCTCGTCAGCACGACGATGAACAACGACCGGTTGCCCATCTTGTACAGGTTGCGCTTGAGCTCGAAATAGTCGATGTCGGGCGGGAAGAAGCGCCGCAGGATCTTGAACAGCAGGACCAGAATCCCGCCCGTCTGCTGCGAGACGGAGATGATCCCCCGCCCCACCCGCCGCACGAACCTCTCCGTCGCGCGCGCCGCGACGTGGCGGTGCACCGGCGCCGGGGACGACGCGGCCGACACCCCGACGCTCACAGCGGCCCCTCCGTCTCCCCCCGCAGGAACTGCCGGACGTACGGGTCCCGCGAGGCCAGCGCCTCCTCCCGCGTCCCCTCGAACACCAGCCGCCCCCGCAGCAGGAAGCCGACGCGGTCGACCACCGTCATCAGCCCGGCCACGTCGGAGGAGATCATCAGTGCCGTGGAGCCCGTCGCCCGCTGCTCGGCCCGCAGCAGATCGAAAATTTTCTGCGAGGTCACGGGGTCGAGCCCTGCGGTCGGCTCGTCGAAGATCACGTATTCCGAGCGGCTGACGGTGGCGCGGGCGATCCCGACGCGCTTGCGCTGGCCCCCCGACAGGACGTTCGGATACCGGTCGGCGAACTCCGCCAGGCCGACCCGCGCCAGGCGCTCCGCCACCCGCTCCGCGATCTCCCGCTCGTCCAAAGACGTCAGCCGCCGCAGCGGGAACGCCACGTTCTCGGCCACGGTCAGCGAGTCGAACAGCGCGTTCTGCTGGAACAGCATGCCGAACCGGCGGCGCACCCGCTGGCGATCCACCTCGCCCATCGCCGAGATGTTCCGCCCGTCGATCTCGACCCGACCCCGGTCCGGCGTGAGCAGTCCGGCCACGTGTTTGATGAGGACGGTTTTTCCCGAGGCGCCAGGGCCGACGAGGCCCCACAGGACGCCCGGCGGGATTTCGACGTTCACGTCGTCGAGCGCCGGCTTGCGGCCGAAACGCTTGCGGAGGCCAACGACCCGGATCATGGCGGCACCGACCATACCACGGGCGGTCGCACGCCCCCAACAGCGTGCGAAGTTGGACGGGTCCGGCCGGGCCCGCTATCCTGGGGCCGACGGGAGATGGTCGAGATGCCGGGAGGGATCGGGACTTCGAACGGGCGCGGGAGAGGCCGGCGGTTCGCGGGGCGCGGGGCGGCGGTGTTTGTCGCCCTCTGCGCGATGCTGGGCGCCTGCAGGGAGGAGACCCGCGACCGATCGAAGGAACCCGCCTACCTGTGTCCGCGGCTCGTCGAGAAGTGCCGGGAATGCCGGGCTCGTATGCCCGGATTCGACGAGTGGGACTGCAGCGGTTCGGACGGGGCGATCCTGGAGCGTTGCAAGGGGAAGGCGGCGGCGCGACCGCCGTGGCTGGAGAAGCTCGGCCGCGCCCTGGCGCTCGAATCGTGCCGCGACTTCGAGGAAGCGCTGTAGCGCGGTCGCCCGGGGACAGGCGGCGATCTTGCCCCGCGCGCGCAAATGCCGTAGGAACCGCGCATGCCGTCTGGAAAGAACGTCGCGGTGGTCGGAGCCACGGGAGCGGTCGGTCGCGAGACGATCCGGGTGCTGGAGCAGCGGAGGTTCCCGGTCGGCGAGCTGCGGTTGTTCGCCTCCCCGAGGTCGGCGGGGACGACGGTGCCGTTCGCGGGTCGAGAGGTGCCGGTGCGGGCGCTGGAATGCGTCCCGGCGGAATTCGACGGAATCGACCTCGTGCTGGTCTCGGCCGGCGGCGCGGTCAGCCAGCGGGTCTGCCCGGTGGCCGCGGCGGCGGGGGCGACGGTGATCGACAAGTCGAGCGCGTTTCGGATGGAGCCGGACGTGCCGCTGGTCGTGCCGGAAGTGAACCCGCACGCGATCCGGCACCGGCCCCGGGGGATCGTCGCCAACCCCAACTGCGCGACGATCCAGCTTGTCGTCGCGGTCGCCCCCCTCCACCGCGTGGCGGGCATCCGCCGCATGGTGGTTTCCACCTACCAGTCGGCCAGCGGCGCCGGCGAGAAGGGTCGGGCGGAGCTGGAGGCCGACACGCGCGCCTTCCTGGGGGGCGGACCGCCGGTACACGACGTCTTCGCCCGACCGCTGGGGTTCAACTGCGTGCCGCTCATCGACCGGCTGCTCGACGACGGCTCGACGTTCGAGGAGCGCAAGACGGTGGAGGAAACGCGGAAGATCCTCGAGGCGCCGGCGCTGCGGATCGCCGTCACGACGGTTCGCGTCCCCGTGCTCGTCGGACACTCGGCCGCCGTGTTTCTCGAACTGGAGCGGCCGCTGGCGCCGGAGGATGCCTGGGCCGTCCTGTGCCGAGCTCCCGGAGTCGTGGTGGTCGACGAACCGTCGGTCGGCAAGGTGCCGACGCCCCGGGACGCGGCCGGGACGGACGCGGTCTATGTCGGCCGGATCCGCCGCGATCCGTCGGTCGAGCACGGGCTGGCGCTGTGGGTCGTGGCCGACAACCTGCGCAAGGGGGCGGCAACCAACGGCGTCCAGATCGCCGAGCTGCTGCTGTAGCCGGGAAGGAAGCGGGGAGGCCGGGGGTTGTGGGATCGCAGGCGCGCACGCTTGCGGGAGGGGAACGGGATGGAACATAGTCGAGCCATGACCTGGAACCGCGCCCGCGTTTCCGTGCGCGCGGGTGCGGCGGTGTTCCTCGCCGCAGCCCTGGCCCGCCCCGCCGCGGCCGGCGCGACGCTGACGGTCGAGCTGTTCGATCGGGAGAACCGGGGCGCCGTCGATGACGAGCCGAATGGCATCAACATCGCGGACTGCGAGAGCCACGAGGCGTGGAACTTCCGCACCTCGCTGTCCTCCGTCCCGACCAACGCCCACCTCGACGTGTGGCTCGGCTCCGCCTGCGACCAGCGCGCCAATCGCGACGGTGCCGACGCGAGCGACTGCGTCCGGGTCTACGGCGACCTGACGATGCGCGTCGGATACGTCAACTTCGGGATCGAAGCGCCGATGCTGGTCGATCCCCATGCGCCGGGCTGCGCCGAGGTCAAGACCACCACCAAGGTGTGGGTGCTGATCCTCAACGAGGACGCCGACGAGACGGTCTACGACTCGGGGACGTACGACGTCAGCATCGATACGCAGCGCCCCGCCGCGCCCGTCTCGGTCACGGTCGATTTCGGCGAGAGCCGGGCGATCGTCGCGTGGGAGATGGCGAGCGGCACGGCGGTTTCCGAGCAGTGGGGGTTCCGGGTGCTGTGCGACCCGAATCCGACCGGCGCGGCCGCCGGCACGGACGCCGACGCGGACGCGGAGGCTGGGGCCGACGACGCGGACGGCGGCGGCGAGGCGACCGACGCGGACGGCAGCGGCGAGGCGACCGACGCGGGCGGTGCGGCGGGCGGCGGATGCACGAGCGGCGGCGCGTTCGCCGCGGGCGACAGGCCGATCGACGCGTGGTACTGCACGGGCCAGATCGTCGGGTCGGCGGTGCGGGTCCGCGAGATCGGGGGGCTAACGAACGGGACCGAGTACCACTTCGCCGTCGTGGCGCTCGATG
>Ga0209162_1001648_pt1 | contig 21286 bp, 19 predicted proteins | sample YNPNPMetaG_FD_187121 | JGI IMG/M metagenome (GOLD analysis project Ga0209162, IMG submission 187121) | Anoxygenic and chlorotrophic microbial mat microbial communities from Yellowstone National Park, USA - YNP NP MetaG (SPAdes) (version 2) ...
GCGAAGGCGATGCGCCCAGGAGCACATTGCAGGTTACAGGGGAACAAGGATGCTCTACCAGATTCTCGAAGCGCTTGAAGCGGCAAACGGTCCGGTGTCGCTCGACGAACTGAGTCGGCAGTTGCAGATCGAACCGGGCGCACTTGAAGGGATGATTGCATTCTGGGTGCGCAAGGGGCGTCTGAAGGATACTGTGGTTGGCGGATGCGCCAGCGGCAGAAGCGGATGCACCTGTGGCGCATATCCGAAGGGTTGCGCCTTCAGCACCGCCGGTCCGCGCGTCATCACCTTGAGCGATCCTGCCGTTATCACTGCAAAGTGAAACGCTCTATTCGACAACGACGCGCACCATATTCAAGAAAAGACGTACCTGGCGGGCTGCGTTTTGCCACTGCTGTGGATCGGACGTCATCGCGGACAGTTCTATGGTTGCAAAATGATACATTGTTTTAGGTAACGACTGCCCGCGTACCTTTGTGTCTATCTCTCCCCTTGTGTACGCAGTCCAGGCATCGTCAACGGTTTTAGAAAAAAGGTTCGCCGCCTCCTGAATTGCTGCATACTCCTTCGCCGATAGTGCATCAAGGAGTTGTTGTCCTGCTTCGACCATTCGCTCAATATACATTTTGCTATGACCTCTTCTTGCAAGCGGTTTTCAAGACCCCTGACAGACGAGGGGGGTGTTCAGATGGAGACAGAACATACCACTATGTGCAACAGTATGTCAAGATATGCATTTGCGGGATTGTTGCAGCCATCCGCATAACGCGCACGGATGCCGTTTCCGCGCCAGGCGCCATCGACTTTGTGCAGCCTCGCCGTCGTGTTGTGCTATAATTTGATCACTGCGCGACCCCGATCATGCGATACGCCACATACCTTGCCGATGTGCACGTATTGAAGTCGGGTCTGCGCGTGCACCTGTCCAATGCAACGACCGTCGCGGTGACCCGCAGGGCCCGGATGCCAGGGCGTAAAGGTGGAAGCTGGTGCAAGTCCAGCGCTGTGCCGCAACTGTAACCGGTTCGTGAAGCCGGAAGCCAGGACGCCTGCCGCGATGTATGTTGTTCAGCCCTTCTCGAGCCAGGGAGGGTGAACAGAATGCGCGTTCCTTTTGGATCGCATGATGCTCTGTCGCCCCGGTTCTCGAAAGAGGCCGGGGCTTTTGGTTGGATGGCGCACGCGCATATTTGCCCCGGAATGGCGTTGTAGCAGGACGACAGCGAGACGCATTCGCGTGTATGCTGAGGAATTCACAAATTCGCCAATCGGTTGAAAGGTTTGCACGATGACTTCTGAAGAACACCTGAGTCAGCAGACGCCAGAAGATGCAACCAATGCTTCGAACGGTGATGCGCAAGCCGACACGTCGCTGCGCCCCGGTTCGACGGTTGCAGCGCAGGAGCGGCGAGAGGTTGTGCGCGCCAATCGCGTGCAAAAAGGGCTGGTCATTGTCAATACCGGGAACGGCAAGGGAAAAACAACGGCGGCGCTGGGCATCCTGCTGCGCGCGTGGGGGCGCGATATGCGCGTGGGAGGCATTCAGTTCCTGAAGCACGAAAACGCGAACTATGGCGAACTGCGTGCATTGAAGCGCATGGGCATCGAACTGACGCCGATGGGAGACGGCTTCACCTGGACGAGCCGTGATCTCGATGAAACTCAGGCAAAGGCAGTCCATGGCTGGGAAACGGCAAAAGCGCGGATCGCCAGCGGTGCGTATGATATTTTTCTCCTGGACGAGTTCACGTATGTGCTGAACTATGGCTGGGTTGATACGACTGACGTGATCGACTGGTTGCGTCAGCACAAGCCGCCGATGCTCCACCTGATCATCACCGGGCGGAACGCGCCGCAGGCGCTGATTGATTTTGCCGATCTGGTAACGGAGATGCGCGAGGTGAAGCATCCGTTCCGTGATCAGGGCATCCGGGCGCAAAAGGGCGTGGAGTACTGACACGGGCGTGGCGGCGCACAGGACAGGTCACCTCTTCATGGCGGATGATTGGTTGTCACCTGCAACCGACTAAAGGAACACGCATGGCAGAACGGCTCAAACGCAACATGGTTCAGCGCATTGACGGGCGGATGGTCAATGCCGGGGCGCGTCGCGGCATGCTGATCGTCTGTGCAACCGGTTGCTGCTGTGGTCATACCGAACGCGGTTTCGCTCCTGTTCCGACCTGGCGCTACCATCAGGAATGGGAACAGCGCAAACTGCGCAATCAGGTGCATTTGAGCCAGGGCGGATGTCTGGGTCCGTGCCCGCTTGCAAATGTCGCGCTCTTGCTCCTCGATGGTCGCCCCTACTGGTTTCATTCGCTCAACGATGAGGCGCTCGTTCCCGTGCTCTACGATTACATCGAGGCGCTGCTCGCCGCCGACCACGATCTTGCGCCGCCCCCGGCACTGGCGCCGCTAATGTTCAATGGTTTCGCCTGGGATGGCAGTGGTTCTCTCACGCAACGCCACGAGCCGCTGCCAGCCATGATCGGCGATGGGATTCTGGTGCTCAGCCAGGCGGATACCGACCTGCTGGCGCTCGAACAGGCGCGTGCGCTGTTGCCCGATGGATTTGCACCGGTGCGGGCGGCGCACGTCGGGCGCCTGGCGGATGACGCGGCAGTTGATCGCCTTCTGCGTGAGACCCTTCCAGGTGTGGCGGTCGTTGTGGCGCGTCTCCATAGTGCCAGTGCATTTGCGTATGGTCTGGAGCGACTCCAGGAGTGGGCTGCGACGACCGGCGGTTTTTTGCTCTGTATTCCCGCCGTTGAAACGCTCGATCCGGATCTGATGGCGCGTTCGACGGTCGGCGTGCCGCTTGCGTTGCTCGTCAGCGCCTACTTCCAGTACGGCGGACCGGCGAACCTCGCCAGTGGACTTCAGTGCCTCAGCGATCATCTTCTGCTGAGTGGATGGGGGTATGAGCCGCCGGTGGAACTGCCGATGCACGGCGTCTACACACCGGCTTCATCGTCGTGCTGCACCAATGCGCCCGACGACAAACGTCCGGTTGCTGGAGTGCTTTTCTACCGGGCGCATCTGTTGAGCGGCAATACCGCGTTTATCGACACGCTGATCACGGCGCTCCATAACCAGGGCATGCACGTTCGCGCCGTATATACCCAATCGCTCAAGGATACGGTTGATGGTCGTGGTCCCGAAGCGCTGCGGGCGCTTACCGACGCCGGACCGGTGGACGTCGTGATCAGTACGCTGAGTTTTGCGCTTGGCGAAACCGATCCCCACCCCTTTACGACGCTCGACGTTCCGGTGATCCAGGCGCTGGTGAGCAGCACTTCACGCGACGAATGGCTGCGCAACGGTCGGGGGCTTGGACCGCTCGACACGGCGATGAATGTGGCGATCCCGGAGTTTGACGGGCGGATCATCAGTGTGCCGGTCGCATTCAAAGAGCAGCAGGGTGAAGCACCGGCGCGCTCGGTCGCCGACGAAGAGCGGATGGAACGGCTCGCGGGGCTCGCCCGTCGCCTGGCGCGGCTGCGCCACAAACCGAACGCGGAGAAACGGATCGCCTTCATTTTCACTAACAGCAGCGCCAAAGCGCAGCGCATCGGCAACGCCGTTGGTCTCGACGCACCTGCTTCGCTCATGCGCATCCTCCGGGCAATGCAGGCTGTCGGTTACCGGACAGGCGATCTGCCCGATTCTGGCGACCGGTTGATTGCCGATCTGATTGCGCGCTGTTCCTACGATGAAACCTGGTTGACGACCGAACAACTGATCCAGGCGTACCGTGTTCCCGGCGCACAGTACGCGCGCTGGTTCGCCGACCTGCCGCGTGCGCTCCAGGACGCGATGATCCGGCAGTGGGGTCAACCACCGGGCGCAGCGTATGTCCACAACGGCGATCTGGCGCTTGCCGGGCTGGAGTACGGCAATGTGTTCGTTGCGCTGCAACCGCCGCGCGGTTACGACATGGACCCAAACGCGATCTACCATCGCCCTGATCTGCCGCCGCCGCACAATTATTACGCCCTCTATCGCTGGCTGCGCGATGAGTGGCAGGCGGATGCGATTGTGCATCTCGGCAAGCATGGCACGCTCGAATGGTTGCCGGGCAAAGGTGTGGGGCTGAGCGCAACATGCTTCCCCGATCAGTTCCTCGGCGATCTGCCGCTTATCTATCCTTTCATTATCAATGACCCTGGTGAAGGAACGCAGGCGAAGCGCCGGGCGCACGCCATCATTGTCGATCATCTGACCCCGCCGATGACCAGCGCCGGGGCGTATGGCGATCTGGCGGAACTGGCGCACCTGGTGGACGAATACTACCGCACTGAGCATCTCGATCCGGGGAAACTGCCGCTGCTCCAGCGTCAGATCTGGGAGGTGTTGCAGCGCTCGCATCTGGATGACGATCTGCGCTACATCGTGCAGGCAGACCATGGCGACCACCGGCACGAGTGGGATGGCAGTTTTCTCGAAGATGGTACGCCGACCATTCTGGCGGAAATGGAGGGACGCGAGGTGGCGCATCTGCTCGAAGATATCGAGGGGTATCTGTGCGAACTCACCGGTGCGCAGATCCGCGATGGGTTGCACATTCTTGGCGAAATGCCAGCCGGTGAGCAGTTGGTGGAACTGATCTACCACCTGCTGCGTTTGCCAAACCTGGATGCTCCCAGTTTGCCGGAGAGCGTCGCCGCGGCGTTGGGCGAAGACTGGAACGCCCTGCGGGAACGTCCTGGCGCGCGGCGGGAACGGATCGGGAGCGTGCCGGAAGATGGCGCTGATGCAGCATTCCAGACGAATGCCGACGTGATTGCGCATATCGAGGCGTTGAGCAAAGAGTTGCTGCGACGCCTGGAAGCGCTCGACTGGCATTCTGAGGCGATCGAGCAGGTGATTGCAAATATAGACCGGTATTCGTCCTCGTGCCGTGGGGCTGAACCCCCCGGCTATACAATGCAAAGCCCGCCTGCGCGGGCTATGCGCGATTTAAGGACCCACTATTCCGGGCAACCGGACGTGCAGATCGCAGCGGCGTTACGGTACGCATGTGACACACTCGTGCCGAACCTGCGGCAAAGTGCGCACGATGAGATCGCACATCTGATCGCCGCTCTGGAGGGGCGTTTTGTGCCGCCGGGACCGGGCGGCGCGCCGACGCGCGGCATGGCGCATGTGCTGCCGACCGGTCGCAACTTCTACGGCGTCGATCCACGCGCGCTTCCCAGCCTTGCCGCGTGGCAGACCGGCATGGGTCTGGCGCACGACCTGATCGCTCGCTACCAACGCGAGTATGGACAGATCCCCGAAAGTGTCGGGTTGAGCATCTGGGGAACGAGCGCTATTCGCACGGCAGGCGATGATATTGCGCAGGCGCTGGCATTGCTCGGCGTGCGTCCGCGCTGGCAGCGCGAGAATCGGCGTGTGGTCGGGATCGACATCGTGCCGCTGGAAGAGTTGGGGCGTCCGCGTGTCGATGTGGTCTGCCGCATTTCCGGGTTCTTCCGCGACGCCTTTCCGCACCTGATCACGCTGATCGATCAGGCGGTGCAGGCGGTTATTGCGCTCGACGAGCCGCCGGAGATGAATTTCCCGCGCAAACATGCGCTGGAGACGGCGCAGGCGCTTCAGTCAGCCGGGAAGACGGTCGAGGAGGCGCAACGTGAAGCCGCCTACCGTATCTTCGGCAGCAAGCCGGGCAGTTATGGCGCTGGCATCCTGCCGCTGATCGATGCCCAGAATTGGGAGCGCGACGCCGACTTTGCCCGTGTGTATCTTGCGTGGGGCGGGTATGCCTACACCGCCAGCCAGCAGGGAACTCCCGCCGAAACGGCGTTTGCTGCGGCGTTGAGCAAGGTTCAGGTTGCGACAAAAAACCAGGACACACGCGAGCACGACATATTCGACAGCGATGACTACCTGCAATTTCACGGCGGGATGATCGCAACCATCCGCGCGCTTACCGGAAAGAATCCGGCGCGCTACTTTGGCGACAGCAGCGACCCGGCGCGTCCGCGCACCCGCGATCTGCGCGAGGAGGCGCGTCGCGTCTTCCGCGCACGGGTGACGAACCCGAAGTGGATCGCCAGCATGCAACGCCACGGCTACAAAGGAGGGCTGGAACTCGCCGCCACGGTCGATTATCTCTTTGGCTACGATGCAACTGCGGAGGTGCTCGATGACTGGATGTACGAGCAGGTGACCGCATGCTATCTGCGCGATCCGGGTGTGCAACAATGGCTGGAACAGGTCAATCCCTGGGCGTTGCAGGCGATGGCTGAGCGTCTGTACGAAGCGATCGGGCGCGGCATGTGGGCGAATCCGTCCCCCAAATCCCGTGCAACCCTGGAGGCGCTTCTGGAGCAGGGTGATGCATGGCGGGAGGGGGTTGAAGGTGGTCGCGTTGAACGTTGAACGGCGGGAGGGGGTTGAAGGTGGTCGCGTTGAAGGTTGAACGTTGGTAAGGGTGCGAAAGTTCCAATTGTTGTACAGGAAGGTGCGAGGTTATACCAACGTCGCGCAGGGGCGCGCGGCAGTCGTCGGTTTGAGCGTCCTATTGCCCCCAATCCATTCGTCCGCAACCAAAAGAAAGGAGACCATACCCATGAGTCTGCTGTCCGAAACAATCGCACGGATCGGTCCGCTCGATGATGCAGCAGCAGCAGCGGCGCAGGCGCGTCAGGATATGCTGACCAAGCCGCAGGGCGCGTTGGGACGCCTGGAGGCGTTGTCGGTTCAGATCGCAGGAATCACCGGCAACCAGCGTCCGCGGTTGACCAACCCGGCAGTCATTGTGATGGCTGCCGATCACGGCGTTGCGCGTCGCGGGGTGAGCGCGTATCCATCAGAAGTCACGGCGCAGATGGTGTTGAACTTCCTCAACGGCGGCGCGGCGATCAACGTGCTTGCCCGTCACGTCGGTGCGCGCGTGATTGTGGTGGATATGGGAGTTGCAGCACCCCTGCCGTCGCATCCTGAACTGATCGACCGCAAAATTGGCATGGGCACGGCGGATTTCTCGGTTGAACCGGCAATGAGCCGCGCGCAGGCGCAACAGGCGGTCGAGGCTGGCATCGCATGCGCAAATGACGCCATCGATGCTGGCATCGATATGCTGGCGACCGGCGATATGGGTATTGGCAACACGACTGCATCGAGTGCAGTCGTCGCCGCAATCACCGGTCGTCCGGTCGCTGAGGTCACCGGTCGCGGCGCTGGCGTCGATGATGCCGGTCTTGCGCGCAAGATCGCGGTGATCGAGCAGGCGCTGGCGCTCCACCGCCCCGACCCGAACGATGGACTGGATGTGCTGGCGAAAGTCGGCGGTTTTGAGATCGGCGGTTTGGCAGGGGTCATGCTGGGTGCAGCAGCGCGACGTGTGCCGATTGTCATCGATGGGTTCATCTCCGGGGCGGCAGCGCTCATCGCCTGGACGCTGGCGCCAGCAGTACAACCATACCTGATCGCTGCACACCGTTCAGTCGAACGGGGACATGAAGCGGTTTTCACCCGTCTCGATCTTGTGCCGCTCTTCGACCTCGGGATGCGTCTCGGCGAAGGGACCGGCGCAGTGCTCGGCATGTCGCTCTGCCAGGCGGCGTGCAAGATTCTCGACGAGATGGCGACATTCGGCGAGGCGGGGGTGTCGGGGAAGGTGGAGAACTGAGAACTGAGAACCAGGAACCAGGAACCAGGAACCAGGAACCGGGAACTGAGAACCGGGAACTGAGAACCAGGAACCAGGAACCGGGAACTGAGAACCGGGAACTGAGAACCGGGAACTGAGAACCGGGAACTGAGAACCGGGAACCAGGAACTGAGAACCGGGAACTGAGAACCGACCAGGGGCATACTTTTTCTTCAAGGCGAACGTCTTGAAGGCTTCGTGACAGCAAAACCCAGCCCTTGGAGGCAAATACAGGGCATCATAGAGAGGAGTGCCGTATGAAACCACTTCACCGCTGGCTGCTGGTTGTCATCGGTGCTGCGCTGCTGATCATTTTTGAGTCGCGCGCGGCATATGCCATGCACATCATGGAAGGCTTTCTGCCCCCCGTCTGGGCAGGGTTCTGGTTCATCGTCGTTCTCCCATTCTGGGTGCTTGGTCTTCGCCAGATCAATCGCCTGATCGCCGGGAAACCGGAGACCCGCCTGTTGCTCGGATTCGCTGCGGCATTTGCGTTTGTGTTGAGTGCGCTGAAAATTCCAAGCGTCACTGGTTCGAGCAGTCACCCGACCGGCACCGGTTTGGGGACGATCCTGTTCGGTCCGCTGGTGATGAGTGTGCTGGGGAGCATCGTTCTTCTCTTCCAGGCGATCCTGATCGCGCACGGCGGTCTGACAACGTTAGGCGCGAATGCGTTCAGTATGGCGGTCGTTGGTCCATTCGTGGCGTGGTTGATCTGGCAGGGGTTGAAAGATCGCGCACCGATCTGGTTGACGGTCTTTCTTGCGGCAGCGCTGGCGGATCTCTTCACCTATGTGGTCACATCGGCACAACTGGCGCTGGCATACCCCGACGCTGTCGGCGGATTTGCGGCGTCGTTCGCCAGGTTCGGTGCGATCTTCGCCGTGACGCAGATTCCGCTGGCAATCAGTGAGGGCATCCTGACAGTGCTGATCTTCAACGCATTGCAGGCGAACGCGCAGACGGAACTGCAATCGCTCGGCGTGCTGAAAGGAGCGCAGGCATGAGCAGCAAACCGTTTGGATGGACAACATCGTTGTTGCTGTTGCTGGTCGTCGTCGTGCTGGCGATTGTTCCGTTGTTGATGGTCCGCGACTCGGAGTTTGCTGGCGCAGATACGATTGCAGAAACGGCGATCACCGAGGTTGCGCCGGATTACGAGCCGTGGTTTGCGCCGATTTTCGAGCCGCCGGGCGGTGAGACGGAGAGCCTGCTGTTTGCGCTCCAGGCGGGGCTTGGCGCCGGACTGATCGGCTACTTTTTCGGTTTCAAACACGGTGAGCGCCGGCGCCGCGATTAGCAGGCGTTGATTGTGATGCGTGTCATTGATCGGTATGCGTTCGGGAATGCGCTGCGCGATGTTGATCCGTCGCAGAAAGGCGCGCTGGCGTTGCTGGCGATCATCCTGTGCCTGGCGCTGGATCATCCTGCGGTCGGCATACTCACGTTGATCTGGATGCTGGCGCTCACAACGTGGCGGGCGCGCACGCCGCTGCGCGTGTTTGCCGGTGTGCTGCTGACCGAAGGCGCCTTTCTGAGTCTCTCGGTCGTCGGCATCGCCCTGAGCATTGCTGGCGGCAAGCCGGAAGCGCCGGTTTTCGCGTGGCAGTTCGGTCCGGTCTGGGTGAGCGCCACGCACGAGTCACTGATACTGGCTGCGCACGTCCTGACACGCGCCCTGGGATCGGCAGCCGCGCTCAATTTTCTGATCCTGACGACGCCGCTGATCGACCTGATCGAGATGCTTCGACGCATGCGTCTGCCGGAAGAGTTGATCGACATCATGGCGCTTACCTACCGCGCGATCTTTGTTCTGCTGGACAGTCTGGAGCGGATGACGACAGCGCAGGATGCACGCCTGGGGTATCACACGTCGCGCGCGGCGATGCGTAGCGCGGCGTTGATCGGCAGTTGTCTGTTCCTGGATGCCTACCGGCGCAGTCAACAGATCCAGACGGCGCTGGAAAGCCGGGGGCTTGATGGTTCATTGCGGGTTCTGCCGCTCGACTACCGGCGTGATCCGCGTATGTGGCAGATCGGCGTCGGTCTGACGCTCAGCCTGGTGCTGGCGAGAATGATGGTATGAGTGCGCTGCTCGAATTCGATGACCTGCACTATACCTTTCCCGGCAGCGCAATCCCTGCGTTGCGCGGTGCGTCGCTGTCGATTGCAAGCGGGCAACGCATCGCTCTGTTGGGGCGCAACGGCGCAGGCAAGAGCACACTTCTGCTGCATGCTAACGGCATTCTCCGCCCGGCGGCGGGTCAGGTGCGGCTGGATGGCGCGCCGCTGGAGTACACCCGTCGTGGTCTGTTGCGTGTGCGTCGTCAGGTGGGGCTGGTCTTTCAGAACCCTGATGATCAACTCTTCAGCGCCAGTGTCCTGCAGGACATCAGTTTTGGTCCGATGAACCTGGGGCTAAGCATCACCGAAGTGCGTCGCCGGGTGGCGGAAGCGACTGACCTGTGCGGCATCAGCAACCTGCTCGACCGCCCGACCCACGCCCTGAGCGGCGGGCAGAAATCGCTCGTGGCGCTGGCAGGGGTGCTGGCAATGGCGCCACGCATTCTTCTGGTGGACGAAACAACGTCCGGGCTGGACCCATGGATGCGCCATCAGATTTTTGCGATCTTTGATCGACTGGTCGAACAGGGTGTAACCGTGCTGCTTGCCACCCATGATCTCACCGTGGCGCGGCAATGGGCTGACACCGTCGTGGTGATGCACGAAGGGCGTGTGATTGCATCCGCGCCGCCGGTGCAGGTCTTCGCCGATCCCGATCTGCGGGCGTTGTTGGGTCCGGCGCCGTAGGGGCGCACGTAGGGGCGCAGCAGCGCGGCGCCCATACAGGGGGGCGGGATGGCGGCGCCGTAGGGGCGCAGCAGCGCGGCGCCGTAGGGGCGCAGCAGCGCGGCGCCGTAGGGGCGCAGCCGCGCGGCGCCGTAGGGGCGCAGCCGCGCGGCGCCGTAGGGGCGCAGCCGCGCGGGCGAGGGGCGCAGCAGCGCTGCGCCCGTACAGGGGGCGGGATGGCGGCGCACGTAGGGGCGCAGCCGCGCGGCGCCGTAGGGGCGCAGCAGCGCTGCGCCCGTACAGGGGGGGCGGGATGGCGAGAATTGCGAAGTCAGACGCGAATTTGCGTGATGCCGCGCGGCGCCCATACAGGGGGCGGGATGGCGGCGCCGTAGGGGCGCACGTAGGGGCGCAGCAGCGCTGCGCCCGTACAGGGGGGGCGGGATGTCATTGCACGATAAAACAATGTATCTCCTGATTGCGCTGATTGCTGATGCGCTGCTCGGCGATCCGCCGAATGCCTGGCATCCGGTGGCGCTCATGGGGCGCTGGATGCATCTGGGTGAGCGGTTTGCTCCCCGGAGCGCAATGGCGCGTCTGTTGTGGGGCGGGGTGTGGCTGGCGGCAGGCGCGGCGGCAACCGGATCGGTCGCGGCGTTGCTGCCGGGTCATCCGGTTGTGCGGGGACTGGCAGCCTCGACTCTGATGGCATACCGCGGGTTGGATCGGGCGGTCGGCGAGGTGCAGACCGCGCTGGAGCGCAGCGATCTGGCAGAAGCGCGGCGTCTGCTGGGATGGCACCTGGTGAGCCGCCCGACTGCCGATCTCCGCGCCGATGAAGTGGCAGGCGCGGCGATTGAGTCGCTGGCAGAGAACCTGAGCGATAGTCTGGTTGCACCGGCGCTGGCGCTCCTCGTCGGCGGGTTACCCGGCATCGCCGTCTATCGCCTGTCGAACACAGCTGATGCGATGTGGGGGTATCGGAACGAGCGCTACGAGTACCTGGGCAAGGCGGCGGCACGTCTCGACGACGCACTCAACCTGCTGCCAGCGCGTCTTACGGCGGCGCTCATTGCTGTGGCTGCGCAGATTGTGTGTGGACGTGGAATGATCGCGTGGCAGATTGCACGCCGTGACGCCGGGCGCACTGCGTCGCCGAATGCAGGGTGGCCCATGGCAGCGATGGCAGGGGCGCTCGATACCACACTCACCAAACGCGGGCACTACATGCTCGGAAGCGGACCCCGCCTGCCCGACGCCGCCATGATTGGCGAGGCGCGCCAGATTGCTCGCCGCGTGCCTTTGTTGCTGGCGGGCGGCGTTCTGCTGGTAACGTTGAGCGTTGAACGTTGAACGTTGAACGTTGAACGTTGAACCTTCGGTTCGCTTGTTTTCATGCAAGGCTTCCTGATGCCATAAAACGGAGGCGTCCTCGCAGCCAGGTCGTTATTTGTCAAGTCGCGGATCGCATCAGGAAGCCATTCGTCAGAAAAATGAGCGAACAGTGGGTTGAACGTTGAACGTTGAACGTTGAACGTTGAACGTTAACAGAGGAAGGCGTCAGCATGTCCAACTCCGATCACACCGCACTTCTCCTGATCGGTCACGGCACCGACGATCCCGCCGGTCTGGCAGAGTATCGCCAGATGGCGACGCTGGTTGGCGAGCGGTTGAACACCGTGGTTCAACCCTGTTTTCTCGAACTTGCCGATCCGCCGATTGCACAGGCAATCGATGATTGTGTGCGCGCAGGGTTCCGGCGAATTGTGGCGCTGCCGTTGCTCCTCGGCGCCGCCGGTCACCAGAAGAACGACATTCCAGTGGCGCTCAATCAGGCGCGCGCGCGTTATCCAGACCTCGACATCCGCTATGGGGCGCCGCTGGGCGTTCAGTACACGATGCTCCAGGCAGTGGCAGATCGAACCGAAGCGGCGTATGCGTCTGTCGCTGCAACCATTCCCCGCGAAAAGACGGCGCTGGCGCTTATCGGGCGCGGGAGTAGCGATCCGGACAGCAACGCTGACGTTGCGCGCATGGCGCGCCTGCTGTGGGAAGGGCGCGGGTTTGGATGGGTTGAGTATGGTTTCTACAGCGTCACCCGTCCCGACGTTGCAACCACCATTCAGAACTGCGTTGCGCTGGGAGCGGATCAGATCATCGTCACTCCCTACCTGCTCTTCACCGGGCGCATTCATCAACGCATGACGCAGCAGGTTGACATGGCGCGGCAACAGTATCCAGCGACACGCATCCTGCTGGCGCACCATCTGGGGTTGCACGACGGTGTTGTGCGCGCCATTGCGCAGCGTTACGAAGAAGCGCTCGATGGCAGGGCGACGGTCAACTGCGATCTGTGCAAGTATCGTCGGTTGATGCAGGGGTTCGAGGACGAGTACGGTCAACCGCAGACGAGCGACCATCACCACGGCTTGCGTGGAACGGAGAGCGACCTTCCACCGGGGCTTGCCGCAATCCTCCCGCCCCGCTACCGGAATGGCGCCCCCGTGAGCGCCGCACCGATGGGTGCTGCACCGCTCATCTATGATGACGATGGGCGGGTGGCATGGAATCGCGTGTGGGGCAGGGACGACCCAAACAGTCCATTCTGTGAACTGGCGCTGGCAGGCGGTCCTCCGCACCGTGGCACACTTCTGGAGCCGGTTCATCCCGAATCGGTGGCTGCCGATCTGGAGCGATACCGGAACGTTGTCGCGGAACTCGCCCGTGGTCTGCACATGGTCACCGGATTACCTGTCGTGACCGAAGGTTCGCCTGGATGGATCGGGATTGTCTGCGACAGCGAAGAGATGGCGATCTGGTTGCTGCGGGCGATTGTTGTCGAAAATGTGAGTGTGCGCCGCGAAGGAACGACTCTCTATCTCCCTGCCGGACCCGACTTCCGGCTGGACGGGGAGATCAAGAATGTTATCACTGCTGTCGCCAAGACATACCACTACTGGAAAGAGCATGTTCTGGGATGAGCAGTGCGGTATAATGAGAAGTATCATCCCCGCTGCGCGATCAGCGCTTCCCTGTTGTACCGGGTCAGGTAAGGAGACCGGCAATGACTGCTTCCTGTCACGTATTCATTCTGCACGACGTCGGGAATCAGGTTGCGGCGCTGGCGCAGGCGATCGCCGAAGGCGCCGCCAGCGTGCCCGGCGTCACTGTGACGATCAAACAGCCGACCAGGGCGGAGAAGAGCGATCTGCTGGAGGCGGACGCGATCATTATCGGAACGCCGAACTGGACCGGCATCAAAGGAACGTTGAAGCGCTGGCTCGATACCACCGGCGATCTGTGGGAAGAGGGCAGCCTGGCAGGCAAAGTCGGCGCGGCATTCACCAGCAGCGCCGGGCGTCATTCCGGCACAGAGTTTACGTTGCTGAATGTGCTGCACTGGTTCCTGGGTTCGGGGATGATCATTGTCGGTCTCCCCTGGAGTCCGACGATGGAACGCGCCGGTTCGTACTACGGCGCAACGGCTGTCGGCGTTTTGACGGAAGAGGATCTCGCGCAGGCGCGTGCGCTGGGTCGCCGTGTCGCGCGCGTTGCGTCCCGAATGAAGGGTTGGGAGGAGTGATGAGTGAATTTCCTGCTGAAACGCTGACCGCTGCGAAAATTGCTGCGCGGTCGTTTGCGATCATTCGCGCCGAACTCGAGCAGCGTGGTTTCCATATCGAAGCGCCGCTCAACGCGGTCGTCGAACGGATCATTCACAGCACGGCGGATTTCGAGTTTGCAACCATTACGCGCGCCAGTCCTGGCGCCGTTGAAGCCGGGGTTGCAGCGCTGCGTCGCGGATGCCATGTGCTCGCCGACGTGCAGATGGTGCGTGCTGGCATCAATGAGCGACGGGTGCGCGAGTTTGGCGGTGCGCTGCACTGCCTGAACGACTCGCGTGAGGCGCTGTCGATTGCCGACGATGATGGGTTGACCCGCAGTGCAGCCGGTATTCGCGTCGCCCATGCGAATGGCCTGCTCGACGGTGCGGTCGTCGCCATCGGCAATGCTCCGACTGCGCTGTATGAACTGTTGCGCCTGATCAACGGCGGTGCGCGTCCGGCGCTGGTCATTGGTGTGCCGGTCGGTTTTGTGCATGCCGTTGAGAGCAAAGAGGCGCTGATGGCGCGCTCCGATGTTCACTGGATCGTAACGATCGGGCGGAAAGGTGGCTCGACGGTCGCTGTTGCAATTGTGAATGCACTCCTGCGTCTTGCTGCCGGGGTCGATAACACAGCCGTCTACTGATGAGTGACACTGTTCCGCCGCGCAACAAACGCGGACTCCGCACCGGCTACACCACCGGCAGCAATGCCGCCGCCGCCGCGAAAGCCGCGACCATTGCCCTGCTGACCGGTCAGTGGCCCCCACAGGTGACCATTACGCTGCCAATCGGCGAAACCGCAACCATGACGCCGGTCGAGATGCGGCAGGGCGAGGATTGGGCTTCCTGCTGCATGGTCAAGGATGGCGGTGACGATCCGGATGTGACGCATGGCGCGCTGATCTGTGCACGGGTGCGGCGTGTGCCAGGCGCCGGCATTACCATCGACGGCGGCGTTGGGGTAGGACGGGTCACGCTGCCGGGTCTCGGATTGCCGGTCGGCGGTCCGGCGATCAATCCGGCGCCGCGCCAGCAGATCACCGACAATGTGCGCGACGCGGTTCGTGAGTTCGCGCCCGACGGTGAAGCCTTCCTTGAATGCAACGGACTGGAGATCGTCATCAGCGTGCCCGACGGTGAACGTCTGGCGCAGAAAACGCTCAACCCGCGCCTGGGGATCGTTGGCGGGATCAGCATTCTCGGCACCACCGGCAAGGTCTTTCCATACAGCACTGCCTCCTGGCGCGCCAGCGTCATTCAGGCGGTCGAAATGGCAGCGCGCAACCATGTATCAAAAGTCGTGCTGTGCACCGGCGGTCGCTCGGAGAAGTTCGCCATGCGCATCTTCCCCGAACTGCCGGAACTGGCGTTTGTTGAGCTGAGCGTCTTTACCGGCGACGCGCTGAAAACCTGTGTCGCATGCGGCGTTGAAGAAGCCGTATTTGTCGGCATGATCGGCAAAATGGTCAAGACTGCCCAGGGACATATGCAGACCCACGTGGCGGGGAATCAGGTCGATTTCGAGTTCCTGGCGCAGGTCTGCCGCGATGTTGGCGCGCCTGAAGCACTGGTCGAGGCAGTGGCGCACGCCAACACCGGGCGGCACTTTCTGGAACTCTGCCAGGAGTACGGTCAGACTGCGCCGCTTCAGCGCATCGTCGAACTGGCGCTGGCGAGTTGCCTGCGGTTTATCGAAGCGCAGGGCGGCGCGATGGGGTTCGAGACCATCCTGGTTGATTTTGACGGCAGAGTGCTTGCCCGCGCCAGCGTTCCCAGACCCCTGCGCACCATCGCCCCTGTCGGCGATGCCCGTCCACTGATTGAGCGGCTCGCTGCTGCACCGTTCGACGCCAATGACGATGACGAGATGCTGGAGGAGTCATGACGGTGCGCCGCCCGATTCTGGTGGTGGGAATGACCGATGCTGGCGCTGCGGGTCTGCCTTCCGCCCTGTACGAACGGATCGTCCAGGCGACGCTGCTCGTCGGCGGGCAACGCCACCTGGCCGCATTCCCGGCATACACCGGAGAGCGACTGGTCATCGGCGCCACGGTCGAACCGGCGCTGGAACGTCTGAAACTGGCGTGGGAATGCAGTGAAGCAGCGGTCGCGCTGGCGTCAGGCGATCCGCTGTGGTACGGGATCGGCGCCTCGCTGCGGCGCGCGCTGCCGCCTGATGCGCTCGACATTATCCCGGCGCCAACCTCTGCGCAACTGGCGTTCGCGGCGCTGGCGGAACCCTGGCACGATGCAGCGCTTCTCAGCGCCCATGGGCGCCCGCTCGATGCGGTGATTTCCGGCGTACTGCACGCGCCGAAAGCCGCCATTCTGACCGATCAGCAGCATACGCCTGCCCGGATCGCAGCCGCGCTGCTGGAAGCCGGGCTGCCCCCAACCACACGCTGCGCTATTTGCGAGCATCTGGGCGGTCCTGCGCAACGGGTGGTGCGCACAACGCTCCGTGACGCAGCGGATCAAACCTTTGCGGCGCTCAATGTGTTCGTGGTCTGGAATGATGACGTCGCCCGCCCGTCTGCTGTGCCGCCTGGTTTACCCGACGAATCGTTCAGCACTGAAGCCGGGCAGATCACCAAACGCGAAGTACGCCTGCTGAGCCTGGCGGAACTGGCGCTGCAACCGGGCGAGACGTTGTGGGACATTGGCGCGGGGAGCGGTTCGGTGGGCATCGAGGCGGCGCGCGCCTGCCCGACTGCGCGGGTGTATGCCATCGAGCGACGTGAACGATTTGTTGCGCATATGCAAGAAAATCTCCGGCGCTTCCCGGCGCCAAACCTGCGGGTTATCCACGGCGAAGCGCCGGAAGCCTGTATCGATCTTCCCGATCCACACGCCATCTTCGTTGGCGGAAGCGGCGGACGCCTGGCGGAGATCGTCAGCATGGCGCAGCAACGCCTCAAACCGCACGGTCGCCTGGTCTTGAACCTGGTCACGCTGGAACACGTGCATCAGGCGACTGCGCTGCTCCCCGACGCGCGGGTGACTCAGGCGCAGTTCAATCGCGGGACGCCGATTCAGTCGCTGCTGCGCCTCGAAGCGCTCAATCCTGTCTTCATTATCGCATGGCAGAAAGAGAACCGGCATGACTGAACCTGCAACATTGATCGCCATTGGTATGGGACCAGGCGATCCGGAATTGATCACGCTCAAAGGGCTGCACGCGCTCCAGGCGGCGGATGTCATCTTCGTTCCCCAAAGCCGCGACGGCGATCAGAGCCTGGCGTTGCGTATTGCGGCGCCGTGGCTGGATCGTGCGCGTCAAACCGTGGTTGCATTGCCGCTGCCGATGACCCGTGACGCTGGACAGTTGCGCCCGGCATGGCGCGCTGCTGCCGAAACGATTGTGACTGAACTGAACGGGCGTCGCCAGGGAGTGTATCTGCTGCTGGGCGATCCGCTGCTCTACGGCACCTTCGTCTACCTCTGGCGCGAACTGGCGGCAATTCAGGCGCCGGTGACGGTCACGATCATCCCCGGCGTGACATCGTTTGCGGCAGCGGCAGCAACGGCTGGCGTCCCGCTGGCGATGAGCGATGAGCGCATGATCATCATGCCCGCCAGTTACGAAACGGACGCGGCAACGCTGCGACGACTGTTGACCGACTTCGAGACGGTTGTGTTGATGAAAGCCGGTTCAGCGCTGCCGGCAATCGTGGCGGCGCTTGAGGAACTCAATCTGATCGACCATGCGCTGTACGCCGAGCGTGTCGGGATGCCGGAAGAATTGATCGTGCGCGACCTGCGCACGATCGACCCGCAGCGGCGCCCCTATCTTTCGCTGGTGATCATTCGCCGTGGAGACCATATATGATGTACGCTGCCGTTCCCGGAACCGTCTATTTCATCGGTGCAGGACCCGGCGCGCCTGATCTGATTACGGTGCGTGGGCGTGACCTGCTGACACAGGCTGATCTGATCCTCTACGCGGACAGTCTGGTGGATGACGCCCTGCCCGCTGCCTGCGCCCGCCCGGACGCCCAGATCATCGGCACAGCGGACATGCATCTGGAGCAGATCATTGCCCTGATGAGCGACGCTGTGCGCGCCGGGAAGGTGGTCGCCCGTCTCCACAGCGGTGATCCATCGCTCTACGGCGCCATTCACGAGCAAATGGCAGCGCTCGACGAACGTGGCATTCCCTACGAGATCGTTCCAGGGGTCACGGCGGCATTCGCCGCCGCCGCCCGTCTCGGCGTCGAACTGACAGTCCCCGAAGTGGTGCAGACCATCATTTTTACCCGTGCTGCCGGGCGCACTCCCATGCCGCCGCGCGAGGAACTGCAACGTCTGGCGGCGCACGGCGCATCGCTGGCGATCTATCTCAGTGTCACCCGCATGCAGCGCGTGGTGGACGAACTCCTGGCGGGCGGCGCATACACCCGCGAGACGCCGGTCGTTGTGCTGCACCGCGTCACCTGGCCCGACGAAACGATCATCCAGGGAACGCTGGGGGATATTGCAGCAAAGGTCAGGGCTGCCGGCTTCACGCGCCAGGCGCTCATTCTGGTCAGCCCGGCGCTCGATCCTGCGCTGAAGAGATCGCCGGATCGGGCTGCGAGTCGTCTCTACGACCGGACGTATACGCACCGTTTTCGCCGCGGCGACACAAGTGGAGATCAGGCGTGAATGCAGACACCGTCATCATTGCCGTTACCCGTGCAGGAACGCGCCTGGCAGCGCGCCTGGCGGCGGAACTGCGCGCCGCCGCGCACGTACCGGCAAAATTCGCTGCTGAAGCGCCGGATGCAACCCCATACACCGCCGCACTGCTGGACGAAGTGCGCACCTGCTGGGGCGACTATCGTGCGCTGGTGCTGATCATGGCGAGCGGCATCGCCGTGCGCGCCATTGCGCCGCTCATTGCCCGAAAAACCATCGATCCGGCAGTCGTTGTGCTCGATGAGAGCGGCAGGTTTGTCATTCCCCTGCTTGGCGGGCACCAGGCTGGCGCGAACGATCTGGCGCGCCGGATCGCCGTGATCACCGGCGGACAGGCTGCCATCACCACTGCCAGCGACACGCGCGGACTTCCGGCGCTCGACCTGCTGGGACGCGACAGTGGCTGGCGGATCGCCGATGACTCGGCGCTGACGCATGCGATGGCGTGCCTGGTGAATGGCGACCTGGTGGGATGCTTTGTCGATCCGGCGCTTCCCGACGCGCGTCGGTTGATGATCGACCATGGAGCGGATTGCCCGAACCTCGAATATGTCGATGATCCAGGGAGCCTGACAGATCCCCGGTTTGCGGCAGCGATCCTGGTGACGCATCGCCAGATTGATGATCTCTGGCAGGCGCTGCGGGCGAAGGGTGTGCGCTACCTGCCGCCGGTCCTGGCGGTGGGGATCGGATGTCGGCGGGGGACGCCGGTCGATGAGTTGCACGCCGCACTGCACGTCACACTCGCCGATGCCGGTCTGGATCCGCGCTGTATCGGCGTAATCGCCACTGCCGACATCAAAGCCGACGAAGCGGGACTGGTTGCGCTCGCCGGTCAACTCAACGTTCCGCTCCACGTCGTCTCACGTTCTGAACTCGCCGCTCTCGATGCTGCGAGGTTCAGCCCAAGCGCCGCCCTCACCCATTTCGACCTGCCGGGTGTTGCCGAGCCGTGCGCCGTGATTGCAGGCGGCGGCGATCTGCTCGTTCCCAAGCGCGCCTTCCAGCGGTGCACCGTCGCGGTGGCGCTGCGGAACCATGCGACGCATCAACCATCGAATGTTGTAACGTCCTCACCAGCGTTGCCAGCAGCGCCTCCTTCCGGCGTCCTGACTCTCGTCGGCATTGGACCCGGCGATCTGAGTCATCTCACATATGCAGCGCACGCAGCATTACGCGATGCCGATGTGGTTGCCGGGTATCGTGTCTACATCGATCTGATCCGTCCACTGTTGCAATCCTGGCAGGAAGTGATCGTCGCCCCGGCGATGGGCGACGAGATCGGGCGCGCGCGGCAGGCCATCGCAGTCGCGCGTTCCGGTCGGCGGGTGGCGCTGATCAGCAGCGGCGACGCTGGCATCTACGCCATGGCTGCGCCTGTCTTCGAGATATTGCGCGACGAAGGATGGACTGGCGATCATCCGGTGGTCGACGTGGTGCCGGGGATCAGCGCATTTCAGGCGCTCGCTGCGCGACTCGGCGCGCCGATCGGTCACGACATGTGCATCATCAGCCTGAGCGATCTGCTGACACCGTGGGATGTGATCGAACGCCGGTTGCGGGCGGCGGCGCAGGCGGATTTTATCGTTGCGCTGTACAACCCGCGGTCGCGCGGGCGCGACTGGCAACTCGACGCCGCCCTGAACATCATGCGCACCCACCGTCCACCGACAACGCCGGTCGCATTCGGGCGCAACGTCACCCGTACCGATGAACACGTGACCCTGACAACCCTGGCAGCCGCAGACCCGTCATGCGCCGATATGTTCACCGTCGTGCTGATCGGAAACAGTCAGAGTTACATTCTCGGCGACCGCATGGCGACGCCGCGCGGATATGCGCGGAAGGGGCAGGTCATTCTGGGGGAGGCGGCAGCCGACCGGCACGATGCACCAATCCCCGGAACGCAGCGTGACTATCCGGTGACGCTGATCAATCCGGGCAATCTGTCCGCCGTGGTGATCGGCGGCGGCGCTGTGGGCGAACGCAAAGTGCGCGGATTGCTGAATGCAGGCATCCCGGTGCGCCTGGTCAGTCCGACCGCCACACCCCATCTGGCAGCCTGGGTAGATGCCGGGTTGATCGTGTGGATCCGGCGCGAATACGAACCGGGCGATCTCGCAGGCGCGTGGTTGGCGTTCGCCGCCACCGATCGGCACGAAGTCAACGCACAGATTGCGCGCGATGCCGCCGCCACCGGTATCCTCTGCAACGTTGTTGACGCACCAGAGGAGGGGAGTTTCCATGTTCCCGCTGTTCACCGTTCCGGCGGAATCACAATTGCGGTCAGCAGTGGCGGGGCTGCTCCGGCGCGCGCCGTTGCCCTGCGCAACGCGCTTGCACAGTGGCTGGGGGAGGGAGAGGTTGAGGGTGGAACGTTGAACGTTGAACGTTGGAACGTTGAACATTGAACGTTGGAACGTTGAACGTTGGAACGTTGAACATTGAAGGTTGAAGGAAGGGCAGTAGAGACGTTGCATCGCAAAGGCGCCCGGCGGAATATAGTTTCTCAGATACGTTGACCCTTGTCCAGGTCTGCCGTGTCGCGCGAG
>Ga0209162_1001649_pt1 | contig 21264 bp, 16 predicted proteins | sample YNPNPMetaG_FD_187121 | JGI IMG/M metagenome (GOLD analysis project Ga0209162, IMG submission 187121) | Anoxygenic and chlorotrophic microbial mat microbial communities from Yellowstone National Park, USA - YNP NP MetaG (SPAdes) (version 2) ...
AAAAAATATCGCCGCACCAGGGCCGGAAATCCCGGATAATAGACGCGGCGTGGCGGCCGGGGGAGCAGCGGTGCGGCAAGGCGGGGCGCACCTTGAAGCACCAGATCCGGCGGCGTGGCGCAAACCGGCCGGCCGTGCCCCCGGAGGCGGGAAGGTTGAACGGGAGATTACATCGCACCCCTGGTGCGCCCCTCCGGGGGAGGACGCCCCGGAGGCGGACGTGCCGGCCTGGGCGCGCCCTCTGGCCGGCGCGAAGGCCCCTCGCCGGCCGCCTCAGTACCGGCCGGTGATGTAGTTCGTCAGGTGAGCGATGGTCTCCTCCTGCTCGGAGATGATCGCCTTCACCAGGTCGCCGATGGAGACGACGCCGACGACGCGGCCCTCGCTGACCAACGGCAGGTGGCGGATGCGGTGGTCGGTCATCAGCCGCATCCCTTCCGCCACCGTGATCTCCGGCGAGGCGGTGACGACCTCGCGCGTCATGATCTCTTCGACCAGCGCCTCGCGCGAGGAGCGGCCCTTCAGGATCACCTTGCGCGTGTAGTCGCGCTCGCTCACGATTCCGGCCAGCTTTTCGCCCTCCATGACCAGCAAGGCGCCGACGCCCTTGTCGGCCATCATGGCGATCGCCTCGTAAACCGTGGCCTTGGGGCTGATCGCATACACCTCGCTGCCCTTCTCTTCGAGGATGGCGCGGATCCTGGTGGTCGGCTTCATGGCTTAGCGGAACTCCTCGTTGATCTGTTCGAGCACTTCGCGGGACGGCCGGACGCGCTCTTCGGGCAGCAGCGCCAGCGGCTCGTCGCACAGGTTCAGGATCTCGGTGAACGTCGGGCGCGCCGTGTCCAGGTAGATGATGCCGGTCAGCACCTCGCCGCGGCGCGCGGCCTCATGGAGCACTTCCAGCGCATGGATGCGGTTCGACGGGTCGTAGTCGCGCTCCAGCTTGTGCAGCAGCAGCTTCGAGCCGTCGTGCAGCTCGACCATGCGGGACTCCCCTTCGTTGTATTCGACCTCGATGTCGGCGAAATACGGGATGAAATCCACCTCGTGCAGCGGCTCGTCGTGATCTTTCATGTAGGCGTAGGACTTGGTGGAGCCCTCGTGGTCGTTGAACGTCACGCACGGGCTGATGACGTCGATCACCGCCAGGCCGTTGTGCGAGATGGCGGCTTTCAGGATCGCCGAAAGCTGGCGCTTGTCGCCGGAAAACGACCGCGCCACGAACGTCGCCCCCATCTCGATGCCGAGCAGGCAAAGATCGATGGGGTAGAGCGGGTTCACGGCGCCCGTCTTGAGCTTCGCGCCCAGGTCCGCCGTGGCGGAAAACTGGCCCTTGGTGAGCCCGTAGACGCCGTTGTTCTCGACGATGTAAACGAGCGGCACGTTGCGCCGCAGCATGTGGACGAAGTGCCCGATGCCGATCGACGCCGTGTCGCCGTCGCCGCTCACCACCACCGCGCGCAGCTTGTGGTTGGCCAGCAGCGTGCCCGTGGCCGTGGTCGGCGCGCGCCCGTGCACGCCGTTGAAGCCGTGCGCCTGTTGCAGGAAGTAGGCCGGCGTCTTCGACGAGCAGCCGATGCCGCTGAGCTTGGCCACGCTCCACGGCTCGATGCCCAGCTCCCAGTAAGCCTCGATCAGGCGCTCCGTGATCGCGTTGTGCCCGCAGCCGGCGCACAGCGTCGTCTTGCTGCCCTTGTAGGGAAACACGTCAAGCCCGATGCGGTTCACCCTGGGCGGCGTGGCGGGTGTCGAACTCATGCCTGTTGCGCCTCCTGCGCCAGAATCTGTTCCGTCACCGTGCGGGCGTCCAGCGGCAGCCCGCCGTAGTAGCGCACGCTGCGCAGTTTTTCGAGCAAGTGCGCGGGAAGATCCAGCCGCATCAGCCCGGCGAGTTGCGCGTCGCGGTTCTGGTCGATCACGTACACGCGCTCGTGCTGCTCGAAGAACGCTTCCAGCTCGGGCGGGAACGGGTACGCCGTCAGCCGCATCCAGCTCGCTGGCAGGCCCGCCTCGCGGCTCAGCTGGTCGCGGCTTTCCTCCATCGCGTAGCGCGACGTGCCGGCGCTGACGATGCCGATGCGCGCGCCCGGCGCCAGCGATTGCACGGGCGGCGGCAGGTGCGCGCGCAGCGACTGGAACTTGCGCGCGATGCGGTCGATGTTGCGGATCCAGTCTTCCGGCTTTTCGCTGTAGGTGGCGTTCTCCGTGTGCCCGGTGCCGCGGGTGAAGTAGGCCGCCTTCGGGTGCGGCGTGCCAGGCAGCGTGCGCCAGCCGACGCCGTCGCCGTCAACGTCCTTGTAGCGGGCGAAGCCGCCGAGCCGCTCCAGGTCTTCCGCCGTGAGCACCTTGCCCCGGTTCATCGGCTTTTCCGGATACGGCAGCGGGTCCGACATCCAGAGGTTCATGCCGAGGTCGAGATCCATGTTGATGAACACCGGCGTCTGGAACTGCTCGGCCAGGTCGAAGGCGTCGATCGCCATTGTGAAGCACTCTTCGGGCGACGACGGGAACAGAATGGGGTGGCGCGTATCGCCGTGGCTGAGCACGGCGTTTTTCAGAGTGTCGCCCTGCATGGTGCGCGTGGGCAGCCCCGTCGATGGTCCCACGCGCTGAACATCAATGATCACGACGGGGATCTCCGCGAAGTAGGCCAGCCCCACGAACTCCGACATCAGCGAGATGCCGGGGCCAGAGGTGCAGGTCATCGCGCGCGCGCCCGCCCAGCCCGCGCCGACGGCCATGCCGATGCTGGCCAGCTCGTCCTCGGCCTGGACGATCGCGTAGGTCGCCTTGCCGGTTTCGGGGTCGCGCCGGAAGCGTTCCATGAACGTGATGAGCGCCTCGGCAAGGCTCGACGACGGCGTGATGGGATACCAGGTGCAGACGGTGACGCCCGCAAACAGGCAGCCCAGAGCAGCGGCCGTGTTGCCCTCGATGATCAGTCTCCCCGCAGTGCGGTCCATCGGCTCGATGAAGTACGGATCCTGCTTCGCGAGATTCGCGCGCGCATAGTCGAGGCCCGCCTGCACGGCGCCCCAGTTCAGGTCGGCCGCTTTCTTCTTCCGCTCGCCGAACTGCTTGTACAAAGCCTTGCGGATTTGTTCCGGATCGATGCCGAGCAGCTCGGCCAGAATGCCGACGTAGATCATGTTGCGGACGAGCTTGCGCAGCTTCGCCTCGGGGCACACCGGCGCCACCAGCTTGTCGAACGGCGCCGAGTAAAAGTGCAGGTCGGACCGCAGCGAAGAAAGCTTCAGCGGCTCGTCATACAGCACCGCCGCGCCGGGCGGCAGGCTCATCACGTCCTCGTGCGCCGACTCGGGGTTCATGGCGACGAGGAAGTCGATCTCCTTCTTGCGCGCGATGTAGCCGTCGCGGCTGGCGCGGATGGTGAACCAGGTCGGCAGCCCCTGGATGTTGGACGGGAACAGGTTCTTGCCCGAGACGGGCACGCCCATCTGGAAGATGGAGCGCATCAGCACGAGGTTCGCCGTCTGGCTGCCGCTGCCGTTGACCGTGGCGACCTGAATGCTGAAATCGTTGACGATCCTCTCCCGCGGAGAGATCTGTTGCGGCTGCTCCGCCGGCGCGGGCGGCATTTGCTGGCTCGAGTGCATCCCCGGCCTGCCTCCTGACGTAGAGTTGACGTCATTATACGTCGAACCGGCGCCGGGCGCCACTCGAAGCGCTTCCGTAAATCAATGTTGCGCGCTTCTGCGCCACACCTCGATGGTGAACGGCCCGGCCGCGCTGGCGCCGCCGTCGACGCGGATCACCTGCCCGGTGATATAGGCCGCATCCTCGGACAGAAGCCACTCCACGGCGGCGGCGACTTCCTCTGCGCGGGCCATGCGCTGCAACGGAATGGTTCGCTCGCGCTCGCGCAGCCGCTCGGCGCCGTACAGCCCCTCGAGCATGTCATTCCACACCGGCCCGGGGGCCACCGTGTTCACCGTGATTCCGTGCGACGCCAGCTCCACCGCCATCACCCGCGCCAGCGCCTCGACGCCCGCCTTCACCGGGGCGTAGGCGGCGAAGCCGTACTGGCCGAACGCGGCGGCGATGGTCGAAACATGCACAATGCGCCCCCAGCCGCGCTTCACCATCTCCCGCGCCGCCGCCTGCCCGCCGTAAAACGCGCCGCTCAGGTGGATGTCCACCAGCCGCTGCCACGTCTCGGCGGAGAAGTCGAGGAACGGCTCCATCTTCACCAGCCCGGCGTTGCTCACCCAGGCGTCGAGCCTTCCTGTCTTCTCCACCGCGAACCGCGCCAGCGCCTCGTTCGTTTCCCTGCAAGCAATGTCGCCCAGAAATGTTTCGGCCCCCTCGCCGCACTCGGCGCGCACCTGTTCCGCGCGCGCCGCGTCGGTGCCGTGGATGACCACCCGCCAGCCGGAGCGGGCGAGCCGGAGCGCCATGGCCCGGCCCAGGCCTTTCGTCGAGCCGGTGATCACGGCGGTTCGCTGTGCATTCATGGTTTCGCTCCCGAACTGTCACCCACCTTTCAAGGGGTGGTGGCTTATACTGGTATTTACCCCACTTCGAGGAGTCTCCGCTTGTTCAAGAAGACAATCTATCTGATTTGCGGACTGGTCTGCCTCTGGGCGGCGGCGGCGCACGCGCAATCGCTGGCCGGTCTGGGCGCAATCAACGGAACGGTTCGGGATGCAACTGGCGCCGTGGTTCCCGGCGCGACGGTGGTGGTCAGCAACCCGTCGCTCGGCATCCGGCGCAATCTGGAAACCAACGAAGTCGGCCTGTTCGCCGCGCCTTCGCTGACGCCGGCCACTGGCTACCAGGTCACGGTGAGCAAGTCCGGCTTCGCCCCGTGGGAAGCCAAAGAGATCCAGGTGCTGGTGGGCCAGAACGTGACGCTGAACATCGTTCTGGACGTGCAGGCGCAGGTGCAGGAGATCACGGTGACGGAGTCGACGCCGGTGGTCGACCAACTGAAGACGGGCGTCTCGGCGGTGGTGGAAGACCGCGACATCATGAACCTGCCGATCAACGGCCGCCGCGTGGACAGCTTCGTGTTGCTGACACCGGGCGTCACCGAAGACGGCACGTTCGGCTTGGTCACCTTCCGCGGCGTGCCCGGCGGCAACGCGTTTCTCACCGACGGCAACGACACGACGCAGGGCTATTACAACGAGAACGCCGGCCGCACGCGCATCAGCTCGAACATCAGCCAGGACGCCGTGCAGGAGTTCCAGGTGCAGAGCTCGGGCTTTGCGGCCGAGTTCGGCCGCGCCGTCGGCGGCGTGATCAACACCGTCACCAAGAGCGGCACCAACCAGGTGCACGGCACCGGGTTCTGGTTCTTCCGCAACCAGGACTTCAACGCGCGCGACCGCTACGCCACCTTCAACCCGCCCGAGCGGCGCAACCAGGCGGGCGGCTCCATCGGCGGCCCCATCCGGCGCGACAAGCTGTTCTACTTCTTCAACGGGGAGATCACCCGGCGCTACTTCCCGCTGGCCAGCTCGGTGACCAACCCGCAGCTGTTCACCCCCACGGGGCAGTTCATCGGGACCTGCGGCGCGCCGGCCACGCCGCAGCAATGCCAGAACGCCATCGACTACTTCAAGCGCTTCTTCGGGCAGGTGGAGCGCAACGCCGACCAGAACGCCGTGTTCGGCAAGCTGGACTGGCGCCCCAACGAGCGCCACGCGCTCGCTCTCAGCGGCAACGTGATGAACTGGTTCTCGCCGAACGGCATCCAGACGCAGGCGACGCTGAACACCGGCGCCGGCGTGGGCAACAACGGCGACTCGAGCGTCCGCACGCGCTTCGCGCGCCTCTCGCACACCTGGCTGCTCGCGCCGGCGCTCGTCAATGAAGCGCGCTTCGGCTACATGAAGGACCGCCTCTTCGACGCGGTGAACCCGAAGCTCGCCCCGCCGAACGGACTGCTGGGCCAGCTCAGCGTGCAGGGCCAGGGCAACCTCGGCGTGGCCACCTTCCTGCCGCGCGTGCAGCCGACCGAGGACCGCTTCCAGTTCGTCAACAACCTGACGTGGCTCAAAGGCCGCCACACGGCGAAGTTCGGCTTCGACTTCGCCCACACCCGGGATGTCGTCGACCTGCTGAACAACGGCCGCGGCACCTACACTTATGCCACCTTCACCGCCTTCGCGCTGGACCTCACCAACCTCGACGGCGGCAAGCGCTGGCAGCGCTACCAGCAGACCTTCGGCCGGCCGAAGATCGACTTCTTCATCCGCGACTGGAACTTCTTCGCGCAGGACCAGTACAAGATGACCAGCCGGCTGACGCTCAATTACGGCGTGCGGTATGAATACGCGCAGTTCTTCCAGCCGGACGTCATCAACCCGGACTATCCGCAGACGGGGCGCATCCGCGAGCCGAAGAAGAACTTCGCCCCGCGCGTCGGCTTCGCCCTGACGCTGGACAAGAGCGCGAAGACGGTGATGCGCGCCAGCTACGGCATCTTCTACGCGCGCATGCCCGGGGCGCTGCTCGGCAACCTGCTCCAGGGCAACGGCGTCGAGCAGCGCGCCATCACGCTGCAAAACAACAACCCGGCCCAGCTCGCCGCCGGCCCGGTGTTCCCGAACTTCCTGCCGGGAGACGGCAGCGGGCTGCCTGCCGGCACCGCCAGCATGGGCTTCGCCGACCCGGGGCTGGCCACGCCCTACACGCAGATGTGGGACTTCGGCATCGAGCGCGAAATCACGCGCACGATGGGCATCACCGTGTCCTACATCGCCAGCCGCGGCGTCAAGTTCTTCATGACGCGCGACCTGAACATCGGCCCCACGGGGCAGACGGTGACCTACACCATCCAGGACACGAACGGCCAGAACGTGGGCACGTATTCGACCCCTGTGTATCTGGCGGCCAACCGCGTGAACCCGAAGTACCAGCGCATCAACCAGCTCGAAAACGGCGGCCGGCTCTGGTACGACGGCCTGGTGGTGCAGCTCCGCCGCCGCGCCGGCAAGTGGATGCAGGGCAACGTGTCCTACACGTGGTCCCACGCGCGCGACCTGAACCAGGGCGCGGCGAACAACAACCTGTTCATCGCCACCGACTCGCTGCGGACGCTTTCCAACGGCAACTACGCCGAGCAGAAGGGCACCAGCCAGCTCGACCAGCGCCACCGCCTGGTGATCAGCGGCGTCGTCGCGCCGCCGCGCATCAAGACGGCCAGCCGCGCCACCGACGCGCTGATCAACGGGTGGAACCTCTCGCTCATCTCCACCATCGCCAGCTCCCGCTACGCCACGCCGACCCTGCGCGTGGTGAGCCTGCCCTTCAGCGGCGCGGCGTTCAACAACACGCTGAACGGCTTCGGCGGCGACTTCCGCGTGCCGTTCTGGGCGCGTACCTCGCTGCCAATCGATTCCATCGCCCGGGTGGACGCCCGGTTGTCGAAGAACTTCCGGCTGAACGAACGCATGAGCGCCATGTTCTTCTTTGAGGCGTTCAACGTGTTCAACAACGTCTACAACACGAGCGTCTTCACGCAAGCCTTCCAGGCCCGCGGCTCGGTCATCACGCCGCTGCCCTACGGCGGCGGCTCCGCCAGCCAGGGCTTCCCCGACGGGACCAACGCGCGGCGCGCGCAGATCGGCGCCCGCTTTGTGTTCTGAAGCAGGCGTTCGATCCAGACTTCACACGGGTCCGCAGCCGTCTGGCCGCGGACCCGTCGTGTCTTGCGGCGCCCCGCGCCGCCGGGGCCGCGGCGACGGGCACCGCCACGGTATACTGAAGGTTTGAACGCCGCCCCGGCCCGGGCGTGGCGCCGTTTCCGGGAGTTCCCATGATCATTGCTCTCACGATCCTTCATGTGCTCGTCTGTCTGTTTCTGATCATCGTCGTGCTGTTGCAAAGCGGCAAGGCGGCGGATCTGGCCGGCGCGTTTGGCGGCATGGGCTCCCAGACGGCTTTCGGCCCGCGCGGCTCGGCCACGATCCTTTCGAAGGCCACCACGATCAGCGCGGCATTGTTCATGCTCACATCCCTGTCGCTGGCGATCCTCTACACGCGCGAGGGCCACGTGAGCGGCTCGGTGCTGGACAAGGCCACGGCGACCAAGCAGGCGCCGGCGCAGCCGGCCACCTCAACCCCCGCCATACCCGGCCAGTCGCCCGCCCCGGCAAAGGAGACCCAAGGCAAAGGGACGATCGACATCGTGCCGGGCGGCGAGGGTCAGGCGCCGGCCAAGGGCGGCCAGACTCCGGCAACCCCTGCCAAAAAGTAGCGGCCGTCGTATAATAGGAGTGGATCTGCGGTCGTGGCGGAATTGGCAGACGCACTAGCTTGAGGTGCTAGCGGGAGCAATCCCGTGGAGGTTCAAGTCCTCTCGACCGCACCAAAGATTTTGCCCCGAGGGGGACGGCGTACCCCCCAACCCCCCTTTCCCCGCCCCGCCGTCCCCCGTCCTCCTTCGCGGCTCTTCCCGGTCCGAAGCGCTTGGCAACCCTCATGCAGACTCCCGCTGCGCACGCCGGCAAGATGCTGTCGCCTGAGCCGGGGCGAGGCGCAGCGCGGGAATCGGGGGGCCGCCACGGGCGCGCCTCCCGGCAAAGGCGGCTTCGGAAGGCTGCCCCACTGCTATGCCGGGATGGCGACAGATGGTCGGCGGATCCTTCACCGATGGTGAGGCCCCGTTTTCCTCATTCAAACGGGTTCCACGCAGGGGTTCGGCTCTGGCAATTTCCTGATTCTTCTTCCGCCGGTGGTTGAAACAAATTGTCCCTTTTCCGTATTTATATAGGGAAGGGCCATCGAAGCGGGTCGAGCCTGGCCGGTGGCGCAGGCGACGGGCCGGCCCACGGCACGCTTCCGGCGGCCATGCCAGACTGGAGCACGATGGGATGCGACTGAAGTGGCTGATCGCCGCTTGTATCACATGGACCGGGTTCACCATTCCGGGCGCGGTGATCGTTTACTCCAACAACACGCCCCTGGATGACGCTTTCACCAATCCTTCGGCAACCAACCAGGGCCAAGCCATCGGCGCCAGCGGATGGTATTACAACAACGTGCGCAACGGCGGGACCGTCGGCATTGCCGGCTCCTTGCCGTGGGCCGGCAACGGGTCGGTGTATTTTCAAAGCCCTTCCGGCGCCGCCAAGGCGGACGTGGAATACCTGGCCGACGGCGTGAACATCGGGGGCAACTTTGCCGCCGCGGGGTCGCTGGGGTTCTTTTCGGACCTGGCCTGGTTTTCCTATGAATGGTACCGGAACAGCGCCAGCACAAACCCGGCCGTCCAGCACCCGGCGCTGCGCGTATTGCTGGACGCCGACGGCAACCTCTCAACGGTGAGCGACCGCGGCGGGCTGGTCTTCGAGCGCGCCTACAACGGCGGCGTGGTTCCCGTGGATACGTGGGTCTTCGATGCGGTCGGCCCGTCGACTTACCTGTGGAACTTCGGTCTTGGCATCGGCTTTGCGGCCAACATCAACGCCACGCCATCGCCTTATGATGCGACGCTCGCCGAGTGGCAGGCATATTTCCCGAATGCGGTGATCCTGGGCTTCAGCGCGGGGGTGGGCAGCGGCTGGAACGGTCAGTTCTACGGGGCCGTGGACGCAATCTCCTGGAACCTGGGCGGGGTGGCCACGGAGACCAACTTCGAGACCGGGCCGCTTGCGGAGATCCCGGAGCCATCGTCGCTGATGCTGGTTGCCTCGGGCCTGGCGCTGCTTTGGCGGCGCGGGCGGGCCTGACGGAAATCGCAGAAAATGTTTCGGCGGGCGTCGAGGCCGCCCGGGGCAGCCTCCCGCCCGCCGCTATTGCCTGCCTTGAGCCGCCTCAGAACACTTTCGACGTAATGGCGCCTTCCGAGGCGGAGCGCACAAGCTTGATGTATTTCGCCATGACGCCGGTGGTGTAAGCCGGCGGAGGCGCCTGCCAGCGCGCGCGGCGCTGCTCGAGCACCGCCGGGTCGACGTCCAGCGAAATCGTCTTCTGCGCGATGTCGATGGTGATCGTGTCGCCGTCCTCGACGAGCGCGATGGGGCCGCCATCGGCCGCCTCGGGCGCCACGTGGCCGACCATGTAGCCGCGGGTCGCGCCGGAGAAGCGCCCGTCGGTGATCAGCGCAACGCTTTCCCCAAGCCCCGCGCCGACGATGGCGCTGGTGACGCCGAGCATCTCGCGCATGCCCGGGCCACCCTTCGGCCCCTCATACCGGATCACGACGACGTCGCCCGCCTGGATCTTGCCCTGCGTGACCGCCGCCATGGCGTCTTCCTCGCAGTTGAAGACGCGCGCGGGGCCGCGGTGCAGGGTGCGCTCCAACCCGGTCACCTTGATGACGCCGCCATCGGGCGCGAGGGAGCCTTTGAGGATGACGAGGCCGCCGGTCTTCTTCACCGGATTCGACAGCGGCCGCACGACGTCCTGTCCCGGCGTCTCGCGGGCCTCCGCAGCCTCTTCGGCGAGCGTCCTGCCGGTGACGGTGAGCGCGTCGCCATGCACGTAGCCGCCTTCCACCAGCCGCTTGGCGAGCACGCCGATGCCGCCCGCCTTGTCGACATCCGCGGCCACGTGGATGCCGGCGGGCTTCAGGCTCATCAGCAGCGGCGTGCGCTCGCTGATCGTGTTGAAGTCGCTGATGTCGAGCTCGACGCCCGCCTCGCGCGCCAGCGCCAGCAGGTGCAGCACCGCGTTGGTGGAGCCGCCCGACGCCGCCACGGCGGCGATGGCGTTCTCGAACGCCTTGCGCGTGCAGATATCGCGCGGCAGGCGGTTCTTCTGCACAGCGTCGAGAATGATCTTTCCGCAGTATGCGGCCACGTCGTGCTTGCGCGGGTCCATCTGCGGCACCATCGCCGTGTTCATCGGCGACAGGCCGATCATCTCCATCACCGTGGCCATGGTGTTGGCGGTGAACTGCCCGCCGCAGGCGCCGTAGCCCGGCGAGGCGCACTCCTCGATCTCGCGCAGCTCGTCTTCGGTGATCTTGCCCGAGGCGCAGGCGCCCACGGCCTCGAACACCTCCTGGATGGTGATGTCCTTGCCTTTGTACTTGCCCGGCAGGATCGAGCCGCCATAGAGCACGAGGCCGGGGATGTTGAGCCGCAGCAGCGCCATCGCGGCGCCGGGGATGGTCTTGTCGCACGCCACCAGGCAGACCAGCCCGTCGAACATGTGGCCGCGCGTGACCAGCTCGATGGAGTCGGCCACGATCTCGCGCGAGATCAGCGACGTCTTCATGCCCTGGGTGCCCATGGTGATGCCGTCGCTGATGGCGATGGTGTTGAACTCCATCGGCGTGCCGCCGGCTTCGCGGATGCCGCGCGCCACGTCGACGGCGAGGTCGCGCAGCAGGAAGTTGCAGGGCATGGTGCCGATCCACGTGTTGGCGATGCCGATGATGGGCTTCCTGAGGTCCTCGTCGGTGAAGCCCATGCCTTTCAGCTGGGAGCGGGCGGGCGCGCGGTCGCGCCCTTGCGTGATGGTCCAGGATCGCAGGCTCATGGTGAAACGTCTATCTTAACAGCCGCGCGGCGCGGCCAGCGAGAATGAGAAGCGGGGCTTCCGCCGTTCAGCCGCCCCAGGCGGCGTTGACCTGCTGGCGGAGAAACTCGAGGTCCCGCGCGATGGACAGCAGCTCGTCGCCGTCCGGGTACTCCAGATGCAGCGACAAAGGGCCCGCAAAGCCCGCCTGCGCGAAGGCGCGGAATACGTCCTGCCACGGCACCATTCCCTGGCCGAGCGGGCGCCACGCCACCTGCCAGCGCCCGCCGCGCTTCTCCCACTCGAAATCCTTGATCGCCGACATCTTCATCCGCGGCAGCACCACATCGAGCGACACGCGCCAGTTGTACAGCCCGCCCTCGATGACGGCGTGGCCGGGGTCGAAATAGAAGCCGGCCTCGCGCGGATCGGCGCCGGCGAGGATCTCGCGGTAGTCCCACACCGCGCAGCCGACGTACGGGCCGGAGTGGTTGTGCAGGCCGGCCACGACGCCGTACTCGCGGCCCAGCGCGAGCAGCCCCAGGAAGCGCCGGCGGCACTCGGCGATGGTTTTCTCCGCCGGGACGCCGCGCTCGTAGCGCCAATAGCCGGGCTTGTACAGGCGGATGCCGATCTTTTGCATGGCGGCGAAGGTGGGGCGCGCCGCCGCATCGGTGGCGTCTTTGAGATCCGTGGTGATCATCGGGACTTGCAGCCCGTGTTTCCGGATCGCCTCGACCGCGCGCGGCAGGTCTTCCGACACGCGCTCCGGCAGCACATGGCCTTTCGGGCGCACGGTGAGATCGACGCCGTCGAAGCCGAGCCGCTTCGCGTGCGCGCCGAGCTCGTCCCAGCCAAAGCGTGCCATGTGCTTCGAGAAGATGCACAGCAAGGGCTTCGGGCCGGCGGCGCGCAGCGCGAGCGGGGCCGAAGCGCAGCCGGCGAGAAACGTGCGGCGGTCCATCGCGTCACCCCAGTTTGTACGGCGGCCTGTATTCGTAGTGCAGGTACCGGTTGGCCGCCTCGTTGTTGGTGAACCGCTCGGCGCGCGCGTCCCACTCGAGATAGCTCTTCGTGCGCAGCGCGATGTGGCCGATGATGCAGGCGGCGGTAGAGAGGTGCCCTTCGAGCACGTCGCAGTGGGTTCGCTTGCGGCTCTTGACGCAGTCGAGGAAATTGCGCGTGTGGGGATAGGTCTCGGCCGCCCCGCTGCCGCCGCTGCGCGGCTCCATGGCGGGCTTGCGGGAGGGACCCCAGGCGCGCTCGACCGCGCGGTTGACCGGCGTGCGCTGGCCGAATTCGAGCTCGGTGATCCGTTCCGGCACGACCTCCCAGCGGCCGCTCTGGATGTACATGGTGCCTTTGGTGCCGCGCAGTTCCAGCTCCGTGCCGCGCGCGTTGCCCGGCGCGCCGTTGGCGTTGTACTGCGTGAACACGACCAGCGTGCCGCCAAGGTCCCAGAGCACCTCGCAGGTGTCGGGGATCTCGCGGTTGTCGCGCACCGCGTACTTGCCGCCCATGGCCGTGACCGCCAGCGGCGCTTCCTTGCCGAGGCACCAGCGGATCATGTCCATGTAATGCACGCCGAAGTTGGTGATCTGGCCGCCGGAGTAATCGTAGAACCAGCGGAAGTTGTAATACATGCGGTTGCGGTTGTAAGGCCGCTTGGGCGCCGGCCCCAGCCAGGCTTCCCACTCCTCCTCGCTCGGCGGCGGGCCGTCAGGCGGCGCGCCGATGCCCGTCGGCCATTCGTTCTGCACGTGGTAGCCCTTGGCCACGGTTACCTGCCCGATGCCGCCGCTGCGGACGAACTCGGCCGCCTCGCGCAGCGCCTCCACGCTGCGGCGCTGGATGCCGACTTGCGTGACGCGTTTCGTCTCCGCGGCCACCTCCACCATGCGGCGGCCTTCGCGCACGGTGAGCGAGAGAGGCTTTTCAACGTAGACGTCCTTGCCCGCGCGGCAGGCGTCGATGAACATGATGGCGTGCCAGTGGTCCGGCGTGGCGATGACCACCGCGTCGACGTCCTTGTCCTCCAGCAGGCGGCGGTAGTCCTTGTACTTGCGCGGCGCGCCGCGGGACTTCTTCACCGCCAGGTCCATGTATTCTTCCTTGAGGTCGCAGACGGCGGCGGTGAACTGGCCGCCATGCTCGAGGAAGGCCTCATGCACCTGGTCGCCGCGGTTGCCGAGTCCGATGTAGCCGATGCCGATGCGGTCGTTGGCGCCGAGGATGCGCGAATAGCCGAGCGCCGTGGCCGCCAGGGCCGTGCGCGCGAACTGCCTGCGGTTTTCCGCCATGAGAAAGCAACTCCCTTTAAACAAAGTGCGAACGCATTGATGCTATCTTTTGACCATGGTCGATGCAAGACTGCTGCTGCCCCTGCTCTGTCTTGGGCTGCTTGCCGGCGCCGGCCCGCGCATTCTCGTGCACGGCCACCGCGGCGCGCGCGCGGTGCGGCCGGAGAACACGCTGCCCGCTTTCGAGTACGCCATTCAGGCCGGCGCCGACGTCATCGAGCTCGACGTGTGGATCACCGCGGACGACGTGCCCGTGGTGAGCCACGACCCGCTGATCAACACGACGCTCTGCACCGGCCCGGAGGGAGAGCGCGCCATCCGGAAGCTGACGCTCGAACAGGTGCGGCAATGGGACTGCGGATCGAAAAAGAACCCGGAGTTCCCGCGGCAGGAGCCGGCGCCCGGCGCGCGCATCCCCACGCTTGACGAGGTGCTGGCGCTCGCCCCGCGCGGCACGTTCCGGTTCAACATCGAGATGAAGAGCCAGCCGGCGAAGCCGGAGTTGCAGCCGCCGCCGGAGCAGTACGCGAAGCTGGTGGCGGGCGCAATCCGCAAGCACAGGCTGGAGAGCCGCGTCATCGTGCAGTCGTTCGACTTCGCCCTGCTGCGCGCGCTGCGCCAGGCAGCGCCGGAGCTGCGCCGCGCGGCGCTGTATGCGGGGCTGCCGCGCGATTTTGCAGAACTTGCCCACGAAGCCGGGGACGCGCCCATCGTGAGTCCGCACTATTCGCTGGTGACCGCCGAGCGCGTGAAGCGGGCGCACGAGGCCAGCCTCGAGGTCGTGCCGTGGACGGCGAACACGCCCGAGCTGTGGGACCGGCTGATCGAGGCCGGCGTGGACGCCATCATCACCGACGACCCGAAGGGATTGATCGATCATCTGAAGGCGAAGGGACTGCGCTGAGGGCTGCGGCTGGCCATGCGGATCGGAGTCGACACCGGGGGCACGTTCACCGACTTCGTCGTCGAGCGCGGCGACGGGCGGCTCGAGTCCTTCAAGCTCCGCTCGAACCCGGCTGCGCCGCATGAGGTGATCCTCGAGGGGCTGCGCCGCGCGGGCGCGGCGGAAGGGTGCGAAATCATCCACGGCTCGACCGTGGCGACCAACGCGTTTCTCGAGCGCAAGGGAGCGCGCACCGCTTTCGTCACCACCGCGGGCTTCGAAGATCTGCTCGAAATCGGGCGGCAGTACCGGGAAAAGCTCTACGACCTGGCGCCCGGACCCAGGCGCCTGCTCATTCCGCGCCGGCTTTGCTTCGGCGTGCGGGAGCGCATCCAGGCCAGCGGCGCCGTGGAACTCCGGCCGGCAAGCGAGGAGCTGCGCGAGCTGAAGCAGCGGCTTGAGCGGGCCGGCGTGGAAAGCGTCGCCATCTGCTGCCTGCACGCCTACCGCAACCCGGCGCACGAGCGGAAGATCGCGCGCGCCCTGGGCCGGCGCTTTTTCCTGTCGGTTTCCAGCGAAATTTCCCCGGAATTCCGCGAATATGAGCGGGCTTCGACGACCGCCCTGAACGCCTACGTGGGGCCGCTGATGAGCCGGTATCTGGAAGCGCTCGCCCGCCGCGCGCCCGGCCGCCTCTGGGTGATGCAATCCAACGGCGGCGTGCTGACGGCCGCCGAGGCCGGCCGGCTGGCCGTGCGCACGCTTCTTTCCGGCCCGGCCGGCGGCGTGCGCGGCGCTACGGGCGCGGCGCGGGCCTCGGGGCTGCGCCGCATCATCGGCTTCGACATGGGCGGCACGTCCACCGACGTGAGCCTCTGCGACGGCGAGCCGCGCGAGACGGTGGAAGCCATGCTCGGCGGGTTCCCCATCCGCGTGCCGATGCTCGAAATCCACACCGTGGGCGCGGGCGGCGGCTCGATTGCGCGCATCGACGCCGGAGGGCTGCTGCGCGTGGGGCCGGAGAGCGCCGGCGCCGACCCGGGCCCCGCATGCTACGGCCGCTCCCTGCTGCCCACGGTGACCGACGCGCACGTCGTGCTGGGCCGCATCGCGGCCGACCAGCTCGCCGGCGGCACGGTGCGCATCGACCCGGACCGCGCCGCGCGCGCCGTCGGCGCCATCGCGCGCGCCCTGGCCGTGCCGCTGGAAGAGGCCGCCGCCGGCATTTTGCGCGTGGCCAACGCCACCATGACGCGCGCCATCCGCGTGGTCAGCATCGAGCGCGGCGTGGACCCGCGCGGATTCGCGCTGGTCGCCTTCGGCGGCTGCGGCGGGCTGCACGCGTGCGAGCTGGCCGCGGAGCTGGGCATCGAAACCGTGCTGGCCCCGGATTACGCCGGCGCGCTTTCGGCTCTCGGCATGCTGGGCTCCGACAGGACCCACGATTACTCGGCCAGCGCGCTCGGCGCAGCGGACATCGAGGCGCTGTTCCGCGCGCTTGAGGAGAGAGCGCTTCGCGAATCGCCCGGCGCGCGCCTCGTGCGCAGCGCCGACCTGCGCTACCGCGGCCAGAGCTACGAGCTCACCGTGCCGTGGGACGCCGAAGACCCGGCGCGCCCGTTTCACAGCGCGCACGAGCAGCGCTACGGCTACGCGAACCCGGCGAAGCCCGTCGAGGTGGTGCAGATCCGCGTGCGCGCGGTGGTCCCGGTCCGGCCTCCGCATCTGCGCGCCGCGCAGCGCAGCGGCCGTGCGGCGGCCGCACGCCGCCGGGTTCATGTAAACGGTGCGTGGGCCGACATGCCGGCCATTCCGCGCGAGTGCGTCAGCCCGCGCTGGAATCCCGGCCCCGCGCTGGTCCTCGACGCCGGCTCCACCACGCTCGTCCCGCCCGGATGGCGCTTCCGGCTGGATGAGGCCGGTGCAATTGTGATTCACTGGAAGCGATGAAACGCGCAGTTCTCATGACGATTCTGGCGCTCCTGCCGCTTGCCGCGCAGGTGCGCTTCCAGCAGAAGCAAGACAGCATTGAAATCTCGATCGACGGCAAGCCGTTCGGCACGCTGTATTTCGGCGCGGATGCGCCCAAGCCATACCTGTCGCCGATGCGCAGCGCCTCCGGCATCATCGTGACTCGCCGCTTCCCGATGGAGAAGATCGAAGGCGAAACGCGCGACCACCCGCATCACCGCGGGCTGTGGTTCACGCACGGCGACGTGAACCAGGTGGATTTCTGGGCCAACGAGCCCGGCGCGAGGGGCCGCAAGGGCGTGGTGAAGCTCGAAAAGATCCTCGCAGTGAAAGACGGGAAGAAGGAGGGCTCGATCCGCGCGGCCTTCCTGTGGGTGGACGACAAGGGCGAGACTCTGCTGCGGGAAGAGCGCACGATGACGTTCCACTCCCGCGCCCCGCTGCGCATGCTCGACTTCGACGCGAAGCTCGCCGCCGTCAGGAAGGTGGTTTTCGGCGACACCAAGGAAGGATTCTTCGCCATCCGTCTTCGCGACGACATGCGCGAACGGGGCGGCACGGGGCGCATGGTCAACGCCGAGGGCAAGTCCGGCATGCGCGAGGTGTGGGGCCGGCCCTCGCCCTGGGTGGATTACAGCGGCACGCTCGAGGGGGAGAAGCTCGGCGTGGCCATCTTCGACCACCCGCAAAGCTTCCGCCACCCGACCCACTGGCACGCGCGCGACTACGGGCTGTTCGCGGCCAATGTTTTCGGGCTGCACGACTTTTACAACGACAAGACGAAGGACGGCAGCCATGCGCTTGAGCCCGGGCAAAGCATCCGCTTCATCTATCGCGTGGTGATCCACCCGGGCGACACCGAGTCGGCCGGCGTGGCGAAGCTCTACGAGGAATTCGCCAAAAAGAAGTTCTGATGCAGCCACCCTCCGGCCGCACGCTGCGGATCGGCATCACGTGTTACCCGACTTACGGCGGCTCCGGCATCGTCGCCACCGAGCTGGGCATGGAACTGGCCGCGCGCGGCTACGAGGTGCACTTCATCACCTACGCCAACCCGATCCGTCTCGATCCCGGGCTGCCGCGCATTTTCTACCACGAGGTGGAGGCGGCGACCTATCCGCTGTTCCAGTTCCCGCCTTATGATCTGGCGCTGGCCTCGCGGATGCTGGAGATCGCCGAGTGGCAGCGGCTCGACCTGCTCCACGTGCACTATGCGATCCCGCACGCAGCCTCGGCGTGGCTGGCGCGGGCGATGATGGCCGAAAAGCGCCGCCTTCCCTACGTGACCACGCTCCACGGCACCGACATCACGCTGGTGGGCAGCGACAAGTCCTACCTGCCGATCACGCGCTTCTCCATCGAGCAGTCCGACGGCGTCACCGCGGTCAGCGATTTCCTGCGCCGGGAAACGCTTTCCGTGATCGGCGCGCGCAAGGAGATCCGCGTCATCCCGAACTTCGTCAATTGCGATCTCTACCGGGTGCCGCGCGAGGCGCACCCGGGGCGGCCGCGCCTGCTGCACATCTCCAACTTCCGCCCGGTGAAGCGCGCGCCGGACTGCGTGCGGATCCTGGCGCGGGTGCGCGAGACGGTGGATTGCGAGCTCTGGATGGCGGGCGATGGCCCGGACCGCGGCGCCGCCGAGCGGCTGGCCTTCGAGCTGGGAGTCCACGAGCATGTGCGGTTCCTCGGCAAGCAGGACCACATCGAGCGGCTCATCCCGCAGTGCGACGTGCTGCTGCTGCCCTCGGAGATGGAATCCTTCGGGCTGGCGGCGCTGGAAGGGATGGCCTGCGGCGTCCCTCCGGTGGCCACGCGCGTGGGCGGGGTGCCCGAGGTGATCACGCACGGCGAGGACGGCTTCCTCGAGACGCCCGGGGACATCGAGGCCATGGCGGCGCGCGCCGCCGAACTGCTGACCGACCGCGAAAAATACACCCGGATGCGCTGGAAGGCACGCACCACCGCAGAGGAGCGCTTCTGCACGTCCCTCGTCATTCCCCGCTACGAAGCCTTTTACCGCGAGGTGCTGGAAGCGGCCTGAAAAATGCGGCGGCCCGCCCCGGCGCAAAGCCGGAGCGGGCCGCAGGAGGTTGTCCCGGCGCTTAGCGCGCGGCGAGCAGCGCCCGCAGGTGGCGGGCCCGCTCGGGCGAGCGGAGCTGGCGCAAGGCCTTGGCTTCGATCTGCCGGATCCGCTCGCGCGTGACGTCGAACTGCTGGCCAATCTCCTCGAGCGTGTGCTCGCGCTCGCAGCCGATGCCGAACCGCAGCCGGATGACCTTCTCCTCCTTGGGCGAGAGGGTCTTCAGAATGGCCGCGGTCTCCTCGCGGATGTTGGAGTCGATCACCGTGTCGATGGGCGAGCCGACCCAGCGGTCCTCGATGAGGTCGCCGAGCGCGGACTCGCCGTCGCGGCCGACCGGGGTCTCCAGCGAGACCGGGTCGCGGGAGATGGTCTTCAGCTTCTGGACCTTCTCCACCGGAATGTCCATGCGGCGGCTGATCTCCTCGTTGGTCGGCGCGCGGCCCAGTTCCTTCTCCAGCTCGCGCGTGGCGCGCAGGAACTTGTTCATCGACTCGTTCATGTGCACCGGGATGCGGATGGTCCGCGACTGGTCGGCGATGGCGCGCGTGATGGCCTGGCGGATCCACCACGTGGCGTAGGTCGAGAACTTGTACCCGCGCCGGTATTCGAACTTGTCGGCGGCGCGCATCAGGCCGATGTTGCCCTCCTGGATCAGGTCGAGCAGGTGCAGGCCGCGGTTGACATACTTCTTGGCGACCGAGACGACCAGGCGGAGGTTGGCCTCCACCAGGTCCTTCTTGGCGCGCTCGGCTTCCTGCTCGCCCTGCCGGATGTCGGCAAGCGACTTCTTCAGCTCGGCGTGGGTGGCGCCCGCCTGCATTTCACGCCGCTTGATTTCGCGCTTGATCTCGCGGATACGGGCCTGGTTGGCGGAACGGTTGGATTCAAGCTGCGCCAGTTCGGCTTCCAGCTGGTTCAGCTCTTCCACCGCCTGCTCGATGGCGGTGGAGAACTGGCGCCACTTCGAGGGCAGCCACGGGAAGCGGCGGATGGCCCGCGAGGTCTCCACCCGGGCGCGGTAGAACTTCCACAGGGACTTCCGCTGCGCCTTCTTGTTGTTGGCGGCGGCGCCGGCGCCCAGCTTCTCCCGGAGCTGCTCCTGCTTCTTGTAAAGCGTGATGAACTCTTCAAACTGCTGCCGGATTTCACGCAGCCGCTTCTCGTAAGCGGGCGTGCCTTCCTCGACGTCGCCGAGATCCACCAGCGCCTCCGGATTCAGCTCCCCGGCGCGGACCTTCTCGGCGAGCTCGAGCACCTGATGCTGGACCAGGATGGAGCGGCTGGCCGCCTTCTGCATGCGCAGCTTGCCGCGCTCCATCTTGCGGGCGAGCGTCACCTCGCCCTCGCGGGTCAACAGCGGCACGGCGCCCATCTCGCGCAGGTACACGCGAACCGGGTCGTCCGTGTAAATGGACTCCTCGGCAGGCTGTGCAGCGGCGAATTCGTCCTCCTGCACATCCTCCGGATGGAAAAAGTTGGCTTCCTCGTCGAATGGCAGACCGAGCGCCTCGGTCGCATCCGTCAGGAACTGATCTTCAAAGTGATCCACTGGCGACAAACCTCCAGGTCCGAACAGATTTTCTAAGGCACAAGCCTTCCTGCCCGGATCCGAAACAACATGCTGAAAAACTCGCTACCGTCCTGCCCGCCGGAACCGGCCGCGGGCCGCGCCTCAACCGGCACGGAATGGAGCCGAACCGGCACCTTGGCAGCAACTCATTCCTGATTCGCGCGCCCCGAAAGCTCCGCCCTTCTGTGCGAACGCGCGGGGCGTAGCACCCCTTGCCAATTGCGAGTTGGTCATACCGGCGGCGGATGGGAAGACGCTCCGAATCAGGATAGCATGAAATTGCGATCTTGTTAAGCTCCCAGACAATTGGATGCTTGCGAGGGGAAATCGTTACAGCAACCTGACCGGGCCGCCCAAGCGTACCCGCTGTGGCCTTTCAGCCACGCTTCTTCTTCATTAAATCCTTGAGTTCGCTGAAGAAAGCCTCGACGTCCTGGAAATCCTTGTAAACTGAGGCAAACCGCACATAGGCAATCTTGTCCAAGGCCAGCAGCCGCCTGGTCAGCAGCTCTCCTATTTCTGAAGTAGAAATCTCCCGGTCCGGTTTCTCCGCCAGCACCCCCTCGACCTCATCGACCAGTTCCGCCAGTTTCGACATCGGAACGGGACGCTTTTCACACGCCTTCAGTAAACCATTCAGTACCTTTTGGCGGTCAAACTTCTCACGTCGGCCGTCTTTCTTGACCACCATGTAGGGTACTTCATCAATTCTCTCATATGTAGTAAAACGGCGGCCGCACTGGAGGCACTCCCGCCGGCGGCGGATCACATCCCCTTCCTTGCTCTCCCGGGAATCGATCACGCGGTCTTCCTTGAATCCACAAAACGGGCAGTTCATGTCAGGGTCTCGCTTTCCAGGCCGGATAGCTGGTTCCACCGCAGTCCTTCGCGCACGGCCAGGAGCAGGCCGAAGGGGACGGCCCCGGCGAAAGCGATCAGCCAGTTCAGCAGCGCGAGGGCGGTAGCGGTTTCCATGGGCACCCGAAACAGCTCGGTGGCGACCAGGATCGAGGCC
>Ga0209162_1001650_pt1 | contig 21261 bp, 15 predicted proteins | sample YNPNPMetaG_FD_187121 | JGI IMG/M metagenome (GOLD analysis project Ga0209162, IMG submission 187121) | Anoxygenic and chlorotrophic microbial mat microbial communities from Yellowstone National Park, USA - YNP NP MetaG (SPAdes) (version 2) ...
GGAAAAGAGGCTCACCTCCGGGTATCCCGCGATAACAGCGACGGTGGTAAACCTGCCGGAGCCGGTGGTGACATACGCGAATTGGTTTTCGTACCGCAGCGCCGACTTTATCAGTGAGAATCGCGAGATTTACCGTGCGCTCCGTATCACGCGTGCTCTGTTTTCTCATCTTCCTCTCCGTTTTGTGGCCGATGCCGGGCTGGATGACCAAAAAATCTTGTAACTATTCACGCCGATTGAAAATCGTCCTCCCTGGGCACTTCGTGCCGGTTGTCGGCCTTCGCCGACAACCCATATGTGCTCGTCTGAGAGACCTGGTCGGCGAAGGCCGACCAAAGGCCTGCGGCCCAAGAAGGGTGACTTCAGTCAACGCTGAATAGTTACCGACGCTCCTGAACACCATCGGGGGACTGGAGGAGCCGAGCCGCGGTCACGTGATCGTGGATGGCAGGAATGTCGTGGCCATGTCAGCGGATCAGCTTTCCGAGATGCGCCTGACGAAGATCGGGTTTGTGTTTCAGAGTTACAAACTGCTGGCCAATTTCACAGCGCGCGAAAACATAGAAGTGCCCATGTCACTGGCTGGTGTCAGCCGGCAGGAGCGTCGTCGCCGCGTGGAGGAACCGCTGGAAAGCGTGGGACTGGCTGACCGCGCTCAACACTACCCGGGCGAACTATCCGGAGGGCAACAGCAACGTGTGGCCATCGCCAGGGCTTTGGCCAATAATCCCCCTATCCTCATCGGCGATGGCGTTGAATCGCTACAGCGGCAGGTGGTCGAGTTCGTTGAAGGGGAAGAGGGTGAACACGATATCACCATCACCCGCGCTGAGACCAGCCCGGCTCAATTCATTGACATCGAGCGTATCTCAAGGGTGGCATACGCTGCCGATCCCGCCGTCGTCGCGGTCTATCCGCGTTTTCAGGCCACGGTTGAACTTCACGGTAGCCGTCAGGGCAATGCCGTATTGCTGGCGCGTGTACCTGTTGAGCTGGGCTACATCATGCCGCTGGCACGCGTTAAAGGGCACGATAGACCGGCGAATCAAGGCATCAGCCGCGTGACACGCCGCTTCACCGTCAGCGGCATCGCGCTCGCAACCGGCCTCGGCGGAGTGGAGCAGAACGGCATCCTGGCGGGCGTTGAAACCGTGCAGGAGTGGCTGGGATTGCCGGGCCAGGCTGAGCGGTTGGTGGTGGTGCTGGACAGGGCTGTCTATAACTCCCTGAACATCCAGCGCTCTATCTTCCGCGTGCGACGCATTGCCGAGAAGATTTACGATGCGCCCGGCAACGAGGCTGAAACCTACCAGTTCGCGCTTGACAAGCCTCAGGCCCTCGACTGGAGCGATGTGGCCTTCGCCGTGCTGCGCTCCCTCAGCGCCGTTTACGGATTTCTGGTGATGGGTGTGGTTGGCCTGCTCGTGTACTCGATCGTCAACACCAATGTCGAGGAGCGGCAGCGCGACCTTGCTTTTCTGCGCATCCTGGGAGCCAAACGGCGTCACCTTTTCGGCCTGGTGATGATCGAAGTGGCCCTGATCGGCCTGATGGGAGCAGGGGGGCGTCGTGTCAGGACAGGCATCGAGCGTTTCGGCCGTCGTGAGGCGAAAGTCATACAGCGGTGAACGCACTCAAACCTGACCTCATCGTCCTCACCGGTGATTACCTCAACCTCTCATATCTCTGCGACTCGACCTCTGTCGCTCAATTGCCGCCCGGAGCTTGTGAGCATTGACCTTGTGGGCAGGCAGGCGCACCATCCTCTCGTCTCCGTTCCGTAGCAGGGTCGCAAAAGCGGCCCGGCCTGCCATCCCTGCCTGATTATGCCCGGGGGGCATGTCCCCAATCTGAGGGGAAGCCAATGGCCGGCTACTGATCCTTCTTTTCCCCGACCTCCCGCTCACGACCACGGAAGATCAGGCGGAGTGGCGTGCCCGGAAATGCGTAGGCCTCACGCAGCCGATTCTCCAGGTAACGCTCGTAGCTGAAATGTACCAGCTCCGGGTCATTGACATGGAATACGAAGGTGGGCGGCGCCACCCCGGGCTGGCTGACGTAATAAATCTTCAGCCTTTTCCCTCGCTTGCTGGGCGGCGCATGGCGGGTCAAGGCGTCCTGGATCAGATCGTTTAATTCCGACGTGGGTACGCGCCTGAAACGGGCCTCGTGTACTGCCAGGGCGGTGGGAATCACACGCTCCACATTTTGCCCCGTCAGGGCGGAAATAAAAAGCACGGGTACATAATCAAGGAAACGCAGTGTTTCCCTTATCAGGCGGGTGTACTCTGCCACAGTCCGGGCATCCTTCTCCACGGCATCCCATTTGTTGACCAGCACGACCACACTGGCCCACTCATCGAGGATAAAGCCGGCCACGTGGGCATCCTGAGCCGTCACCCCTTCGACCCCATCCAGAAGGAGCAGGGCTACATCGGCCCGTTGAATGGCACGCAGCGCCCGCAGCACGCTATAGCGTTCCACTCCCGGATCGATCCTGCCCCGGCGCCTGATGCCCGCGGTATCAATCAGTGTAATGGGAATGCTACCGCTCTCCGTTTTCCACTCCAGGTCTGTATCAATGGCGTCCCGCGTGGTGCCCGGCACCGGGCTGACGATAGCCCTGTCCTCGCCAAGCAATCTGTTTAACAATGACGACTTGCCCACGTTAGGCCGTCCCACAATAGCCAGCTTTATCCCCTCCTTTTCCTCTTCAGGAGACCAGCGTGGCAGGACTTTAACCAGGTCGTCGAGCAAATCGGCGACACCGACGCCATGGAGCGCGGAAACAGGGTATACATTTCCCAGTCCCAAAACATAAAACTCCAGCGCGTTATGACGCAGGCGTGGGTTATCTGCCTTGTTGGCGGCCAGGAATATCGGGCAGCGGGCCTGACGGAGAATGTCGGCCACCTCTTCGTCTCCGCCGGTCAGGCCGTCGGCAGCATCGGTGACGAAGATGATGGCGTCCGCATCACGGATGGCCTGCTCGGCCTGGGCACGCATCAGGGGGATGAAAGGAGCAGAATCCTGAGCCAGCACCCGCGCCGGGGCAGGCCGCCTGCCCTCCACGACGCTGTCCGGCAGGACTTCAATGCCGCCGGTATCCACCACTGTGAACTGCACGCCGCCCCACTCGGCATCGGCGTGGAGTCGGTCGCGTGTGGTACCCGGCTGGTCGTGTACGACGGCCAGCCTGCGTCCGATGAGGCGGTTGAACAAAGTTGATTTGCCCACATTGGGGCGTCCAACAATGGCGACGATAGGTTTGCTCATGCGAGATTCACGGCGGAGGCTTCCGGGGAAAACATACTTTCCCGGCCTCCCTCAGGAGTGGGGGAGGAGGATATGACAATCTCCACCTGCACGTTTACAGGCAGGATACTTTGGGCAGTGATCCCCTCTGGTACCACTATGTGAGGTTCAAGTTGATGCACGCCAACCCCCAGATTGAACAGGTCGAGCACGGCCCGTACATCATCCACATCCAGTGTGTCAAGCAGGGGCATCGGACCGCTCATAACAATTTCGATAGTGGCAGGAGAGATGGTACAGGTCAGGCCCGGCCCAAGCCCCTGAATGGTAGGGGTGATCACCATTGTCCTGCTCCCTTGGATCGCTTCAACCCGCACCCGTACCACGGGCTGTTCAGCCATTACCAGTGAGATGTTTTGTGGCAAATTCAGCGGCGGGCGCTCCACTACGTCGGCCTGGGCACCTTCCAGATTGACCGGTCTGGTTTCAATGTAGCCCGGCAGTGCAGCGATGCTCTCAGGGTTGCCGAAGACGGTCACATTGGGCGGTTCCACGGAGATGCTGGTGATGCGGTAGCCAGGAGCCAGGGTGCCGGTGAGCACAGCCTTGACCGAGAGGACACGGTAATAGGCGGAGAGCTGGATCGGCACCTGAACGCTGACCGTCTTCGTCTCCAGCATTACGTAGGGGACAGACTGGCCCTGGCTATCCAGGGGCTGGGGTTGGAACTCGCCTGTTACGTCAGCCGTGGCGTCCTGGACACGGGCACGCACCACGGCCTCGGCGACCCGGGAAACATAGGAAGCCGGTCCATGCACGATCACGTGGGTAGGGGTGACGATCGGAGGACGCTGGATATAGCCCAGACGTGGCTCACCTTCGACGCTGACGCGCACAGGCACATGGTTGGCAGTCTCAAAGTCCAGCTCCACGAACACGTACTCTGGTTCCACGTGCGTCACCCAGGCAGGGTGCCGATGCAGCTCCCATTTGAGAGGCAACTGGTAGGCACCGGCTCCCAGACCACTGAGGTCAACGATGGCGGTGAAATCTGTGACCTTGAGAGAGGCCCAGAGCGAGGCGGGAGCACGGACGGTAAATTGGGCATTGGCCTTGAAGTCTCCCACCACCAACATTCCCTTGGGGAGAGCGGCCAGGGTGATCGGGACCGGCTGGGGGAAGACCTGCTCAATGGTAGGGTCGTTTTTCTCAACAGCCACGACCCAGGAGAGCGAGGCCAGGATGAGTGCCAGTGCCATCAGGGGAGCGTTGGCTGCGACCCAGCGCAGTGCTTTCCTCATGTGCTCTCTCTCCCCAACAAGTGACGCAACCGGGCAGTCCAGCGCGGCCATGCGCGTTCCAGCGCGGGCTGGAACAGGGCTTGCAGCACAGCCTCCAGCCGCTTTGCGTCGAGGTTGCGGATGATACGGCCGTTATGCGCAACGGAGATCGAGCCACGTTCCTCTGATACGACAACGGCGATGGCATCGCTTTCCTCTGTGATGCCGAGCGCTGCCCGGTGGCGCAGGCCCAGTTGTCGGTCGGCCAGGAAGGCGGTGGACAGGGGTAGCACACAGGCCGCTGCGAGAATCCGTCCCCGCCGCACAATTACCGCGCCGTCGTGCAGCACAGTGTGGGGATCAAAAATGGCAACCAGCAACTCCGGGGTGATAGCCGCGTCGAGAAAGACACCGCTCTCGGCAAACTCCTGGAGGCCGGTCTCGCGCTCCAGGACGATGAGTGCCCCATAGTGTTGGTTGGCCAGCAGCAGGCAGGCCTGGACGGTCGCGCTCAGCGTCTGTTCAACAGCGGCCCTGCTTCCAGAAGCGCGCCCTATCACTGCTCCGGCTCGCCCCAGCCGTTCCAGCGCATGGCGCAGTTCCTGCTGGAAGATGACCGGGATGGCTACCAGCAACGCCGGGAGCGCCTGCTGGGTAAGCCAGCCGAAAGCCCGCAGGCGCACCAGGTTGGTCAGGATGGTGATGGCGATGACAAGGGTAACTACCCCCCGTAGCAAAGGCACCGCCCTGGTCCCACGCATCAGGTAGAGCGTCCAGAACAAGATGAAGGCCACGAGCAGGATGTCGAGTATATCTGTCCATGTAAGCCTTTGCAAGTACCACAGCAGGTTATTCACAGTTCCGATACCGTTTGGCTATCCACCGGCGTTGCTGCCAGGGTGTACTTGAGCGGGAAGTGGCCCGCGCCCGCATCGCTGCTCAAGCGAGCTGCTTCAAAAGTTGCCGATATTCCGCAGCATTTGGCGGGTTGAGCGCGATGATGATGCGAATGGTGGCCCTGGCTTCCTCTATCCTTCCCGCTTCGATCTGCAAATCACCCAATTTGTCCAGATGAACCAGTGCCTGCTCGACGTGGCCGGCGTTAAGGTGGGCCTGAGCCAGTCTGGCGCGCAGCGGTATATCGTCGGGCCGCTCGCGTACTGCGTCCTCCAGGATGGTGAAGATACGCTGTGTTTTGCCGCTTTCGCGATAGGCTTTGAGCAGGCCATCCAGCTCTGCGATCGCCTTCGTGGGACGGTTAAGGCGATAGTACAGGTCCATTAACGTCAGGCGGGCGCGTTCGTCGTCCGGCGCCAGGTCCCTGATGCGTTCATAAGCTTCGATGGCGCGTTTCCAATCCACCCGTTGCACATCAATATCCGCTATCTTGTGCAGGATACGGATCTCCCATCGTTTATCACGGCTGCCGCGTGGTGCCAGGCGCAGGGCTTCCTGATAGGTATCGCGCGCCTGCTCTATCTGCGCCAGGTTGTAGTAACTCTCGGCCAGGATCATGTAATGTTCCAGTGCCTGGTCTATTTCGCCGTGGCTGATCAGCAGGGCGATCAGTTTGGCACGCACCGAGGTGTCCATAGGCGCCATACGCAACGCATGCTGATAGACGGCCATCGCAGCACGGATGTTACCCCGCACGCGGTGCACATCGCCTATGATTACGAGCTTTGCTACCGCTTCATCTATTTTGCCCATCGCGGCCAGTATCTGGGCGATTTGCTGGTGGATGGGCAAATAGGTCGGGTGGTGCTCCAGGGAATAGTAGCATTCCTCCAGCGCGGCGTAGTACATTCCGCGTCTGGAGTACTCCTGAGCCAGCGAGACCGATTCCAGGATCCTCTCTGAGCCAGGCACAACCAACAGATCGGCCAGGCTCAGCGTCGGGCCTTCCTGGGCCAGGGTATCCAGGCGCTGACGGGCCTGGATGACCTTGTCCTCCCACCCCTTGTCGCTGAGCAATTTGACGAGCGCGTTGGTAAACTCCACCGCCTGCTCCCGCTCTCCCTTGGCCAGATAACTGTCGGCCAGGCTCTCATAGAGCTGGATCAGGTCATCGGCCTGGTGGCGCTGGACGGTGGCCAGGTCCACGATCTTGAGCACCTCGATAAAGTGTTCCAGGGCCTCGTCAATGCGCCCTTTAGCCCGATAGCACTCGCCCAGGGCGAAGTGGGCACCCAGTGTGTACTCAGGATGTGCCACGGCGCGTTCGAACTGGGCGATGGCGTCGTCGAAGCGGAGCTTTTCCTGATAGAGGAGACCGAGGTTAAAATTGACAGCGGGCCGCTCGTCGCCTGCCTGCAGCACTTTCTCGTAGGCCGCGATGGCCTCGTCTATCCGGCCTCTGGTCTGGAAGTCAATCGCTTTGCCGAGCAGCGCGTCTATCTCTGCCCTGGTCAGGCCAGGGCGTGGAGGTACGACCGCTTCCTCCTCGAAGAAGCTTTCCGCCAGATCGGTGAGCGCTTTCTGACGGGTAATGTCCACAGGGGTACCGCGCTCGCGCGGACGAGGCTCTACTTCCTCCTCCAGTTCCAGCTCCAGTCCCGCACCGGTGAGCGGGCGCTCGAGAGCAGCCAGCAACTCAAGCGCCCCCTGTTCTTCCTGTGATGGGGCGGCCTGCACCTCTTCCGCAACCTGTTCGCCGTAGCGCAGCCTGTCAAGCATGGCCAGCACCTCATGATCGTGCGGGTCCAGTTTGAGAGCATGCTCACACACCTGTATGGCGTAGTCGTTACGCCCCTGCTCACCGTATAGATATGCCAGGTTCAGGCACTCCGCGACCGCCTCGCGTATCTGGCCCTGGCTCTGGTAATATTGAAGCAGTTTAATGTGGGCCTGGAGGCTCTTGGGCCAGACCCGCACGGCGTCATGCCAGCGCTCCAGTGCCAGGTGGGTGGCCTGCTGCTGCCGGAGATAGCGTTCGGCCGAAGCCAGATATGCATCGGCAGCTTCCTGCTTTCGGTCCAGCCTCTCTAACAGCTCGCCGATACGCTCATACAGGGTGGGGTCGTCCGGAGTGCGTTCGCTGGCTCGCCGATAGACGCCCAGCGCTGCCTCAAGTTGCCCGGCGTTGGTGTAGGCCAGGCCCAGGCTGGTGAGCGCACCGACGTCGTTGGGGAATTCAGCCAGCGCACGTTGATAGGCTGCGATAGCCTGGCCCCAGTTCTTATCCCAGGCAGCATCGGCGCCAGCTCGCATAGCCTCTTCAAATATCCTGCGATTACCTGCCATAACCTGCCTCTGGGATGCAGATATCAGTGGCACAGGAGGCCAGGTCAGGGGCTGCTCGCGCCACTCAGGCGCAGCACGATCAACCGCCCGCCAACAGCTTTACCAGGATGGCCTTCTGGGCATGCAATCTGTTCCCAGCCTGCTCCCACAGCACCGAGTGCGGACCATCACAGACCTCATCGGTGATCTCCTCGCCTCGATGCGCCGGCAGGCAGTGCATCACGATGACGTCAGCTTTAGCCTCCGCGACCAATGCCTGGTTCACCTGATAGGGCCTGAAGGCGCGCGCTCTGACCTCGCTTTCCTCCTCCTGCCCCATCGAAGCCCACACATCAGTATAGATCACGTCAGCGTCGGCGACTGCCTCGTGCGGATCATACGTTGCCGTGAGCGTGTTGCCGCTGACAGCCGCCAATTTCTGCCCCAATGTCCACACGCCCGGGTGCAGCTCATAGCCGCGCGGCCCGGCAATGGCAAAATCCATCCCTGTTAACGCCGCACCAAACAGCAGTGAGGTCGCAACATTGTTACCGTCCCCTACAAAGGCCAGCTTACGCCCCCGCAGTTCCCACCCTTTGTGCTCGACAATGGTCAGGAAATCGGCCAGAGCCTGACAGGGGTGAGAGTAATCTGAGAGACCGTTGATGACCGGCACACGGGAGTATTTTGCCAGTTCAACCAGGTCAGCATGGGAAAAAACACGGGCCATAATCGCGTCCACGTAGCGGGAGAGGACACGTGCCACATCGGGTATGCTTTCCCGCTTACCAAGCTGTACCTCGAAGGGGGAGAGGTACATGGCATGCCCTCCCAGGTGTATCATCGCCATCTCAAAGGAAACCCGGGTGCGTAGAGAGGGCTTCTGAAAAAGCATACCCAGCGTCTTGCCCTGGAGCAGGGGGCGACCTTTGCCGGCCCTCCATTCATCTTTGAGGCGTACGGCCAGCTCAAGTAACGAACGCATTTCTTCTGGCGTGAGGTCTGCCAGGCTGAGGAAGTGTTCCATTGGACCTCCCGAACAGTGTGTTAGATACGCTAACCTCCCGGGGGTTTCAGAGACGGCGGGAGGATTATGTTTTTCAGGAGTAATAGTTACAGCCGGTCTTTTCCGGCTCGGGCCGGTCTCCAGAACGCGCCCGTGAGTGTGCTGGCTTATCGGAGACGGCCATCCGGACGAGCCGGAAAGCCCGCACTACGGGCCAGACCGGTTGCAACTGCGTAACTCCTTCACCAGAGTATACCACAGAGACGGCATGCGGGCAAAATGTGGTACAGAAGAGACAGAACGCCGCGCTCGACGGGGAGAATGGCTGCACCGTGCGCAGAGCGTCCCAGCTCAATTGCCAGGCCTGCCTGAGATCGCTCCAACATCAGGTTTGCATGCGGGTGTGAGATACGCATAACTGGATTCCGCGCATCGTGCCCACCCGCCGTGCCCGCCGGACCACAGTCCCCACAGTCCGCGGCGCGGGTTGCGACCCGCGCCGCACTGTTGTGCCCACGCAGCGCAGGGCCAGTGTCTCGCCCCCCGGAATCAGTTATGCGAATGAGAAATCCTGCGCGAGGATAATGCTAGCTCAGCTCAAGCGTGCGCAGGAAGGCGACAAGTTCGGCTCGCATATCGCTACGGCGCAGCGCCATAGCGATGTTGGCCTTGAGATGACGCAGGGGGTCACCGGCTGCCATCCACGTTCCCTCGATCGGCTGGATGAGGACCCGTGAGCGGGCTGCCAGACGATCAACTGCATCGGCCAGCCACAGTTCTCCCCCCTTGCCCGGCTCCAGTGTCTCCAATACCTCGAACAGCTCAGGTGTGAAAATAAAGTGGCCGATCTGGACCCAGTTGGAAGGGGCGGTCCCGGGCTCCGGTTTCTCAATAAGATACGCCATCTCATTTGTGGAGCCGGGCTTGAGCGCGATGCACCCGTAGAGATGCGTCTCCTCGTCCGGCACCCGCTGAGTGGCCACGAGCGCTGCCGGGCGCAGGCGCTCAAAAGCCTGACACATTTGCTGGGGTACCGGCGTGTCGGCTATGACGATGTCATCGCCGAACATGTAGTAAAACGGCTCGCCCGGTGTCAGCCAGGCGCGGGCAGCCAGTGCCGGTGAGGCGTTGCCGTAGGGTAAGGTCTCAGGCTGGCGTACGAAAACAATGTCGGCCAGGCGCGAGATACGCCGGACTTCATCCAGGAGCTGCGTCTTACCGGTTTTCTCCAGGTGCTCCTCCAGCTCAGGGACAGGCGCAAAGTGGCGCTGGATAACGCCGCTGCCTCCCCGTACGACGATGATGATCTCGCAGATGCCCGCCGCAACCATGGCTTCCACATGGTGCTGAATCAAAGGGACACCCGCGATAGGGAAGATTTCCTTGGGGATGGCTTTGGAGGCGGGCAGGAAACGCGTCCCGTACCCGGCGATAGTGATCACGCCTTTCATTCCGTCCCCTCCCTCCTGAAAAACGGCGGTCGCTCCACACGCCACAGCGCGTAGATGCCGGCCAGTAAAGTGATGCCGCCTACGACATATCCCTCGACCACCGAGGCCCGGGTCACGAACGTCGCCAGCAACCCCATGATGAAGGAAACGACATATAGGGTGAGCACGGCCTCACGTCTGGTCAGCCCCGCGGCCACCAGACGGTGCGAGATGTGGTCTTTGCCCGGCGTGGTAGCCGGATTCAATCCCCTCCGCAGACGTGAAATGATCACCAGTGTGGTATCGAAGATCGGCAACCCCATCACCAACACCGGCACCATCCACGTGACAAAGCTGACGTTGTCGGGGAAGCGCAGTTTGATGCCGATAGCAGCCAGGGTGAAACCGAGGAACAGGGCGCCGGAATCCCCCATGAAGATGCTGGCCGGATTGAGATTGTAGAACAAAAAACCCAAACAGGCACCCAGGACAGCTATCGCAAGCGCCCCAACCAGATACTGTCCGCTGAACGAGCACATCAACGCGAAGAACGCGGCGGCGATGGCAGAGACACCGCCGGCCAGCCCATCCATATTATCGAGGAAATTGATCGCGTTGGTGATGTAGCCCACCCATAGCACAGTGGCGAGCAGATTCAGCAGCGGGTGACGGAACAGGCCCACATAAATGCCACTGGCGTAGAGGAGCAGGGCGGCCAGCGCCTGGCCGATCATCTTTACCAGCGGACGAAGCCCCCAGCGGTCATCAACCAGGCCCATAAAAGAAACCCCCGTGGCACCGACGAGAATGGCTCCAAACTCGTGGAATTTACGCCACTCACCCAAAACCAGTGCGGCAACGATAACTGCCAGATAGATGGCCACCCCTCCGATGCGGGGCACCGGCTTGAGGTGAATCTTACGGGCCGCGGGCTGATCCATCATCCCGACACGCGGGGCCAGCCAGCGCGCAGCGGGGGTTACCCCGATGGCCAACACCAGCGCTCCGGCGAACACGATAAGATAGACGGTCACGGTTGCGACGCCTCCATAATCTGCTGAATCTGAGCGACCAGCCCCTCCAATGCATCGCGCTGCTCGTCTGGTGCCACCTCCAGCGCCTGTCTGGCGTAGAGCAGTGCCTGCTCCTGCTGACCAAGCTGGCTGTACAGCCGCGCGATGACCTGCAGCACGTTCCAGGCATCCTGGGCTTTTGGCTGCAACTCCAGAGTTCGGGTGAGGGCATGGATGGCCTTTTCCCACTGCTGGGCTGCTATATAAGTATCTCCCAGCGCCCTCCAGACATCGCTGTTGGAGGGCCTCAACCTCAAGGCCTCCTCATAGCAGTGGATTGCTTCTGCCACGTTGCCACGATGGCGGTTTACATCGCCGCATACCAGCCAGGTTTGATCAAAGTCCGGGTCAAGCTCCAGCGACCTGCGCAGTGCACGCTCGTATCCCTCGACGTCTCCCATGCCGTAGTAGTCAAGCATCGCCCACTCATTCCACAAGATGGCATTGTTCGGACTGAGTGTGGTAGCAAGGGCATAGTTCTCCGACGATTTTTGAAGCAGGGTGCGTTTGGTGTTCTCATCGCCTGCGAGATCGGCCCAGCGACGGTACATACGGGCGAGATTGGCACTGTGGTCTGTGTTCAGCGGGTTCAGTTCGCGGGCCTGAAGCAGCACACGCTCCGTTTCCCGCAGCAGACTCTCGCGCACGGCCGGATCCTCAATGGACGAGGCATACTCGAGATAGGCTCGCCCCAGGTACAGATAATAGAAGTCCTCCCTGGGTGCCAGTTCGATCGCGCGCTTGTAATGTTCAATGGCGATCAGCCACTGACCACCCCGATCATATGGCTCGCCCTGTTTGTAGACGATATCGGCTTTGACCGGCTGCAGGTTGCTCACCGTGGCTATACCACCGACCGCGATTGTCAGCACCAGGATGGTAAATGCTCCCCACGGCTGGACGACTTCTCGCGGCCGCTGCTTGAGCTCCAGGTAAAGCACCATACCGCCTGCAAGCAGGACAAAGATGATGAACCAATAATAAGCGGTCAGGAAACCGGCCACGCGTTCGGCGATGCGCAGTACGTCCTGAAGGGATTGTGCCTGGAAACCCATCAGGGCAGCCTGTTTGCCGGCCAGCACCAGGGCAAAGCTGAACCCGACCGCCAGTGAGATCAGGAGGTGGACTACAAATGCCAGAAGGCTATCACCTTTGCGCTCCCGGAAAACCCCGCCGCCGACCATCTCCGAGGTATGTACCACTCCTCCTGCGACCCAGGTGAGAACAAAGATCATCAACGCACCGTAGGAGGTGCGGCTCTGCTGAGCTGGCAGGACGGTCAGCGCGCGCCAGATGATCCTCAATGGCTGGGAGAGCCGCTCGGCATTGGTGACGAAGTCAAAGGCAAGCGTACCCAGCAAGAAGCCGCTCACTATTGCTGCAATGAGCGTGGGATATATCCACGCTGGAAGCGGCGGCGGGGCAGGAGGATGGGAGGGGATGGGTTCCCGCTTGCGCCTGCGTTTCTTGTTCGGCGACTCTTTCTTTCCCTCCGGTCCGCTGCTCCTGGTCTCGAGAGCGGTGCTCCTGATCATGCCTGCGCCCGCCACAACAAATGCTCCGGCGCAGGCCCAGAACGTGGTGCGCGTCGAGGCAATGGCAATGCCAAAGTTGATCTCAATAAAATGAGCCACAACCGCCGACAGAATACCGATCAGCACAAAGGCGTAGGGATGGGACTGGGGAACGTCTTTATCCCAATAAACGGAAAAAGCGTATACCAGGAGGTAGACAAACAACCCGCCGACGATGCCGATCGGTATGGCCAGGCAGAAGAAGTGGGTGCCCACGCGGGGTACGACTATTGCCGTGGCGATAACCGCTCCGGTCACCAGCAGAGTAAAGAACAGCGTGCGGCGCCAGTCAGATGGTAGGAGTCCCAGCCAGCGCAGGCCGAAGTAGAATATGCCCCCGAACACCCACAGATACGCCACAAAGCCAGGCAGTCCGGTGATGATAAGCGAGTCCAACGTCTCATTGTGAGAACGGTCCGGCGAGGCCGTGCGCGATTCGTAATGGCCCAGCAGCGGTGGGTAGAAAGGGTTGTAAGCCACGTACATTGATTCCGGACCATATCCAACCAGGAGGCGGATGGCGTTGAAGGGGTCAACGTGTCCGTTGGGATAAGCGCTCGTCGGCGGGTAACGGAGCGGTTCGTGGGGCAGGAAGAGCCTGAGCCCGCCCTGCCAGATCAGATTGCGCACCATCCCGGTGCCGGTCTCAGCGTTAAGGACATTCGTCACGCGACTCAATGAGGGCTGTTGTCTGGCCCACTCGTTGAGCGGACCACCCGGGTTCACGGCAAAAAAGCCGGCGCTGGCACAGAGTGCCATCACCAGCACACTGGACCACAGCCAGCGCCAGCCCTGTCGCCCGACAACGAAGGCCAGCCAGCTTCCCAGGATGGTGAGCACAGCCCCTAGCGCGGCCAGCCCCTGCGGAAGCTGGCTTTCTGCTCCTGTCAGCGCCTTGCCCACGAAGTAGATCACTGCAGCCACAAGCCCCGCAGCTCCGAGGCTGGCCATCCCGAAAATCACTCCCCGCCCGAGGTCTTTCAACAAATCTCGTGATTTGAAGGGATGCTCCCTGCGCGCTGCCTGCTGGAGCATCAATAGCTCCAGGAAGCCCCAGATGCCCAACCCGGCCAGCAGGCCCATCAGGGGCCCGCGGCTTTGGGTGTAAAAAGTGGCGATGAGCTGTACAAGCAGGATAAAGATGTAGGTGGCCGCACGTAGAATGTCCGCCACTCCCGTCTCTTCATTGGTGAGGATTGAGCGGAAGGAGCTGAGGATACGGGCCAGCGTGGGCGGGGTGATCATGATCAGATAGGCAGCAACGAATATGGCGTTGCCCATATTTGAGGCCACCCGTACAGTGACATCGCCGCCCCAGGGCAGCGGGTCCAGCCTGTTGCGCTGGAGCAGGCCGTAAAGCGAAATGGGCAGGCTGTTCAGGATCATCACCGTCACCAGCCGGTCCAACTGCTCCCGCGTGCGCATCTCCTGGAGGATAATGAGGAAGACCACGATGTAAGAGAGTGTGGTATAGGTGCCTTGGAGACGTTGATAGGAGCCGAGGAGGCTGACCCTTGGGGTGACGGAGAAGATCGTACTGAGGAGATAAACCACCACAGTAAAAAGCGTGGGCAGGAGCAGCGGTGTGCGCCAGGTCAGCTCGAGCGTATGCCTGCCACTGAGCCGCTCCTCAATGTACCTGGTTATCCAGGCAGCAGCCATGATCAGTGCCACAGTGCGCAGGGTGGTTAACTTATCCGGTTCGAACACGCGGCTGGAGTAGACGTTGAAAAACACCGGCGTGATGATAACCGCCAGCAGCCAGCCTGTTTCCATGACTTTGCTGCAGAACGCGCTCAGCCTGGTTGAACTCATTTGATCTACCTCTCGACACACATCTTATGTGTTGAGCGCCGGGTGTTCTCTGAACCACTCCAATGTCCGGCGCAACCCGTCCTCCAGCGTGGTGCGGGCCTCGAAGCCCAGCACTTCCCGCGCTTTAGTTACATCCGGCACGCGACGACGGGTCTCCTCGAAAGCCGGACCATAGGCATGCTCATAAGGTATGTGTACTATCTCAGAGCTACTGCCGGTCAATTTCTGTACCATCCTGGCCAGTTCCAGGATGGTGGTCTCACGGTCGGAGCCGATGTTGAAGACCTGACCGGCCGCCTCGCGCAGCGTCGCTGCACGCACGGTGCCCTCCACGGTATCGGCCACGTAGGTAAAGCAGCGCGTCTGTTGGCCGTCGTCGTAAACTGTCAGTGGTTTGCCCTGTAATGCCTGGGTGATGAACCTGGCGATGACACTACCGTATCCTTTGGGATCAAGCCTGGGGCCATAAGCGTTGAAATAGCGCACCACCGATACCGGCAGTCCTTTCCTGGCATAGGCCAGCGCGAAGTACTCGTCAATTGCTTTGGCGTCTGAGTAGGACCAGCGGCCTACAGTGGTAGGTCCAAGCACCCGGTCGCTGTCCTCACGCAGAGGCACCTGGGTGGACTTCCCATAAATCTCCGAGCTGGAAGCGATGACCGTGCGCACCCAGTACTTGAACGCCATTTCCAGAACATTTTCCGTCCCGCGCACATTGGTGATAATGGCATTAAGCGGGTCATCCACCACGTATTTGACGCCTACCACGGCTGCCAGGTGATAGATCAGGTCCGCCTGACGGACCAGCCGTTCCAGGGTGCCGAGGTTGAGGATAGAATCGTTGACGAAATGGAAGCGATCGCTTTCCAGGTGATGTTCGATGTTGCTGATCTTGCCTACGGAGAGGTTGTCTATAACTGTAATTTCGTGGCCCTGGGCCATCAAATGGTCCACAAGATTGGAGCCGATGAAGCCGGCGCCACCTGTAACAAGGATGTGCATATCTGCTCCGAGGTGTGTTAATCTGTCCCAATCGGGTAAATCTTACCTCAAAAGGCCAAAAAATCAAGTCATGGCGCAGGACATGGATTTGCAGGACAACTGCGAGCAGTTGTCCTGCACTGTGGCCGGCCGTGATGGCGCCAGATGTGGTCTGGAAACCGATCCGAGCCGGGTGGACTGATATGACTTCCCCCATACTCAGAACCGCCTGAATCGGCCTTTTCAGGCGCTCCCCACTGGCTGTTCTGCGCCGAGACTGCCCGGTGATGCAGCGGTGAGCAGGCCAGCGCGGGCAGAATCAACGGCCGTGGGCCCGAAAGGGTGTACGCACTGAGCGGCTACGTCAGAGAGTAACCAAGCACACGCTCATACACCGCGCGGGTCTCAGCAGCGGTCCGTGCCCACGAGAAACGGGCTGCCTGGAGCAGCCCGCGTGCTCGCAACTCTTCACGCAGCCAGTCGTCACACAGCACCCGGCGTACTGCCATGACCAGTTCGCTTGTGTCGTGAGGGTCGAAGTAGGATACGGCGTCGCCACCGACCTCCGGGATGCTGGCAGCGCGCGAGGCGACAACCGGTGTGCCACAGGCCAGCGCTTCCAGTACCGGCAGTCCGAAGCCTTCGTGGAGACTGGGAAAGACCAGCGCCTGCGCTCCGCTGTAGATCGCCGGTAGCTCCTCATCGGGAATGTACCCCGGGAACAGCACGGACCTCCGCGCCGGTGAGCGCTCCAGGGCAGCGAAAAAATCCTCGTACAACCAGCCCCTGCGTCCTGCAAGTACCAGCGCCTGGGTCAGCCCTTCCGCCTGGAGTATCTCAAACGCGTTCAGCAGACGTATCAGGTTCTTGCGCGGCTCAATGGTCCCGACGAAGAGCAGGTATCGCTCAGGTAAGCCGTAACGGGCACGTGCGGCGGCGACGCGATCCTCCGCCACAGGGGTGAAGAATGGAGCGGCAGCCTCATAAACCACGGTGATCTTCTCCGGTGGAAGTGCGCAGGCAGTGACGAGGTCATCTCGCGTGTGCTCAGAGACGGCGATGATATGGGTGGCCCGGCGGCAGTAGAGGGGCATGGTCAGGTTCAGGTACCAGCGATTGAGCGGTTTGTGGTACGCCGGCAGACGCCGAAAGATGAGATCGTGGACGGTGAGGACGGTGGGGACGGTGCGGAGCGGCAGCAGCAGGTGCTCGGTGGCATGGAAAAGCACAGCGCCGGGAAGCAGCCGGTCAAAAGGAAAATGGGCCAGTTGTCCCCACCATACCAGCATGCGCCAGACCTTGTAGCCCAGGGCAACGGTACGGGCGGGGAGATGTGCCAGGCCTGCCGGTGGCTCAACGTCACGTTCACGGTTATAGAAGAGGGCATAGCGGCCGGGGTTCGCCTCAACCAGGGCACAGGCCAGGCTTCCGGCATAGCGGCCCAATCCAGCCCGCTGATGAACCGCAGCGGAAACATCCAGATACACAAACGATGTGCTGTCAGCGTAAATTGGAGGCACTCCGTGCGTCCGTCAATACCTGCGATCAGAGCCGTCTGAGGATCAAAACCGGAGTTCTCCCCTGGCCAGTCGCTCTTGAGGCCAGAGGGCATAGTATAGAAAGGTGTGCAGCGGGGTCTCTACTCCGGCAGCCTCACCCAGCCGCACCACCGCCCCGACCAGGTAGTCCAGCTCTGATGGCCGCCCGGCCACAAGGTCGCGCTGCATGGAAGTCGTCCCTTCAGGGGGCATGCTCTCTATGAGGGCCAGCGTGCGCGTGGGCACATCATCCTGCAAGTGGACCCCCAGCGCTCGCCCGACGGCAAAGGCTTCGGCAATGGCCTGTTCCAGCATCCGGCGGAGCTGCGGGACGCTCCGTAGCACACCCACTGGCGCCCGGGTCACTGCGCCCAGACCAGCACAGGGGACAATGAACAGGAACTTTTCCCAGAGGGCCACGTGGATGTCCGGGGGGATTTCGGCTCGGACGCCGGCCCGTTCAAAGGACTCTTGCAGGCGGCGGGCGCGCTCGCCGGGGCTGTTATCCAGCTCCCCGAAGGCCACATAAGGCTCCAGTCCGCCATGGCGGATATGGCCCGGCTCCACAACGGTGCTGATGATGCGGCAAAGTCCGCCCAGGACACGCTCCCGGCCCCAAACGGCGGCCAACTGGTCGGGCGCTTCCACCCCATTCTCCAGCGGGACAATAAAGGTCTCCGCCCCGATGAGAGGCGTCATTTGCGGCGCCACCTCTGGCACCTGCCAGGCTTTGACGCCGACCAGAACCACGTCCACAGGCCCGACTTCTTCCGGCCGGTCGGTGGCCTGGGCCGGGTGGATGCGGAAATCTCCCAGCGGGCTGTACACGTGGAGGCCTTGCCGGCGGATCGCCTCCAGGTGTGCTCCCCGGGCAAGAAAGGCCACATCCTCACCGGCACGGGCCAGGCGGGCACCGAAGTACCCTCCAACCGCTCCAGCTCCGAAAATTGCGATACGCATTGAGACAATTACGGGCGAGCATCGCCTCGCCCTCTGCGTTCACCAGCCAGACGATTGCCCGGCTTCTAAGAGCCTATCCGAAAAACCGTACAGGCGGCATCCCTATGCCGCTTATACCGACGCATAGGGATGCGTCGGTTACGTTTTTCGGAGAGGCACTAAATGCTCGCATCACAACAGCTCGCCGATCGCCCGAACAAACCAACGTAAATCGTCCAGACGGCTCTGGAGAATGTCGTATACCCGGCCATAGTCCACATCCCAGTACCGGTGGACCAGCACGTTTCGGAAACGGGCCATTTGTTGGAGACGCTCACTCAAATCCGCGGGGATGATACCCGCTTCACCCAGCATCGCGAAACACCCGGCATATTCATCAGGTACCCGATGCAGTTGTTGGGCGCCGATATGGAAGCAAATTTGCACCGCTGCCTCAATTGCCACCACCAGGCGATAGCATGCCAGGTCCAGTCGGTCGGGATCGGTCAGAAACGTTTCCTTTGGCAAAGCCCGGAATTCTTCCAGCCGCTCCAGAGATTTTTGAATATCCTCAAAACGGCTTCTAATGAGAGATTCATTCAGGCCCAAGAGGTCATTGCCTCCTTCAGGGCAAGGCGGATCAGCGGCTTCATATCCAGGTAGCAGGTCACAGTCCGGACGACCTCGTGAACACGCAAATCCTCATCCCGGCTCAACAACAGTTGGCCCTGGAAGACGTAGTATCTGAATCCCAACGGGGCGGCATTCAATACCCGGACATCCGCCGGCATCGGGTGTCCGGCCTCCCGGAGTGCTCTTTCCACCTGCTGTGCCAGTTCCAACGCCCGTTCAGCGTGGTTCTGCCCCCCCAAATAGACGGCGATATCAATGTCATGAAATGGGTGGTCTTCCAGAAAAGAGCCATAGAGGTAGGCAAAGTGAACATCTGAGGCGGTTTCCAGGACCTGCCTCAGAGTTGCGATGATGGTTTCCCGCTGGGCCGGGGTTTTCCTGTATCGCTTCTCCGGGCTGAACAACATATCCCATCATAACTGCCTCCCTCCGCAGGTTTGGGTGTATTTCAACCTGGGGGAGGGTGGTAGGCAGGTAGCCAGTCCCATATCTCGTCAGGCTGGACGAATTATACCCTGCCCTGGTAAATGGGCAAGTAGGGACACCCGTCAGCGCAGCACCACAGGCAGGTAGACCCGGTACGGCAGGGCTGCTGTGCCCACCACCGCGCGCACCGGCCCGTGGAGCGTCTCCCTGCCGGAGGTGTCCACGTCCGCCAGCCAGTACCACCAGAAGCCTGTGTAGGGAACAGTATCGTTGTAGACGTAGGTCGCGCCACCGCCCCGGGTCTCTGAAGGCACAAAAGCGATCACCGCGGCCCGGTCCAAATTCGCCGCCGGTGCCCGGTACAGATTGAAACCAAAGTTGTCTATCTCCGCCGCCGTCGCCCACTCCAGCCGCACCTGCGACCCGACTATCCTGCCCACCCGGAAGTAGAGCAACTCCACCGCTGTGGGCAGGTTAATTATCGGCACCGTGTCGGTCGGACGATTGGTGGGATTGTCGTACACGTCTATCGCACCGGTGACGGTGACCGCATTGACTGTCGTGGTGATGTCGTGTACCACGCTGAAGACGGTGGTGATGTGGAATGACTCGCCCGGGGCCAGGTTGCGCCCAAAGCCATACGGTGTCGGCCCGGTCAGATCGTACCAGGTCAGCAAACCATCATCGGCATCCTCCTCGGGGTACGGCTCGGCAGCTACAAAACTCATATAGTATGTATCATACGCATCCAGAAGCGGCAGCAAGTCAATGGTGCTGATACCGACGTTGGTGATGACGATGGTGAAAGTAACGTAGTTCGGGAAAGCGTCATCCAGGTCGGCAGCGACCAGTTGCTTATCCAGCATAATGACGGGGTCTGCAATGGTGACGGGTGCATCATCGGTGTCGGTGAGGACGCCGCCGGGGTACTCACCGCCGACCAGCGCGAAGTTCAAATAGGTGCCGGTGACGCCCGGCGTTGCAGTCACGGCAAAGGTCACGGTGATGTTCTCGCCGGGGGCCAGCGGGCCCAGGTTCTGCCAGACCAGGGTCGGCTCAGCGATAACGTCCGGGTCGGACGGGTCGCCGGAACCGACGACGTAGTGGAAGTCGGCGGGCAGCGTGTCGGTCAGCACCAGCGGGTCAAAGGTCACCTCACCGGTGTTGGTGATGCGGATAGTATATGTGAAAGGCATGTTTCGCACTGCCTGGCCTGGCGCAACATCCTTGGTCAGCTCCAGACCGGGTATCAGCGGTGTAGTTTGCTCCTCATCCGAGTTGTTATCGGGGTTGCTGTCAGGGGTCTCTGAACCGACAAAGGCCGCATTGGTGAAGATATCGGTTGTCGTCACCAGCACCCTGGCAGTGACTGTCAGCCGGCGCACCTCACCTACGCCAAGAGCACCAAGGCTCCAGACCAGCGGATTTGGTCCGTAGTGCTGCGGCGGCACAGCGGAGACGAATGCCACCTCGGGTGGCAGCGTATCGGTGACCCACACATTATGGGCTACCGCCGGACCATGGTTGATAACGACCAGAGTATAGGTCAGTTGTGTGCCAACGATGACCGGGTCGGGGTGATCGGCTTTAGCGATGCTCAAATCTGCGCCATTGCCCACCGGCGTGGTGACCGCGTCGGTGTCGGTCAGCCCTGACGTGTCGGTGATGGCCACGGCATTGTAGATGACCGTCCCGCTCACCAGCGGGCTGTCCACCCGCACGACCAGCATCAGGACACCGGTGGTCTGAGTGATGCCGCTCCCCGGCAGCAGAAAGTCGCCCAGATTCCAGAGCACCAGGCCGGTCCCGCCCACGCCTGGGTCGCTCATGGCGGGCGGGGTGGCCGTGTAGAACGTCGTGTGCGCCGGAGTGGTGTCGCTCACCACAACGCCGTAGACCGGCTCGTCGCCCGTAATCGTGTAGGCCAGCGTGTAGGTGAGCAGGTCGCCCGCCTGCACCGGGGACGGACTGGCCGATTTGACCACTTCCAGCGTGTGCGACGAGGTCACCGTGTCCGTGACCGTGTCCGTCGTCGGCGTGGACACCTGCGTGCAGGTGACCGCGCCGGTGTTGACAATCGGCAGGCCGT
>Ga0209162_1001651_pt1 | contig 21228 bp, 23 predicted proteins | sample YNPNPMetaG_FD_187121 | JGI IMG/M metagenome (GOLD analysis project Ga0209162, IMG submission 187121) | Anoxygenic and chlorotrophic microbial mat microbial communities from Yellowstone National Park, USA - YNP NP MetaG (SPAdes) (version 2) ...
TGACTCCACTGCAAAAACCCTGAAGTTTCACCACGAAGACACGGAGTCACAAAGTTTCCTTTCATTTACTTACTCGTGTCTCCGTGTCTTTGTGGTTCGATTTTCACCTTTTTGCAGGAGACTCAGAATTGCAAAGAGAGAAAATTATGGTTCCCCCCAAAAACACTCGCGCTTCACTGAGCCGGTTTGCCTGGCTTTCGATTCTGGCAGCCGTGGTAACGATTACCCTCAAAGCCATCGCTTACCTCCTGACTGGCTCGGTGGGTTTGCTTTCCGACGCAATTGAATCTTTCATCAACCTCGCCGCCGGCGTCATGGCTCTCTGGATGTTGACCATTGCCGCCCGGCCGCCAGACGAAAATCACCTGTACGGTCACAGCAAAGCCGAATACTTTGCCAGCACGGTCGAGGGCGGACTGATTCTGGTAGCCGCGGCAAGCATTTTTATCACAGCCATCGAGCGAATCGCCTCCCCACAACCACTGGGACAACTTGGCCTCGGATTGGGCGTTTCTGTGCTGGCCTCTGCAATCAACTTCGGTGTCGCCAGGGTGCTTCTCGGAGTTGGCAAGAAATACAACTCCATTACGCTGGAGGCAGACGCTCATCACCTCATGACCGATGTCTGGACTTCGGTGGGAGTGTTGGCTGGGGTGGGCCTGGTGGCCATCACCGGCTGGCTCATCCTGGACCCGATTGTAGCCCTGCTGGTGGCAGGGAACATCGTCTGGACGGCTGTTTCTCTGCTGCGTCGTTCCGTGTCCGGCCTGATGGACGCCTCCCTGCCCGAGACAGACCAGAAAAAGATCGAGGACGTGCTCGATACCTACCGGCAAAAGCAGATAGACTTTCACGCGCTGCGCACACGCCAGGCCGCGGCCCGCAAATTTGTCTCTGTCCATGTCCTTGTCCCAGGCACGATGACGGTCCACGACGCGCATCACCTGGCAGAAGACATCGAGCGAGATATTCGGCAGGCAGTTGGGAACGCTTCGGTTATCACACACATTGAGCCGGCCGAGGATGAAGTTTCCGATTACGATATTTCGCTGGATCGCCCCTAAACTTCGGCTTGCACCTTCCAATTGGCTTAGAAGAAACAGAACAAACGTCCCGAAGGGCTGATTTTGGCGTCAAAATCTTGCTTTCTAAACCCTTCGGGACGTTTCAGACGAGAATTTTCTCTTTGGATCTGCTGGCTTTCTATCTTGATATTGTCACTGGAAGCGATATCAAGCAATCTCCCGCTTTACCAGTAGATTGCTTCGTCGCAATGAAACGATGCAAAAATCAGTCCACTGCAAAAACCTTTTTACCACAAAGGGCTCAAACGAGCACGAAGTTTTTTCAAACTATTGTGCACCAAAATTCATGATTTTCATGTGTAGTTTGTCTCCTTCGTGGTTACAAGCCTTTTGGCAGTGAAGTCATTTTTGCTCTGGCACAATCGTGACCTTGCGGGTTGGCTCCTCGCCGATGGATTGTGTGCTCACACCCGGATATTCTCGCAGTTCCAGGTGGATGATGCGCCGTTCGTTGGCGGGCATCGGTTCCAGCACCTGACGGCGGCCGGTCTTGATCGCCTGATCGGCCATGCGGCGTGCCATCTGGCGCAGTTGACGTTCGCGACGGGCGCGGTATCCTTCCACATCAATCACAATTTGCACCCATTGTTCCATCTGCTTGCTGACGATGAGATTGACCAGGTACTGCATCGCGTTCAAAATGTCGCCGCGGCGTCCGATGAGAACGCCCAAATCGTTGCCGTGGATGTCCACCAGCACGGGGCGCACGCCCTCTTCGTCTGCCTCGCCGTAACGGGCGGTCACGGTGGCCTGGATTTTCATCTTCTCCAGCAGGTCGGTGACGATCTGCTGCGAAACGCGCAGGAGTTCGTCTTCGTTGACCTGGGGCACCGCTGCCTGCACCGGTGCGGACTCTGGCTGGGGGGCCGGGTCGCTGGTCTCGGGTTCCACCGGTGCGGACTTGACCGTCAGCCGGACCCGCGCCTGTCGTCCGCCGATCCCCAGCAGGCCGCGCGAGCCGCTATCGAGCACTTCCACTTCCACCATTTCAGGTGGCAGCCCCAGTTCTTTCAATCCTTCAGCAACGGCTTTATGCACGGTAGGGGCTATTTTTTCGAGAGTTGTCCGTTCGTTCATTTTTTCCTCGCTTGTGATGTTTGCCCGGCTTTTTGGGGCAACAACACGTTCCAGTTGACTTTTCCCATCATGGCGTATTGGGCAATGCCAAGCAAGTTGGAGACAATGATGTACACAGCCAGGCCCGAAGCCAGGGTGTAGGTAATCCATCCCATGAAGAACGGCATGTACAGCGCCATGGTCTTGCTCATCATCGCGCTTTGGTCGTTGGGGTTAGCCGGCGGCGGGGTGGTCAGTTTGGTTTGCAGGTAGGTGGTCAGGGCGGTCAGAATTGCCAGGACCGGAATCCCCACGCCGAAGACGTAGAGCCGTTCTGGCTGGGCCAGGTTCATCCACAGGAATTTGCTGTTGATGGGGATGATGTCTGGCAGACCGAGGATGGGATAGACGGCATGTTGCAGAATAAGCAGTTGGGCGGGGGAGGCGGCCAGGGCGCGCACCACGCTCTGATACAGGGCGAACAGGATGGGGAGTTGAATGAACGTGGGCAGGCAGGAGGCAAACGGGTTAATGCCCATCTCGCGGTACAGGCGCATCTGTTCCTGGGCCAGTTTTTCCTTGTCGTCTTTGTATTTTTTCTGGATTTCTTGCCATTCTTTCGAGTTCTGAAATTCCTGCATGGCCTGCGTGCCCTTGATTTGATTGCGCATCAAGGGGTACAGAACGACGCGGCTGAGCACGGTGAACACGATGATGGCGACCCCAAAGTTACCGCCAAGGTACTTGTAGATGATAAGCAAAATGTTTGTAAACAGGTTGACAATCCATTCCCACATGGAGCACTTCCTTTACTTTTTCGCCGGATTGAAAGTCCAGACCTGAACGCCGTTCTGGTCGAGGGCCAGGAGCAGAGATTCCCCCTCGGAGGGGGCTACCAGGAACACCGACCCTGCCGGGACGACAGAACTGTACACTGCTCCTGCCACGGCAGTCGTGCGCAGCACTTCGCCGTCGAAGGAGAGATAGTAAATGGTGCCGCTGTCGGTGGCAACCACCAGCCCCTCGGCGGTGACAGCCGGTTGACCGACGATCGCCCCCCGCAGGGGTTGCTTCCACAGCAGGTTCCCATCCAGACTGTAGGCGTAGAAGTTGCCTGCGCCATCGCCAAAGTAGAGAACATCGTTTGCCAGGACCGGGCCGGCCCACACCCACGACTCGAGCGGAGCCTGCCAGAGGAGGTCACCGGTTTGAGCGTCCAGGGCGACGAGGGCACTATCGAAAAGGCCGACGTAGAGGACACCGTTATGGAGAACGGGGGCGCCGAGAATGGCGCCGTTTAACTGCGTTCGCCAGACTTCCTCCCCACTTTGGGCCGAAACCGCAAACATCCAGCGCCCCAGCGTGCCGAAATAGACGTTCTGGCCGTCGGTGACAGGCGTTCCCCAGATGGACTGATCGGCCTCGAAAGGCTTTTCCCATTTCGGTTGGCCGTTGAGGTCGAGGGCGTAGAGGTTGTAATCGGCGTTGGGGGCGTAAATGGTGTCGTCGGTGACCAGTACCGAACCGATCCAGCGATCGCGAGCGGTGAAGGACCAGTTTTCGGTGCCGGTGGCAGGATCGAGGCTGTAGAGGACGTGGTCATAGCCGCCGACAATCAGTTGCCCGTCTTTGGTCAGGACGGGAGCCGCAAATGCATTGGCCTTGATGGGGAAGCGCCATGCTTCGGCATAGGTCTGCAAATTGACGGCATAGACATTTGTGCCGCCGGCGATATAGACGTACTCCTCGCTGACGGTCATGCCAGGCCAGGAGGAGGGGGTCATACCGGTGGCACAGCCGCCCAGCAGAATCGCTGCGGCCAGCAGGGCGGCAAGAGGAAGGATCAATTTGGTCTTCATGGATGTTTTTTTCTCTTTCTCGAAAAGGATTTCACCATGAAGGCTGCAAAGACAGCGAAGATGCTTCTCTGACCTTTGCACCCTCCATGGAAATAAGCAAATTTTCTGAGGAGTTCATTTCACCGGGTCGTACCCGCCGGGGTTGAATGGATTGCAGCGCAATACGCGCCAGACGGCCATCAGTCCGCCTTTGAGTACACCGTACTTGTAGATGGCCTGATAGCCGTAATGAGAACAGGAAGGATAAAAACGACAGGTGTTGGGGGGCAATGTTCTGGCAAACGTGTTTTGGTAGAAGCGAATCAGGGCCAGTAGAATCAGACGCGGCCAATAGGCCGGCGTGCGCGGCAGGTCTCGCAAGCGTGGCTCGTCAGAATAATCATTGGGGAGGTAATTGATCGTCATGGGGAGCAATTAACAGGTTGGCGCGCTGGAGCAAAGAAGCCAGGGCTTGCTGGACCTCGTTCAGATGGGCCTGCACCAGGGGAGGGCGTGCAATCAGCATCAGATCGGTTCCAGGTTTGGTGACCGGTAAAAAGGATTTCATCGCTTCTCGCAGCAGGCGCTTGGCACGGTTGCGTTCCACCGCACCGCCTACTCGAACGCCAGCCGTGACCCCCACGCGCACGCCTGGTTGGTCCGAGGAAAGAGCATATAACACAACAAGCGGGTGGGCATAGGACTTTCCATAACGCCGCACCCGCTTGAAATCAGTTGACCGGGTCAGGCGAAAGCGTCGCTTCACCTGTGCCTCATAAGGAGGGGAATACCGGCCTGAACGCGCCCTCCTACCAGCGGACGCGTTTCACATGCGCATTGGAGCGAACTGTCAGGCGATAGCGCCCCTTCAAGCGGCGGCGCTTGAGCACCTGGCGGCCATCGGCAGTGGACATGCGCTGACGGAAACCGTGAACACGCACGCGCCGACGAATACGGGGTTGATACGGACGTTTCGTTGCCATGTTTCTTCCTTAGAAAATAAAAATTTCGAATACCAAACGGCTCTCTTTTGCCGGGGGTTCCAAAGCGAGGCGCAATTATAACGGAAGGTACAGGTTTGGTCAAACAAAATTTGGCTGGCAGGAAGGCATCAACCTGCTCCAAGCAGGGACAGGAGCGCTACCAGGGCACCTGCCAGGGCGCAGGCCAGGTTGACAAGGTCGTTATTCATCCACTTCCAGCCGCGAATTTGATGGGTCGGCGTGCCGCAGGTGTGCAGGGGATGTTTTTCGGTCTCTTTGTTGCATTGTGGGCAGTGATAAATCGCCTGGACCGTGGCGCCGAGGAACGAATCGAACAGGGCGCCTGCCAGTCCAGAGGTTGTGACCACCAGGAAAAGCACCGGCAGCGGCAAAGAGGGCACAGACAGGGAGGGGGTGCAGAGGACGGTCAACAGTGCAATGAAGGCGGCTCCGCCTGCCGCGGCCAGCGTGCCAGAAAGGGAAATCCCGCCCGATGTACCGCGTTCCACTTGTTTTCCCGTCGTGATCAGCCGGGGTGGATGGTTGCTCAGGACGCCCAGTTCGGTGGCCCAGGTGTCGGCATTGACCGCTGCCAGCGAGGCCGCGAATCCAATCCAGGGCCAGGATTCATGGGGGGAAAGGAAGGAGAGACCCGCAAACAATGCCGCGATTCCGCCATTGGCCAGCACTTGGGCGATGTCACGCTGTCCGCCCTTTTCGAATTTTTCGTTCAGAGGAGTTTTTTGTTTGGAGAAGAGGCGCGTGAGCAGGCTCGAAGAGATGAAAAATCCCAGCAAGAGCACTGCCCACTGCCAGCCTCCCACTCCGAAGATGAGTGTGCCGGTCAGCACGGCTCCGGCTGCCCCAGACTTGCTGAGGCTGCGAGCACGATAGGCAAGAAAGGCAATGACAAGCGCAGCAAGGAAACCGAGGAGAAGGTTGGACATTGAGGATTGAGGATTGGTGATTGAGGATTGAGGTCAGGAGGTGGAAATGAGGAAGAGGATGGCGATGAGGAAGAGGATCGAGGTGATGACGTTGCTCAACCACAGGATTCTTGCCAGGGCTTGCTGCTCGGCGCGGCGGTAAAAGACCAGGCCAACCACCCAGCCGAGTGCCGAAAGGAAAATGCTGATGGCCGGTAGCAGGATCAATCCCGCCGCGGGCACCGCTTCCCCCGGTACACCAGAGGAGAGAAACCCCAGCGGAACGGTGTTCAGGGAGGGAATAATCAAACTGACCCAGATCAACAGCCCAATGTTCAAGAAGAGAGCCCCCAGCCAGAGAAAACGGGCCAGGGGGTCTTGCCAGGCTTCGCCAATGATGAAGGACGGGTAAACCGATTCGGCAAGCGCCGGAGAGAGGCTGCCCATCTCCATTGTGCTTTGAATGTCCTGCACAAAGGTGACCGGGTCGGCGGGCGAGATGGCGAAGATGCGCTGACGGGTGGCGACCAGCAGCAGGGTGTCGGTCTCGGCAGCCAGGAATTCCACCGTCCCCAGATCAGCGACGCGCCGATAGCCCAGAAGCGATCCTGGCAGGCGGAAGGGGGGCAGCGGCAGGGGAGCATGGAGCGCTGTCAGCGGTCGCACCCATTCGATGTCCGAGATGGGGATGCTTTCGCTGCGCAATCCCCACACAATCGTCAATTTGTCCCGGTCAATGCGGTAGAAGCCGTGTTGTAAAGCGTACAACCGGTATGCCAGCACCGGTAACGGGGCAAAGGCCAGGGCAGCGATGAGCACGTAGAACGTAAAGCGCGGGCCGATGGGGGTGTTGGTGGCCAGCCAGGTCGCCAGGACCATAATCAGCGCCAGCGCAGCGATCAACGTGCTGTGAATCGATGCGCCTCGTTGTCGAGGGGGAAGAAAATCGCGTGACTTTAGCGTTGTCATGATAGTTTCAGTGAGAAGAGGAACGCGTTCACGTTCCCTGGCCATTGGTGGAGGAGGAGAGCGGTTCTACTGCCGGCGCTTCCCCCTGGTCGAAGCCCATGTCCAGCGCCTCTTCGACCCGAATCTGGCCGCGCAGAAAAGCGCCCTCTTCGGTGGCGAAGGCTGTGGTCACAATGTCTCCCCAAACGCGCCCGGTGGAGCGGATTTCAACCTTTTGGGCGGTGATGTTTCCCTTGACTGCCCCGGCCACGATGACGTTCAGCGCCCGCACGTTTTCGCAGGTCACTTTACCGGTCTCGCCGACCACCAGCAGGCCCTTCAGAGCAATTTGCCCCTCGAAGATGCCCTCCACGCGCACGCCGCCGGAGCCGTTGATGCTTCCCTGCCAGATGATTCCTGCTCCCAGCACCGAGGTAATCCGTTCTACGGGCTGGATGGACGGGGCAGGAGTCGTTTGTGGATTTCGTTTGAACATACTTTGTTGACCTCAGGCGTCTATTTTATCATCTTCTCTTCGGGTACAACGAGGAAACGCCAGGGGAGCGACTTCCACGGTTCGGGGACGGTGTATAGCCCGATGCGCGGCCCGCGCCGGACCCGTTCGTCTGCTACCGGTTCGCCCGCCTCGATCCACAGACCCGAAGCCGGGTCGCACAGGTCGAGGCCGTTCTCTGTCCCGGTAATGCCGAGGGCCTGGGTCAGTTTGGCCGGGCCACGGGTATCTCCTCCCCGTCGGCGGGCGGCGATGATCTCCACCCCTTCGACCGGCTCGATAGCGCGAATCAACACCGCGGCCGGCCTCCCCTCTGCTTCGGTCACGGCGTTCAGGCACCAGTGCATGCCATACGTGAAATAGACGTAAGCGTAACCCGGCGGCCCATACATGACCGCGTTTCGCCGCGTCCGCCCTGAGCGCGCGTGACATCCCTGATCTTCCTCGCCAATGTAGGCCTCGGTTTCAGTGATAAGACCAGCCAGGCGCTGGCCGTCTAACAGGCGCACCAGCCGCGCCCCAAGGAGTTGGCGAGCAACTGTCAGGGTCGGTTGGGCATAAAATTCACGCGGCAGGACATTCATTGCAATGTTTCTTCGGCTGGAATGGACAAAAACGTGCCACCTTGTGGGAAAAAATGGATGAGGTTATTTTGTAAATCTCGCGTCGCGCTGAAGGGTGAGCCGCAGGCCGTCTTCCAGAGAAATGGAAGGGCGATAGTTCAGCCGCTTTTCGGCCAGGGCAATGTTGGCGCACATACGCGCCACCCCTCCCCCTGCTTTTTGATTGACAATGACGTTTGACGAACTCCCCGTGATGCGGATGGCCAGCCGTGCCAGGTCAATGATGCTCGTTTCCTGACCGGTGCCGACGTTAATGACCAGGCCGTTGATGTTTGGCGCAGTGGCCGCGGCGACCAGCGCACTGACCACATCATCTACGTAAACGAAGTCGCGCGTCTGGTTGCCATTGCCGTTGACGACAATCGTCCCGCCGCGCACGGCCTGTCGCAGCATGTAGGGAACCACCGGCGGATGGGCAGGGGGCAGGTGTTGTCCTGGCCCATAGGCATTGAAGATGCGCAGACAAACCGTTTCAATTCCCCACAACTCGCCAATGGTGCGCACGTAGTACTCGGCAGCCAGTTTAGAGACTGCATAGGGCGAACGCGGATGAGGGGCCTGGCCCTCGCTCAGCGGCTGGGCTTCCTGTTCGCCGTAAATAGCGCCCGACGAAGCCAGCACCACCCGACGAATGCCCACATCCCGCATGGCCTCCATCAGGCTGACAGTCCCCCCCACGTTGGCGTCGTTGTACTCGCGCGGGTACAGAATCGATTCCGCCACGTACACCCGCGCCGCCAGATGATAGACGCAATCAACATCCTGGAGCAACGTCCACAATTTGGGGCGATCATTGACATCCCCGCGCGTGAACAGGACGCCTGGATCGAGCACAGACGGGTCGCCGGTGGAAAGGTCATCCAAACCGCGTACTTCATGTCCTTCCCGCACCAGACGGTTGGCCAGATGAGAGCCGAGGAAGCCGGCCACGCCGGTAATGAGGAAAATCATGGGCAAAGGTCAGAGAACGAATGAGAGTGTAGTGAGGAAATTATAGCATGGAGGGGAGAGAGAATAGAGGAGTAGAGAACAGAGAGTAGAGAAGGGAGAAGGGAGAAGGGAGAAGGGAGAAGAGGAGAGAAGGGAGAAGAGGAGAGAAGGGAGAAGAAGGGAGAAGGGAGAAGAAGGGAGAAGGGAGAAGAGGAGAGAAGGGAGAAGAGGAGAGAAGAACGAGAGTGTCGAATGTCAAACTGCAAACCTGCTGATTGCCATTTGCTCCTCGCCGTCAGGTCGTTTAAAATAACGGTGTTCTCCAACCCGTTTTCGTCTTTCGGACCAGCCGTTTTACCCTATTCACGAAAAAAGGAGTTCCCCTTGTCCCTCGAAAAGATGCTCTCCGGTAACGAAGCCGTGGCGCGCGGCATGTGGGAGGCCGGCGTGGAGGTGGCCTCGGCCTACCCTGGCACCCCCAGCACCGAAATCCTCGAAAATTTCGCCCTCTTCCCCAACGTCTACGCCGAATGGGCCACCAACGAAAAAGTGGCCGTGGACGTGGCCGTCGGCGCAGCCTATGCCGGCAAACGCGCCCTGGCTGCCATGAAACACGTCGGCTTGAACGTGGCCGCCGACTCGTTCATGTACGCCTCCATGACCGGCATCGAGGCCGGGCTGGTCATCGTCAGCGCCGATGACCCCTCCATGCACTCCAGCCAGAACGAACAGGACAACCGCAACTTCGCCAAGTTTGCCCGCGTCCCCTGCCTGGAGCCGTCCGATAGCCAGGAGGCCAAAGACCTGACCATCGCCGCCTTCGACCTCTCCGAGCGCTTCGACACCCCCGTCCTGCTGCGGCTGACGACGCGCGTTTGCCACTCCACCAGCGCGGTGGAACTGGGCGAGCGCCTCGAACGCCCCGCCGAAACCAGGCCCTTCCCGCGCAACCCGGCCAAATACGTCATGGTGCCGGCCAACGCCATCAAACGTCACCCCGTCATCGAGGAGCGCATCCGCACCATCGCCCAGTTCGCCGAAACCTTCCCCTTCAACCGCGTCGAGCCGGGCGACCGTTCCCTGGGCATCATCACCGCCGGCGTCGCCTACCAGTACGCCAGAGAAGTCTTCCCGCACGCCTCCATCCTCAAACTCGGCATGACCTGGCCGCTGCCCGCCGGCCTCATCCGCGACTTTGCCGCCTCGGTCGAGCGCCTCATCATTCTCGAAGAACTCGACCCCTTTATCGAGGAAGGCGTGAGACTGATGGGAATCGCCTGCGAGGGGAAGAGCATCTTCCCGATGGTCGGCGAACTGGACCCGTTCGTGGTGCGCGCCGCGGCGGTTCGCGCCGGACTGCTGCCTGGTCCCGTTTCCGAAGCGACTGCGTCCCTCGACGTGAGCGCGCTCCCCTCCCGGCCGCCGGTGCTGTGTCCGGGCTGTCCGCACCGCCCCACGTTCTACATCCTGAACAAACTCAAAGTGCCGGTCAACGGCGACATCGGCTGCTACACCCTCGGCCTCATCCCGCCCCTGAGCGCCATCCACACCTGCGGCTGTATGGGCGCGGGCATCGGCGTCGCCCATGGGGCCGCCCAGGCCGGAAGTCCCGAACGGCACGTGGCCGTCATCGGCGATTCGACCTTCTTCCACACCGGCATCCCGGCCCTGCTGAACGTGGTCTATAACCAGGCCCCGGTGGTGACCGTCATCCTCGACAACCGCATTACCGGCATGACCGGTCATCAACCCAATCCTGGCACCGGCCAGACCCTGCTGGGCAAGGAGGCGCCACTGGTCGAACTGGAGCCGCTGGTGCGCGCCTGCGGCGTCAAACACGTCCGCACCCTCTCGGCGCTGGACGTGGACGCCATCGAGAAGACGCTCAAAGAGTACGTCAAACTGGACGAACCCAGCGTGCTGATCGTCCAGGAGCCGTGCGCCCTGCTGCCGGAGGCGCGCAAGAAGTGGATGCCGCTGGAAGTGCAGGCCGACAAATGCAACGGCTGTACCCTGTGCTTCCGCATCGGCTGTCCGGCTATCCTGAAGAGCGAGGAACTGGACGAGAAGACTCAGCGTCCGAAGGCGCTGATTGACGCCTCGCTTTGCACCGGCTGCGAGGTCTGCGCCCAGATTTGCCCGCGCGATGCCATCACTTTCCGCCCGGATAGCGTCTTTGTAGAAAAGGAGCGAGCATGAAAGAGGTCATCAACTTCCTGCTTTGCGGCGTAGGCGGCCAGGGGACGGTGCTGGCCAGCGATGTGTTGGTCCATGTGGGCCTGGCGGCCGGCCTGGATGCCAAGCAGGCCGAAGTGCACGGCATGAGCCAGCGCGGCGGCAGCGTCAGCAGTCATGTCCGCTGGGGGCAGAAGGTCTATGCGCCCATCGTTGGCCTGGGCGAAGCGGATATTTTGCTGGCTTTCGAGAAACTGGAAGCCCTGCGCAACATCAAATCCCTGCGCCCGGGCGGACTGGCGGTCATCAACAACCAGGCCATCGTCCCGCTGACGGTCACTTCGGGCGGGCAGAAATACCCCACCGATGAAGACATCCTGACCGCTTTCCGCGCCGTGACCGAGCGCGTCTACTTCGTGGATGGTGAACGTCTGGCTGAGGAACTGGGCAATTTGCGCGTCGCCAACGTCGTCCTGCTGGGGGCGCTCTCGGCCCTGCTGGAGGCTGACCCGGCCCTGCGCGGCGCGGCCCTCTCCGCCGAGACGTGGATGCAGGTCATCGGCGAGCGCGTCCCGGCCAGGTACCTGGAACTCAACCGCCAGGCCTTCCTGGCCGGGCGGGGAGCGGTGTAAGTGTGTAGGACAAGTCTACGGTGTTAGCCGCCTTTTGATTTTTCAGATAGCCAATCTGACGAAGTCTGCTTTACACGATGCAAACGCTCTTGGGAAATTTCACCAAGAGCGCCAAGCAGTATTTCACCAGAAACAACTACTAAACGCCCCACTCGAATTACACTCGTAACTTTCAACCCACTTTGCTCAAAATCTTTGTCGCCGAGAATCGTATCACCCCCGCAGTATATTGGCGTGTTTGCGAAGAAACCATGCAAATCAGCCAGTCATCATATTCCCCTGATTCAAAGGGCTGTTCCTTGAGGGCTAAAGTGTTCCCCGAGTATCTCTAACTCTACAGTAACGGCACGGCGTCTTACGAAGAATCATCCCCGGTTACTTTGGTAAAGGTATCGTCACTTCACGGCCGTCGTAGTATTTTACGCGGACCGTTTGTTCGTCGGGCGCAATGACGACCTCGCATACCCCGGTGTACAGGTAATTTTGCCACGTCCCGTTGCCCAGGCTCGCGGACATTTCGCCTTCAAACGTCATCACGATTTCTTGCGAGCGCGTATCAATGACACGGAAGTAGGTTGTCCTCTCCAACTCAAAGAGATCGCCGTGCTCTAACCCCTCTTCCACCTGCACCACGAATCGACCGGTTGATTGCTGGCCCAAAGTACTCACCCCACTTGCTTAGCGGCTGCGCTGCCTAACGGCCTGCGCATCACCGGCTGGCGAGCCGAGCGTAGCGAGGCGAGCCGTCGGGTGGATGCGCTTGTTAGCGCAGGGCATTTTATATTACTTATCGTCAGGGGTTTCATCTTTTGTTTCCCTGGCTATTTCACTTTCGACTATTTCATTAGCCATTGGCCTACTAGAATTTGTCGTTGTTCCTTTCCAATCAGGTCGCTTGTTAAACTTTAAGTGCCATTCATATGTCCAAATAGTAATCCCACGTCTACGCAATAATGTATAAGCTAATCTTCTTTCAACATACTTGGCTATGATTAGCCCTCTTACCTTCTGTCCCGGTTTGGCTAGATGCTTCTTTATCCAAGCCACATATCTATCCACTTGGGCAGCCACCTTGTCAGAAGCCCGGTCTTTTTTCAGTTCTATGGCTACGAAAGTTCCTTGGGGATCAATCGCTAAAATATCAATCTCACCTGCATCGGTACGGTATCGGATACCTAATGGTTTTTGGCTTTCTTCAGGCTGAGTCGTTCCTTTACGTGGTTCGTCAAATATCTTCCATCCAGGAAACAATTGATTAAAATTTTCGACTAAATACTGTTCTAACTGAGACTCAAGAATATCAATTTGTATCTTCTTCGATTGAGTTCGGTTTCGGTCTACCTCATTATTCTGTAAAAATACGAAAAATATCCAAATTACAGCCAGTACAGCCAGTACAGCCACTACACTACCAACAAGTGCTCCCCAAAATGCTGCCCAATTCATTTCTCGCTCCTAATATTTTTTGAATTTGTAGGATTTCAAAGTTGTTTAATCCGCCTAATGATTTGCGCCTCAGCCGCCGCGAGGCGAGCGCAGCAGAGCAGCGTCAGGTGTAAGAGCGGGTTGGGCGGAACTTGCTTTGAGATGTTTAACCACTGTTGCGACTCAATCGGTTTGGCCCCCAAACACCAAGCACCACCGCAACCACAATAGTCAACAAGATGATAGTAAAACCGAGAATGGAAAAATTCATCTGCATGCTGGGCAGCGTTACCCAGATAGACCAGTTCATAGAAGTATGAAATAGCATAGCCGCCAGGATACTACCACCCGTGTTGTTGTAAATGCAGGTAAATAAGATAGTCACCAGCACCATCTCGACCAGCAACATACCAAAGAGCAACGGCGTGCTGACCATGAACTTGCCTGGGATGAAAATCAGTGGGAGATGCCACAGCCACCATAATACACCCAACACCAGACTGGAAACCAACGCATTAAACCGTCTTTGCAGGTGGGGTAGGGCGTAGCCACGCCAGCCAAATTCTTCCTGAAGGGGCCCTGCGGTTTTAGAAGGATCATCACGGGAGCAACAATAGCCACGACCGGATTTGACAGGACAGAGGAATCCGGCGGTGTTGCTCCAGTGAATACTGACAATAAAGTTGCTCCTGTGAAGATCAGGGGGGGCAGGAGCAAAATAGGAAAAAGCCAGGTCTTCTTGAAGCGAAAATCAAGCCCACGTTTCAGCAGGCCGATTGCACCTTTCCAACCTTCGCCGAGAAAAGTCAGCAGCAGAGCAGCCACGAGCGGCCCAAAGGCAGCAGGATTGAAAGGACTGGAAAGGAACACTGAGAGCCCCGCGGGGATCGCTATACCATTAGCGGCTAAGGCTTGCGGTATCCAGAATAACCATGAAAACGCATAGGCAAACAAGAAAAACAGCCATAGGCGTTTGCTAATGCCAGACTCTTGGACCATACAATCAGTTTCTCCTTTTGAGCGTTCCGCCCCGCGGTTGGTTTTATTAGAATGTCCTTGTCTGGAGCGCAGAGAAGGCGTCTCCTTGGATTGATACCGTCGCCGGGGACGCCTCTTTGGGGCAAGAGCGTCGGGGCTGGCCGACAGCCGCTATGCGATGTCCTGTGCAGGACAAGCCCGAGGTTTTATTTGGCTGACCGGCGGATACTTTAATTTGGGACGGCGCAGAAAAGCGCCAGAACTCGAATCAGTAGTTGCAGTCTCAGCCCGAAATCTGTGCCCCAGAATTCAATGAAGAGTATAGCATGAACGCACCCAAAAATTCAAAAGCCATTCGACGCTAGGGTATGGTTTTCTCAAAGTCCCTTGATGCCCTGTGCGAAACACGGCAATTGAGAATTTTGACCGCTGAGACGCAGAGTTCGCAGAGATTTTTTGTGGTTTTCTCCGCGTTCTCAGCGGCTCTGCGGTGAAAGATTTGACTTTGAGAAAACTACGAAGCAAAAAGGTATGGTTTTTTCAAAGTCCCTTGATGCCCTGTGCCAAACACAGCAATTGAGAATTTTGACCGCTGAGACGCAGAGTTCGCAGAGATTTTTTGTGGTTTTCTCTGCGTTCTCAGCGGCTCTGCGATGAAAGATTTGACGGTGAGAAAACCACGAGGCAAAAAGGTATGGTTTTTTCAAAGTCCCTTGATGCCCTGTGCGAAACACGGCAATTGAGAATTTTGACCGCTGAGACGCAGAGTTCGCAGAGATTTTTTGTGGTTTTCTCTGCGTTCTCAGCGGCTCTGCGGTGAAAGATTTGACTTTGAGAAAACTACGAGGCAAAGAGGTATGGTTTTCTCAAAGTCCGAGATTGCGGGGGCGAATTTGGTGAAGCAATCAGTTTTTGCAGTTTTTTGCCAAAATCGCTCTGTCGCTCCACAAAAGCCAAGACTTGTCAAGCGACTTTGAGAAGGCCATATACGTTACCTGCCCAAAGACCGTTATCACCGTTGCAAGCCTTCGAGCAACGTAATACAATGCGCCACCACAATCACAGAGAATTTCCCGCTCTTGGGTTTCCCCTTGCGCATCCAGAATCATTTGTAAACTCTGTCAGCCCACTTCCTGTAAGAGTTCGCACATTCCCTGCTCGATTTCTCCAACGTGCTGGCCTTTTTCCAGCGTCTCCATAAATAGAGCTGCGACCTGTTGAGCCAGACTTTGTATGTTTTTGGGGTTATACTTTGACATGGCATAACCTCGCATAGGATTGGGTTTATCCTAATTTTTACCGCAGGTTCTGCCTCTTTATTCTCATTGTTTTCTTACAACTTTTGCGTGGACACAATTCGAAGCATCGTGTTCAACTTCTTGCAAGACCAGATTACCCAGAGGTACAATGACCATGCCTTGAACTCCCGGTGTTGGTTTTGAGAACAGAATTTTACAGGAGTTCAAGATTTTCTGAATTTGTAACAATCTACCATCACAAGTTGGGTTGATAATTTGCTGAGAAAACCGTCCACGAATTGACCACAAATAAACGAATGGAGGCACTATTCGCGGACGTTCTGTCCTGCCAAATAGAGCCTTTGTTAGATAATTACCTTAATTTCCTGAACGAAAGATACAGTACCCAATTTTTTGAAAAAACTGCTCCTTTGTACCCGTTGCGGTAAAAAAGGTTTTTACAGTGAAACTCATTTGATTCCTTTGACATTCTGCCCCCATAGGGCTAAAATGAAAGTAATCCATCCCCACATCTTCGAGGAAACTGTGAGCAACTGGCCTGGAAAATACGTCATTGGTCTAACCGGGAACATCGCGACGGGCAAAAGCGTTGTACGACGCATGTTAGAGCACCTGGGCGCCTATTCCATTGACGCGGATGTCCTGGCACACCGCGCCATTGCCAAAGGAGCGCCCGGCTATGCCCCTGTGTTAGAAGCATTCGGCAAATTTATCCTCGACCCACAGGGAGAAATTGACCGGGCGAAACTTGGACGGATCGTCTTTAGCGACCCCGAAGCCCTCGCCCAACTCGAAAAAATTGTCCACCCCCTCGTAGAAAAAGCAATTGACGTGATGATTCGGCGCGCTACGCAACGCGTCATCGTCATTGAGGCCATCAAGCTCCTCGAAGGAAAATTGGCCAACGCCTGCGATACCATTTGGGTCACCTACGCCAGCGAAGCAACCCAAAAAGCCCGCCTGATGCAAAAACGCGGCATGAGCGAGGCCGAAGCCTTGCAGCGCATTCATGCCCAGCCAGACCAGCAAATCAAAATTGCTGCAGCAAACGTCGTCATTCAAAACAACGGTTCCTTCGAAGACACCTGGAAACAGGTAGTGGCCGCCTGGAAGACCATCTCGCCGATTACCGACACAATGCCGGCGACCAAAACAGTCCAGACAGGCGAATTCTCTGTCCAACGCGGCCGGCCGCGTGATTCGGCCAATATCGCTGCCTTCATTACCCGCTTAAGCGGCGGGGCGCAGCCTATGACCGAAAGTGACATCATGGCCGCCTTCGGAGAAAAAGCCTTCCTCCTGCTCTTCGCCGGCACACAACTGGTCGGTTTGGCTGGCTGGCAGGTGGAAAATCTGGTCGCCCGCACCACCGACCTGTACATTGCCCCGTCCGTCCCCGCTCCCCAGGCCCTGAAAGCCCTCCTCAGCGAAGTCGAACGCGCCTCGCAAGAATTGCAATGCGAAGCCTCGCTTGTCTTCATCCCCCCAAAAATGGCCGGCCAAGAGGCTCTCTGGAAAGAACTCGGCTACGTTCAGCGAACCCCTGCTTCACTCGGAATACAAGCCTGGCAAGAAGCCGCTCTCGAATCGCAACCGCCGAACACCATTCTTCTTTTCAAACAACTGCGCCAGGATCGGGTTTTGCGCCCTATTTAACATGGGGTAAAAACGTCAGCAGGCGATCAAAAGCCGGGGTGTTCTCTTCCCGTTCCAGCGCCCGGGTATTATTTTGCTTGTTCAAGAGATTGGGTGAATCCCCCAACTCGTCTTCGAACTCATGACCGAATTCCTAAGCGATCTCTTATTCATCTTCCAGCGCCTCGATTGGCTGGGGATTATTGACATCTTGTTGGTCACATTGACCTTCTTCTCAATTTTGTATCTGGTCCGTGACACCCAGGCCATGATGCTCTTGAGGGGCATTGTCTTCATCATCGTTATCATGGCCCTCCTCACCAGTCTGGTAGAACTACCAGCCTTTTCGTGGCTTCTCAAGACAGCCCTACCGGCATTGATTTTTGCCATTCCAGTCATTTTTGCACCCGAAATTCGTCGCGCCCTGGAACGGATCGGCCGCGCCGGTACCTTCATGCGCTCAACAACCCAAACCATCAGCGAAGACATCCGCCATACCATCCAGGCTGTTGTGACCGCTGCAAGCCGCCTGTCGGCTCGTCAGCACGGCGCGTTGATCGTTCTCGAACGCTTTGACCGACTGGATGAATACCTGCGCAGCGGAGTCATCGTTCGAGCAACAGTCACCCCTGAACTGCTGATGCAAATCTTCTACCCCAACACTCCCCTGCACGATGGAGCGGTCATCATCGCCGACAACAAAATCACCGCTGCGGCCTGCGTGATGCCCCTCTCTGCCAGCGGCATCCTGGCCCGTTCCCCCGAACGGAAAATGGGCCTCCGCCATCGCGCCGCCCTGGGCATTTCTGAAGTCAGTGACGCAATCGCCGTCGTCGTCTCCGAAGAGACCGGCAGCATTTCCATTGCCCACGCTGGCCGCATGATCCGCCGTCTCGATGCTGAACGCCTTGAGAATGTGCTGACCGCCTTTTTCACCCCCGCCCAGGAGCGACAGGGAAATTTCTTCCAGCGGCACTTCCCCTATCTTTTCCCCAAAAAAGAGGAATAAGCATGCTCCGCTGGTTGACCACCAACTTACGAACCTTCCTGCTGGCCTTTATCCTGGCCCTCGCCGTGTGGGTGACCGCTGTCACCAGCGCCGACCCCGACGAGACCGATACCCTCCCCGCCCCGGTCCCGATCGAATTCATTGGTCAAGACGCCAGCCTGGTCCAGACTGCCAGCCTGCCCAGCAGCGTCCAGATCACCCTGCGCGCCCCCCGCTCGGTCTGGGAACAGATCCGCGCTGACCCAAGCGCTGTGCGCGCCATCGTGGATATGACCGGCCTGGCAGCAGGAACCCACCGGCTGGAGGTCGTGGTACAGGTCAGCGTCCAGCCGGTACGCGTCCTCTCGGTCACGCCCTCAACCGTCAACCTGGTGCTGGAGCCGCTCGCCTTCGCCACCCTGCCGGTCCAACTGGTCGTGAGCGGCGAACTGGCCCCTGGCTATCAAATCGGCGAGGTCGTCTTGACGCCTCAGAAAGTAGACTTTTTCGGCCCTCAATCGCTGGTGAAGCAAGTTGCATCGCTCCAGGCTGCCATTACCCTCCAAAACGAACGCGTGAGCATCGAAACCGATTTGCCCATCACAGCCCTGGATGCCAGCGGTAACCCCATCAATGGATTGACATTTTCCCCTCAGAGCATCCAGGCGACCATTCCCGTTGTTCAACTCGGCGGCTATCGCGACCTGGTCGTAAAAGTCGTCACCACCGGCAGCCCGACCAGCGGTTACCGGCTGGAAAGCGTGGAAGCCTATCCCCCCATCGTGACCGTGTATTCTGGCAATACAGACTTAATTGAATCATTACCGGGCTACGTCGAAACCATGCCCCTAAGTCTCAGCGGCGCCAAAGAAGACATCGAAACCTACCTCAATCTGGTTCTTCCTCCGGACGTCACCATCGTCGGCGAAACCAACATCCTTGTCAAGGTCGGCATTGCCCCCATCGAAGGCAGTTCGACTATCTCCAACCGTCCGGTGACAGTCTCCAACCTGAGTCCTGGATTGAAAGTAGAAATCTCACCGGCCACCGTGGACGTCATCCTCTCCGGGCCTTTGCCCCTGCTCAACACCCTGCGAGCCAGCGACATTCTCGTCAACATTGACCTGAAAGGGCGCGGCGCCGGTTCCTACCAACTGACCCCAACGGTGACCGTTCTCGTCGAAGGGCTGCGGGTCGAATCGATCCTGCCCAGCGCTGTGCAGGTCACCATCACCCAGAGCACTCCCTGAAAATTGCGAATCCCATGAAACCTGTTGTTGCTTTAGTTGGCCGCCCCAACGTGGGCAAATCTACGCTCTTCAACCGCCTGGCAGGCGAACGCCTCGCCATTGTGGACGATACTCCCGGCACCACGCGCGACCGCATCGTGGCCGAGGCCGAATGGCTTAACCACCCCTTCACGATCGTGGACACCGGCGGTATCGATCCCACGCACGGCGGCAAGACCCCTCTCTCGGTCGATTCGGCTGCGTTTATCGAAGAGATTCGTTCCCAGGCGCTGGCTGCCATCCAGGACGCCGATGCCATTCTATTCCTCACGGATGGGACGGCAGGCATCACTCCCCCCGACCGCGAAGTGGCCGAAATTTTGCGCCGCCACCAAAAAATGGTCAACGGCAAACCGTGGCCGCCCATTTTTGTAGTCGTCAACAAATGTGAAACCGCCACACTACGCCAGGCGGCCGGGGAGTTCTATGAACTTGGCCTGGGCGACCCTTATCCGATTTCCGCACTCCACGGCACCGGCACCGGCGACCTGCTGGATGCCCTGACGGCAACCTTTCCTCCCACCTCGAGCGAGGAGGAAGAAGATGAGTCGGTCAAGATCGCTATCGTCGGCAAGCCGAACGCCGGGAAATCAAGTTTGCTCAACCGATTGGTCGGCGAGGAGCGGGCAATCGTCAGCCCCATTCCTGGCACGACGCGCGACGCCGTGGATACGCGCATTGAATTCAATGGCATCCCCGTCACTTTGATTGACACTGCCGGCATCCGCCGACGCGGCAAGATCGAACCCGGTGTGGAAAAATACAGCGTCTTGCGCTCTTTCAAAGCCATCGAACGCGCCGACGTCGTCTTGCTGATGATTGACGCCCAGGCTGGAATTACCGACCAGGACACCCACATCGCCGGATTCATCCTTGATGCCTGGAAATCTTGTGTTGTCCTCGTCAACAAATGGGACGCAATTGAAAAAGACACCTACACCATGCAAGAGTACACCCAAATCATCCGGCGTGAACTCAATTTCATGGACTACGTCCCGCTTCTTTTCATCTCCGCCAAAACCGGTCAACGCGTGGACCAGGTGCTGCCTCTGGCCCTGCGCGTCCAGGAAGAGCGTCTGGCACGCATTCCCACCTCCATGCTCAACAAAGTGCTGCGAGAAGCCCAGGATACCCACCCCGCCCCCACCCACGCCGGGCGGCAGTTGAAAATCTACTACGGCGCCCAGGTGCGGACCGACCCGCCGACCTTTCTCCTGCACGTCAACGACCCCGACCTGTTCCACTTTTCCTACCAGCGCTATCTGGAAAACAAGTTCCGCGAGGCCTATGGCTTCATCGGTACTCCCATCAAACTTATCGCCCGCGGACGCGGCGAGGAGCAAAAACTTTGAATAACAAATGACTCTCCTGCAAAAAGGGCTGAACCACAAAGGATTTCTAAAAGGCTCAATTGAAAATCTTAAATTTCAGCCCACAATTGTTTGAAAAGCGTTGTGCTTCTTTGTGCCCTTTGTGGTAAAAAAATTTTGCAGCAGACTCACAAATCATTCAAGGGACGGTTTCAGAGGATCTCATGTCCTGCTTCTCCCGCTCTCTCGCCCTTGTCCTTTTGCTTGTGCTTCTCGTCGCTTGTGAACCGCAAACCGCCAACGTCAATCAGCAGACCGCCTCCCCCCTCCCCCCGCCTTTCGTCCCATTCCTCCAGCCTCTCCCCAAAACCCAGGTCCTGCTCGAACGCCCGGGCTGGCACATCCTCCGACACACTCAAAACTCCCACTCCCCCTTCGGCTAGAACACTCCCTGGCAAGCGGGGGCCTGCCTTCCAACCGCATGAACTGGACAAGTCAGTTCTTAGCAAGCCCAAGACGGTGCGAACGCGATTGGGTGAGATTACCTTTGACATTCCGCAAGTGAGAAGGGGTGAATTTTACCCCCAGGCGTTGCAAAAGGGGCTGCGCAGTGAGCGTGCTTTGACGATGGCGC
>Ga0209162_1001653_pt1 | contig 21210 bp, 16 predicted proteins | sample YNPNPMetaG_FD_187121 | JGI IMG/M metagenome (GOLD analysis project Ga0209162, IMG submission 187121) | Anoxygenic and chlorotrophic microbial mat microbial communities from Yellowstone National Park, USA - YNP NP MetaG (SPAdes) (version 2) ...
TACAGATGCACATGCGCTCCCGGCACCGCCAACGCATCGCGCAGCACATCGCCACGCACCGGGCCATGGTACGTGCCGAGGAGATTGACCATCACCGCCGCGGGCGCCCGCATGTCGGTCGGTCCTGGCGGCCAGCCCAGCACGGCCCGCAGATGGTTCTCGAACTGCGAGGTGACGCAGCCTTCAATCGTATAGTGGCCGGAGTTATGTGGCCGCGGGGCCATTTCATTGTAGAGCACGCGTCCATCGGCAAGTTCAAACAACTCTACGCCGAAGATGCCAACGCCATCTACGGCTTCCACGGCGCGCAGGGCCAGTTCCGTGGCCGCGGCGGCTTCAGCGGCGGGCATAGGGGCCGGCGCGCGCACAATGTGGCAGATGTGATTGCGCTGCACTGTCTCGACAACGGGATAGGCGCGCGTCTCACCATCGTGGGCGCGCACCACCATCACCGCCAGCTCCCGAACAAAGGGCACCCAGGCCTCCACCAGTAGCGGGCTGCCGTTACGGGTCAGGCGTTCCCATGCCGGGGCTACCTCATCGGCGTGGCGCACCGTTGCGTTGCCATAGCCATCGTACCCGTTGCGGCGAGCCTTCAGCACCATCGGCCAGCCAAAGACGGCCCCTGCCGCGACCACTTCTTCCGGGCTTGAAACGTCGCGAAAGGGCGGCAAGGCAAGCCCGGCCGCGGCAATGCGTTCCTTCTGGAGCAGCTTGTCCTGCACCACCGCCACCGTCGCCGACGCAGGCCGCACGGGAACGCCCTGCGCCTCAAGTTGGGCGAGGATGGCCGCGTCAACGAACTCGTTCTCGAGGGTCACCAGGTCGCTCTGGGCAGCGAAACGGGCGAGCGCCGCGGGATCGTCCCACGCGCCGACGATCTCGCGCCGGGTCAGCCGGCCCGCGGGGCTGTCGGGGACGCGCTCGAAGATCGTGGTTTCAAGGCCGAGCGAGATGGCCGCCTGGGTGAGCATCTGGGCAAGCTGCCCGCCGCCAAAGATTCCAATGCGCTTCATAGGCATATGGTATAATCGCATGAGCCGCCGATGCGGCTCCACCGCACACGAACGGGATGAAAAAAGGTTCTCTATGGCCAGTTCATCGCGCGGTTCCCGTCGTCGCCAACCAGTTCGCAGCCCGCAGCGCCGTCCTACCGTTACGCGCACCGTTGAGCCGCCAGATTATTCTCGCGACTATGCCTATGTGCAACAGGATCTGATCCGCATCGCGATCATCGGCGGGATCCTCCTGGCGGTTATGATCGGCGCCTCGTTTGTCCTCTAAGGCATGGTTCAAACGCACGTGACCGTTCGCCTCGACACGGGACCATGGGGGAGATTGTGGAGGGGCCTGGCCCCTCCACACCTCCCCGCCAGACGGTCAAGCGCAAACCGCAGGTTTTGAAACCAGCGTTCAGACCCCCTTCCCAGCCTCCCCCGCTGGGGGAGGAGCCAGGTTCCCTCTCCCGGTGGGGGAGGGTCAGGGAGGGGGCCGGTTGCATCGGGCGGTGTGCGCCATGCGCATGACCGTCTCACGTGAACATACGCCCTCGGCGAGGGGTGCGGGGAAACCGGGTTTCCCCACGCCCCCGCCCGCGGGAGGGTGTGGGAGGGCGCAGCCCTCCCAGGAACAACCGTAGGTTCATTGCGGCGGTGTGCGGCGCAGCCGCATGGACGGCTGAGGTGACTATCGTTCGCCGCGTTCAGCCCCCCTCCCAGCCTCCCCCCGCTGGGGGGAGGAGCCGGGTTCCCGCCCCCGGTGGAGGAGGGTCAGGGCGGGGGCCGGCACCGTGCCCGCGGAGCCGTGGCGCGGGCGTCCCGCCCGCGCTCCCGGACCGTGTGCATCGGGCGTGGTGCGCCATGCGCATGACCGTCTCACGTGACCGTGGGGGAACCAGGTTCCCCCATACCCCCGCCAGGGTTGGGGAGGGCGCAGCCTTTGCGCAGGGGGATGGGGAAACCCGGTTTCCCCATCCCCCCAGCCGGTGGGAGCGCGAAGCCCTCCCAGGAAGTATGTTTATCCCGTCGGGGTGCAGCGCGAGCCGCATGGACGGCTAGTGAGGAAGGGGGCGGTTCGACACGAGACGGGAGCATACCGCCCGCCGCCAGCAAGCCAGAAGGGGGCGACCGGCGAGGCGCCCCCTTCTGGCTGCCAGGGACGAAGCCCTACGCGTCTTCCCCGTACAGTTCCTTCAGCAGGCTTTGCTTCTGCGGCTGCTGGTTGCGCGCCTCGCGGCGCTTCTCCGCATCGGCCTGATGGGCCTGGGCGGTGCTCAACCGTCGCATGAAGCGGTCAACCTGCCCGGCGGTATCAACGATCCGTTGTTCGCCCGTATAGAACGGGTGGCAGTTTGAGCAGATCTCGACCCGCAGATTGCGGCGCGTCGAACCGATGGCCCAGCGCGTGCCGCACGTCGTGCAGACGATCCCGTCCATATGGTACTGGGGATGAATACCCTTTTTCACCAGCGTGCTCCTCGTGTCGAAACCCGGTTTTTCCCCGCCCCTGCCTGAGAGGAGGGTCCGGGAGGGTTTATGGTCTTTGAAGACATACTCCGCTCTCGCCCGCGCAGGCGGGCTTCGCATCCCGTAGCCGAGGGCTGATGGTCTTTGAAGACATACTCCGCTCTCGCCCGCGCAGGCGGGCTTCGCATCCCGTAGCCGAGGGCTTTAGCCCGACGGCTAGCCAGGCATAGCGGATGAATTTTTCAAAGACCATTAGCCTCACGGCCAGCCCGGCATACCGGATGAATTTCTCAAAGACCATCCACCCTCCCGGAAAGAAACCGGATAACCTGCTTGTCTGGATGGCTCTCAATCGGCGATAGCGCCCTCGCCCGGCTGCTCGACCGGGATCACGCTCACCATCTTCTGGGTCCGCGAGTACGGCTGGAACTTGACTGTGCCCTCGACCAGCGCATAGATCGTATAGTCACGCCCCAGGCCGACGTTCATACCGGGGCGGATCTTCGTGCCGCACTGGCGGACGATAATGTTCCCAGGCACGACCCGCTGCCCGCCGTACACCTTGACCCCGCGCATCTTCGGGTTGCTGTCGCGGCCGTTTCGTGAACTGCCGACACCCTTTTTGTGTGCCATTGTCGCTATCTCCTCTCAGGGCGCAACTGCCATCGCGCCAATGTGACGTTTTGTTTTGCGGTTGGGCATGGTTTCGCTACGCGGCCTTGTCCAATACCCGTTTGGGGGAGGCGCGAAGCGCCTGGCCCGCAGCGATCCCGTGGTTCCGCCTGCGGCGGGGGCGCGCCCTGGCGCAGACAGTGGGTCTGCCGTCGCGTGTGGTACCAACCCTGAGGTGACCATCGTTCGCAGGGTTCAGCCCCCCTCCCAGCCTCCCCCCGCTGGGGGGAGGAGCCGGGTTCCCGTCCCCAGTGGGAGAGGGTCAGGGAAGGGGCAGTCATCTTGCCCGCGGAGCCGCGATGCGGGCGGGACGCCCGCGCTCCCAGGTCATGGTCATCGCGGCGTGGTGCGCCATGCGCATGACCGTCTCACGTGAACATAGGCTGCTGGAGCAGGGGGGGTGGGGAAACCGGGTTTCCCCACCCCCCGCCTGCGGCAGGGCCTGGCCCTCAAGCAGGGGATATGGGGAAACCGGGTTTCCCTATATGGTCCACCAGCATGGGCCAGAGCGTTTTCCTGGAAGGGCAGTAGTCTTCTCGACCCTGCCGATACCGCGAACCCTACCCCGATCAGACCAGAATCTCGGTAATCTGCACCTGCGTGTAGCGCTGGCGGTGCCCGGTCCGGCGGCGATAGCGCTTCTTGTTACGATAGCGGAACACGACGATCTTCTCGCCCTTCGTCTCGCCGAGCACCTCGGCGCGCACCCTGGCCCCGGCAAGGGTAGGCGAGCCGACCTGCACGTTATCGCCATCACCAACCAGCAGAACCTCGCCAATCTCAATCTGGCTGCCGGGCGCGGCCTGCTCAATCAAATCGAGCAGCACGACCTGCCCCTGCTCAACGCGGTACTGCATTCCCCGATCACGAATAATCGCATACACGGACGTGCTCCTTATTCCCCACACCCCGCCCTCAGGGAGAGCCTGGGAGGGCATAGCCCTCGCAGGAAAACGCTGTTACATCCACCTCAGCCGTCCATGCGGCTCGCGCCGCACCCCGACGGGATGAACATACGATTGTTCCTGGGAGGGCGTCGCCCTCCCAGACCCTCCCACCGGGTGGGGGGATGGGGAAACCGGGTTTCCCCATCCCCCCTGCGGGGCGGGGGCGTGGGGAAACCCGGTTTCCCCACACCCCTGCTCCAGCAGCCTATGTTCACGTTAGGGAGGATTTGGGAGGCCGTAGCCCTCTCGAATAACAGGATGTACGCAGAGGGGTGCGAGGAGGCGAAGCCCACATACCCCGTTCCTCAACCACGGCGGCCAGGCGAACCACCAGCAGCGCCCCCGCCGGGAAACGACCGCGTACCTCCTGTCAAATAACCTCCCGGTGAGCCGTACGCAGACCACATGAAAACAGAGCGGCCAGACCGCCCTTAACCCTGGAGATTATAGCAGAGCGAGGGAGCAGTGTCAAACTACGCCACCGGCCCCTGGGCAATGCGCAACACCTCTTCACAGGCGCGCAGGGTGGCGATGCGCGCCCAGCCGAGCGAGGCATTCGGGCCAATGGCGACGAGCAGCAGCAGGTTGTCCATGGTGGCCATAATAATGCTCTGGTCGTGGCCCTCCTGGATCACCAGGTGGCCCGGGCGTTGCTGGCCCAGGTTGCGCCCGATCTCGGCCAGGGCCCTGGTATTGCCCGCCGCGAGGGCAGCAATGACCGTCACATTGATGTCGCGCCGGCGGCTCCAGTGGGTCAGCACGATGCCGCTGATGTCCGCCAGCACGGCACAGTGGACATCAGGCTCAAGGGCCAGTTCCTTGAGCGCCTGGCGCATGGCCTCGATCTGCGCTTCGGAGTAGGTGCGATTGCCCGCGCCTGCCGGGCCGGACGTAAGTCGGACGGCCACCGGCGCGCCGTGCAGCGGCGTCGTCTGGCGCCGGGCCCTGGCGGCGGCCAGGCGCTGCCCTAACGGCCCCGTTTGCGGCGACAATGGCGTGGTCCGTACCGATGCTGGCGCGGGAGGCGGAGGCGGTTCGGTGCGCTGGGAGGAGCGCGGCAGCAGTTTGATCGGGTCAAGCAGCAGATCAACCGCCAGGCGCAGCCGCTCTGGCGAAGCCGGCTTCTCCAGCAGGCAGTCAATCTTCAATTCAGCGGCCCGTTCGGGCGTCAAATCTTCAGGGCCTACGGTGAAGACGATCACCGCCGTCTTCGGGTCCAGTTCGCGCACCCGCTGCACCAGTTCCAGGCCGCTCATCCCTGGCATGCGAATATCGGTAAACAGCAGGTCAACCGGTTGGCGCGCGATCTGGAGCAGCGCCGCCTCCGCCGAGGGGACCGCATGAACGGTGTAGGGAGAGTCGTGGGTCAGGGCCAGACTGACGACGCGCCGTACGTTCGGGTCGTCATCAACGACCAGAATGCGTTTCTCCATCAATCAGCTTCCTGTCGCGGGGTGCCCGTTACGCCTGCCGCCGCTGATCACTGGCGGTTGTTGTAGTATACCCTATTCTAACGTGAACATAAGCCCTCGGCGAGGGGTCTGGGGAAACCGGGTTTCCCCAGACCCCCACCCGGTGGGAGGGTTTGGGAGGGCGAAGCCCTCCCAAGAAAGTATGTTCATCCTGTCGGTGTGCGGCGCGAGCCGCATGGACGGCTGAGTGCGTAGGGGGGACGGCGCCATCGTCGGGGTGCCCGCAACGTTGATACCGTTAGCGAATCGGCTCCGTCGCCGGGCGACGGTGGCGGTCCCCGGCATGCGTGCCAGCGATCCGCGCGCGACGCCGGTTGCCGGGTTGACCCGCGGCAGCGTGCCGCATACGGTGGGACGCCCTGCTCTCAGCCGCCCCCCAGCGGGGGGCGGCGCGCGGTTCCCTCCTTCTGCGAGGGAGGGTCAGGGAGAGGGGCGCGGGACAGGCCGCTCCCGGACGCCCCGCGCCCCCGAACCCTGGTCGTGGGGAGCAACATGGCGGGCCGGAGTCTACGGACGCAACTGGATGTGCAACTCCTTGAGTTGCCGCTCGTCCACGGGCGAAGGGGCATTGGTCATCAGATCGACGGCCTGCTGGGTCTTAGGGAACGCCATGACCTCACGAATGGTGCTTTCATCGGCCAGGATCATCACGATGCGATCGATGCCGGGAGCGATGCCGCCGTGTGGCGGAGCGCCGTACTCAAAGGCTTCAAGCATGTGGCCGAACTGAGCCATTGCCGCTTCGCGGCTGATGCCGAGCAGGTCAAAGACCTTCTGTTGCACCTCGCGGCGATGGATACGGATCGAGCCACCGCCGATCTCGTAGCCGTTGAGCACCAGGTCGTAGGCTTTAGCGCGCGCCTTGCCGGGATCGCTGTCGAGCAACGGCAGGTCCTCGTCGCGGGGCGAGGTAAAGGGGTGGTGCACGGCGTCCCAGCGTTCCTCCTCGGGGTTCCACTCGAACATCGGGAAATCAACGATCCAGGCGAAGCTCAGCGTATGGGGGTCAATCAGCCCGAGGCGCGCGGCCAGTTCGCGGCGCAACCGGTCGAGGGCTGCGGCCACGACCGAGGGCGTATCGGCCACGAGGAGCAGCAAGTCGCCGGGGCCAGCGCCCATGCGCTCGATGATCGCTTCGAGTTCGCCTGGCGCCAGGTTCTTCGCGAACGAGGAGCGCACCTCGCCGCCATCGGCCGGCAGGGCCGCCCAGGCCAGGCCGCGCGCGCCGCCCACGCGGGCCAGTTCGGCCAACTCATCGATCTGCTTGCGCGAGAAGCCGGCGCACCCCGGGGCCCGCAGGCCCTTGATCTGGCCGCCGCGCTCAAGCGCCCCGCGGAACACCTGGAAGGGCGTGCTGGCAAGGGCGTCGCCCAGGTTGACCAGCTCCAGGTCGTAGCGCAAATCGGGCTTGTCGGAGCCGTAGCGTTCCACCGCCTCGGCATAGGTCAGGCGGCGGAACGGCGTGGTGAAGGTCTTGTGGGGCGTGACCGTCTGGCACAGGGCGATAAACAGCCGTTCGATCAGGTTCAGCACGTCTTCCTGATCCACGAAGCTCATCTCCAGATCGAGCTGGGTAAACTCCGGCTGCCGATCGGCGCGCTGATCTTCGTCCCGGAAACAGCGGGCGATCTGGAAGTACTTATCAAAGCCCGCCACCATCAGCAACTGCTTGAGTTGCTGGGGGCTCTGCGGCAGGGCGTAGAACTTGCCGGGATGCAGGCGCGAGGGCACCAGATAGTCGCGAGCGCCCTCGGGGGTTGACTTGATCAGGATGGGCGTCTCGATCTCCAGGAAGCCCTCGCGATCAAGAAAATCGCGCATGAACTTGACGACCCGATGGCGCAGGATGATATTTCGCTGCATGCGCTCGCGCCGCAGATCGAGGTAGCGGTACTTGAGGCGCAGGGCCTCGTCCTCGCCGCCTTCTTTGGCGATGTACAACGGCGGGGTGCGGGCCGGGTTGAGCACCGTGGCCTCCAACGCCTCCACCTCGATCGCCCCGGTGTCCAGATCCGGGTTCACCGCTTCCGGGGGCCGCGGGCGCACCACCCCGCGCACCTGCAACACGTACTCGGAACGCGCCTCGTCGGCGACCTGGTGGGCCGCGGCGACGGCGCTGTCGAAGACGACCTGGGTAATGCCGTAGCGGTCACGCAGATCAATGAATATCAGTTCGCCATGGTCGCGGCGGCGATGCACCCACCCCGCCAGGGTTACCGTGGCGCCAACGTGCTCCTGCCGCAGCTCGCCGCAGGTGTGCGAGCGGAACATAAGCTCTCCTGCCAGTCTGATGCTCTCGACCCCGTACACAAAACGAAGGGCATGGTTCACAGCCGTCCATGCGGCTGCACCGCACCCCAACGGGATGAAAAAAGGTTGTGCCTGGGAGGGCTACGTCCTCCCAAACCCTCCCGCAGGCGGGAGTATGGGGCAACCCGGTTTCCCCCTACCCCCGCTTGCGGGCCGCGCCCTCCCGGATCCTTGCCAGCCGATGGGCCGGCGCGCGCAATGGCTGGCATTATAACATGGCGCAGCCCGCACGCCGTTCTTAGGCTATAATCAGCTACAAGTCATGAGGAGTTCGCAGGCGCCCGGGCTTGAGCGATTGTAACTGGACGGTGCATCATGGCGACAACAGTGGCGCGCCCCGGCATGCCATCCGCAGTACGGCGCTCGGTGCGTATTCTTGGGGTGCGCGTTGACGATGTCACCGAAGACGAGGCGGTGCTGCTGGCCGACGCAATGGTCCGTTCCGGCGGGCGGCATCAGATTGTCACGGTGAACCCGGAGTTTGTGATCGAGGCGGGGCGCAATCCGGCTTTTGCTGCGGCGCTGGAGGGCGCCGACCTGGCTACGCCCGATGGGGTAGGGTTGTTGCTGGCGGCGCGCTACCTGGGCACGCCGTTGCGAGGGCGCGTCACCGGGGTGGAACTGACCCACCGTCTCGCCGCCCTGAGCGCGCAACGCGGCTACCGGCTCTTTCTGCTTGGCGCGGCCCCCGGTGTGGCACAGGCCGCGGCCCTGGTCCTCCAGCGACGCTATCCAGGGCTGAGCATCGCCGGAACGTTCGCCGGCTCGCCCGATCCGCGCCATGCGCCCTTCCTGCGCCAACTGATCGTCGCGGCGCAACCTCACATGCTGCTGGTAGCCTATGGGCATCCGCGCCAGGATGTCTGGATCGCCCGGAACCAGCCCTATCTGAACGTTCCGCTGGCGATCGGGGTGGGCGGCGTGTTCGATTATCTGTCCGGGCGGGTGCCCCGCGCCCCCGCCTGGATGCGCCGCGCCGGTTTTGAATGGCTCTACCGCCTGCTGCGTCAGCCCGGTCGCTGGCCGCGCATCATTGATGCGGTGCCCCGCTTCGCCTGGGCCGTGGTGACGCACGGGCGCAGAGGGTTCGTTTAGTCTCTGCCAAGGAGCAGTTCTATGTCGCAGACGACCGCCGAAAAGATCGAAGAGTTGCGCCGCCGCCGCGAGCAGGCTCTCACCGGCGACCCCCAGGCCATCCAGAAGCAACACGAACGCGGCAAGTTGACCGCACGGGAGCGTATTGACCGGCTGCTCGACCCCGGATCGTTCGTCGAACTGGATGCCTTCGCCGTCCATCGCACCTCCGCCTTTGGAATGGAACGGCGCAAACCTCTCGGCGATGGCGTGGTCACCGGTCATGGCACCATTGACGGGCGCCCGGTCTGTGTGTTCTCCCAGGATTTCACCATCTTTGGCGGCAGTCTCGGCGAGGTCTTTGCCGAGAAGATCTGCAAAGTGATGGATCTGGCCCTGCGGATGGGCGTGCCCTGCATTGGCATCAACGACTCGGGTGGCGCGCGCATTCAAGAAGGGGTCGTCAGTCTGGGCGGTTACGCCGAGATCTTCTACCGTAACGTGATCAGCAGCGGCGTGATTCCCCAGCTCTCGATCATCGCCGGCCCCTGCGCTGGCGGGGCCGTCTACTCCCCGGCCATGACCGATTTTATCCTCATGGTTAAGGGTTCCAGCCAGATGTTCATTACCGGCCCGGATGTGATCAAGACGGTCACCGGCGAAGAGGTGGGGTTTGAGGAACTGGGCGGAGCGATGACCCATAACACCCGCAGCGGCGTGGCCCACTTCGCCGCCGATAGCGAGGATGAGTGCTTCGACCAGTTGCGCACGCTGCTCTCGTTCATTCCCTCGAACAACATGGACGATCCACCCTCTATCCCGCCCACCGATGATCCCGAGCGCACCGAGGAAGATCTCCAGACCCTGATCCCCGACAACCCGCGCAAGGCCTACGACATCGTCAGGGTGATCGAAGCCGTGGTGGATCACGGCGAGTTCTTCGAGCTGCAGCCCTTCTGGGCGCGGAACATCGTCATCGGCTTTGCCCGGCTCGATGGCCATCCCGTTGGCGTGGTCGCCAACCAGCCGATGCAGCTCGCCGGCACGCTGGATATTGATAGCTCGGTCAAGGGGGCGCGCTTCGTGCGCTTCTGTGACGCCTTCAACATTCCCCTGGTGACCTTCGTGGACGTGCCGGGCTTCCTGCCGGGCACCCAGCAGGAGTATGGCGGGATCATTCGCCACGGCGCCAAGTTGCTCTATGCCTACTGCGAGGCCACGGTGCCCAAGCTCACGGTGATCACCCGCAAGGCCTACGGCGGGGCCTACGACGTGATGGCCTCGAAACATATTCGCGCCGATTTTAACTTCGCCTGGCCCACCGCCGAGATTGCCGTGATGGGTGTGGACGCCGCGGTGCGCATCATCTTCCGCAAGGAACTTGCCGAGGCCGCCGATCCGCAGCAGCGCCTGGCCGAACTGGTCGAGGATTACCAGAACCGCTTCGCCAATCCCTACGTCGCCGCCGAGCGCGGGTACATTGACGCGGTGATCGAACCCAAAGAGACGCGCCCGGCCCTGATCCGCTCCCTCCGCATCGCCCGCACCAAGCGCCAGAGCATGCCTGCGCGCAAACACGGGAACATCCCGCTGTAAGGCGTCGTTCAGAAGCGGCCAATGCCAGTTTGACCGTTGCTCCGCAGCTCCACAGCTCCACAGAACCGCTCTGTAGAGCTGTGGAGCTGAAGGCTAGATTGTCACATGCGTTTGACCTATGCCTGAGGCGTGGTCCCCCCTCCGTTCCCCCTGGGGGGCGCGGAGAGGCCTGGCCTCCCCGCGCCCCCCTTCCGCCCGCGGCGGCAAACTCATGCTGGCTGCGCCAGGGCGCGCCCCCGCCACAGGCGGAACCGGCGCCTGTCCACACCCGGGGTCATCCACGCGCCTGGGAGCGAGGGCAGCTTGCCCTCGGATAACGCGACGGGGGCGGGGCGCCCTCGCTCCCGGCAGAGATGTGAACTTACGAACGTTCGTCCTGTTGCGTCATGATCCTTCCCTGTGTTATGATTTGCCGTGATATCGTGTGTCACAATGCCCTCCCGAACCGTCCCGCGGGCCGGGGCGTGGGGAAACCCGGTTGACCCACGCCCCCGCGCAAGGGCTTCGCCCTCCCAAACCCTCCCGCGGGCGGGAGTATGGGGGAACCAGGTTCCCCCATGTTCACGTTAGCCGTCCATGGGCCTGCGCCGCACACGAACAGGATGAACAGAGTTCCTGGGAGGGCTGTGCCCTCCCAGATCCTCCAACCGGGTGAGGGGATGGGGAAACCTGGTTTCTCCATCCTCTTGCTTGAGGGCTGCGCCCTCACCTTTTCCCGTTGGCGGAGCGCGGGGAGGCTGCGCCTCCCCGCACCTTCCGTTCCGTCCGCGGCAGCAAACTCATGCTGGCTGCGCCGGGGCACGCCCCCGCCGCGGGTGGAAGCATGCGGCGGGCATGTTCCGTCACACCTCCCCCGCACGCTAGCGCCGCCGCAAGCGGCGATGCGGTTGTCCGGGTTGCCACGCAATATGTAGACCGTATATCACACGCATGAGCGGCGAAACCCCACCGCGTGAGCCAGTCGAACGAGTGATTGAACTACGTCTGCCGAGCAAGCTCGGCTACGAGCGCGTGGCGATGGATACGGCCTCGTCTCTGGCGCGCAGGATGGGGTTTGAGCCAGATCGCGTCGAGTCACTGAAAACCGCGGTCAGCGAGGCGGTGACCAATGCCATTGAACACGGCAATGAGCATGACGCCGCCACCAAGGTCGTGGTTCTCCTCACCGCTCGCGCCGATGAGTTGATCATCGACGTGGCTGATCAGGGGCGCAAACCCTTCGACCAGAGCCGGGCAACTCGCCGTCCTGTCATTGAAGAGGTCCTCGAACAGGATGATAAGGGTGGCTGGGGTATCTGGCTGATCCGCGAACTTATGGATGAAGTCCAGTTTTCTACCGCGCCGAGCGGCGGCAACCAGATACGCATGGTGATCCATCTCGAGCGATGAGTGCCTCTCCTTGCTCTCAGACCAGTCTTGAGCTTTCTCTCCCTAGCGAGCTTGGCTACGAAGTGATCGCCCGAGACGCGGTTGCGGCGTTTGCCCGTCGTCTGGGTATTCCCGCCGAGCGCGTCGAGGATCTCAAGACGGTCCTGTGCGAGGTCTGCATCAACGCGATGGAGCACGGGAATTCACTCGATCCACGCTTGCGCGTGGAGATCTTCTGCCGGGTCGAGCATGAGCGTCTGGTGGTTGAGGTGCTTGACCAGGGGGTGAGCCGGTATAGCGCAGGCCCCACCCCGCTCAGTATTGGTGACAAGGTGGCTGGCCGGGGTTCGTTGCGCGGCATGGGTATGCTGCTCATCAGCCAGTTGTGTGACGAAGCCGGTTTCGTGCCATGGTCCGGGCCGGGGAACCGGTTCCGCTTTGCGTTTTATCGCCAGCCAGGGCTCAACCTCCATGGCTGAGGCCCATCCCATCTTAGACCCCCACCCCGTGGGAGGGTTTGGGAAGGCAAAGCCCTCCCAGGAACTATGTTCGTCCTGTTCGTGTGCGGCGCAGCCGCATAGACGGCTGACTAGAAACCCGCGTCGGGGGCGGCGCAGGGTTCGCATGCAGCGCCAGGGAAGCTCCTGGCGCCGCACCTGCACCGGAACCTACAACGTAGGTACGATACCAGGGTCCTGATACCGGGCCGCCGCTGAGACCAGGGTGGAGGAGGAACCTTATGATGCTGGAAGATGAGTTGACGGTGAGCACCCGTGAGTGCGATGGGGTGGCCATTATTGATCTGTCAGGTGATGTGACCACCTTCGCCGAGGAGAAGATCAATAACGCCTATCGCGAGGTAACCAGCAAAGGCGCGCGGAACGTGCTGTTGAACTTTCGCCAGAATGATTACATCAACAGCGCGGGCATTGCCATTTTGATCGGGATCGTGACTGAGGTCACGCGGAACGATCAGAAACTCGCCGTCAGCGGTCTTTCGCAGCATTTCCAGAAGATCTTCCGTATGGTCGGCCTGGCGCAGTACGCCGAGATCTACCAGGACGAACAGGAGGCCCTGGCGGCGTTCAGGGCCCGGGCATAACTGCTGCCGTATTGCCCCCACGGATTGCTACGACCCCGGAAGAACCGGGTTTCCCCCCACTCCTGCCCGTCGGGCGCGATCCGGCGGCCCCTGAGAAATGGCGGGGAGAGCGGGTTGCCCCATGTTCACCTTAGGCCCCATGCGCGGAGCGCATAACGCCCAATGAAAACGGCCCGGGAGCGCGGGCGTCCCGTCCTCGTCGCATCTACGCGGGCAAGCTGCCCGCGCCCCCGGCCTATGTTCACCTCAGCCATCCACGCGGCTCCCGCCGCACAAAGCCGCAATGAACATACGTTTGTTCTTGGGAGGGCTGCGCCCTCCCAAACCCTCCCGCGGGCGGAGGTATGGGGAAACCCGGTTTCCCCATACCCCTGCGGGGCCGGGGCCTGGGTGCGCGGGCCGGAGGCCCGCGTCCGCTGAGGGATGGGGAAACCCGGTTTCCCCATCCCCCTCCTCCGAGGGGCTATGTTCACGTTAGCCATCCACGCGGCTCCCGCCGCACCCCGACGGGATGAAAATAATTCCTGGGAGGGCTGCGCCCTCCCAGACCCTCCCACCGGGTGGGGGGATGGGGAAACCGGGTTTCCCCATCCCCCCTGCGCACGGGCTGCGCCCTCCCAAACCCTCCCGCGGGCGGGGGCGTGGGGAAACCCGGTTTCCCCACACCCCTCTTCGAGAGCTTATGTTCACGTTAGCGCATCGCGCAACGCTTCGGGCGTCACCACAGCGTTGCCGAAACGCCGCACTACCAGCGCCGCGGCGGCATTGGCCAGGTGGGCCGCTGCTAGCGGTGCGATGCCGGCGGCCAGGGCCATAGTCGCCACGGCCACGAAGGTATCGCCTGCCCCGGTCGTGTCGTAGACCTCGCTGATCTGCAGCGCCGGCACGTGGGTGTAGGCCACTCCCTCACCTTCCAACACTAACCCCTCGGGGCCGCGGGTGACCATGATCAGCCGCGCGTTCAACTCGGCGCGGAGCCGGCCAACCCCGCGCCGGAAGTCGGCCTCGCTGCGCAGCGGTTGGTCCAGAGCCGCCTCGGCCTCGCGGTTGTTGCAGCGAAACAGGTCGGCGCCGGTGTAGTAGTGCGAGTTGCCCTGGGCATCCACGCAGAAGAGCGCCCCGTGCGCCTGGCAGAGCGCCCGCACTGCTCGCACCACCCGCGGCGTCAGCAGCCCCAGTTGATAGTCAGAGCATAGCACCGCCGCGTGGCCGGGCACGAGCGTGTGGAGCAGTTCCACCACCCGCGTCTCCTCCGCCGGCCCCAAGGGGGCGCGTTCCAGCCGGTCGAGGCGCGCCACCTGCTGTGGCAGGCGGGGCGCCTCATCGGCCAGGATGCGCGTCTTGCGCGTGGTCGGGCGCTCGTGAGCGACGATCAGCCCGGCGGCGTCAATGCCCGCCGCCTCGCACAGGGCCCGCACCTGTTCGCCCTCGCTGTCCGCGCCGATGATTCCCACCTGGGTGGCGAAGCCGCCCAGGGCCACGATGTTGCGAGCCGGGTTGGCCGCCCCGCCCAGGATCACCTCGCGCCGCAGGAACTCGAGGACCGGAATGGGCGCCTCGCGCGAGAGCCGCGTCGCTCGCCCGTACAGGTACTCGTCGAGCGTCAGATCGCCGATGACCAGCACGCGCCGTCCCGACAGGCGCTCGACGAGTGCGGCGAGCGAGGCGCCGGCGGTAGGGTGCAGCCTTCCATGCAAAGAACTGTCCATCACACCCAGGTTGTCACCAGTTGTCCATGCGGCTACGCCACGCACGAATGGGATGAACACGGGTTGTTCCGGGGAGGGCGCAGCCCTCTCAAACCTTCCCAGACCCTCCCACCGGATGGGGCGCTGGGGCAACCGGGTTTCCCCAGCCCCCTGCGCCCGGGCCAGGCCCTCCCACCGGATGGGGCGCTGGGGCAACCGGGTTTCCCCAGCCCCCTGCGCCCGGGCCAGGCCCTCCCACCGGATGGGGCGCTGGGGCAACCGGGTTTCCCCAGCCCCCTGCGCCCGGGCCAGGCCCTCCCACCGGGTGGGGCGCTGGGGCAACCGGGTTTCCCCAGCCCCCTGCGCACGGGCCAGGCCCTCCCAGACCCTCCTGCGGGCGGGGGTATGGGGGAACCTGGTTCCCCCATATTCACCCCAGGCTGGCGCGGAAGCGCCGCATGCCCTCGACGATCTCCTCCTCGCTCGTGGCGTAGGAGAGCCGCAGAAAGCCCGGTGCGCCGAACGACTCGCCGCTCACACAGGCGATGTGGGCGTGGTCGAGCAGATAGGAGTTGAAGGTGTCGCTACTGTCGCACACAATGCCGTTCTTGAGCGGCTGCCCCAGGAGGGCGCTGACATTGGGGAAGACATAGAACGCCCCATCGGGCACATTGCAGGTGATGCCGGGGATCTCGGCGAGCAGTTCCAGGATCAGATCGCGGCGCCGGTGGAACGCGGTAACCATCTCGCGCACTGTCTGTTCGAGCGCGGGGTTGGGCGTGTAGGCTGCCAGGGCCGCGTACTGCGAGATCGAGGCGGTATGGGTGCTGGAATGGCTCTGAATATCCTTGATCGCCGTGATGATCGGCTGCGGCCCGGCTACGTAGCCGATCCGCCAGCCGGTCATCGCATAGGCCTTCGAGGCGCCGTTGACCACCAGGGTGCGGTCGCCCAGGTCAGGGGCCACGCGCAGGAGCCGGGCGTAAGGCACGTAGCTGATCGCGTCGTAGATCTCATCGCTGATCACCAGCGCCTCGCTGCCGCGGATCACCTCGGCGAGGGCCTGGAGTTCTTCGGCGCTGTACACCGCCCCGGTGGGGTTCGAGGGCGAGTTGAGGACGATCAGCCGGGTGCGGGGGGTGAGCGCCGCCCGCAACTGCTCAGGGGTGAGCTTGAAGCCGCTGGCCTCGGTCGCCATGGGCGTTACGGGAACCGCCCCCGCCAGTTTGGCCTGCTCGACGTAGCTCACCCAGTAGGGAGCGGGGATAATCGCCTCGTCGCCGTCGTCGCAGAGGGCCTGAAAGGCCAGATAGAGCGCCTCCTTGGCCCCCGTGGTCACGGTCACCTGGTTAACGCCGTAGCTCAGCCCCTGGTCCTCACTCACGCGGGCGGCCACGGCCTTGCGCAACTCGGCGATGCCGCCAGCCGGGGTGTAGTGGGTGTAGTTCTTGTGGATCGCCTCGATCGCGGCGGCCTTGATCGGCTCGGGGGTGTTGAAGTCAGGTTCGCCAACGCTGAAGGAGATCACCTTGACCCCTTCGGCGCGCAACTGCTGCACACGGGCGTTCATCGCAGTGGTGGCCGACGGTTCGAGCTGGGCCAGGCGCCGGGCCAGGCGGTACTGCGCATGGGAGGACATGCAGAAGTCTCCTCTTCAGATTCTAACGTGAACATGGGCTGCTGGAGCAGGGGTGTGGGGAAACCGGGTTTCTCCACGCCCCCGCCCGCGGGAGGACCTGGCTCTCACACAGGGGTCTGGGGAAACCCGGTTTCTCCAGACCCCACCCATGGGCCTCACCACGTGGCGTCCGGTTCGGCGCGCCGCCAGCCAACCGTATCGGCGCCGCCGGGGGCGGGAATGCGGGTCGGCAAAGGGGGATCGCCGGCAGGCGGCTCCCGCTGCTCCTGGCGCTCCGTCGTGAGTTGCTGCAGGTACGCCTCGAGCTGGCGGCGGGTCAACGCGCCGGTATGGCGGGCCACCAGGCGCCCGTCGGCGTCGAGAAAGAAGGTGGTGGGAATGCTCTGAATGGCATAGCGCTGCCCGGCGCGACCGCCAGGATCGTACCAGACCGGGAGGGTCATATTGATCTGCTCCATGAACGGGCGCACGGTGGTGGGCAACTCATCGGTGACGGCGAGGAAGGCCACCCCACGCCGGCCATGCTCGGCGTGAGCGGCCTGCAACACCGGGATCTCCTCGCGGCACGGCGCGCACCAGGTGGCCCAGAAGTTGATCACCGCCGGATTGCCCCGCAGATCGGCCACGCTGACCCGCTCGCCGCGCCCGGTGGTGAACTCCGCGGGGGGCAGCGGCTGGCCAATGGCGACCCCACGAGCAGCTGTGCCGGACCCCGGGCCACAGCCGGCCACCAGCAGCATCAAAGCAAGGATGACAATCCGGCGCATACGGTTCATAACCCTCTCACGAGCAGGCAGCCTGGCGAACCGCCCACCGCGCTCCCGCTCCCCTTGATTTGGTGGAAGGGCCACAGGCCCTTCACCCCTCCCCACCGGGAAGGTGACCGCGTATCTCCGTCACGGGGTGCCAGCAAAACCGGCGGGCGAAAGATGTCTCGACCCGACGAGATTATACCATTCGTCGCGTCCCATCCCCAACTTCCCCTCCGCCGTGCAGCCGCCCCAGCCAATCCAACATCTAAAATCCCTTATCTCCCCGCGCATACTCGCGCACCGCGTCGTAGATCGCCCGTGGCGTGCCGTCGGGGGCCACGAAGTTCCAGGCGTCGGGGTAGGAGCGCGTGGCGTAGGGAGCGGAGAACTGCCACATGACCACAGCCGTGAGCCAGGGGTAGCCGCGCGCCTGCTCATAGGTGGCGATCGTCCAGCGGATGCGCTCCGCCGGGCGCACGGCGGCCTGCCAGCGTGGATCGTCGTTGTAGCCCCCCTCGGTCACGATGATCGGCTTCGCCGCGTCGCCGCCGCGGTCCATCAGCGCGCGCACCAGTTCGATGCGCCGGAAGTTGACCTTCTCGGGGGCCGGCGGGGCCTCGGGCGGTTCCTGGCCGCCGTAGGCGTGCACCGCCCACATGTCGAAGAACGGGCCGGCTTCGGCGTCGTAGAGCGAGGCCAGGTACTGCATGTCGTCCATGCGCGTCTGCCCGCCGTCAAGCTCAGTGCCGGGCGAGAGGGCTCCGGCGATCACCACTGCGTCGGGCACGACCGCCTTGACTGCCGGGTAGACCACCTTGAGCAACGCAGCGTAGGCTCCGGGATCGGGTGGGCGCTCGCCCCACTCGAAGCGCAGGTTTGGCTCGTTCCAGATAATCAGGTGGCGCACCCCCAGGGGCCGGTAGCGTTCGGCGAAGGCGGCCACGTAGGCGGCGTAGTCGGCGTAGTGCTGCGGGTCGAGGTAGCGGTCGGTGGTCCGCGGGGGTCGCGCCCACGCGGGTACCAGGTCGAGGCGGGCCACGACGGTCAGCCCCTGCCGCCGGGCATGGGCGATCACCATGTCGGCGCCGGCCCAGTTGTAGCCGTAGCGCGAGCGGGGCTGCGCGTAGGCCCAGGGAAACAGTTCGACGATCCACGAGGCGCCCATCTCGCGCACCTGCGCCAGCGTGCGCTGGATGTAGGCCTCGTCGCCCACGCCGGTGAGGCGGGTGTGCACGCCGATCATGGGGTTGCGCGTCTCCACTGTCTGCGGCGCGGGCAGGTTCAGGGGCCGCGGCTGCCGCGGGCCGAAGAACTGCAGGCCCAGGAGCGGCATGAGCGCGATCATCAGCAACAGCGGGATCTGGCGTGAGGTGAACATTGACTCCACCTTCGAGGGCGAAGCCCTCCTCCGGGCGCGAGCCTGCAGTCAGGACGTTGACGTGGCCCTCTGTCTCCACATAGGGCTACGTCAACGTCGTCCGCCCGGCGACTGAAGCCGCGGGCTAGCCGCTGCGAAGCCCGCTGGCGCGGGCTCGACAGGCCACGCAGGTGGCCTTCGCATCAGGAGCCGAGGCGTGATGGTCTTTGAATACATCATCCGGTATAGGCCGCGCAGGCGGCCTTCGCATCCTCTAGCCGAGGGCTTCAGCCCCACGGCCAGCCCGGCATAGCGGATGAATTTTTCAAAGACCATGACGCCCACGGCGCGGACGATCAACCGGACGTTGACGTAGCCCTGGTCTCCACACCCCTGCCTTGCGCCGTATGTTCAACCCGTGCTATAACGGTACAGGTCCGATTCATATTGTATGCGAAAGAGCACCTGCAATGCGTGTGATTGTAGCTGGCGCCGGCCCGGCGGGGTTCGTTGTGGCCCGCACCCTGGTCGAACGGGGCCACGAAGTGGTCTTGCTTGAGAAGCGCGATGTGCCCGGCGGAAAGGTCTCGGCCTGGCAGGACGCCGACGGCGACTGGATCGAGTCGGGTCTGCACGTGTTCTTTGGCGCGTATCACCATTTGCTCGATTTTCTGAACCGCTACGGTCTGGGCGATACGTTCAACTGGAAGCCCGCCGAGATGATCTTCGCCTCGGAGCGCCACGGCCTGGCGGGGATCAGCTTCGTGCCCTGGCTGCCCCCGCCCTTCAACGGCCTTGCCGGCGTGGCCAGGTTCAAGCCCCTGTCCCTCGGCGACAAGCTGCGCATGGGTCTGGGGCTGCTGCGCCCGATCTTCGGCGATCAACAGTATGTTGACCAGCAAGACGATGAGACGTATGCTTCATGGCACCTGCGCCACGGTATGGGCCAGCGTTCCCTCGATGAAGTGATGCACACGATGTGCCTGGCCCTCAACTTTCTGCCCGCCGATAAGGTCTCGGCCAAGCTGCCGCTGACGGCCATGCTGCACTTCGCCCACGAGAAACAGGCCCCGATGATGGCCCTGGTCAAGGGCTCGCCCGATGTGAACATCTGGCGCCCGCTGATGGGGCAGATCGAGGCCCGCGGTGGCCGCGTCGAACTCGGGCGCAAGGTGACCGGCATCGAGTACGATGAAGCCGCCAATCGCGTTACCGGCTTCCAGATGGACGATGGCAGCCTGATCACCGGCGACATCTATGTCTCGGCCATGCCGGTGCACAGTCTGCGCAAGGTGCTCCCCGCCTCCTGGCGCAAGTTTCCCTACTTCGATAACCTCAAGCACCTGAAGGGCGCGCCGGTCATTACCATGCAACTCTTCTTCGACCGGCAGATCGCCGGGGTGGACAACCTGCTCTTCAGCGCGGGCACCCACCTCAGCGTCTATGCCGATATGGCCATGGTGGCGCCTGAGTACCACCGCGGCGGCAAGAGCATTATGCAGTTCGTCGTCGCTCCTGCCGAGAAGTTGATCACCTTGCCCGATGACGAACTCGTGCGCTTCGTGATGCAAGAGTTCGTGCGTCTGCATCCGGTGGCCCGCGAGGCGCGCCTGCTGAAGCATACGATTGTGCGCATCCCCAATTCGGTCTACCAGGCCTTGCCCGGTGTAGATAAGTACCGCCCCGACCAGGCCAGCCCGGTGAGCAATTTCTTCCTGGCCGGCGATTACACCCGGCAGCACTTCCTCGCATCGATCGAAGGCGCCACCATCAGCGGCAAGCAGTGCGTGGAGCGGATCACCGACGCGCTGAACCGTGGGGTCATCGCCCCCGCCCGTGAGGTTGTTGCCGCCGATTAACCCGTCGCTATCATTGCTCCTCCGGGGAGAGGTGTTCATGCTCGCTCCTGAGACCATGCTCAATGACCGTTACCGTATCACCTACGTGGTCGAAGAGCGTCCTGATTGCGTGCTCTACCGCGCCATCGACGCGCAGGGGTCGCTGCGCGTTCTGATCGCCGAACTGCCCCAACCCTCCGCGAGCGCCCTCGCCGACGCGCGCGCCCTCGCCGAACAGGTGGCTGGCGTCACCGCCCCCGGTCTGCTCAATCTGCGCGACCACTTCGCCCGTGAGTTGACCTACTACCTGGTCGCCGATGATCCCGGCGGCCAGGATCTCGACCGGGTCGCCCGCGACCGGGGTGGCCCGTTGCCCGAAAACGAGGCGCTCAACTACCTCGACCGGCTGCTGGGCGCGCTGGAGGCGCTGCACGGGCATACCCCGCCGCTGCTCATCGGCGATCTGCGCCCCTCTGATCTGTGGTCCTCGCTCGACGGCGGGCTGTTCCTGGCCCCCTTTCCCCTGGTGCGCCCCCTCGGCGCCGAGCCGTCGCCATACCGCGCTCCCGAGTTGAACGACCTCCGCGCCGAGTTGACGACCTCCGGCGATCTGTACGCCATGGGCGCGGTGCTCTACCAGTTGCTGTGCGGCTGGGCTCCGCCCACCTCGGCGCAGCGCCAGGCGGGGATGCCGCTGAACGCTCCCCGCACGCTCAACGCCCGCATTTCGGTGCTCGCCGAACAACTGGCGCTACGCGCGCTGGAGATGAAACCGGCGAACCGCTACCAGCAGGCCCGCGAAATGCGCCGCGCGCTCGATACGGTGCGTTTGATGGCCGGACGGCCCCTGGGCGCCAGCGAGCCGATCGCGTCCTATCAGGTTGTGCCGCCCGGCGCCGTGAGCGCTCCCGTTGCGGGCGGCGCCCCCGG